>Ga0164294_10002360_pt1 | contig 17087 bp, 5 predicted proteins | sample GEODES005metaG_FD_111479 | JGI IMG/M metagenome (GOLD analysis project Ga0164294, IMG submission 111479) | Oligotrophic lake water microbial communities from Sparkling Lake, Wisconsin, USA - GEODES005 metaG | ecosystem: Environmental > Aquatic > Freshwater > Lake | place: USA: Sparkling Lake...
CGTGCGTGGCAGGGGCGGGCCGGATCGATCAGCGGCCGGAGTGGGCCGGCGGGAGCAGGAGAGGCACCGAGCAGGTTGTTCCCGCCGAGCAGCGACGCCAAGGCGACGCCGCCGAGCCCGGTGGCACTGCAGGCGAGGAATTCACGCCGATCGAGCAGTTGGCGACCGGAGAATGAGAGGTGGGGGGCCATGGTGGTCGTGATGACTCCAGTTACCGGAGCATGATGAATTCGTTGGCGTTGTAGAGCGCCCGGCAGAGGCTCGGCAGCCCGTGCTCGGCAATCAGCCGACTGCCGGCGGCGATCTCATCAGCGGTGGCCTCGCGACCGAAGGCCAGCAGAACTCCTCGGCGCACCTGCGCTGCGCTGTCGGTGCCAGCTTCCCGCTCGATGCGCTGGGCACACCGGTCGGCCTGAGCGAGAAGAAACTCGCCGTTGAGCAGATTGAGGGCCTGCAGCGGCGTGGTGCTGCTGGTTCGCTTGGGCTGAACCTGCCCGGCGTCAGGGCAGTCAAACGGGCCGAAGAATGTGTCGAGTTCCGACCGGGGCTTGCTTTGATAGACCATCCGCCGGAATTCGTCGGGGGTGAATGCCGTTTTGGTGGCGTAGACCTTCACGTAGTTGGTGTTTGGTGCAAAGAGATCAAAGCCCGGCCCTCCCATCTGCGGGTTGAGGTTTCCGCTCACAGCCAGGATCGCATCGCGCAGGGCTTCCGCCTCGAGCCGCCGCGGCGGATATCGCCAGAGCAGACGGGCCTGGGCATCGATGGCGATCGCCTCCGGCCTGAGATCACTCGCCTGGCGGTAGGCCCGGCTGGTGACGATCAGCCGATGGAGAGCTTTGAGACTCCAGCCAGAATCGATCAGTTCGCTGGCGAGCCAGTCGAGCAGTTCGGGATGGGACGGCCGGCCACCGTTGAGCCCCAGATCGCTGGGCGTATCAACCAGCCCCGTGCCGAAGTGATAGTGCCACAGCCGGTTGACGATGACGCGGGCCGTCAGCGGATGATGCGGGGAGGCGATCCAGTCGGCCAGAGCCCGGCGGCGGTCCCGTTCCGGGCTGGCTTCGGGAAGATTCCACTGCGGCCCCAATCCCGCCACGCCTCCCGGAGCCACCTCTTCGCGCGGCTGAAGTGGATCGCCGCGGAAGAGCCGGTGGGTCGGTGCGGGGTCCACAAATGTGCCGGCATAGCTGAGCATTGGTTTGGTGAGCGAGGCCAGTTCGGCTTTGAGTTTCGTGATTTTGGCGAGGAGATCGGGAGCCGGGGGTGGACTTGCCGGGGAATCATTCTGCGCCGGTGGCGAGCCTACGGGCGATCGATCCCAGTCTCCCGCCACGATCTGCCAACTGATGCCATCGGCGGAGATGGCGATGGTGTATTGCGTGGCCAGCCGATCGGAAAACTGGGGGGTGGGGCTGCGATCGCGGCTCCACTCGATCCGCTCGATCGATTCGAGTTCCGGCAGTTTCAACTCCACCCAGCCAGTGCCCGCGGTGCTTGAGATCCAGGAGTGTTCGTTACCATAGAGCCCGTCGTTGATGTGTTCGAGCCGGTGGATCGAAATGCCGGCCAGATCGCCCGAGGAGGTGACGGTGGCTTCCCGCGCAGCGTTGCGGCCAGCGGTGGTCCAGATCTCCAGTTCGTCGAGACACGGCTCGGCACCGGTGGTGGCCAGCACGGTGAACCGGACATGCCTCGCTGTCAGGCCGGGGAGGCGTTCGCTGTTTTTTTCGGCAGTTACCGCCGGCCTCAGGTGCACAATGCCGGCGGCTTCCAGCTCAGTAGAAATCTCCTCCTTGCGCCGCCGCTTCGCTTGGGGCAATGAGCCCCCGATCTGGCGCTCGCCATGCCGCACTCCGGCGAATACTGCCTTGATGGCGTAGTAATCGCGCTGCGAGATGGGATCGAACTTGTGATCATGGCAGCGGGCGCAGCCGATGGTCATCCCCAGAAACGCCGAGCCAGCCGTGCTCACCATGTCGTGGAGTTCATCGGCCCGTTGATTGGCCGTGAGGGCTGGATCGGGAGAGGTCACCCGGTCTGTGGCGCCCCCCACCAGAAATCCCGTGGCGGCATCGGCACCACAGGTATCGCCGCAGATCTGTTCCCGGATGAACTGGTCGTAGGGCTTGTCGGCATTGAACGACTCGATCACCCAGTCGCGGTAGGGCCAGGCATTGGGGCGGGCCGAGTTGACCTCGAAGCCATCGCTCTCGGCAAACCGCACCACATCGAGCCAGTGCCGGGCCCAGCGCTCGCCAAAATGAGGAGAGGCAAGCAGCGGGTCGACCACTCGGGAAAAGGGTTCCTCAGTCCCGCCAGCAGTTCGGCAGGCCTCCGTGAAGGTGGCCAACTCCTCTGGCGTGGGAGGCAGGCCAATCAGATCGAACATCACTCGACGGAGCAAGATCCCCGGCTTGGCCTCCGGATTCAATTCCAGTCCCTGCTCAGCGAGCTTCTCGGCGAGGAAGGCATCGACCGGGTGGATGCCCTCCGCCGGCACGGCGGGACGTGTGAGCGGCTGAAATGCCCAATGACGCTCACGGCTCTGCGGCGGGGTGGTCGCCGGAGTGAACAGGGCATCTGGCAGGGCAGCCATCGATCCGGGCCAGACGGCCCCCGTTTCAATCCACTGCCTCAGCAGAAGTTGTTCCGCAGCAGCCAGCGGCGGGCCGTCGGCCGGCATCCGGCCTTCGGCATCAGCCGAGGAGATCCGTTGGAAGAGGGGACTTGCCTCCGCCTGGTTCGGCAGGATGGCTGCTGCGCCGGAATCGCCGCCGGCAAAGGCCCCTGCGCGGGTATCAATCCGATATCCGCTCTCGGCCCGGCTGGGGCCATGGCAGGTGCCGCATCGCGCCGCCAGCAGGGGGGCGATCTGATCGGCAAACAGCGCCGTCGCGGCAGGCTCATCAGCCGCACAGAGAGCCAGCAGATGGCTCGCCAGGATCGTGGCGGCCAGCGTCGTACACCGCGTCTGTCGCAAACAATGCCTGAAGAATTTCATACAGGCCTCGGGGATGGCCGACCGTTCAGGCTTCGGCAGAGGATCGCACCTGCTGCTTGAGTTCGGCCAGTTCCAATTCCAGCAGTTCCACCCGTTGCACCAGATCGGCCAGCGCATCCGGGGCCAGTGGGGCTCGGGAGTGTGGGACGCTTGTTGATGATTTTTCTGCGCCCGTTCCCTGGCCGACCGCTGCGGCCTCCAGCGCCACTCCCACCTTGGCCTTCACCTTTTCCAGCTTTTCTGGAGGCAAGAGGCCATGGGTGAGGATCCGTCCCCGGCCCGGCGGCGAGAGCCAGACCACCAGGCCGCGGGCGGCGAGGGCGTCGAGATGGGTGCGGAGCGTCGTGAGATCGGCGATGGGGTCCATCCGACTGGCCCGGCCGCGGAGATCTCCCTCGCTCTGTTCCCCTCGCAGCAGGAGTTCGGCAAGAATCGACACCTCCTCCTTGCCGGCAGCAAACCATTCATAGGCATGGTGCCGGTAGCGGGGCACCCGGCCGCTGCCAAAGATCTCCGACACCACCCCGCACTCCCGCAGGCTCTCCAGCGCCCGCCCGACTGAGTCTTCATCCACCGTCATCAGTGGATCGCGGTTGCTCTTCTGGTTTGACCCTGTCACGAGCGCCGTCAGCGACAGCGGATACTGATCGGGAGTGGTTTTGGCCTTCTCAATCAACACCCCGAGCACCCGTCGCTCGATTGCATCGAGCGTACGAACGCGGGAGCCGGCGGACGGTTCTGAGCTGTTCTCCATGACGGGGCACTTTCACTTGGCTGGAACGGGGGCCGCACTGTGGAGCGGACACCCGTCGGGATTGAACAGACAGTTTGATTCTTGGCCTCGGGCTGCCACAAAAGCGACGAGATCGAGCACTTCGTCGCGGGTGAGCTTATCGAGCAACCCCTTGGGCATGATCGACACAGGCGAGGTGCTGCGGCCTTCGATGTCGCTCGTCTTGATCCGCACCGGCTCGGCCTTCGCCACCGGGTTTTCTACGATCGCCACCTCGGTCGGTGTTTCCTCCACGACGAGGCCCGTGATCGATCGGCCATCGTCGGTGACAAGCGTGGTGGAGCGATATTTCTCGTCTATCTTGAGCGACGGTTCGAGGATGTGCCGGGTGATCTCCAGCGGCGTCATCTTGGCCTCGAGCTGTGCCAGCTCCGGACCGAAGGCGTTGCCGGCGTCACCCAGCTTGTGGCAGGAAACGCAGCTGGCGGTACGGAAGAGTTCCCGGCCGTGCACGAACGAGCGCCCCTTTTCCAGGCCCGTGACACTTCCCTCAAGATCGGCCAGCGTCCATTCCGTGCGTGGCCGACGATCCTTGAGGAGCGCATCCTGAATTGGGAGCGGATGGGCGGCGAGATAGCCGGCCGGATCGGCCAGATAGGCCTCCAGATCGTCCACCACATACATCGCTCCGAACATGCGCCGCCAGTGGCCGGGGTAGGTGCAGACATAGGGATAGACGCCAGGCTCCGTGGGCGCGCTGAACGTCACCCGCTGGGTGGCCTGCGGTTGCATCAGCGTGCTGGCTGCCAGCACATAGGGCGACTGGGGGACAAACGACTGCTTGGCAAAGGCTGGATTCTGGGAGCTGGTTTCGGCCAGCTCGCCAAGTTCCTGCATCGTACCGGGGCGGGCGATCACGAAATTGTGCGGCATGACGTCAGAGTTGTGCAGCACAAAGAGCACCGGCTTGCCGGCCTGCACCGCAAGGGTTTCCTTGTCGTAGGCCATCCGTTCATACACCGTGCCGATGCGCACCACGCGCACGCCGAGATCGGCCAGGATCGACCGCTGCGCCTTCCCGTCGGCCGCCGGCAGGAGTGTGGTGAGGTTTTCGGCAAACTGCCAGGCTGCCAGACCGGCATCGCTGGCCCGCTGTTCCACCGTGGCCGAACGCATCGATTCAAGGAGGCTCTTCAGTAGCGGCGCCGCCTCATCCGCAGGCCACTGCGCCACCGGAATTTTTTCAAGCGCCGCAATGGCGGCATCGCGGTCGTCTCCTGATTTCACAAATGGCGAAATCCTGGAGAAGGTTTCTCTTTCGCGGCCGCGCACGCCAGCCAGAGCGGCAAAGGCCGCCCGGCGCACGGCCCGGGCGAGCCGATCAGACTCGCTCATGAGCAGCACTTCGCCTCTGGGCATGGGGGCGGGTTGCCCGACAACTGAAAACACCGGCTGGCGATTGTCGTCGAGCACCTGCAGCGTGAAGCCGCTGAGCCTCGTTTCAAAGCCGCTGCCACGATTGTGGAGAACGATCCTCTCCAGCAGGCGGTCCGTGCCCAGATCGACCTCCCACCAGGGGTTCTCCACGTTCTCGGGAGTGTGTGTCTGGCTACCGTTGCCCCAGTCGGGGTTGGAGTTGCCGTCGATGGCCCGGGAGGCCTCTCCTTCGAAGGCAGTGGCAGACTGCGTTGCCTTACCTGTTCGCGCAATATTCTCATTCCCGGCAAACACCTCTACCTCGGCAAGGGTCAGCGTGCGGTTGCTGCCGGGCAGTTCGATCCTTACATACCGTCCGGCGGCACCCGGCTGTGGGCCGGAAGGGCCGGCCCCGCTTGCCAGCAGCGGCACGATTTTTTCATAGAGGCTGCTACGCACGCCCGGATCGGCCACCAGCGGCAGCGATTCGACCAGATCGAGCAGCCGACGGGGATCGCTTTGGGCAAGGTCCCATACCTTCTGGCTGGGATCGCCGCCACCCAGGGCATCGATGCCGGTGAGCGCCACATAGCCGATGCGACGCAGTTGCGACCGCTTGGCGGAGGTGGCCAATGCCTCCATGTCGCCCCGCAGTTCGGACAGCTCTGCAGCCGGTCGTGAGAGCAGCACACGAATCAGGTCAAACACCGTCGCCGCATCAACCTCCCCGGCCCGGGCGTCAAGGGCCTTGAGAGCCTCGACGGCCACCCGCACAACACTCGTGCCGCGGGCCTTCGCGAGTTCCTCAACTGCCTCCTGCCGGAGGCGTTCATCCAGCCCGCTGCGCAGCAGCATCGCGTTGTAAACAGCAGCCGACCGCGGCTCCTGGGCCAACTCCTCGTTATTCAGCGACTGGTAGAGATAGGCTTGGCCCTGTGGGGTGGTGAAGGCCAGCGGCAGCTTGGAAGCAAGGGCCGCCTTGAACTCAGGCACCAGCACGCGGGCCGCCTCCGCCTTCACATAATCCATGTGGCGGTCGCTGGGGAGTTCCTGGGCGATTGCCAGGGCCTCCACTCCCTCCGGCACCCGCAGATAGCTGGCTGTGCGCACGGCTTCCAGCCGCACGCGGGCGCTCGAATCGAGCGCTCCCTTCCTCGTCAATTCGAGGGCGCCTGGCACCCGGTCGACGATGGAGGAAAGCACCCGCATGCCGGCCGCGCGAGCCTTCGGCTCAGGCGACGCGAGCACCGCTTCCAGAAGCGGCAGATCGATCTGATCAAAATGGCGAAGCATCCACAGGGCCTCAAGTCGATCGTGTTCGAACGTGGGGGATGTGGGGACGAGCTTGGCCAGCCAGGCCTTTACAGCCGGCACCACTTCTCCTTCGGGCCGACCGGAAAGCTCAATCCGGGCTCGGTAACGGACGCGGTCGATCGGATCGGCAAGCAGCGTCACCAACTCCGCCACCTTGCGACCGGCGATCGGCACCGGTTTCGATACCGGTTTGTCGGCCATCACCACCCGGTAGACCCGGCCATGGATCCGATCGCGGCTGGGATCTCGCAGGTTGTGCTGCATGTGGCCGATGATCGGGTTTTGCCAGTCGGTGAAATAGATCGCCCCGTCGGGGCCCATCTCCAGATCAGCCGGCCTGAAATTTGGATCACTCGAAGACACGATCGGCTCCACCTCAACCGCCTCTGGAAACGAGGTGTCGCCCGGCTGGAACTGATACTGCAGAATCCCCTGAAAGCCGATCACGTTGCCCACAAGCAGGTTCCCCTGCAGGTTGCGGGGAAAATGTGAGCTGGAGAGAAACTCGATGCCGGGACAGGGTCGGGTGCGCTGGTTGTAAACACTCGGGGCCCCACCATGCTTGTCCATGCCATCGAGCCGCGTGGAGAAGACCGAGCCCCAGTAGGGAACCGATCCGGTGCCGTCGACAGCGATGTCGTCTCCCCAGGCGCTGAAGGCATGCCCGTGCGGATTGGCGAACGAATAGGAGGTATAGAGGCCGAACTTGCCGGTGCGGGGCTCATACTTGAAGACGGCGCCGTTGGCAGAGCGCACAGGCGGCCCCCATGGGGTTTCCCCTTGCGAGTGATGGAACGTGCCTTCCTGGAAATAGAGCGTGCCGGAGGGATCGAGCGTGAAACTATTGGCGGTGTGGTGCGTGTCGGCGGTGTCGAGACCCCCGATGATCCGGGTTTTGATGTCGTAGCGATCGTCGCCGTTGGTGTCCTCCAGATAGAGCACATCGGGCCCCTGCGCCACGATCACGCCCTTCCCCCAGAATTCAAACCCGGTCGGATTGTGGAGATCGTCGGCAAATGTCTTTACCTTGTCGGTGCGGCCGTCGCCGTTGGTGTCTTCCAGAATCAGCAGTTTGTCGTTCATAGCCTCGTCGGGACGCCAGTGGTGATAGGTTGGCCAGGCGGCCACCCACAGCCTTCCCTTGGTGTCGAACGCCATCTGCACCGGATTGATCAGCTCCGGGAACATCGCCTCGTCGGCGACCAGTTCCACCTTCATTCCGGAGTGGACGGTCATCTTGGCAATTGAATCCTGGCCGGAGAGGAATTCATGCTTGCCCTCCGGCAAGGGGCCAGGCTTGTTGGTCACCACCGGAATCAGCTCTGGCAGGCCGGAGTCGTCTACCGGAGGGAGGGGCGCGGCCGGATTGGCCAAGCCAGCGGCGGTGGCCCAGATTCGCTTGTCGCGGTTGGCCGTTTTCACATCGAGGTAGTCGAGTTCCCGCTGGCCCACTTCATAGTTGGTCTGGTCGTCAATGAACTTGAGCCAGGCCCGGCCGCCGTAGGTGGAATAACCGTCGGTGACCCGGTAGCGATTGAACCAGTAGAAGTTCTTGTCGACCACCGCCTGCCGCAGGCGCTCAAGGCTGCGGGAATCGCGGGCGGGAGCAGCCCCAAAGAGCGATTCGTCGATGATGCGGGAGATCTCTTTGTCGCCGCGCTCGGTGGGATGGATGCCGTCGGTGGTGAGAAGTTCGGGGATCCGGGCACTCGCCTCCTTTGTGGGGGTGAACAGATCGACGGCTAGCACATCATGCGCTTTGCAGATCTCTTCAAGGGCAGCGGTGTAGAGGGCGAGATTGGCGTTATGGATCTTGCCATCTGGCCAGTGGGGCCGAGCGAGATCTTCGTGAACGATCGGCGAAAACATCACCAGCTTGGGTGCCGACACGCCGTTGTATTTCTGCGCGAGGGTGTGCTTGATGAAAGCCTCAAGTTGGGCGCGGAAGGCGGGCAGGCCGGCAGGACCGGCATGCGCTTCATTGGCACCAAAGAAGGCAAAGATCACGTCGGCCCGTGTGCCGGCCAGTTCAAACCGGTTTTCGCGGACGCGTTCCTTCGTCTTGAGTTCGCCCGGATTGGGGATCGGTGCGGAGCCGGCGAGCCACTGGTCTGGCGTGCCGAAATCGGCCGAGCGCAACCGGTTGGCTGGATCGATCTCATCGCCGTCGTAGGCGAGGTTGCGGATCGTGAGACGCAGTTGCGGAAACCGGCTCTGGAGCCTGGTTTCCAGCCAGCCGGTGTGCTGCATCGCGTCGGCCACACCGCCGCCGATAATGCAGATATGGTTGCCCTCCTGCAGTTCGAGCCGGGCCGCCTGAGCTGCCCCCGTGAACAGCCCTACGGCCAGCAGCCATACCCCCGCCACACGCATCAGCAAAGTCATCAAAACGCTCCAGAACTTTTAAGGAGGGAAGACGGCGAAGAGCAGGCTACCCGGCTGCCTAGTTCTCTCCAGAAGAAGACGCGGCGACAGCAGCGTTACTTCAGCTGCCGCATGTATTCAACAACATCCAGAAACTCGGTCGGCGAGAGCGTGCCGGCGAGCCCTTCGGGCATGCTGCTTTGGCGCAGCACAGTCCGCTCATCGATCTGATTGACCGGAATCGACTTCTGCTCCTTGCCATCGAAAATCACCAGCTCAACGGGGGTTTCGCGGACGACGAGGCCAGTGATGCTGTTCCCCTCGTGGGTGAGCACCGAGGTGGAGAGATATTGCTCAGCGATATCAGCATTGGGATCGATGATCGACTGCACCAGTTTCGGGCCGGTCAGCCGCTCTCCCACCTTCGTCATGTCGGGGCCGAAATTGGCGCCCGCATCCCCCACCTTGTGGCAGCTGATGCAGAGCCGGCGGAAGACAGCTTGGCCGTTGCTGGCATTCCCCCCCTGCACGTCGGCGATCGCCTGGATCGCCTTCGAGCGCTGCTCCTCGGGACTGGGGTCCTTGCTCAGCAGGATCTGCAGATAGGGGACCAGTTCCGCGGCCTTCTTATCGAGCGCGATGACGCTGTCGAGGGTTTTGGCGGCGGGGGAATCCTTGGCAGCCAGTTCGCCCTTGAGATGCTGACCGCGCCAGACATCGACATTGGCGCCGAGCGCCGCATCGGCTGTGTAGGCGATGAAGCGGTCTGAAGAATCGGCATTGGCTGCGGCGACAACCGCCGCCATCGCCGTCTGCGTGGGAAAGAAGCTCAGGCCGCGCAGGGCTTCGGTGCGCACCCGCGGATGGGAGTCGAGCGACTGCGCGATCAGCAGGGCCTCGGCTCCCTCAAGCCGGGCGCGTTCGTCAGTCAGCACATGCGTTGCCGCAGCACGGGCCTCGGGAGTGGTGGCCTTCAGCAGTTTTTCCAACAAATCTCTGTCGACGGCATGAAAACTCTGCTGCAGCCAGAGCACCTCGCTGGCGAGCCGATCGACGGCAGCGTCGCCGGCGTTGGATTTGAGCCAGGTGGCGGCGGCAGCGAGCACCTCGGCCTTGGGCAGGGCCTGCAGATGGTCGCGGGCCCGGCAGCGGGTGCGCCACTCAGGAGATTTCAACTGGTCGAGGACGGCTGCGATCGGCTTGCCGGCCTGCGTCTCGGGCTTCAGCAGCGGCTTATCTGTATAGAAGAGCCTGTAGATGCGGCCATGGACATGGTCGCGGTTGGGATCACGCTGGCTGTACTGCATATGGCCGATAAGCGGATTGGCCCAATCGCCAAACCAGAGCGCCCCGTCGGGGCCGATTTGCGGATCGACAGGGCGAAAATGCTTGTCGGTGCTCTTGATCAGATCAAACGCCGTCTTGGGGTCTGCTGGATCGTGCCGCACCCGAACCCCCTTGAAGCCACCGCCATCGTCGGAGAACGTCCAGCGCGGCAGGCCGTTGGTGTTGATCACGCAGGCATAGAGAAATTGTCCCTGCACATCATCGGGAAATTGCCTCGTGTGGAGGAATTCGCTGCCCACCACCGGCCGCATCCCCTCGGTGTCAAACACTGCGTTCATCCCCTTGCGGCCCCGGTATTGCTTGCCCGACAGCGGCGTGTCCCAGTGCTGGTTGGCACCAGTGCCGTCGCCGCAGAAGCCCTGTCCCCATTGGTCAAACACATAACACCAGGGATTGCCGTAGCCCGGGGTAACGAAATGGCTGATCCGCCAGGTGCGGGGATCGAGAACGTAGGTTCCGGAGGAGCCGTAGTTGCGGAACGGGCCCCATGGAGTTTCCACCGTGGTGCTCATCGCCACTCCCTCGAGCATATGGACCAGACCGGCGGGGCTCGCTTCGAAGGCACCGACGGTGTGGTGGGTATCTTCGGTCGCCCAGCCATCGAGCACATGCACAATGCTGTCGGCGGGATTGCCGGGAGTGACGCGGCTGTCGCCATCGCCATCCTTGAGCCAGAGCATTCTGGGCTGATCGACCACGAGCACGCCGCCGTTGTAGAAGGCAAAGCCGGTGGGGCAATGAAGCCGGTCGTAAAAGATGGTGCTCTTGTCGGCGGTGCCGTCGCCGTTGGTGTCTTCCAGAATCACGAGCTTGTCCTGCGGATGCGGATCGCCCGGCTGCCACTGCGGATAGCTCGGCATCGTGCTGACCCACAGGCGGCCCCGGCCATCGAACGACATCTGCACCGGCTTGGCCAGTTCGGGAAACTTGGATTCATCAGCAAACAGTTTCATCTCGAAGCCGGGGGGGAGTGTGCATGACTTGATCAGATCGGCGGGAGGCGCGATGACGGGGCCGCTCGTCTGGTTTTCGCTATAGGCCTGCCCGGGATCGCCAAACCGCGAGTCCGGCTTGAACAGATCGCCGGTGGCAGAATCGTCGGGCTTGGGGGCGACCGTTCGGCCAGCAGCGAGATCCCACGCATAGGCATCACGAACCTCCGCCATCCGCCGCAGCTTGGCATATTCGCGGGGAAAGGTTTCGGTGTCGAACGTGCGCCGACCGCCATAGACATACCAGCCGTTGATCATGCGGTAGTCCTGGAGATGGATCCACGACTTGTCATTGACGGCGGCCCGCAGTTTCTCGAAGCGATCCTGCGGCAGGGGCGAGACCGGCGCCACGCCGGGCCCGGCCAAGAGCAGCCGATCGAGGAGGTTGCCCACGAACACATCGCCGGCGGCATTCACATGGCAGCCGTTGATCGTGAATTGCAGGCCGGGCGTTGCCGCGAAGGCCCTCTCGGTTTCCGGGAAGAGATCGACAAAGGCGATGCCTCGGGCCTTGGCCACGTCGCGGGCGGCGTCGCGGTAGAGAGCCAGCGTGGCATTCTGAGCGGCGGCATCGGGAAGGAGTGGATCGCCAGAGGCTTCCACGGCGATCGGCGACACGATCACAAATCGTGGAGCGGCGCCGGTGTCGTCGCGGGGATATTTCTTGGCCAGTTCATCGAGCAGTTTTTCGTAGTTGGCGCGGAATTCGCCAACGCCCTCCGGGCCGGCGAACGATTCGTTGAACCCGAAAAAGAGGAGATATGTATCGGCGCCGAAGGCAGCCAGTGGATCGTCGAGGGCGGTGTAGTCGCCTGCGCGCTGCCGGTTGGCAACCTCGTCAGCCGGCCGGGCGAAGTTGCGCACGACCAGATTCTTACCGGGAAAACGCTGGTGGAGGAGCGTTTCAAACTGCCCGAACAGGTTCATCCGCTCGGCGGTCGAATTGCCAAGCAGCGCCACCCGCTCGCCATCGAGCAGTTGCAGCGGCAGGCTGCTGGCGGCAAGCGGCGCCCGGGCGGGCCGGGGCATTGGCTTGAGCAGTTCGCGGGCGGTGCGAAAGGCCGCGTCCCGCTCCGCCTTGGCCGCTGCCTCCTTGGCCGCTTTTTCAGCAGCAGCTTTCTCAGCCGCGGCCTTTTCAGCAGCAGCCTTTTCAGCAGCAGCCTTTTCAGCGGCTGCCTTGGCGGCGGCATCGTCTGGCGTGGCGGCCGGAGGGGGGGAATCAGCGGCTGTGGCCGCCCAGTTGGCCAGCCAAGTGCTCCCCGTCAGGCCGATGCCGGCGAGCAAGGAGATTCCCAGTTGCTTCCATCCACCCACCTTCGCTCCACCGCGCATGGCAATTCCTCACAGGCCGTTTTCGATCTGCCCCGCCTCGCGGCGAGGGATGTGCAAGTGGCTTAGTATAGTCGGAAAGGACCGAAGAGGTGAGGCCCGTAGCGGTGGGCCGCAGTCTCCTGAGCCGGAAAAAGAGCATGCGTCTTCCGTGGAGCGCCGATTGCGGGGCGGCGCTGGTTTCGTCACTTAGGCCGCAGCGGCTCGGTGTTCCTCGAGCGTTCGCCGACCCGTCCGCCTGCACCACCCACTCGAGCAAGTCGTCGCCCCAGCGACACCGCATGCGTATCCCCAGCCTGCTAGGCGATCAGTTCTTTCACCACGCGGGCATGTTCCACGCCGGTGAGGCGTTGGTCGAGCCCCAGATGCCGGTAGACGAACCGCTCGTGATCGAATCCGAGCAGCTGCAGCACCGTCGCGTGGAAGTCATGGATGTGCACCGGATCCTTGATGATGTTGTAGGAGAAATCGTCCGTCTCCCCATGCACCGTGCCGGGCCGAGCACCGCCTCCTGCCATCCACATTGTGAAGCAGCGGGGATGGTGGTCGCGGCCATAGTTGTCCTTGGAGAGGCCTCCCTGAGAATAGATGGTGCGGCCAAACTCGCCCCCCCAGATGATCAGCGTTTCATCGAAGAGGCCGCGGGCTTTGAGATCCTGCACCAGCCCCCAGCAGGCCTGGTCGATGTCCTTGCACTGGCTCGGCAGCCGGCCAGCGACGTTGCCGTGGGTGTCCCAGTTGTTGAGATAGATCTGCACAAAGCGCACGCCCCGCTCCACCATCCGGCGGGCCATCAGCACGTTGTTGGCAAACGTGCCAGGGGTCTTCGCCTCCTGACCATACCAGGCAAACGTGCTCTCCGGCTCGTTGGCGAGGTTGGTGAGATCGGGCACGCTGGCCTGCATGCGGTAGGCCATTTCATACTGCGCAATGCGGGTGCGCGTTTCGGGATCGCCTATCTGCTCGAGCGTCCGCTGGTTCATCGCCTGCAGGCCGTCGAGCGTCTTGCGCCGCACCTCGCCGGAAACTCCCGGCGGATTGTTGATGTAGAGGATCGGATCGCCGGCGGAACGGAAGCTCACTGCAGCATGCTCTCCCGGCAAGTAGCCGCTCGACCAGAGCCGGGCGCCGATCGCCTGCACCTGCTCGGTGTTGCTGGGGCGGGCCACCAGCACCACAAAGGTCGGCAGATCCTGATTGAGCGAGCCGAGGCCATAGCTGGCCCAGGCACCCAGACAGGGGCGGCCCGGAATCTGGTTGCCGGTCTGCATGTAGGTGATCGCCGGCTCGTGGTTGATCGCCTCGGTGTGCATGCTGCGGATGAAGCACATGTCGTCGACCATCTTCGCCGTGTGAGGCAGCAGTTCGGTCACCCACATGCCAGATTTCCCGTGCTGGGAAAACTTGAACCGGCTCGGCGCGATCGGAAACCGCGTCTGGCCCGACGTCATCGTGGTGAGCCGCTGCCCGTTGCGGATGCTTTCCGGCAGATCCTTGTCGTACCAGTCGTTCATCTGCGGCTTGTAGTCGTAGAGATCGATCTGCGGTGGCCCACCCACCATGTGCATGTAGATCACATGCTTGGCTCGCGGGGCAAAATGGGGGCCGATGGCACCAGGCACTCTCTCTACAGTGCCTGCTCCCGCGTCGCCTCGGGCTCCTGTCGGCGCAAAGGCCTGCGGCAGGAGCGTGGCCAGAGCCGCGCCGCCGAGCAGGTGGCTGCCGCGTTCGAAGAATCGGCGGCGCGTGAGGTTGAGCGCCAGTTCATTCTGCGGCAGCAGGAGATTGGAAGAAAAGGGATTCATTTGCAGAGCACCTCGTCGAGGTTCATCAGTTCGTTGGTGAGCATCGTCCAGCTGGCAAGCTGCACCAGATCAGCCGAGCGCGGCTTGCTGTCGCCCACCGCCACCAGCTGTTTGGCTTCGTCAGGATGGGCCGCATACCAGCCCGAAAGATCAGCGAGCGACTGCTTCACAATTCTGCCCTCCGCGGCCGACAGTGGTCGGGCGAGGATCCGCTTGGCGATGAACTCCAGGCGGGCGTCGTCTGTTTCTCCGCCGAGCTCCAGAGCCCGATCGGCCAGAGCCCGGGCCGCCTCAACAAACTGCGGATCGTTGAGCGTCACGAGCGCCTGCAGCGGCGTGTTGGTGCGGTCGCGTTTGACGACGCAGTTTTCCCGGGAGGGAGCATTGAAGATATCCATCGATGCGGGGGGAGCGGTTCGCTTCCAGAACCAGTACATGCTGCGGCGGTAGAGATTCTCCCCCTTGTCACGCACGTAGCGATTGGTGTTGCCCCCCATCGACACCGCCTCCCACACGCCGTCGGGCTGGTAGGGCTTCACGCTCGGGCCCCCGATCTGCCGCACGAGCAGGCCGCTGGCGGCCAGCGCAGAGTCGCGCACCATTTCGGCATCCATGCGGAAGCGGGGCCCCCGCGAGAGGAGACGGTTGGCGTGATCCTTGGTGAGTTTTTCAGGAGTGGCGGCGGCCGACTGCCGGTAGGTGTTGCTGGTGACCATCACCTTAAAGAGCTTTTTGACATCCCAGCCGCTCTCGCGGAATTCGACCGCCAGCCAATCGAGCAATTCCGGATGGCTGGGGAGTTCGCCCGTGATGCCAAAATCACCGCTGGTGCGCACCAGTCCGGTGCCGAACACCTCCTGCCAGAAGCGGTTGACGGTGACACGCGTCGTAAGGGGATGATCGGAAAGCAGCAGCCACTGTGCGAGACCCAGACGGTTCCGCGGAGCCCCTTCCGGAAAAGCGGGGAGTGCCTTGGGCGTGGACGGCTGCACTTCATCAAGCCGTTTGTCGTATTCCCCCCGGTTCAGCACAAACGCCTTGGGCATTTCGTTCTTCTCGTGCATCACATGCGCGACGGTGCCCCGCTTGCGGATCGCAGCCTGCTCGCCATCGAGGGCAGCGGCGTGAGCGGTGGCCGTTTTGTACAGCTCATCCGAACTGTTGAGCCACCAGTCGTAGAGCGGTTCGGCCGCCTTGCCGCGCTCCGCTGCCGGCAGCTTCACGATCTCAGCGAGCGCTTGGCTGCGGGACAAGCCCTCCACCTCGCCAGTTTCCAGCCGCCGGCCCCACAGCCGAAGGTTGGCCAAGCCCACCCCATGCGCCCCGCTACTGACCGGGCGGCTACCGATCACCAGGGGAGTTGAAGTGCGGATGGTGTTTTTTTCAAACTTCTTGTTCTCGACGTTGAGGTCCTGCTGTTTGCCGTCGTAATAAACCTTGATCCCCTTGGCCTTTCCGGAGCCGTCGTAGGTGATCGCGACAGAGGTCCAGACATCCGCCTTGAGTTGCTCCTTGGCCACAACCTTGAGGCCGTCCTCAGGCCAGTTGTGCACCAGATGCATCGCCACGCGCCGGCCAGCCACTGCCATGTCCCAGCCTCGGTAGCCAGCCGCTTCGTCCATCCGGGCGAGGATGCCATAGAACGAATCATTGGCCGGTGGCTTGATCCAGAACGTGGCGCTGAACGGCTGGTCGTGTTCGAAGTCGCCTGCCGAGGAGATCTCCGCCGCCTTGTCATCGAGCAGCAGGCTCGGGCTGCCGCCGGGGCCCGGCTGCCAGGTGGTTGTGGCCGTCAGCGGGAGATCGGTGTCCTTGCCAGAGAGGCGGACGCGCGTCACATTGCCCAGGCCCTCCAGCAAGGGCATCTCGAGCAGCGGAGTATCCTGTGGCAGCAAACGGTTGACCGACTCCACGGTGGCTGCAGCGATCCAGCCGTCAAACTCCGGCCGGGCCGTTCCCTTGCGGGCCTCCACGGCAGCCTTGGCGGCAGGGAGTTCATGCTCCAGTTGGGCCAGGCGGGTGCGGTCTTCCGGCTTCGGCACCGGCAGAATCGGCGGCGTGTCGTGCACGTTGCCATCCATCGCTGGCTGGGTGGTGTTATTGAAGAAAGCGGAGAGCTCGTAAAACTCCTGCTGCGAGAGCGGATCAAACTTGTGATTGTGGCAGACCGCGCAGCCGGTGGTGAGTCCCATCCAGACAGCCGACGTGGTCTCGGTGCGGTCGCGGGCATACAGCACCAGATATTCCTCGTCGATCGCCCCTCCCTCACTCGTCGTGATGTTGCAGCGGTTGAAGCCGCTGGCGACCCGCTTGTCGAGAATCTCCTCTGGCGTGGCCTGGGGGCCGTGATCGCTCACCAGATCGCCGGCCAACTGCAGAATCGTGAATTGATCGAACGGCATATTGCGGTTGAAGGCATTGATTACCCATTGCCGGTAGCTCCACATCTCGCGAAAGTTGTCGATGTGGATTCCGTTGGTGTCGCCGTAGCGGGCGTAATCGAGCCAGTGCCGGCCCCGCTGCTCTCCCCATTCCAAACTCGAAAGCATTGAATCGACCAGCCGGTCGTAGGCATCGGGGGCCGCATCGGCCACGAAGGCATCCACAACCGCCGGTTCGGGAGGGAGGCCGGTGAGATCGAGTGCCAGCCGCCTGGCCAGCGTGCGCCGATCGGCCTCGGGGGCCGGCGCAAGGCCTTCGGCCTCGAGCCTCGCCAGCACGAACTGATCGATCGGATTGCGCACCCAATTCCCCTGCTTCACTGCCGGCAGAGCGGGCCGCAC
>Ga0164294_10002361_pt1 | contig 17083 bp, 10 predicted proteins | sample GEODES005metaG_FD_111479 | JGI IMG/M metagenome (GOLD analysis project Ga0164294, IMG submission 111479) | Oligotrophic lake water microbial communities from Sparkling Lake, Wisconsin, USA - GEODES005 metaG | ecosystem: Environmental > Aquatic > Freshwater > Lake | place: USA: Sparkling Lake...
AACAGCCGGCGGCGTTGCAGGTATGAAACTCTCCGACGCTGCGTCCGTAGTGGGGGCAGGCGTGGCGGAGGATGACGCCATCATCCTCACCGTCTCCGATGTCCAAACCGCCAAGGTCACCGACGCCGCAGAGATCCCACTTAAAGGCCGAGCAACGGCGGGTCTTCGGGTCACAAAGTTCCGTACCGAGCAACGCATTGAATGGGCCTACGTGGGCCCCGAGCAGGGAGTACTGCTCATCGTTGGCACCGTCGACAACCCAGCCAAGCCCGACCCCTCGCCGGAGCCACTCACCATTCCTCAGACCGCTCGGGACTTGGTCTCCAAGACCACGAAGCGACGCTTCCTCGCAATAGGAACCGGCCGATGGTGACCTCCCAGGTGCCCACCCTCGCCGCCGCTCCGTGGTTGACTTGACCGGCCATGGCGCGCTCAACCAGCACTTCCAATCCCACTAATTCTTCCTACGATGAAAAGAGCATCCAGCTCCTCGCGGGCCTCGACGCCGTCCGAAAGCGTCCAGGCATGTACATCGGCGGCACCGGCCCCGAGGGACTGCATCACTTGGTGTGGGAACTCATCGACAACTCCGTTGACGAAGCAGCAGCCGGATTCGCCAACCTGATTGAGGTCACCCTTCACCGCGACGGTTCAGTAGAGGTGGCCGACAACGGCCGTGGCATTCCCATTGGCAAGAAGGACGGCAAGCGCACTGCGCTCGAGATTGTTTTCACCGAACTTCATGCAGGTGGCAAGTTCGGTGGCGGGGCGTACTCGGCATCGGGCGGGCTCCATGGTGTCGGCGCTTCGGTGGTCAATGCCCTCGCCGCCAAGTTGGTAGCCGAGGTAGATCGTGACGGAGCCACACATCGCCTGTGCTTTCTTGAGCGAGTCCCCGGCCAACTCGATGCCAGCGGAGGATTCAAACCAGGTTCGGCACTCAAGGTTGTGGCGAAGGTTCCCCCCCGGAGAACCGGAACCCGAGTGCGATTCTGGCCTGACTTCGACATCTTCGATCCAGGCCTGACTATTGAGACCGAGCAGGTCCGGGAGCACTGCATTCAGGTGTGCTTCTTGGTCCCCGGTCTCAAAGTGCGGCTCGCCGACAAGCGCGGCTCCACTCCAAAGGAACCGGAAGAGTTTGTTGCCAAAGGCGGGCTCGCCGATCTCGTAGAGAGCAACTCCATTGGAGAGTCCGTCACCGACATCATCACCTTGCATGGCACTGGGACCTTCGAAGAGAAGATCCCAGTAGACGGCAAAATGACGCTGGTTGAGAGAACCTGCACTGTGGATATCGCTATGCGCTGGGTCAAGGGCTACGACAACAGCGTCACAAGTTTCGTCAACACCATCCCCACGCCAGAAGGCGGAACCCACATCGCAGGGTTCGACCGAGCCCTGAGCAAGACCGTCAATGATGTGCTGCTCGCAGGCACCAAGAAACTCGCCAAGCTCTCGAAGTCGGGCCAGGATCGCGCCGAGAAGAGCGATGTCCAAGAGGGCTTGGTAGCGGCGGTCAAGGTCACCTTCCCTGAGCCCCAATTCAAGGGGCAAACCAAACAGGAGCTAGGTACACCGCTCATTTCGGGCATCGTTCACGAAGTAGTCAAGAGCGGCTTCACCAACTGGGTTGAAGGCGGCGGCAGAAAGACACATGTTGCGGCACTGAGAGACAAAGTGACTCAGGCGGTACTCACCCGGGTGTCGACCAAAGCCACCCAGGATGCAAAGCGACGCGCAGCTTCGTTCAATTCAGCGGGTATGCCCGACAAACTCGCCGACTGCCGCAAACACGGTGAGAACTCCGAACTCCTGATCGTGGAGGGCGACTCTGCCGCTGGCCCGGCCAAGGCCGGTCGAAACGCCGAGTACATGGCGGTCCTGCCGTTGCGCGGGAAGGTAGTCAATGCGGGCAAATCCACCCTCAAGCAGGTTGTTGAGAACGCAGAAGCGCAGGCGCTCTTCACCGCAGTCGGTGCCGGGCAGGGAGCCGATTTCCGCATCGAAAACGCTCGCTACGGTCGCATCATCATCCTGTGCGACGCCGACGTAGATGGAAGCCACATTCGCTGTCTGCTCCTTACATTGATCCACCTCTATATGCGGCCGCTCCTCGAGGAAGGCCGCGTATATGCGGCTCAGCCTCCGCTCTACACAGTCAAAGTGGGTGACAAAGTGATCCATGCCTTCTCCGAGGAAGAAAAACTTCGCCTCACAGATGAACTCACCAAGGGCAACCGCAAAGCCGAGAACCTCCAGTGGGTGCGGTTCAAGGGCCTAGGAGAAATGGACGTGGAAGAACTCGCAGTGACCTGTCTCGACCCTGGCACTCGAATTCTTCGCCGAATCACCATGGACGACGGAGTAGCTGCGGCGGACCTGTTCGACACCCTCATGGGTAACGACGTCGCCCGTCGCCGGCAGTATCTGCTGGAAAATTCCAATTTGGTGGACCGGGAAATGCTCGACGTCTAATGAGGTAACTCACCTCGCGGGTGGGCTCAGCGGAAAGTTGCCGGTACCGTGCCTACGGGGAGATTTGGCCGATCGGCCGTTGGCTCTGAGGAGCCAAGATTGGGTGCAGGGGCCCGGGGAACGAAACGAGACAGTGAGCAGCGATCAGCGACTGATCCAAGTCAATGGTGAGCGACTCGGCCACATCCCGTCATTTGATGGGTTGCGTGGTCTATTTGTCCTGCTAGTCGTTGGGTATCACTCCGGACTCACCGAACGATTTCTCGGTACCCCCATCGTTATCGACTGGTTCTTCGTGGCGAGCGGTTTCCTCATCACCACTCTGCTGCTCGACGAGAAAAACGCCACAGGGTCAGTCAGCCTGAGGAACTTCTACTCCCGGCGCGTGCTTCGGTTGTTCCCCGCCATGTACGCCATGTTGGGCGTGTTTCTCCTGCTCATGATTGGCGTCAAGCTGATCGCCCCCGACGCCGTTGCCGAAGCTGATCTCTGGTGGGTGGAGATCGTTGCCGCCGCCACCTACTGCTACTACATCGTGGCGGCATTTCTGCCAGGCCGAATCGGCTTGATCGGCCACACATGGAGCCTCTCGGTGGAGGAGCAGTTCTATTTCATCTGGCCCCTGCTGATGAACCGAACGCTGAAGAAGGCCACCCGAAAGAACGACCGCAACCTCATTGTTGGCTGCATTGCGTTCATTGTCCTCATGATCTTCCTGCGGATGCGTTTGAACTACATGATCAAGTTCAATCCCATCGATATTGGAAAGTTCGTCGATCAAGGCAACGTGACCTGGCAGGGAGTTGTGTACCGGATTGCCTCAGTCCGCCCCGACATGATCGTGCTGGGTTGTCTCACCGCAATCGTGACCAGGGCGATTCCTCGGCCGCTACCCGAGAGCATCCGCCGCTTTCTCGCTGTTGTCGCGCCGCTGAGTTGGGTCTTGTTTGTGCTGATCCTGGTCGGCGCAGGGCGGCTTCCAGGCCTTGGACTCTTCGGCGGTCCGGTCTACCAACTCGCCCTCTTGGGCCTTGCACCCATCACAGTGGACCTGTACTTCCGCAAAAACACCGCCTACGCCAAAGCGCTTTCGGTTCAGCCGCTGCGGTACCTCGGGGCGCGTTCCTACGGCATCTATCTCTGGCATATTCCTGTTGCCCTTCCGTTCCTTGGGGTGATCGAGAGTTCCTACGGGGTCAAGAAGTTGCTGATCGGTCTTGTGGTCTCGGCGCTCGGAGTGCTCGCGGGAATGGCTTCGTTCCGATTTGTTGAGCGTCCGTTCCTCAAGATGAAGGAAACGCGGTTCAGAAAACCAGCAGAAAAAGCCGCCGATATCGCAGCAGCAACCGAACGCAACGAGTCGCCAGCGCTTGAACTCTTCGACGGTACAGAACGGCTCTCAGATTTAGGCGTTGATGAGGAGTCGTCGTGACGGTTCCGTCCGGACCAATCACCATTGATGCCCCGCCTTTGCGTTACGAGGGTCGACTCGACGGCGTTCGAGCCTTGTCCGTCGCCATCGTCATGGTCTTCCATTTCGTAGGAGCTGAGCACTTCCCCGGCGGCGTGATCAGCGTGGAGGTCTTCTTCGGCCTTTCGGGCTTCCTCATCACCAACCTGCTACTCGACGAACAAAATCGAGACCATGGAGTCAGCCTGCGGGGTTTTTATCAGCGGCGGGTGCTTCGACTCTTCCCTGGCATGTACGCCTTGTTGTTCGTCTACTTCCTCGCAGCGCTGGCAATCGGCCGCAAGTACCCGGTGATTTGGGCAGAGGTGGCTTCTGCAGCGTTGTACTCGTATCACCTGTTCCTCGGCTTCTTCGGGTTTCCCACCGAGGATTCACCGCGGATCATGCTGCACCTTTGGACGCTGTCAGTTGAAGAGTGGTTCTACTTCTTTTGGCCACTCACTCTGGTCTTGGCACTCAAGACAGTGCGACGCCAAAAAGCACTGCTTATTGCCGCGGGCATCTTCATTGCCTTCTGGATGTCGGTCCGTCTCGCATCGCCCCACTTTGGTGTCAACTGGCTCAACCCAGAAGGTTCGCCATTTGCCAATGTCACCATCGGATATCCCGCCGAGGTGCTCTTCCGATTCTCGGCCATGCGATTCGACATGCTCGTAATGGGTTGTCTTCTTGCGTTAGTTCGCCGCCGCTACTTCCACGACCCCAACCCTTCAGAACCCCTACCCAACCGTGCCCTCGATATAGCTGCGGCCATTGGCGCCACGCTGTTTATCTCAGTGCTCGTGCTAGCTGGCACGGTGCCGTTCTTCGCTCCGTTCACATCAGTCGGCTACCAGTTCGCAATGGTCGGGGTAGCTGTTTGGATTCTGTGGATTCACCGCCACCCGACTGGCCGGGTTTCGTCGTTCTTCACGTTGCCGATCATGGTGTGGGCCGGCAAGCGCTCCTATGGCCTGTATCTCTGGCATGAGGTTGCCAACGTGCTCACACCCGGAGTGAGCGGCAAGGTGCAAGTCCTCATTCGCACCGCGTTCCTCTTCCTTGTGAGCGCCGGTCTCGCGGAGATGTCGTGGCGGTTTGTGGAGTCGCCGTTCCTGCGCCGCAAAGATGCCCGATTTGGTCGCGCCGGGCTCCGCAAGACTCCCACCACATAGCGATGACCTCTGCCGACATTGCGGTGGTGGGTGGGGGAATCGTCGGGATCGCCACTGCACGCGCGCTCCTCGCCGAGTTCCCTGGCGCTGATGTCGTTGTCATCGAAAAGGAGCCCAGACCGGCTCAGCATCAGACTGGGCGCAACTCCGGCGTTGTGCATTCCGGTTGCTACTACCGGCCGGGATCAGAAAAGGCTGAGCTAGTTCGAACCGGTCGGGCTGAACTTCTGACGCTGGTGAGGGACCGCGAACTTCCGCTCTTTGAGTCCGGCAAAGTCGTTGTCGCCACTCGCACTTCAGAACTCGCCCAGCTAGCGGAGATTGAGCGACGGGCAAGGGAAAGTGGCATCGCAACCAACCGACTTTCTGGTTCTGCACTTGCTCACGTCGAACCACACGCTCGCGGAATCGCAGCACTCGAGGTCCCATCAGCAGCATCGGTGGACTACGCGGCGATCACCATGGTCCTCGCCGAAATCGTTCGCGATGCTGGGGGGAGCATCCTCACCGGCGCTGAGGTCACCAACGTTGCCGCTACTTCCCTCGGCAGCGGAACGGCATCGAGACGCAGGAAACTTCTGATTTCCACCACCGCCGGGCCGGTGGAAGCCAACTGGCTCGTGAACTGCGCCGGGCTGCACTCTGATCGCATCGCACGAATGTGTGGGGCGGAGTTGGCGGTGGCCATTGTTCCGTTCCGGGGGGAGTACCTCACGGTGCGCCCTCAAGCAGCCGACCTTTGCCGCACCATGATCTACCCCGTTCCAGATCCTCGCTGGCCGTTCCTTGGTGTACATCTGACACGCGGTGTCGATGGCAAGGTCCACGCTGGGCCCAATGCAGTACTGGCATTTGGTCGGGAGGCCTACCGCGGCGGAGTCAACAGGACCGACCTCGCTGAGTTGATCCGTGATCGGGGCCTTCGCTCACTTGCCGCCCGATATTGGTCAACCGGGGCCGCGGAACTCATCCGATCTCGATCAGTGGCGCTTGTAGCTCGCGAACTCCGGCGCATGGTGCCTGACATCAGAGCATCGGACCTCACCCGCTCAAGTTCGGGGATTCGCGCCCAGGCGCTGCGGAGCGACGGAACTCTCGTTGACGACTTCGAGTTCGCTGTTTCGCCACGGGCCGTGCATGTGGTCAACGCACCCTCACCAGCGGCTACCGCTTCACTTGCGATCGGCCACGCCGTTGTTCGCCGGCTTCAAGAACTCATGTCGGCCGACTGACGACGCGTTCTGACCGAGCACAGTCGGTTTGTTGCGCGACCAGAGCAGTCGTCGACTTGGGCTCGGCTCCACATTTTTGCGTCCTAGCGCTAACGGTTTGGCCCAGCGCACATGGTTCCGGCAGAGCCCTCACGGTTACGGCCTGACCCACTTGGTTGCGGCCTACTCCAGATGGTTGCGGCCTAGGGCTGGTGTGCCCAGACGCGAACGAAGGATCCGTAGGGGGAACGGATCCTTCGTTCTGTCGCTCTGCGTCGGGGGGTTAGACGCAGGCGGGTCACTGATGGCTGACTCTGCCAGCCAAGCGATCAGGCCGCTGATGAAGCGACTGAGTCAACGTTCTTGACAGCCTTGCGGGAGCTCTTGCGATCAAGGAGCTGATCGGTGAGCGGCTGGGCTGCCTTGGCCACGCTGATGGCTACTTCTTTGGAGGCCGACACGACCTTGGTGGCGAACTTCGCCTGATTGTCGATGACCTCTTTGGGGGTGGGGATGTACTCAGCAAAGGGAACTGCTGGAACTTCAGTCACACGCTCGGTCACAAAGCCAACCAAGGTAGAAACCGCATTTGTAACGGGCTCCTTGACGTTGGCGATGCCGCCGATGATGAAGTCTTCGAATTCAGTCACCTTGTCGATAACGATGGTCATATTGCTGTCTCCTATTGGATGATCGACCACGGGGGGAGCGGCCGGCGGATACGCCGTGGGGCAACTGCCCCACTCTCTGAGCGCCTAACTCTGCAAGCAGAGTCTGTAGTGCTCAGGCGATGCGCTAACTATAGCAAGCACCCCCGCGAGCAGCAACCATCGTCACTGTGTCGTCCGACACACCCGAGATTGCGCCGTTTCCATCCCCACATTGCTGACGACCCAGGGCGTTCATTGCCAAATTCGTGGACAGCGCGGTAATACCTGACTATGTTGGTCATAATTCAATAAACCCCCCGTCCACTCCTCCCCCTAACTCGGGGCAGCGAACCACAGGAGCACACCATGGCAATCCGACTCGGAGATGTAGTCCCCGACTTCACCGCTGAAACCACCCAGGGCACCATCAACTTCCACGACTGGAAGAACGACTCCTGGGCAGTTCTGTTCTCGCACCCCAGAGACTTCACCCCCGTCTGCACAACCGAACTCGGCGCCGTCGCCAAGCTCAAGGGCGACTTCGATGCGCGCGGTGTCAAGGTCATCGGACTCAGCGTTGATCCCGTCGATTCGCACCTTGAGTGGGAAAAAGACATCGAGGAGACACAGGGCGAGGCCGTGAACTTCCCCATGATCGCTGACCCCGATCGCGATGTCGCCAACCTCTACGACATGATCCACCCGAATGCCAACGACACTCAGACCGTGCGGTCCGTCTTTGTCATCGCCCCCGACAACACGCTCAAGCTGAACATCACCTACCCGGCATCGACCGGTCGAAACTTCGACGAGATTTTGCGAGTTATCGACTCGCTGCAACTCACGGCGAAGTACTCAGTTGCCACGCCAGCCAACTGGACCAACGGTGGCGAGGTCATCATCGGAGCGGCAGTCACCGATGAGCAGGCCAAGGAAAAGTTCCCCGAGGGGTGGCGAGCCGTGAAGCCCTACCTTCGTTGGGTTCCTCAGCCGAAGGGCTGACCCCTGCGCGGCCACATCTGGCCAGCCGGAAGAACCACACAATCCAACGCCCCGACGCAGAAGCCATTGTGGCGATGCGTCGGGGCTTTGGGGTTTTGGCGACTAAGGCCTTTTGGGGAGTTAGAGCGCTAGCGCTCAGGGGGCCCACTGACGTTGGGGCGCTCAGGGGCTCAGGGGTACTGGGCGCTCAGCGGTTCTGAGGGCTGAGCTGTGCAGCAATCTGTGTGTACAAAGAACGCCAGCGCGTGCCCGACATACCTAGATCAGCGAGCCGCTGCTCAGCATCGAGACGCTCGGATTCGGTTTCCACACCCAGCGCATTTGAGCGAATCGCTCCGGCAAGTGAAACGAGGGCTGCAGCGACTAGATCCTCGGTTGCCCCCACCTCAATGCGAGCCCGCGAGATTGCTCCATCGCCCACAGCACCAGCATCACTGAGCGCCAATGCCAGCAACGCTGTGATCCGATCCAAGTACGTGGAGCGCTGATCGGCGAGCACCGTCTCAGTGAGCTCAGCTACCTCATGAACGTTTCCGTTGGCGGCAGTAATCAAGGCGAGCGCTGAGCGTTCGTAGCCGTGCCCTGCCCCATCAGGTATCGCGCCTCGAACGAATTCAAGGGCCTCAGAGATCTCGCCTACTTGGGCGAGCGCTAACGCCCAAGCCGCACCAGGTTGCGTGGTCGACAGCGTGCCATCGATCTGCTGATTCAGTAGCCCGGGATCACCAGTAGAGAGCAGCTGCTCTGGGCGACCCAACTGCACATCGGTCAGCATCTGCACCGCGGCGGCGAACGTGGTGGAGGTGTCCTTTGACACCAACGCGGCTTGAGCGAGTAGTTCCATTCCTCGGGTGACTTTTCCAGAGGTGACGAGGGCCCGCCCCTGCAGTGCCAGCGCCTGCTCAAGACCAAATGGATCTCCCACGTTTTGGAAGTTCCCTACAGCGTTGGCAATGAGATCCGCAGCAGATCGCGGGTGACCCGTCCACAACTCCACGCCAGCTTGAACAAGCAGCATCATCCCTCGGCCAAAAGCATCGCCGCGTCGTTCTGATTCCCGCAGCACCTCAGCGGACAACAACCGGGCTGCGGCAAAGTCACCCTGGCCAAATCGCACAAAGGCCAACAGTCCCTTGGTCCACGCCAAGCCACCTTGATCGCCCAATTCGTTGAACGCTCGCTCCGATGCCAACGCATGGGCTTCTGCGGTCTCTGCCCTGCCTTCGACAAAGGCAATCCACGCCAAATTCTGCAAGGCCCACGCCTCGCCACGACGGTCGCCTATTGCGCGGAAGGCATCCAACGCCGCTGCGATCGGGTCAGCAGCACCGACATGATCGCCTCGCAACAGATGCGCCATGCCGCTCTGTCGCATGATCTCAGCGCGCCCGGTGATGTCACCGACGTCATCAAACGACTCAAGGGAGAGAGCGAGTGACTTGTCGGCTAGGTCCCACTCACCAGAGCGCATATGCGCTTGACCAAGCCGCAGCAATGCCCGGGCGCGTGCCGCAGGGTTTGCCAACTCCTCGGCTAGTTGGAGCGCCGCGTCAGCATCGGCACGCGCTCCCCTGAAGTCCCATTGCTCGGCCCGCACCAGTGATCGGGACAACAGAAGTTCCAACCGCTCCGGCGCTCGCGAGGTACCCACAAGGTCCAGAGCCTGTGTGTCGAGCTGGTCAGCGAGGCGCCAGTTAGCGGCAAGGGACGCCAACTCGCCGGCCTCGATCACCCATCGGACCGCCCGGTCACGGAGGCCTTCGTGCCCAACTGGTTCACCAAGATCCGCTGCGAGTCGAGCTGCTTCGGCGAAATGCCGCGCGGTAGCCAGCACGAGCGAATCGGGGACATCGGCGGTAGAGGTCCATGCTTCGAGCCGCTCCGCAATACCAGCGTGGCGCATGAGTCGGTCGCGGCGTGTGAGTCGGGCGTACGCGACCTCACGCACGACATCGCTTCGGAACGACCAGTCGTCCCCATCGATAACCAGTACGTCCTTGTCGGAAAGCGACTGCAGCGATCCAGCGACATCGCCGACCCCACGCACTGCCTCAGCAATTTGTTCCAACGCAGTTCGTTTGCCCGATGGACCCCAAACTGCCGCGTCTTCAAGAACGGCCTGCTCCTCGACGGTCAAACCATCGATACGGGCAGCAACCAAACCCCTCAAGGTGTCGGGAAGTTCCTGATCAGCTTCGTACTCCGCTCCACGAGAACCGAGCAGAGTTACGAGTTCTTCCAAATAGAACGGATTCCCTCCCGCCCTATCCAGCAGATCGGTACGGGTGACGTCATCAAGGTGATCACCCGTGAGAGTGTCCAACAGTCGATCCGATGCGCCGCGATCAAGCGGGTCGAGGTTCAACACCACGATGTTGTTGCGACCCGGGCGGGGTGCCCACCGAGTCTGCAAAACGCGACGAGCAGTCGCCACTACTACGAGCGGCTGCCGGCTGAGTTGCTCAGTGAGATCGTCCAGCACGTTCAGCACCGACTCATCAGCCCAGTGAAGGTCGGCGAGCCTCAGCATGACTGGGCGAGTCTGCAGAGTTGCCTCTAGGAAGGTCAGCAGCGCTTGAGTGGATTCCGTGCGAGCGCGAGCACCGTCAAGGGCGCGGAGCGGGCCTTCGTATCCCATGAGGTGCAACAAGCCATCGACCACTACCGATTGTCGGATTTGCTCATCGGATTTTGCTACTTCGTCAACGGCGGCGCGCATCCGAGTCCGGGCAGTCTCCAGCGAATCCTCGCGCTTCACTCCGCAACCTGAGCGAAGCGCCTCAGCAATGGGCCAGAACGGATTGGCCTCGCCATATGGCACGCACCGACCGGCCATAACCAGCACGTCATCTTCAACTTCCATGACGTCAGTGAGTTCATTGGCGAGTCGTTGCTTGCCCACACCTGCTTCGCCGATCAGCACCAACACCTGTGCCCGCCCGTGCCGAACCGACAGGCGCGCAGTGGTGAGCAGCAGGTCGAGTTCTGCATCGCGACCAACTAGAGGCGATCGCCGGCGGCGAGGTCGATACCCAGGAGGAAGCAGCGAGGCAGTCGCCCGCCACACTTCCACCAGCGCGTCGCGGCCGCGGGCGTTCAGCGAACCCATCGGCTCGTAGGCAATGACTTGATGAGTCGCCTTGAACGTCGACTCGGCAACTCGAACCTCGCCAGGATCGGCTGAGGTCTGCACTCGCGATGCCGTGTTCATCACATCGCCCATCGCCGTGTAGTCCCCACCGGCACGCAACGCACCCGTCAGCACTTCGCCAGTGTTGAGACCAATTCGCAGACGAACCGGCGTCGAAATCTCTAGGGCGTATTCCTCGGCGGTCTCCTGCATCCGCAAGGCCGCCCGAACTGCCCGCTCAGCATCATCTTCATGTGCGACCGGAGCTCCAAAGAGCGCCACGACTGCATCACCCACGATTTTGTCGACCTGACCACCGTGATCGTGGACAACTCTGACGAGACGTTCAAAGAGCCGATCAACGATGCGTTTTACGTCCTCGGGGTCACGATGTTCCGACAAGGAAGTGAAGCCAACGACGTCGGCAAAGAGCACGGTGGCGACGCGACGCTCCTCGGAGGGTGCCTGAACCGGCCGTCCACACGAAGAGCAGAATCGGGCGTCGGAAAGGTTTTCAGCTCCGCATTGGTCGCATGTCATGACGCCCTCAGCATAGGAGGGGAGCAAGCAGCCCACGGTTGCCGCTGAATGAACACTGACCGGCGGCCTCAGGTGACCCCCTCCTGGTGCCAATCCAACACTTCTCCAACAGATTCACCATCGGTACTTGTGTCGGAACGACAAGAGGCGAACACTGTCATCCGATGAGCGAACCAACAGGGGGGTCAGCACAGCAGCCCAGCTGGGTGCATCGGCATTGGGTCGCTGCGTTTGCGATGGTCGCCGCGTTAGTGGTGATCGTCACCAATTTGCACGGAATAGCCACCGGAGATGATGGCGTTGGCTACCGGGCCATTGCTGATTCGATCCTTCGCGGAGATGGACTCGGCTACTTCCTCGAACGACCGCTCACGGTCTGGCCGCCAGTTTGGCCAGCCCTCATGGCAGCCGTCGCTTGGGCAACTCCCCTGAGCACTACCGGGGCAGCGGTGCTCCTGAATGCCATCACCGTGATCGCAGCGGTCCTAGTCGGACACCGACTGCTTTCCCGATTCATTGATGACGAACGCCTAGTGATGCTGGGCACGTTGGTGATTGGCCTTGGCTCCTCGACAATCGGCTTCGGGCACCTTCTCATGACCGACTTTGCCTTCGCTGTCGTGATCATGGCGTGGCTCCTCACCTTGTTGACGGCCCGTGAACGAACCGAACCGTGGTGGCCAGCGGTAGCGGCGCTCTGGGTATGGGCTGCGTTTGGGTTGCGCTACGTGGGGGTGGCGTTGATTGGGATTGGGGGGCTGTGGCTGTTACTCGACGCCACCCGCTCCATCGCCCAACGCATGATTCGAGGAGCGCTGTACGGAGTTGTGTCGATAGTGGTTCCGGTGGCTTGGATGCTCCGCAACCACGCAGCCGATGGCACCTGGACCGGTGAGCGGTTCCCATCGGCTCGAGGACTCATCGACAATGGGTTCGACATTTTGGCCACCTTGGGTCGGTTTGAACTTCCTGGAGTCGCCAACGGATACGACAAAATCTGGGCGGGGATAGGTGCGGTCGTACTGGCAATCACGGCCATGCTCGCCTGGAAAATCCTTGGTGCACCGGGGTCGATTGCCGGCATCGAACCAACTGGTTCTGAATCAACGGTTTCCGATTCAACAGTGTCTGATTCAAACAGGGGCGCCCCGACATCGCTGCGTCTCCGGCGGTTGTGGGCAGTGTTGGGTAGAGGCCCTGGTCTCCTGCTCCTGACCGCAGCGCTGTATTTGCTCTACATGCTCTACATCCGCACCACCACGGCGTTGAACCAACTCGATCTTCGCCTTCTCAACCCTGCGTACTTCTCACTGCTCACCTTGGGTCTGATCGTGGTTGATCGCACCCGACGTCTCGGGCCTGATGATGAGCAGCCGTGGCATCGCAGAGCATTGGCGCTTGCCTATCTCTGGGCCACGCTCAACCTGGTCGCAGGGCTCGCAGGGATCCTGATGTTCGTCACCGGCAGTTCGTTTTTCAACGGCAACTACTCCTCGGACACCTTCATCAAGGTGCGTTCGTCAGAGCCGGTGCTCGCGGCGATCCCCAAGGACTGCGTTGTGTATTCCAACCTGCCAAATGGCTTGTACCCCCGACTAGAAGCCAAGTGGAGTCCTCGGCGAACCGGGCTGGAATCGAACGAGCAAACCGGAGAGTTGAAGCGCATCATCGGGACGCTCGACCAAACCCCATCCTGTTTGGTGTGGATTGATGAAGAGCCGCGGTACGGGCATCTGTGGACCCTGTCGCAACTTCAGCAGCGCCTTGATCTGCAGCAACTCAGCACCTCAAAGAACGTCACCGTCTATCGCATGCGTCCCAAGGTCGCGAGCTGAGATTCATTCGGCCAGTCAGCCAGAATTGGCGCGCTCATTTCCCCCGCCGAGCTCCCCTTCGCCACCACGCTCCGTAATTGATGATGCGCCATCCGCGACATCTGCAGCGAGGGCGGCAAGACTAAGGAAGTGCTGCACCGGCCGGGGGGCCTGCCGCCCCGCTTCAGCGTAATTATCACGGTTCAGGACCGTGAGGATGTTGTCGGTCGCGCCGTCGCCGGTGTACTCGCTCAAACGTTCGCCGACGTTGAAGTTGTTGTCGTAGATGACGGCTCCACTGACAACAGCGTCGCCGCAGCACGAGCAGTCGCCGATCACCGAGTACGCATAGTCCGTCAAGAGCGCTCCGGGATCGCTGCCGCAAGGACATCGGGCCTCGAGCGCGCCACAGGCGACTGGATCACCGTCTTGGACCCCGACGACGAAGTGGCCCCTGGGTGGCTCGCTCGGCTTGGTCGGCTCATCGACAGCACCGGAGCGGCGCTGGTCAGTTGCGGTGGCGAGCACCGGCACCTTGACCACTCAACGACTGAAGTGGCTCCTATGGCCATTGGTCCGGCCGGGATGCGAGCCACTGCCTGCTTCAGGAGCGGCGCATTCACCACCACTCGCGAGCGACTGCTCGAGGTCGGCGGTTTCGGAGGACCAGGCGACAGCGAAGCACTCACAGAAGTTGGACTCCGATTACTCGGCTCCGTTGGAGACCACGGCGGCAAGGTGTCACACACCCCTGAGGTCATGGTCCGCTGGAACGAACGAGAGGTCGGCCCGGTCCCCGAGGGCGACGCTTTGCGACTTTGCTGGGCTCTACAGGGCCTTGATGCGGTCGCTCGCTCACCAATCCCCGATGCCGAGATGCTGTCCCGCTACGCAACCGTTGGTGGCATCGCAGCAGCCCGCCAGCGTGATCACCGCGAGGCCCGACGTTTGCTCTGCCTGGCTCGTCAGGCGCAGCCAGAAGTCATGAAGCACTGGGCTCGCTGGGTTGTTTCCTGCCTGAGCCCCATTTCGGATCGCATCTGGCTGCCCTCAAGCGAACTCGCACCTTCCGACGAACTCGCACCTTCCGAGACGTCCCCAGAACACGAACCAGATCAGCACAACGCACTGAACCTCACCGACGAGGCCGCTGAAGAGGTCGCCGACCATCTCGCCGAACTTTCAGTCGAATCGTCCGTTGACCTGTCAACAGATCTCTCCATTGATCTCGCCGATGCGGGACCGGCTTTAACTCGCCGCGACCTTGAGGAACATGCTCTCGACATAGCGGCGCTCAGCGATGCCGACGGCCCAATGAGCAGACTTCACCCCGACCTACCCCGGTAGGCTCCACCGGGTCGGCCACACGGTCCACCCAAGGAGCACAGTCGAATGTCAACAAGCGAGCAGACCACTTTCGCAGCGGCAGGAGCGGTTGACGCGGTAAAGACCTACGGAGGTGGCGACACCGAGGTCAAAGCCCTCGATGGCGTGACCGTCACCTTTGAGCGCAGCAAGTTCACCGCCATCATGGGCCCATCTGGTTCTGGCAAGTCCACCCTGATGCACTGTCTTGCTGGACTCGACCGACTTTCTGGCGGCCGAGTATTCGTGGGTGAGACCTACCTCGATGATTTGAGCGAGGCACAACTCACCGAACTCCGGCGCGACAAGATCGGTTTCATCTTCCAGGCCTTCAACCTCATTCCCACGCTTTCTGCGCTTGAGAACGTGACCCTTCCAATGGACCTCGCCGGCCGCAAGCCCGATCAGGCCTGGCTAGATACCGTTATCGACACTGTTGGTCTGCGACCACGACTGACACACCGACCGAGCGAACTTTCCGGTGGTCAGCAGCAACGAGTGGCAGTAGCTCGAGCGTTGGCCAGCCAACCCGAGATCGTTTTCGCCGATGAGCCCACCGGCAACCTTGATTCTCGCTCTGGCGGCGATCTGCTCCAGTTCATGCGTCATGCCGTGAGCGACCTTTCGCAAACCATCGTGATGGTCACCCACGACCCCACCGCCGCGGCATATGCCGACCGCGTGGTCTTTCTCGCTGACGGCCAGATCCGCAGTGAAATGACCGAGCCAACCGCTGCTCGTGTGCTGGACCTCATGAAACAACTCGGCGACTGACGTGCTGCGCATAACTCTGAAGGACCTCTTCGCGCGCAAGCGTCGTCTTGCCACTACCGGTATCGCCATCGTGCTGGGGATCGCGTTTCTCAGTGGCACGCAGCTGCTCTCCGCGGTGCTCTCTGACTCAATTCGATCGCTCATTGGCGATGTCTACGAAGGGGTTGACGGAGTCGTTCGCTCTCCCCAAACCCAAGACACCGGTTTTGGCCCTCCGCTTCGCACACCGATTGCCGAGTCGGTTGCCGCCAAGGCCAGCACGGTCGACGGCGTTCGTGCCGCCACCGGCATTGTGGAGGCCACCACCGTCAAGTTGATTGGCAAAGACGGCAAGGTGGTCGGCAGCGACTTCGGTCCGCCCACCATTGTGTACAACTCCGTTGAGGATGATCAGCTGAGCTTTGGCAGCATCACCAAGGGCCGGCTTCCTGAAACCGCTACGGAAATGGTGATGGGTTTCGGCGCCGCCAAGGAAGGCAAGTACTCCATTGGTGATTCGGTCTCCATCAACACCCAAGACGGAACTGAAAAGTTCACCCTGGTGGGCCTCACCGGTGTAGGTGCCGACGGCGAACGGGACAGCGGTGCCAAGACGCTGGCGTTCGTCACCCCAACGGCGCAGCGACTCGCCAAGATTCCGGGTGAGTTCAACTACGTGATCACCGCGGCGACCAAGGGCACCTCTCAAGACCAATTGGCTACCGCGCTTGCTGGTGCCTTCCCCGACGAGCAGGTGGTTACGGGCGAGAAGTTCTCCGAGGAAAATCAGGACCAAATCTCGCAATTCGTGGACATTCTCTCCACCTTCGTGACGGTCTTTGGAGTCATCGCACTCATCGTTGCGTGCTTCATCATCTACAACACGTTCTCGATCGTTGTCGCCCAGCGTTCTCGTGAAACTGCACTCCTGCGCGCCGTTGGCGCTCGGCGACGTCAAGTGTTGTTGGCAACGCTCCTTGAAGCAGTGGTCGTGGGGTTCATCGCATCACTACTTGGACTGCTCGGCGGTGTGGCTTTGGCCACGCTGCTCCAGGCAGCGGTCTCCACTCAGTTCGGTGTTCAGGACCGACTCCCGCAGATCACGCTGAGCGTGGTCATCACCGCGCTGGTCATCGGTATTGGCGTCACGGTGCTCTCCGCGGTGGTTCCCGCAATCCGTTCCACCAGGATTCCGCCCATCGCTGCACTCTCTGAGGTGTCGCTCGATCGATCAGACATGTCTCGCTCGCGGCTTGTGTGGGGCACGGGGATGCTCGTGATCGGAACGATCCTCATGGCCCTTGGTCTCACCGAGACTGGGCCCAACCCGCTCTGGCAGGTGGGCGGCGCGGCTCTGCTGATCTTGATCTCGGTCTCGCTGGTCCTCGGGCCACTCATCGCCGCTCCCGTGAGCCGCCTCCTGGCGAAGCCATTTTCAGCGGGTGGCCGCATGTCGGGTCGGCTCGCAGGCGAGAACGCAGCTCGTAACCCCAAGCGCACCGCTGCAACTGCTGC
>Ga0164294_10002362_pt1 | contig 17083 bp, 12 predicted proteins | sample GEODES005metaG_FD_111479 | JGI IMG/M metagenome (GOLD analysis project Ga0164294, IMG submission 111479) | Oligotrophic lake water microbial communities from Sparkling Lake, Wisconsin, USA - GEODES005 metaG | ecosystem: Environmental > Aquatic > Freshwater > Lake | place: USA: Sparkling Lake...
CCTGATCAGCACGGTCTACGCCGAACGAACGAAGGCGCTGGTGCGATCCGGCCCGCGCCGCACCGCGCTGAAGGCCTGGGCGCCGTCGCCCGAACAATGGCGCGACATCTTCCTCTTCGCACGAGACCACCACCATGTGGCCCGGGCCGCCTACGGCTGGGCCGTCCGGGTCCCGCCCGCCGACGCGCGCGCCGCCCTGCAGCTCGCCTTTCCCCTCGCCCACGATCGGGCGGTGTGGGCAGCCTCCTACGCCCGGGATGTCGACCCGTTCCTGGTGCTCGGCCTGATGCGCCAGGAGAGCACCTACAACGCCATCGCCCGCAGCCGGGTCGGCGCGCGCGGGGCGATGCAGATCATGCCGCGCACCGGCCATCTGCTCGCCGATCTCGCGCATGACACCGACTTCACCGCCGGCGACCTCGAGGATCCCACCGTCAGCGTCCAATACGGCATCACCTATCTGGACCTGCTCCTCACGCGCTTCGAAGGCGCCTTTCCGCTGGCCGTCGCCAGCTACAACGCCGGACCATTCAACGCGAGCGCGTGGCTGGCCGGGGTCGGCCCCGGCATCCCGACCGAGGTGTGGGTCGAGCACATCCCGTTCCGCGAGACCCGCGAGTACGTCCAGAAGGTCACGGCGTACTACGAGACCTACCTCGCCCTGTATGCGCCGGATCACCACGGGGCGGTGCTGCCCGCGACCCCGACCGGCCATCACCCCGAAATCGTGGACTTCTGACGCCTTCCGCCCGCCGCGGCAGCGGGCTATTCTGGTTGGCCAGGAGCGCCGCCATGACCCGGTTTCACGCCCTCACCGACGTAGGGCTCAAGCGCAAGCACAACGAAGACGCGCTGCTCGCGGAAGACGAGTTCGGCGTCTTCGTGGTCGCCGATGGCGTCGGTGGGCGCAAGGCCGGTGAGCTCGCGAGCGCGATCACGGTCAACACCTTTCAGGTCTATGCGCCCCAGATCCGCGCGGCGATCGACGCCTACGCCGCCGACAACCAACGTGACACCCGCAATGCCGTGCTTTCGCTGCTCGACGAGGCGGCGAATGCCAGCTCGCGGCGGGTCTACGAGGCGGCTTCCGCCACCGGTCGGCAGGGGATGACCACCACCCTGGTGGCTGCGGCCATCGGAGGAGGGGCCGCCTTTCTGGTGCATGTCGGCGATAGCCGAGCCTATTTGGTGCGCAACGGCAGCCTGCGGCAGATCACCGAGGATCACTCGATGGTCAACGAGCTGATCCGACAGGGCGCAATGACCGAAGAAGAAGCCGAGACCAGTCGGTACCGGAACGTGATCACCCGCGCCGTCGGTCTCTACCCCACGGTGAAGTCCGACACCCTGCACCTCGAGCTCCTCGAAGGCGATCGCCTGCTGCTCTGCTCTGACGGGCTGTCGGATATGGTAGAGCCACCCGACCTTCTCGACATCTTGAAGCGACCGGATGTCGTCGAGCTGACGGGCGATCTCATCGCTGCGGCGCTGGCCGGGGGCGGCAAGGACAACATCACCGCGGTGGTGATCGCGCCCGAGGCGTTGCTCGAGGCGGAGGCCGTGGCTGGCCGCGCCAAGGCGATGGAGACCCTGTTCCTCTTCCAGGACTTGCCCTTCCAAGCCCGCTTGCGAGTGGGTCGCATCGTGTCCGAGCAATTCGTGTCGCCGGGAGATCGGGTGGTCCGACAGGGCGAGGAGGGCGACACCCTCTTCGTGGTCGTCCAGGGCGAGTTCGGCGTGCAGGTCCACGGCCAGGAAGTCGCAGTGCTCTCCGAGGGCTCCCACTTCGGCGAGCTGGCCCTGATCGACCGCGAGCCGCGGTCGGCCGACATCGTCGCCAAGGGCTTCGGCCACCTGCTCACGATCGCCCGATCGGACTTCCGCGACTACTGCACGCTCGAGCCCGCCCTCGGCCAGCTGATGCTGTGGCGTCTGCTGGAGACCACCGGTGCGCGCCTCCGGGCGATGAACGCCCAGATCGGGCGTCGCGGATGATCGTCCGCACCTGGTGTAGCCCCGACGCCGACGACCGCTTCATGATGTGGGCGATCACCGAGGGACATCTCGACACGGGGCCCTACCGCTTCGAGGTGCACCAGGAGCCGACCGACGCCCTAAACGCCCGCGCCATCCGCGGCGACGCCGACGTCTGCGCGTTCTCGTTTGGGAGCTGGCCCGCGATCGCCGATCGCTGGCTGCTGTTGCCGCACGGCGGCTCGATGGGTGAGGGCTACGGACCGGTGGTGGTGGCCCGGACGCCGCTCGAGCCCGCGGCGCTCGCCCAGGTCCGCGTGGCCGTACCCGGCCTGAACACCACGGCCTACCTCGTCTTGCGGCTCCTGGCCGGCGATGTGCAGCCCGTGGTCATCCCCATCGTCCCCTACGCCCGCATCTTCGACGCGCTGGCGGCCGGCGAGGTGGACGCGGGGCTGGTGATCCACGAAGGCCGGCTCACCTACGCCGCGCACGGCCTGCACCGCGTGGTCGACCTGGGCGCCTGGTGGTCCGAGCGAACCGGCGGCCTGCCGCTCCCGCTCGGGGGGAACGCGATCCGCGCCGATCTCCCCCCAGCGGATGTCGCCGCCATCAGCGCGATCCTGCGCGACGCCATTCGCTACGGCCTCGATCACCGCGAACAGGCGATCGCCTGGCTGCTCGACACCGGCTGCGCGCTGCCCGACGCCGCATCGGTCGACGAATACCTCCGCATGTACGCGAACGAGCGGACCTGGTCGTATGGCGACGCCGGTCGGGCCGGGATCACCGCCCTCTTCGCCGAGGCGGCCGCGGTGGGCGCGCTGCCGGCGGTCCCGCCGCTGCGCTGGGCCCCCTGACCCTCACTTTACCTGGGGGGTGGCTGCGTCCGCGCCCCCCGGGAACAGGTCGCTCGCGTCGTCGAGGTCCCGAACGCAGACCCGCTCGGCGTAGCCCACCAGCTTAACGCCCGGATCCATGGCGACGACCACATGGCTGATCGGCCCCGAACGCCAGCCTTCGAGACAGGCGGGCGGGGTGCACCGCGCTTCGAACGCCTCGCCGCGCACGTCCATCTCGGCGGAGCAGCGGGCGCCGTAGACCGCGCCGGTGCCGGCGACCTGGTTGAGCTCCTGCACACAGCCGACGAGGCCCAACAGCACCCACATGCGCCCTCCGAGCGCGCGCCCGTATCCCGCGCCCGCCGCGCGCGTTACCGGGCGCCGATGACCGACCTCGAACCCGCGTCCCACGAGAGCCTCGACCGCCTGGCGGGCGACTGGCGGATCTTCCAACTCAAACGCGGACATCGCTTCTCGACCGACGATCTCGCCGCGGCCTGGCGCGCCTCGGTGGCCCGGCCCACGGCCCGCCGGCTGCTGGATCTCGGCGCGGGGATCGGGTCGGTCGGGCTGGTGACGCTGTGGCGGCTGCGTGACAGCGCCCCCGACGCCACCCTGACCACCGTCGAGGCGCAGGTGCTGAGCCATGGCCTGCAATGCCGCACCCTCCGCCTCAATAGGCTCGACGCCCGGGTGGATGCACGGCTGGGGGACCTCCGCGACCCCGACGTCTTGCCAGCAGACGCCCAATTCGACCTGATCACCGGGTCGCCGCCCTACCTGCCGCCCGGAACCGGCCGCTTGAGCCCGGTGGACCAGCGCGCCTGCGCCCGCATCGAGCTGCGCGGCTCGGTGTTCGACTACTGCGCCACCGCCGCCCGCCACCTCGCGCCCGGGGGGCGCTTCTGCTTCGTCATGGCCGCTCAAGACCCCCGGACCGAGGCGGCGCCGCTCGCCGCGGGGCTCGCGGTGCTCGAGCGGTGGGACTACCGGTTTCGCGCCGACCGCGTGCCCCACATCACCACCCTCATCTGCGCGCGCGCCGACGAGGTGGACGGTCCCCGCGCGGTCGGTGAGCTGGTGGTGCGCGGACTCGACGGCCAGTGGACCGACGACTACTTGCGCTTTCGCGAAGCGATGGGCGGACCCACGCTACAGGCCGTTCGCGCTCAGGAGCCGACGCCAGCGCGAAGCAGCGCCGCGGAGGGGTAGCCAGCCAGCAGCGCCGCCCACGCCAGCCCCACCCAGACCAATGCCGCCACCACCGCGCCGACGCGGGCGGTGCGGGCGCGTCCTGCGGCCTCTACTGCGGCGCCGGTCCAGCACGCGAGCCCCGCGACCTGCGCCCACGCCTCGCGCGCCACCACCGCAGTGAGCAGCGGAACCAGCCGCTCCGCGTCCTCGGTACGCGCGGCCGCCAGCGTGTCGACCATCAGCGCGCAGGCCACCCCACCGAGCATGCCCTCCACCAGCGCGAAGCCGAGCGCGCCGATCAGCGCGCCGACCACCCAGCGATCGGCGGCCTGTGGCGCGCCTGCGCCCAGGGCGACCGCGGCCGCGCTCCCCGTCACCGCGAGGTGCAGCGCCGCGCGTACGAGGCCAAACACCGCGTTGTCCGCCGAAGCGCTGCCCCACACAACGGCCAGCGCCGCAGCGATTCCCACCCCGAGCATCCGCAGCGCAGGTCGCGGGGCGCGGTGGGCGGGCGTCAGCGAAGGAAGCCCCATGAACAAGCCGAGGACGCCGATCAAGCCGACCGCCTCGACCCCCCCGAGCATCCGCAGCAAGCCGGCGGTCGCCACAGCCTCCCGCGCCGCGGTGGCACCTTCGCCCCGACGGGTGACGGCCACCGCCACCAGCCCGAGCGTCGCCGCGGCGAACCCACCCAGCCCGAGCAAGGCGACACCCGCGGGCACCCGCCGTCCCTGGCTCGCCACCACGCCCACCAGCGCGCAGGCCACCGCAGCCAGCAAGCCAACGAGCCCCTGCAACACCACCTCGACGCCGCCCGCGCCCGGCGCGATCACGGCGCGTGCAGCAGACCGGTCCACACCTCCCCGGTCGGGGGCTCAGCCAGGGGGTCCGCCTGCCGGACGAGGGCCAGCAGCTCTTGCATCCGCTCCCCTTCGAGCGTCTCCTTCTCCAAGAGGTGGGCCGCCATCTCCTCGAGGGTCGCGCGGTTGGCGTGCAAGATCTCGGCGGCGCGCTGGTGCGCCGCGTCGAGCATCGCCCGCACCTCCGACTCGATGGCCTCTTGCGTGTGGGGCGAAGCGGCCGAGACCCCGCCGCGCGGGCCGAGGCCAAAGGGGTTGTTCGAGGTGTCCGCGTAGTTCACCAGGCCGACCTTCGCGCTCATGCCGAACTCGATCACCATCCGCCGCGCGAGCGTGGTGGCGCGATCGATGTCGTTCGACGCCCCGGTGGTGACGTCGCCAAAGACGATCTCCTCCGCCGCGCGCCCGCCGAAGAAGATGACGAGGTCGTTCAGCAGGTGCGACTTGGTGACGAGGTAGCGGTCCTCAGGCGGTGTCTGCAGGGTGTAGCCGAGGGCGGCGATTCCGCGCGGGATGATCGTGATCTTCTTCACCGGGTCGGCGCCGGGGCTGGCCGCCGCACAGATGGCGTGACCCACCTCGTGGTAGGCGATCACCTTCTTCACGTCGGGCGACAAGCGCCGCGTCTTCTTCTCGAGCCCGACGGTCTCGCGCTCGATGGCCTCGATGATCTCCGCCTGCGTCACCGCGAGCCGCTCCCGACGGGCGGCGAGCAGGGCCGCTTCATTGAGGATGTTCGCCAGCTCAGCCCCAGCGAACCCGGGGGTCATTTGCGCCAACTCAGCGAGATCGACCTCGGGCGCCAGCTTGATCTTGCGCGCATGGATGTGCAGGATCGCCTCGCGCCCGCGCACATCGGGCCGGTCGACCAGCACCTGCCGGTCGAAGCGCCCAGGGCGGAGCAAGGCCGCGTCCAGGGTCTCCGGGCGGTTTGTCGCCGCCATCACGATGATGCCCTTCCGGTTGTCGAAGCCGTCCATCTCGACGAGCAGCTGGTTGAGGGTCTGCTCGCGCTCCTCGTTGCCGGCGGGTCCGCCCACCCCGCGCGCCTTGCCGACCGCGTCGAGCTCGTCGATGAAGATGATGCAGGGCGCATGCTCGGTCGCCTGCTTGAAGAGGTCGCGGACGCGCGCCGCGCCGACGCCCACGAACATCTCCACGAAGGCGGAGCCCGAGATGCTGAAGAACGGGACGCCGGCCTCCCCCGCCACCGCGCGCGCGAGCAGCGTCTTGCCGGTTCCGGGCGGACCCACCAGGAGCACGCCCTTCGGCGGACGGCCACCCAGGGTGGTGAAGCGCTCGGGCGTCTTCAAGAACTGCACCACCTCCTGGAGCTCTTCGGCCGCCTCCTCCACGCCCGCCACATCGGCGAAGGTGACCCCGGTCCCCTCTTCGGGCGCGACCTGCGCGCTGGTCCGCCCGAAGGCCGCGAGGCCCCGGTTGTTCGCGCCCTGGCGCGCCATCGCCGCCCAGCCGAGGCCCAGCAGCACCACCGGCAGCAGCAGGAGCGGGACCGAGCCATCCGAGCAGGGAGAAGGCGTAATTGCTCGGTATGGGACTTGCTTTTCGTCTAGCAGGGGGAGCAAGCTCGTGTCGCCGTCGACCCGGACCACCTGGACCACCTGCTCGGGCTCGGTCGCGGTGGCCTTCACCTTCGCGCGTACCAGCGGCGGATCGAAGGTCACTTCGGCCACCCGGTCCGTCTGAACCAGCGTCTTGAGCTCGGTCCAGGTGGTCATCTCGAAGCGGCTCGACCAGACGACCTGCGTCACATAGGCGAACGGCAGGAGCAAGAAGAGCGCCATCAACGCGGCCGCCCACCACCGTCCCGATTCACGTTCCACGAGGAGACCCCCCGCGCGCGGCGCACAGCGGCCGCCCGTTCGCTCAGGCTAAGCACGCCCGCGCCGCTGCAAAGCCCTGGACGGACGGTCAGGCCAACCGGCGCGGTCCGGTCTCGGCGTCGAGCACCTGTAGCGTCTGCCGGTAGAGGAACCGCGCCTGCTGCAGGTTGTCGCCGATGCTCACCACGCCCAACTTGCCGAACTCCGACAGCGCCCCCATCAGGTGAAAGACCACGCCCCGCTCGGTGCTGGCGTGGAAGTGCAGCTTGTGGGTGACGGCGATGTCGATCAGATCATCGGGCATCAGGCCCTTGTAGGCGTCATTCTGCAAGGTGTCGGAGGCGAAGTAGTACTTGGGGGTGCCGTTCTGGGCCAGGAACTCGCCGGTGGAGGCATCGTAGCTGCCATCGGTGAGGAAGCGCAGGGTCAAAAAGGGATGGGTGGTGCCGCCCTTGCGGAGGTTGACCTCAATGGCGTAGTGGGTGTATTTCCCGTGGCCGTCTGGAACCGACACAAAGTCGGTGGCGAAGCGCCCCAGCGCCCCCTTGTGGGCCAAGGCCTCAGCCACCCGCATGCCGGCCTCTTGCACCTCCATGCGGTAGACCGGATCGGCCGGAAAGGTGCAGCCCAGGAAGACCTGCCCCGAGGGGCCGCCCAACACCTGGTCGTGGGTGGAGATCGCCTGGGCCACGCCCAGGGCGTTGACCCGGTTCTGCGACGAAGGGCTGCGTTTGTTTTCGCCCTCGACAAATTCCTCGACCACGCCGCCCATCTGTCCATACTTCTCGGAGAAGGTCTCCCAGCGCTCCTGGGGGGCTTCAAAGCGCAATTGGGGGAGGCGAGGCAGGATCTGCGCCTTGAGGTCGGCCGCCGAGCTGCCGGCGAGGTCCTGGTAGTAGAAGAGGGCGTTGCCCTCGCCCGAGAAGCCCTCGTTGAGCTTCACCACCGCCCGACGCAGGTGGGGCTTGTCGACCTTGAGCGCAGCGAGGCACTCGGCGATGTCATCGGGGGTGCGCAGGTTCTCGTAGCCATCGGGGAAGAGGATGCCCGCGTCGCGGAAGATCTCCCGGCAGCCGCTCTTGGTGCCCAGATCGTTGCGGGCCGGATCGTTGGCGTACAGCGGGATGCCCAACTGCACCGCCAGGGTGCGCTCCAGGGGCGAGCTGTTGAAGTTGACCATGTGTACGCGATCGAGGTCGCCCAGCCGCTCGCGGATTCGCCGCATCAAGCGCGGCCGGGCCAGGATCTTGGCCGAGAGCGGCAGCGAGGAAGAGTCCGCACAGTCAAAGAGGGTGAGCCGCTGCCGCGAGTGCGACGAGGGGATGCCGGTGAGCAGGTGCAGGTAGTAGTCGACCACCGTGGGCGACAGGGCCTGGCTGGTGACGAAGACCACCTTGGTGCGCGGCCGGCGCAGCAGCATCAAGAAGAAGAGCAGGCGCTCTTCGTAGTGGTGGACGCCCGACACCTTGGCCAGCTCCCGCGCGTCGAGCGAGAGGCTGGGGATCACCAGCACCGTCTGCTCACCCCGCTCGTCGGGGGCGATCCGATGAAAGAGCTCGGGCAGGCGCGCTTGCAGGCGCTCGAAGGCCACGATCTCTTCGGGGGATCCGGGGGCAGGAACCAAGGGGGGCAGCGGCAGGTTCATCCACACACTCCATCGCGCGCTCGGACATACCCCGGGCCCTGCGCCCCGGCCGCTGTCCAAGCCCGTCCGGCCCGCGCCGTGGTAGGCTAAGCCCGCGCTCGACCGGCCGAAGGCGCGCCCGCCTGGGTCCCTTCGGCCCGAATCCGACCCCCGCTGCCCCGTGAGCTCCACCCCATGCGCAACCCCCTGCCGGGCTGGCTCCTCGCCCTGATGCTCCTCGGCGGCCCGCTTTGGGCCGTCTCCGTCGCGGAGGCTGCCGAGCCCAGCGCGCCCCAGGCCACGGGCATCGTCAAGATCAAGAGCCCCCAGCCCGGCACCCAGGTCTGGATCGACCACGAGCTCGTGGGCGAGGCCCCGATCATCAAGTACCTGCCGGTTGGGCCCCACACCGTGCGCCTCGCCGTCGACGGCTTCGACCCCTATGTGCGCAAGGTCGAGGTGGCGGCCAACGAGACCCGCGAGGTCAACGCCACCTTCACGGCCGGAGGCGGCACCATCGAGTTCGTCGTCGAGCCGCCCGGCGGCAAGCTGATCCTCGACGGCAAAGAGAGCTGGCCGCTGCCGGTGCGCATCCCGGCCCCGGCCGAGGGCAAGCACACCTGGCGCCTCGAAGCGCCCAATGCCGAGCCCTTGGAGGGCGAGCTCACCTTCGCGCGCGGCAAGAACCTCTTCTTCCACCACAAGCTCGCCTCCTCGGCCGGCCGCTTCTCGGTGCGCTCCACCCCCGAGGGTGCCAGCGTGCGCCTCGACGGCGCCGCGGTGGGCCAGACCCCCCTCGATCTCCAGGGCATCGCGCAGGGCAAGCACACCGTCCTCGTCGAGAAGGAGGGCTACGCCACGGCGATTCGCAGCGTCGACACCAGCGGCGGCGCCAAGGGCGTGGTGGAGGCCCCCCTCCAGAAGGGCGGCGCAGCCCTGATCATCAAGACCGGCGACCCGGCGGCCCAGATCTTCCTCGGGGGCGCCCTGATCGGCACCGGCGAGGAGCTCTCCTTCGCCGCCGTGGAGAAGGGCCGCTACGCCATCGAGGTGACGGCCCCTGGCAAAAAGCCCGCCCGCATCACCGCCAGCGTGCCCTCCGCCGGCAAGGTCAGCTACCGCGCCGAGTTGGTGGCCGAGGGCGACGGCGGCCGCTCGGCCCTGGTCGCCGCCAAGCCCCTCTTTCAACGCTGGACCTTTTGGACCGCGGTGGGCGCCGGCGGCGTCGGCCTCGCGGCCGGCGGCGTGTTGATCGCCAAACAGACCGAGACCATCCCCGTTCCCAGCGGCGATGTGGTGGTGAGCCTGCCATGAAGACCCTCCCGGCCGCCCTCCTCCTCCTCTTGTCGCTGGGATGCGGCGGCGAAGCGGCCCGCACCGGCCTGCGCTTCGCCCTCGAAGGAGACGCCGAGGCCCTGCGCGACGCCGCCGACACCGTCTCCCTGGTGGTCGATCCCCGCGATCCGTTTACGTCCAAGGGTGAGCCCCTGGCGGTCGGCGACCTGGGCGACGGCCTCGCCCTGGTCGACTGGGATCCGGCCGACCCCGAGCCCGAACTGCTCCTGTCGGTGGCCCTCGACGCCTACGCCGGGCTGCCCATCCTCGAGCTGCAACCCGGTGAAAACAAAGGGCCCTTCACCGTCTGGGCCGTCGCCACCCGCGGCGACGCCGAGGTCGCCCGCTCGGCGGCGATTGACGACCTCGGCTTTGTCACCGGCAAGGTGCCCCTGTGGCACCTGGAGCTCGGTCTGCTCCCCTCCCCCATCGCCGGCTGCGAGAACGGCCGCGACGACGACGAAGACGGCTGGGCCGACGCCGCTGATCCCGACTGTGTCGGGGGCGAAGAAGAGGTGGGGCTGGGCGAGGGACTGTGCAACAACGGCGCCGATGACGACGGCGACGGGGCGGCAGACGCCGACGACGCTGACTGTGTCACCGGCCTCACCAGCAATGAGGTCGACCCCTGCACCGACGGCCTCGACAACGACGCCGACGGCTATGCAGACGGCGAAGACGCCGACTGCAGCGGCGGCGCCGGCGACGAGCTGGGCTTTGGCAGTAGCGAGTGCAACGATGGCCTGGACAATGACGACGACGGCGTGGCCGACGCCGGAGACAGCGACTGCGACGGCCACACCGACAACCTCGAAGGCCCCTACCCCTGCGACGACGGCGACGACAATGACGGCGACGGCTGGCGCGACGCCGAAGACCCCGACTGTCTTTCCAGCGTCGACGAGACCAACCTGAGCAGCGACTTCGCCTGCAACGACGGCCTCGACAACGACGGCGACGGCGACGCCGACGCCGAGGACGCCGGCTGCGCCGCCGGCTGGTCGAACAGCGAGGTGGCGGCCTGCGAAGACGCCCTCGACAACGACGGCGACGGCTGGGTGGACGGTCAGGACCCCGGCTGTGGCGCGGTGGGCGATGACGACGAAGGCGGCTTCGCCGATGTGAGCGACTGCTCCAACGGCGACGATGACGACGGCGACGGCCTCGCCGACGCCTTCGACCCCGACTGTTTTTCGGCGACCGACGAGAGCGAAGCGCCCTCCTGCGCCGACGGCGAAGACGATGACCTCGACGGCTACGTCGACCTCGACGATCCCGACTGCCAGGGCGGCAGCGCGGAGGCCGGCTTCGGCCTCGTCGACTGCAACGACGGCATCGACAACGACGGCGACGGCCGCGTCGACAGCGTCGATCCGGGCTGCGTCGACGCCGACGACCCCACCGAGCAGGCCGACTGCGTCGACAGCGTCGACAACGACGGCGACGGCTGGCTCGATGGCGACGACCCGGACTGCACCAGCAGCTCCGCCCGCGAGGCCGGCTTCGGCGCCGCCACCTGCAACGACGGCCTCGACAACGACGCCGACGGCAGCATCGACGCCGACGACGCCATCTGCACCGCGGCCACCGCCGCCGAGGTGGACCCCTGCGCCGACGGCGCCGATGACGATGGCGACGGGTGGATCGACGCCGACGACGTGGACTGCCGGGCTGCGGGCGCCGAGTCGGCCACCGGCAGCGACGCCTGCAACAATGGCAGCGATGACGACGGCGACGGCCTCACCGACGCCGACGACCCGGGCTGCAGCGTCTCCTGGGACGCCGATGAGACCGACACCGACCCCTGCGCCGACGGCACCGACAACGACGGCGACGGCTGGCTCGACGCCGACGACCTCGACTGTGCCGCGGGCTCGGCCGAGTTGGGCTTCTCCCCCTGGGCCTGCAACAACGGCCAGGACGACGATGGCGACGGCCTGGGAGACGCCCTCGACCCCGATTGCGAGGCGGCCGATGACGGCGACGAGGTCACCGCCAGCGCCTCGTGCAGCGACGGCCAGGACGACGACGAGGACGGCTGGGCCGACGCCCTCGACCCCGACTGCCTGGGCGGCGCCGACGAAGCCACCGTCTCTGACATTCTGTGCAACAACGGCGAGGACGACGACAGCGACGGCTTCGCCGACGCGGATGACCCCGACTGCGCCAGCGGCTGGGACGGTGCTGAGGCCGCCGCGGGGGCCTGCGACGACGGCGTCGACGACGACGGCGACGGCTGGATCGACGGCGACGACCCCGACTGCCTCGCCGGCAGCGCCGAGCTCGGCTTCTCCACCGCCGCCTGCAACGACGGCCGCGACAGCGAGGGCGACGGGGCCGTCGACGCCGACGATCCCGGCTGCGCCAGCGCCAGCGACCCCGAAGAGACCGATCCGGGCGCCGCCTGCGCCGACGGCACCGACAACGATCGCGACGGCTGGCTCGACGGCGAAGATCCCGACTGCCTGCTCTACGCCGCCGAGTCTGGCCTCGCCGGCTTCGCCTGCAACAACGGCTACGATGACGACGTCAACGGCGCCGTCGACGCCGACGACGCGCGCTGCCTTGATGCCTGGGATGGCGTGGAGGGGCCGCTGCTGGCGCCCTTCTGCTGGGATGGCCTCGACAACGACAATGACGGCTGGGCCGACGGGGCCGACCCCGACTGCGGGGTCTACGGCCTGGAGTTGGGCGCCGACAGCCGCTACGCCTGCGACGACGGCCTCGACACCGACGGCGACGGCTTCATCGACAGCAGCGACCCCGGCTGTGCCAGCGCCTTCGACGGAGACGAGACCCACACCCCAGCCTGCGCCGACGGCGAAGACGACGATGGCGACGGCTGGATCGACCTGCTCGACGCGGCCTGCGACGCCGCCACCGACGAGTCTGAGGACGACGGTGGCAGCGCCCTGGCCTGCAACAACGGCGTAGACGACGACGCCGACGGCCTCGCCGACGCCCTCGACCCCGGCTGCGACGACGCCCGCGACAGCGACGAGGTCGACCCGCGCACCCAGTGCAACGACGGCCTCGACAACGACGGCGACGGCTGGTTTGACCTCGATGATCCCGTCTGCGTGCGCATCAGCGTGGCCCTCGAAGACGATGGGGTGGGCACCACCGCCTGCAACGACGGCCGCGACAATGACTTCGACGGCTTCGCCGACGCCCTCGACGGGCAGTGCGCCAGCGCGGCGGACACCAACGAAGGTGGATGATCCGCGAAACAGGCTCATGGTTTCGCTGCGCTGATCCGTCCCGGCTAGGGAGGCCGCACCCGAATCATGCCCTTGTCCCAAATCAAGCTGGGATCGAACCTTGGAGAGCTCGATCTCCGCGCGATCGTCGTGCAGCGCCTCGCCAACCGTGCCGCTCCTGACGCGGTCGTCGACCTGCGCGACCTCGACCTGCACGAGCAGAACCTGATCGGCCTCGACCTCTCCTACTGCGACCTCTCCGGCGTGAACCTGCGCCAGGCCCGCCTCAACCGCGCCCGCCTCCACCAGACCCGCCTCGTGGGCGCCAACCTCCAGGAGGCCGATCTGGGCGACGCGATCGTCAGCGAGGCCGATCTGCAGGGCGCCCGCCTCGATGGCGTACACGCCGAGCGGGCGATCTTCGATCAGGCCCGCCTCGGGGGCGCCAGCCTCGTCAAGGCCCGCCTGCGCCAGGCGACGATGGTCGAGGCGGGCCTGCGGCACTGCAACCTCACCGGCGCCAACCTCGATGGGGTCCGCCTGTTCAGGGCCGATCTGCAGGGCGCCGAGCTGACCGACGCGAGCCTGCGCGGCGCGGAGCTCGACGGCGCCCAGGTCGACGGCGCCAGCTTCCGAGACGCCGACCTGCGCAGCAGCCGTCTGCGACGGGTGCGCGGTCACGCCACCGCCGACTGGGTGGGGGTCGACATCCAGGATGTGGATTTTGTCGGCGCCTGGCGACTGAGGCGCTTTGTGCTGGATCAGAACTACCTGGAGGAGTTTCGCGCCGAGAGCCGGCTCCACGAAGTGCTGTACGACATCTGGCTCGCGACCTCGGACTGTGGACGGAGCCCGCTTCGCTGGTGCCTGTGGTCGGCCTTTGCGGCGGTGATGTATGCTTGGTTCTACACGGGGGTCGACATCGACTATGGCGACCAGAACACGGTCCTCGCCCCGCTCTACCTCTCGGTGACCACGCTGACCTCGATGGGCAGCGGCGCCGGGGTGCCCCTCTCGAAGGGCGCACAAATACTTTGCCTCACGGAGTCCCTGCTCGGTTACTTTTTATTTGCCGGCTTGTTGTCGATTTTGTCGGCGAAGATGACCCGCATCTCGGAGTAGCGCACATGGATCCCTGGGTCTACACATTGGGCGTTGATCCGAAAGAAGAGCTCGCGCGCCATCTTGGCGATGCGCGGCTCCCTTCTTTCCCCTCCCTGCAGATCCGCATCCTCGACGTCTTGCGCGATCCAGACTCCCACACCGGGCGTCTGGTCGAGCTCGTCGCCATGGACCCGGGCCTCACCGTTCAGTTGTTGAGGGGGGTGAACTCAGCGGCCTTTGGGGCGCCCGGTCGGGTCTCCAGCATCTCCCAGGCGGTGCGCATCGCCGGGCGGGCCTGGATCGAGCACCTGGTGCTGGCGCTGACCGTGCGGGACATGGTCGACCGCCGGGTGCCGACCCAGGCGGTGCGCGAGTTCTGGGCCGCGGCCGCCTTCCGCGCCGCCTTCGCCGAGCGCCTCGCCGCGGCCAGCCGGCCCGAAGAGGCCTCGCTCTGCTTCACGGTGGCCTTGCTGCAAGACATGGCGATGCCCCTGCTGGCTCAGCATGGCGGCCTGCCCTACGGCCTCGTGCTGGCGCACTGGCAGGACAGCGACGAGCCCCTGCATGTGATCGAGCGCCAGCACCTGGGCTGGGATCACGCCGACGTCGCCTTCTGGCTGGCCGCCTCCTGGGGCTTGCCGGGCGAGCTGTGTCAGGCGCTCGGCGGCCACCACGGGCCCAGCCGCCGCTGTCCGACGGCGCCGGCGGCTGTCCGCGTGGCGGGGCTCGCCTTCGCCGGCGCCGAGGCCCTGCGCAGCGCCGCCGAGGCCGAGTTGGGCCTGGGGCCCGAGGCCCTGGCGATGGCCCTCTCCGCGGCCCAGGCGCGGCATGGCGAGCTGGTGCGGCTGGTCACCCGCTGAGGCGGCGCCTGCCACGGGGCCGCCCGCCGCGATAAGCGGGGCGGCCCTTGGAGAGCGCATGTCCACCGAAGTCGTGTCCCCCGGCCGTCGCACCCACTTGTGCGGCACCCTTCAGCCCGAGCACGTCGGCCAGACGGTGCTCCTGCAAGGTTGGGTGGACTCCATCCGCGATCGCGGCGGCGTGATGTTCCTCCTCCTGCGCGACCGCTCCGGCATCGTGCAGGTCTCCCTCGATGAGCGGGCCAGCGCCGACGCCTGGGCGGGAGCCCGTCCGCTTCGCCTGGAGTACGTCGCCGAGATCGAAGGCGTGGTCGCGGCCCGCGGCGAGAGCGCCATCAACAAGGACATGGCCACCGGCGCGATTGAGGTGCACCCCACGCGGGTCACCCTGCTCAACCGCACCCGGCCCCTGCCCTTCGCCATCGCCGGACAGGGCCCCGAGGCCAGCGAAGAGGTGCGCCTCGCCCACCGCTACCTCGACCTGCGCCGCCCGGAGCTGCAGCGCAACCTGATCCTGCGCCACAAGCTGGCCATCGCGGTGCGCAACTGGATGGACAGCGAGGGCTTTTTGGAGATCGAGACCCCGATCCTCACCAAGTCCACCCCCGAAGGTGCGCGCGACTACCTCGTGCCCAGCCGGGTCCACCCGGGCACCTGGTTCGCCCTGCCCCAGAGCCCGCAGATCTTCAAGCAGCTCTGCATGGTGGCCGGCCTCGACCGCTACTTCCAGATCTGCCGCTGCTTCCGCGACGAAGACCTGCGCGCCGACCGCCAGCCGGAGTTCACCCAGATCGACGTCGAGGTCAGCTTCGCAGACCGCGCGCTGATCATGGAGATCGCCACCGGCCTCGTGCGCCACTGCTGGAAGACGGTGATCGGCGTCGAGGTGGGCGAGATCCCGGTCATCACCTACGCCGAGGCCATGGCCCGCTTCGGCGTCGACAACCCCGACACCCGCTTCGCCATGGAGCACACCACGCTGGACTGGGCCGGAACGGGCTTCGCGGTCGTCGGAAACGCGCTCGCCGCCGGCGGCATCGCCAAGGCGATGGTGGTGAAGGGCGCCGCCGAGGGCAGCTCGCGCAAGGTCATCGACGGCTGGACCGACTTCGTCAAGCGCTACAAGCTCGGCGGCCTGCTCTGGGGCAAGGTCAGCGGCGATCCCGCCGTCGAGGCCTCCTGGTCGGGCCCCCTCTCCAAGGTCGAAGCGGCGCTGCGGGCCCAGATCCCCGGCGTGGAGGCGGGCGACCTCGTCCTCGTCGGCGCCGGGCCGGCCAGCCAGGTCCACGCCGGCCTCGGCCGCCTGCGGGCCCAGATCGCCCGCGAGCGCGGCCTGATGAAGCCCGGTCAATTCGCCTTTGTCTGGGTCACCGACTTTCCCGGCTTTGAGTGGGACGACGAGAACAACCGCTGGGTGGCCGTGCACCACCCCTTCACCAAGCCGCTGGACGCCGACATCTCCAAGATGGGCACGCCCCAGCAGGGCGAGGTGCTCTCCGACGCCTACGACATCGTCTGCAATGGCTACGAGATCGGCGGCGGCAGCATCCGCATCCACGACGGCGAAGTGCAGCAGAAGGTCTTTGAGAGCCTGGGCCTGTCGATGGAAGAGGCCCACCAGAAGTTTGGCTTCCTGCTCGACGCCCTGGCCAGCGGCGCGCCCCCCCACGGCGGCTTCGCCATGGGCTTCGACCGCTGGAACATGCTGCTGTCGGGCACCGAGAACATCCGCGACGTGATCGCCTTCCCGAAGACCACCAAGGCCCAGGACCTGATGAGCGGCGCCCCCAACACGGTGGCCGACGCCCAACTGGCCGAGCTGCACGTCCGCAACGTCTGAAGGCAAGGCGAAGGGGTGCTACGATGGGGCATGCGCCTGCTGCCCCTCCTGCTCCTCTTCGCCTGTGGCGACCTCAAGTCCATCCCGGCCGGCTCCCTCGATGGAGACAGCGGAGGCGGCGGGTCCGATGGCGACCCACCTGCCGAGGACGCCGATGGCGACGGCTTCCTCGGCTGGCGCCTCGCCGAAGACCCCGCCCTGGCCGACTGCGACGACAACGACGCCACCGTGACCCCGGCGCAGCGGCGCCTCGTGCCGGCCGGGCCCTTCTGGCGCGGCGCCGAGGACTTTGGCGACGAGCTGGCGCCGCTCACCGAAATCACGCTCTCGGCCTACTGCGCTGACGTCTTCGAGGTCACCAACGCTGAATTCGCCGTGCTCCTCGACGCCGCGGCGGCGGAAGGCC
>Ga0164294_10002363_pt1 | contig 17081 bp, 14 predicted proteins | sample GEODES005metaG_FD_111479 | JGI IMG/M metagenome (GOLD analysis project Ga0164294, IMG submission 111479) | Oligotrophic lake water microbial communities from Sparkling Lake, Wisconsin, USA - GEODES005 metaG | ecosystem: Environmental > Aquatic > Freshwater > Lake | place: USA: Sparkling Lake...
AGTAAAGACGGTATAGGGACCACCAACCGCTCTTTGAATAGTGCCCGGAGGGTGAATTAGCAAATCGTCACAGGGCACTACCTCGATCCCAAGCTCTTTACCCATGGCCAAGACTTTTTCATCCCGATCACGTGAATAAGGCTCTATGTCTTTATTAAAGAACAGGGTTTTGGCTCCTGTCTCCTTTGCAAAGGCAGTGAGTGTTTTTATTGGGTCCCCCCGCTTTAGGATCAGGGGTGCTCCGAGTGCGGCCAAGTTGTCTTCCAAGCTTTTGAGGGAGGCCAAAAGGAAGGCAGTTCGCCGGCTCACAGCCTTTTTTTCAGATAAAAGCAGTGGGTCAAAAATAAAAACCGGAAGAATCGGAACCTTTCGGGCACACGCTTGATGCAGGGCCGTGTTGTCGGAAATGCGCAGATCTCGTCGAAACCACACGAGTGCGGGTGCGCGCTGCATTCTTTTTTTTAGCGGACGGGGAACAACTTCGCACGCGCAAAGATATTTCTTTCTTTTTTCCCCTCGAGAAAACCTTTTTTTATGCGGCGGTTATTTGTCAAGCGAAGTCATTCACAAATATTTTCAGAAGTTTTGCAAATTCCTCTTGCGTGTTTTTTTTCCTGAGCGAATGATTCCACCCCGCTAACCAAAAAGGAAAATAAAACGAATGAGCAATCCTCCAGAAATTTGGGTCAAAGTTTGTCGCGAACTAGAAAAGGTCATCACCCCCGACGCTCTCCACCGATGGTTTTCGTCGATTGTACCAATTAGCTATGAGGCCGGTCGCCTGGTCCTGGGGGTTGAAAATGCTATTTATCAATACTGGATCGAGGAAAACTACCTCAACCAGCTTCGGGAGTGTGCCACCCTAGCCGTTGGCCGAGAGGTTAAGATCAGTTTTGATGTGGTGGGCTCAAAAGATCGCCCTACTCCGAGCGCAGAAGAGCATCTCCTTCAAGCAGAAGGAAAAGAAAAATCTAAGCCCCTAACGGGTGAGTTGGTCAGTCGCTATACTTTTGAGTCGTTTGTTGCTGGAGTGAACAGCCAGTTTGCTCATGCAGCAGCTACTGCGGTGGCGGATGCCCCTGCGCGAACCTATAACCCCCTCTTTATTCACGGTTCTGTGGGGTTAGGAAAAACCCATCTTCTGCATGCTATCGGCCACCGAATCATGCAAAAGAAGAAGGGCGCCAAGATCGTTTATGTTACCTCGGAACAATTTACGAATGAGTTTATCTCCGCCATCCAACATGGGGAGCTGGTTAAGTTTCGGCGCCGTTTCCGCCAAGCAGACTGCCTGCTGATCGATGACGTGCAGTTCTTTTCGGGCAAGGACCGGTCGCAAGAAGAGTTTTTTCACACCTTCAACACATTGTTTGACGGAAATCGTCAAATCGTTCTCTCCAGCGATAGCCCTCCTGGAGACGTTGCCAATCTTCAGAAGCGCCTCGTGTCCCGCTTCGAGTGGGGTCTGAGTGCGGAGCTGCAGTCTCCCGATATCGAGACTCGCTTGGCCATCTTACGCAAAAAAACATCGACCATGCAGATTCGATTGGGCGAATCGGTTCTTCACTTCATCGCCGAACGAGTCAAAACCAATGTTCGCCGCTTGGAAGGTGCCTTAAACCGAGTGGCCGCCTGGGCCGCGCTGCACGATCGCCACATCACTCCTGCTCAAGTTGAGGAGCTCCTCAAGGACTTCATTCAACAGGAGACCAAACCGATCGTAACGATCGAGTTGATCCAGAGACGCGTAGCTGAAGGATATGATCTGCGTGTGGCTGATATGACCAGCAAGCGGCGTCCAGCTCACATCGCGCTTCCTCGAATGGTGGCGATGTATCTGAGCCGCAAGATGACCGGGAAGAGCTTACAGGAGATCGGCGAATCGTTTGGCGGAAGAGACCACGGGACAGTTCTGCACGCCTGTAAGACCATCACCTTGAAGATGCAGGGAGATGACCGCCTGCATCAGATGGTGGGTCTTCTGACTCACAAGCTCGAAGAGCCGGCCGAGCGCTAAGAGCGCTTGCGCCGGTTTTTTAGCCGTTTGGGTCTGCTTAAATAAAGTGCCTTCGTGTCGCGATGTGACACTCGAAAACTTTTTCAAATAATGCAAATTCTATCTCAAATTTCCCGTGCCATGGATAGATCGATTCACCTTAGAATCAGCTGTTACCCAAGAGTTATTCCTGTGGGTATCCCCACTTCATGCCACTTTACTCACCGCTATAGAGAGGATTTCTTTCCCCCTGTGAATAGCGCTGGAATCGCGACGAGGTTTCTGTGAGGAGAGTCATGCCGCACCAACAAATAGGTTTTTTTCTAAAACATATCCACGGCTTATTCTTGGCCGAAAGTGTTGTCCGTTCTGTGTTTAAGCAGAATCTTGTGGCTTATCCACCTGCTTATGATTATGGTTTACTTGCTTCTATATCTACCTATCCCAATCTTCTGACTTTCCAAACCTTATGAAACTCGTACTTCAAAAACAGAAATTCCTAGGAGCCCTCTCTGCAGTTCAAAATGTGGTGGGCTCACGCACCCCCATCGGCATCTTAAACAATCTTCTTTTAAAAGCGGAAAAAAATGAGCTGACCATATCGGCCACGGATCTTGATATTGGAATTCGGACGTCTTGTGAGGTTGGGGTGGAAAAACCAGGTTCAATCACGCTTCCCGCCCGCCGCCTTTTTAGCATCATTCGGGAGCTGCCATCTGAAGAGCTAACTCTGGACGTGGACAGCAAGCTCGGCGCCACGATCCGTTGCGGAGCAGCTTTCTTTAAAATCATGGGCATGCCTGCGGAAGAGTTTCCCGCCATTCCGGAATTCCCCGGAAAATCTAGCGAGAAGAATCCTGTCTATAAAATCGAACAGAAAGGGCTCAAGGAGCTCCTGAAGAGAGTTTCCTATGCGATGTCCGCAGATGAGAAGCGATACGTCCTGAACGGGCTCCTGCTTTGTTTAAAGGACGGGAAGCTGACGATCGTTGCCACAGATGGGCGGCGACTCGCTTTAACAGACCAAGAGTTGGATTTCCCCAAATCCGGAGAGCGCGAATTTATCCTGCCCGCAAAGGCGGTTTTAGAGCTTCAACGACTCCTTGGGGACAAAGAGGATGTTTCCTTTGCTCTCCTGGAAAATCAGATTCTCTTTTCCTTTGGACACACTGAGATCGCCGCCAAAATGGTGGAGGGAAATTATCCCAACTATCGGCAAGTCATTCCTGCCGATGCAAAAGAGAGAGTTACTTTGGAGCGTGAGCTTTTCCTCAACTCAGTTCGTCGGGTCGCGCTGCTCTCCAGCGAAAAATCCAATTCGGTGAAACTGACCTTTGCAAAAAATAATTTAGAGATCGCCGCCAACACTCCCGATGTAGGGGAAGCCCATGAGTCGATCCCTGTTCAGTATAAGGGGAAAGAATTTACTATGGCTTTCAATCCAGATTTTCTGATCGACCCGTTGAAAAACATTGAGGACGACAGCGTGCATTTTGATTTTATCGACGAACTTAGCCCGGGCGTGATCCGCTATAATAAACCGTTTCTTTACGTGATCATGCCCATGCGGACGGCCTGAGCCGCACGGCGTGCTCCGGCGTCTTCGGCTTACTTCGTTTCGCTGCCACACCTCCCTCGAACTGGAGGATCTCGGACTGCGAGTGCTTTTTACGGGAGCCAATGGGCGAGGGAAAACTACTCTTTTAGAATCGGTCTCGCTGTTAGCGAGGTTACGATCTTTTCGAACGAGGGCGTTGAGGGATTGTACTCAACATGGGACGGAGGGTTGGCGTGTGGAGGGAGCGTGGGCGGATGAGGCTGGGCCGGTTCGTTTGGGAATGGTGTGGCGTGGAAACGGGCGCGAGTTGGAGGTGGATGGGAGAGCGGATTCAACGGTGGATGAATTTTGGGGACGTGCGATGGCGGTAGTGGCTCATGGGGGAGACACGGTCATTCTTGAGGGAGGGTCGGCGGAGAGGAGAGCAGGATTCGATCTTCTCTTGGCGGAAATTGAGCCTTCGCGGTTGGGAGATTTGCGACAGTTGCGCGAAGTTTGTAAGCAAAGATCGTCTCTTTTGAGAAACCCACGAGCCTCGCGCGACGAGTGGGAAGCTTGGACCACGCGACTTGGGGAGCTGGGTCAAGGGTTGCAGCCGGCGCGACAAAAACTTGCCGATCTATTTTTACCCTACCTCGAAACCGCGCACCGCAAGCTCACTGCCGGTGCAGAAAAATTGAAAGTTACCTATCAACCGGATGACCCAGTTCCAGCGTCAGGGAAGGAGCGAGACCGTCTTTGGGACATGGAGCGGGAGAGGGGAATCAACATGACAGGACCCCAAAGGGACGATTGGGACTTTAAGTTGGGTGGGAAAAGTTTGTCCCGTTATGGATCGGAGGGCCAAAGAAGATCGGCCTGCTTGGGGGTGCGATTGGCAGAGCTGGCGCTGCTGAGGGGGATTCGGCAAAGGACCCCGGTTTTTTTATTGGACGACGCATTGAAAGAGCTGGATGAGGAGCGGAGAAAAGCATTTTGGAAAGGAATTCCGGCGGATTGCCAAGTCTTGTACGCAACGGCCCACGATCGGCCTAGGCAGGGGGATTCTTGGGTTATTCTTGAGATTTCCCCCAGCGAAGCAAAAAAGCAAAAGGGGTGAGTCTTGCCAATGGGCAGGGGCAACCCTTACGATTCTCGCCCGTTTGAGTTCAACAACCACAAAGGAGATGGATCTATGGCCACTGAAGTAGGACCGGTAAAATCAGTCGAGGTGCCGCCGCTGCGGCCCTTAAAAATTCCCAATCGTCTTGCCCCCACCCCAAAACAAGGGCCAAAATATCCAACCAAGATTCGAAACCTAGAGGGCCAAGAAGTGGTGTTAGCCGATCCGGTGATGACCCGTGTTCTGGTGGCCTTGATGGATACCCACGCGGTGGTTGGCGGAGCGGCATGTCATTGGGGTGGACCTGCAGCGCTGGCGGAAATTATGTCGGCCATTCATGGCGTGATGTTTGCGGAAACCAAGAGGCCTTGGCACGAGGCTTACAACTTTGTGAACGATGCGGGGCACACCGAAAACGGAGTGTATGCACTTCGGGCACAGTATGGATTTGATGGAATGACCTTTGATGATTTAAAAAAGTTTCGTTCGATCGAGAGCAAGTTGACGGGACATGGCGAGAGCCACCTCAACCCCCAGGGAGTGTTCATAAGCAATGGCCCACTGGGATCAGGAATTCCCGTAGCGCAGGGTTTGGCGTTGGGGGACAAGCTGGCCAAGCGGGATCGAGTCACCTTCTGTGTGATCTCGGACGGGGGATGTATGGAGGGGGAGGCGAAAGAGGCGATGGCAGCTATTCCGGGATTAGCCGGACGAAATGAGATCAACCCATTTATTTTGATCGTTTCGGACAATGACACGAAACTATCGGGCAGGATTTCTGTCGATAGCTTTTCGATGGAACCGACGTTTGCAGGTTTGGCGGAGCTGGGCTGGAATGTTCGCCCTGTCAAAGAGGGGCAAAATTTGGAAAAAGTGTATCAGGCGGTGGAGCAGGCACTGGCCGAGGCCAAAGGAGATCCGCGCAGACCGGTTTGCCTTTGGGTCAAAACGATCAAAGGATACAGCGTAAAAGAAACGGAAAAAAGTTCGTCGGGAGGCCACGGATTCCCATTGAAAGACGGCGAAAAAATCATTCCCTTTGTGGAGGAAATCACTGGAGGAAAAACCCCCGCAGAATTAAAGGCATGGGCAGAGGGCTTGAGGAAAGAGTGGGAAGCGAAGCAGGCCACAAAAAAGCCGGTCACAAGCGCAACGACAGCGCCAAAAAAAGAGAAGGTCCAGGCGGGGTTTGCACGAGCAGCAGTTCGGGCTGCCCAAGAGGGGTTGCCAGTGGTTTCGATTAGCGCGGATCTACCGGGATCGACCGGCGTCGCGGCATTTCAAAAAGCGGTACCGGGGCGCTCCTTTGACATTGGAATTGCTGAGGCAAACATGGTGAGCACTTGTACGGGGCTTTCTAAAACCGGATTTATTCCCGTGGCGGACACGTTTTCACAATTTGGAATTACGAAGGGGAACTTACCGATCATCATGGCGGCACTTTCCCAAGGGCCGATTGTAGGAGCATTTACCCATGCGGGATTTCAAGATGCGGCGGATGGAGCTTCGCACGAGGCCACGACCTATTTCTCAGCAGTGAGTGCGATTCCCCACACTCTTGCGATTGCGGTGAGCTGTTCCGATCAGGCGGAGGCGCTGATGCTTGCGGCGTTTCAAAGATTGGCCCAAGAGAGGGAGGCAGGAAAAGACGGCGAGAGCGCGTTATTTTTCGCGGGACGGGAAGATTTTCCGGCTCAGCTCGGGGAGCGACTGAATGGATATCCTTGGGGGAAGGCCACAATCTTGCGGCCCGGAAAAGATGTGGTGCTTGTGGCGTCTGGGCCGATGGTTCCTTTGGCACTTGAGGCATCTGATATTTTGGCAAAAGAGGGAAAGCACGCGGCCGTGATCGACAATCCATTTGTAAATCGGCCGGACCTAGAAACGATTGCGCCCGCAGTTCAAGCGGCTGGGGGCAAGATCGTTACGATTGAGGATCATCAAATTATTGGGGGGATGGGAGCGATGCTGGTTCATGCCTTGGCGATTCAGGGCGTAGCAGTGAAGACAGCGGCCATCGGAATGAGGGGTGAGTTTGGGCGGTCGGCCTACAGTGCGCGAGAGTTGTACGAGCATTTTGGGATGGGTCCAAAGGATATAGCTCAAGCCGCCCGAAAGCTTTCTTCTTGATTCAGCGAATCGGAAGCTGGGCTCTGGGTCTATGGCTGGCGTTTGCTGGCATGGGCACAGCCCAGATCTTGATTGTAGAAAGTGAAACGGGGTTGGTTCTTGTCCCTACGCAAGAGCTCAAAGAGGATGGCAAAAAAATCTCTTACAAAGAGATGAATGGAACAGCTAGAGAGGTGGGAAAAGAAAAAGTTTTAGCCAAGCTTCCCTCCACTCCTTCGGCCGAGCAGGTGATGACGCGGGAGGAGGCGGTGGCTGCGATCAATGCATTTTTAGAAGCAAAAGCTCAACACCCCAATTTGGATGAACCGCTCCAACGCGAGATGGAGATTTGGAAAGGCAGGCTCGATAAAATGCCGAGTCCCGAGGATCCCGAGGCGCTTGCCAAAGCGGAAGCTATTTTTGTAGAGGCCGCAGCAAAAGCTGTCTTGAAGGAGTATGATCCGAAGCAGAGCTACTCATTGGAGGAGTTGGGTCAACAGATGGAGTCTTTCGAGCGACTGAGCCGTGAATTCCCCGAACGAGCAGGCGAGGTGGAAAAAATGGCGGCCTCATGGAGGCTCGAGCAAGAGCAGCAACAGGCTGGGAGAAAAAAGCTTGAGGGGCGGTGGCTCGATCCTGAGGAATGGGGGAAGGAAAAAATGTCAAGGCAAGCGGCCGCCAAGGGGGCTTTTTTAGGGTCGATTCAAACTGCTTCGGTTTCGGCCACTCTGATCCAGCAAGAGATATTCTTTGCGGGTCTCCTGCTTTTCGCGGGCGGAGCCTTTCTCGGTCTTAGTTTTTTATATCACGGAGTGGTCGAGCTTTTGAGGCGCCACGCATGGTGGAAAGGGGCCGCATGGACTCTGGCGGGAATGATTCTTTTTTCTGCAGTAACGAGGGCAGTGGTTCTGGCTATCGCGCTCCCTGAGCCAATCACGGCAAGCGGCGCTAAGGCAGGGAATGCGTTGGATGATCTAGTCTGGTTGCAGGCAGGATTAAAGGAGTCCCTTCCTCCAGAAATTCGGCTGACGGACGGGGAGATCAACGCTTGGTGGGGCCGCAGGCTACGGTTTTTGCCAATGGGAGTGACCGATATATTTGCGGTCAGGACGGAGGGGTGGCAGGTGCAGTTTGTGGAGGGAGGAATGACTTTGGATAGGCCAGGGCGTTGGCTGGGGCAGGCACTTCAGCTACGACACCAGCTCATCTTCAGTCGTTCCGAAAAAGGGGAGGATGTTTATCGGGTCGAGGCCAGTCTAGGCAAGTTGCCGCTTCCCCCCGTGGTGGTGTTAAAGACGTGGAATCAGTGGGTGGAGAGCCTTCTTTCGCAGGCCCAGATTTTTCCTGGGGCAAAGGACGTGAAGTTGGAAAGGCTGGAAAAAGGGGCGGTTGTTTTTTCTGGGGGATAGGGCGGGAGCAAGCTCTTCGCGGGGGTTGAAATCCTTAGCCGGCTTAGGGATATTATGATGAAGGAGGATTCTGAATTATGACGAACGGAAAAGAGTGGGCAGGTAGAATTCGGACAGAGGTCCAGAAAGCTATTATTGGCCAGGATGAGGTGATCGAAAGACTTTTGGTGGCTCTACTTGCGAACGGGCACGTTTTACTGGAGGGATTGCCTGGCCTAGCGAAGACACTTTTGATTAAAAGCTTGGGCTCTGCCATGGGGCTCGATTTCGAGAGGATCCAATTTACCCCGGATCTTTTGCCGAGCGATGTTGTGGGGACAATGGTCTTTCAACCTAAAGAGGGGACCTTCCGCGTTCATCAAGGGCCGGTTTTTGCCAACCTGGTTTTAGCGGATGAGATTAATCGAGCCCCCGCCAAAGTCCAAAGCGCTCTCCTCGAGGCGATGCAGGAGAGGCAGGTGACGATTGGGGGAGAGACACACCAATTGCCAAAACCTTTTTTGGTGATGGCGACGCAAAATCCGCTTGAACAGGAGGGAACGTATCCGCTGCCCGAGGCGCAGACCGACCGCTTTCTGTTTAAGATTCTCGTGGACTATCCCACAGAGCAAGAGGAGAGGGCCATGATGGAGAGGTGGGGGCAGCTCAGCATGCAACCAAAGCTTTCTGCGGTTTCTTCGGGTGAGGAGCTGCTGAAGATGAGGAGCCATGTGGATGAGGTTCACCTAAGTCCTCCACTTCAGGCGTATATGTTGGCGCTGGTTCGGGCAACTCGGGCGGCAGCAGCAGCGGCGGGCAATGGCGGAAAAGTACTTTCATACGGAGCCAGCCCAAGAGCGTCCCTTGCGCTAGTTCAAGCATCGAGGGCTTTGGCGTGGCTGCACGGAATGGATCACGCGACCCCAGAGGTGGTACAGAATGTGTTTCTGGACGCACTTCGGCATCGGGTGGGATTGACCTATGAGGCGGAGGCGGAAGAGACCACAACGGATGAAATTTTGCGAGGAGTTCTCGACAGGATTCCCGTGCCCGCCGGCTATTAAGGAGGAGGGAGCTGACGGCAACCATGAGCACGGCAACTGCGCCAGGGGAGGTGGCCCGAAAAGCGCCGCTGGCTCTTCTACGAAAGTTGGAGTGGCGGGTCAGAATGGCGGCCGACTCCTTTCTGGGTGGAGAATATCGGTCCGCCTTTCGCGGGAGAGGCAGGGAATTCGATCAGGTAGTGAAGTATGAGTACGGGGATGATGTTCGGGATGTGGATTGGAATGTATCGGCTCGTTTGGGAGAGCTGTACCGGAAAAAATTTATTGAGGAGAGGGAGCTGACAGTGGTGATTTTAATGGAGGACACCCCTTCGCTTCAGTTTGGTTCGGGCCAACGAACAAAGAGGGAGGCATTGCTTGAACTGGCGGGGCTATTTGCTCTGACTGCAGCAGGAAATCGGGATCGAGTAGGGTTTTGGCATGCTACACCTGCCGGGCATCATGTGCGCCAACCGGTGCGAGGACGGGTGAACATTGTCCGAACAGCGGCGACCTTGTTAGGGCAACCTGTTCCCAAACTAGAGGATGGGCCAGAGGCCTCACTGGAGTGGAAACTTTTCTTTCATGCGTTTCCGAAGCACAGCATTGTTTTGTGGTTGGGGGACTTTCCTCCCCGGCCCGTGGGGCCGGGATGGGCCGCTCTGCGAAAGCGGTATGAGATGATCGGGGTGAGAGTGGATGATCCGTGGGATATTCAGTTGCCGTCCTTAGGAATTTTACCTGCAGTAGATCCAGAGTCGGGGGAAGTTTTGGCGTTCGATATGGGGACAAAAGATAGCCAACAGAGGCATGCGCGATGGGTGGCAGAGCGGGAGGCGGCTTGGCAGGAGTGGTTTCCGAGCCCGCTTCAGAGGTTAACCGCGGGAACGGAGGGAGATCTACTGGATCCCCTTGTGAATTTTTTTCGTCGACGAATGCAGGGGGCGAGAAAATGAACACGACCCTTTTGCCGGGCGGTTGGACCTTGGCAGACCCAATATGGCTCCTAGCACTTCTTCTCATTCCGCTGGCCGTTTGGTGGAGGAGTCGGCGCTCCCGCCCTGTTTTGGTGATTCCAAGGGTCGCAAAGTGGGCGGGAGCACCCGCAATTTCCTTGGGCAGGGGGCCTTCGATATTGGCAGGTATAGGGCTTGCCCTACTGATTGTGGGGCTAGCAAGGCCGCAGCAGTTAGAGGAAAAAAAGCAGGTCAGGCAGAAGGGGTACGACATTATGTTAGCGATCGATCTCTCGCCCAGCATGTTGGCAGAGGATTACGAGGGACCTACCGGACGGATCAATCGACTCCAAGCGATTCAACCCATTATTGAAGCCTTTATCTCCAAGCGACCGACCGATCGAATCGGGGTGGTGATTTATGGAGGCAGGGCCTACACCCTGTCGCCTTTGACATTCGATCATGAGTGGTTAGCGAAGCAGATTCAGAGATTACGAGTGGGATTGGTCGAGGATGCAACGGCGGTGGGAGATGGTTTGGGGTTGGCGGTATCGCGCCTCGAGCAGACGGACAAAGAAAAAGACGGCCAACGAAAAGGGGCATTCATTATTTTGCTTACGGACGGCTCAAACAACAGCGGGGTACTAGCTCCCCGACAGGCGGCAGAGCTGGCAAAAGCAAAAGGCATTCCTGTTTATACGATCGGGGCGGGTCAACCGGGTGTTGTCCCGATGCCGGTCATCGACAACGCGGGGCGAAAGCTGGGATATCGGCAGGCGATTTCTGATCTGGATGAGGACACTCTTCAGCGAATCGCAGAGACCACTGGAGGAAAATTCTTCCGCGCGATGGATTTGGGAACGGCAGAGGCCGCATTTGCTGCGATTGATAAGAAGCAACGAATCGAATTTACCGCAAAAGCGCAACTACGGGCTCACGAATGGTTTTTCGCGTGGGTGACTCCTGGGGCTATGGCCTTTTTCGCGGGCCTCGCCTGGGCAAGGCCCGGAAGATGGGGGATGGCAGCATGAAACTTTTTGGACTTCTTTGGGAGGAGCCGCAGCTTCTTCTGCTGGTGCCACTGGTTCCGGTTGGGTGTTGGCTTATTTTTCGGGGAAAGGCGGGAAAAGCCGGCGCACTAGCACTTCCCAAGATTTTGCGTCGCTGGGCGGGAGCGAGGACTGTGGTGGATCGGCCCGGAGCAACGCGAAGAAGGGGGGGCTACTGGTTGGCTGCAGGCCTGATGTTGGCTCTGGTGGCTTTGGCTCGGCCACAGTGGGGACAGCTGGAGGAGACGGTATTCGATCAGTCACGTGAGGTTCTCCTCGCGGTTGACTTATCGGCCAGCATGCTTGCGGACGATGTGAAACCGACGCGGTTGGCTCGAGCCAAACTACTGATCGGAAATTTATTAGATCAGCTGCAAGGGGAGAGAGTTGGGCTGGCAGTATTTGCGGGGACTTCGTTTTTGCAGGTTCCGCTAAGTTCTGATTATGAAGTGTTGCGGGATATTTTGCCGGGGCTGGATCCATCTTATTTGCCACAGGCAGGAACCGATTATGCCGGAATGTTGCGAGTGGCTGCCGAGGCATTCGGGGAAAGCACGGCGGCGGATCGTTTTCTAATTGTTTTAAGCGATGGTGAGGCGCACGACCCAAACTGGAAGGCGGCCCTTGAAGAGTTGAAAAAGAAAAAGGTAAAAGTGATCTCTTTAGGAATTGGAACTGCGGCGGGGGCACTTTTGCCCGATCCCCAAGGCGGCGTGATGAAGGACGAGAGGGGTGCAGCGGTTCTGACCCGGCTTGAGCCAGCGACGCTTGAAGCGCTGGCGCAGGAAACGGGCGGGGTATATCGGGAGGCCTCCAATTGGGTGGATGTCGACGAGCTGTTGAAGGAGACGATTGAGGAGGGAAAGTCGGGTGAGTTTTCAAAAACAAAAGAGGCAAGACAGGCAGAGCGGTTTCAATGGTTTCTTGCACCTGCTGTATTTCTTTTGGCAGCGAGTCTTGCGTTGGAAATGCCCGTGCTACCAGGAAGAAGAAGGGTGGCCATGGGCCCAGTGACTGACGGGGAAGAGGCACTTCCTCCTGTGATCCGCAAGACGACGAAGCTGGTGTCGAAAGCTAAGTCCAGCCAGGTGTACGCATGAAAGAGTGGGTGGTGATTCTTTTCGCGGGAATGAGTGCCGGCATCGGCTGGGCTGGAATTTCGACCGAACCAGCAGGGGATTTATCGGCTGGACTATCGCAAGCCGTAGCCAAAATGGCAGAGAGCGCCAAAAAACCTGCCCAGGACTATGCGGCGATGGCGGAGGAAACCCTGCGTGTTGGACAACGGCCTGATGCGATCGACAAGTTCAATCAGTCGAGCCAAGAAACAAAGGATCCGCAAGCCCCGTGGCGAAATATGGTGGGGGATGCATTGGCGGGAGTGGATGAAGGGGAAAAATTAGATGCACGTGCTGCGGACTGGCCTCGACTAAGGGAGGAGCTGAAAAAACTTCAACCGCCTCCGCCGCCTTCGAAAGACAGAAAGGATTCGAAAGACAAGAAGAAGGAGAAAAACAAGAAGGATGAGAAGTCTGGAAAAGAGGAGGGGGAGCCCCAGAAAAAAGACAAGGGCAAGGGAGAGAAGTCGGATAAAAAAGAGGGGGAAAATGGTGAAGACGGGGAACAGGGTGATTCACAAAGCCCGCCTTCTAATGGGAAAAGCGGAAAAAAAGGAGAGCAGGGGAAGCAGGGGAAGCAGGGAGAGCAAGGTGAGGATGGGGAGAGTTCGGAGGGTGAAGGAGGAAAGTCAGGCGAGAATGGAAAGGGTGAAAAGGGGCAGCAGGAAGCGAAGGGAAAAGGAAAGGATCCCAATCAGGTGAAGGACTACAGCAACAGCAAGGAGGGGGAGGGAAAGATGAGAGACCGGGCGGAAGAAAAAGATTTAGCCGCGATTCAAGATAAGTCGGCTGGATTTGGTGGAATGGGTGAGGAAAAAAAAGAGGAGGCGAAAAAAGATGGGGCTAAAGGCGCGGGGCAAGGCAAAGCGGATGCCAAGAAAGGGGCAAAAGAGACAACCGATGGAATGAGGATTGTGGGTGGGGGATCGGGAAAAAAGAAGCAGGAGGAGTCGGCAGACGCATACACAGTCGAGGCCACAGCGCGGCTCGATCAGGTCAAGCAGTCTGATAGTCCTGCGCTACTTCAGCAAAGGTTGCAACCTAAGGACCAGAGACCGTCTCAATCCTCGATCGCGAAGCCTTGGTAAAAAAGTGAATACGAACCTGAGAACAATTTTGTTAAGCTGGATATGCGCCAGTAGTGTCTACGCACAGAGCGTGACTTGGAATAATCCCGGGCCTATCCCTCCGGAGTCTGGCGCGCAGTTGGATCTAGTCTTCACCGATTGCCAGCCGAAAGGAAATATCAACATACCCACGGTTGATGGGCTGCAATTTTCGGGTTCCCCAGGGCGGGCAACGAGTTTTTCGATGATCAATTTTCAGACCAGCTCGTCCACGACACTAAGTTATTCGGTTCAGGCTTCGAAAAGCGGCCGCATTACGATTCCCGCGTTTGAAGTGGTTACGGACAAGGGAAGAATGAGTGTTCCTAGTTTAGCGCTGGATATCAGCCAAACGGCAACGAACCAGCGTAGGCAAGGCAATCCGCTTTCGCCTAATTTTCCTTTCCCGCCGAATCCATTTCAGAATCAGCAACCCAACCTTGGAAGCCAAGTGGTGCCTCCCGATGCGGTTCAAGCCACAGCGGAGGCGGAGCCGAGGCGGCCGTATGCAGGAGAGGTGTTTGATGTGAACTACCGAGTAGTGATGACGGGGAATCGAAGTGGGCGTGTAAAGACGACCCCACTGTGGGATGTGCAAAACTTCACCGCTGAAGCGTGGGATCGAGGCCAGCAGATTGGACCTGGGGGTAGTCAGGGGCTCCAGTTTCATACTAGGGCGATGGTACCTAAGGCGGGACTTTTCGAGCTGCCATCGATTCGGCAAAAGCTGGATATCGACACCGCGGCGGGGGGCAGATCCTTTTTCTTCACGGCACCAGGGTCGGTTGAGGTGGAAGCTGTCGCCGCCCCGGTAGCGCTGAATGTGGAGTCACTGCCGAGTGGGGCACCGGCGGGATTTCAGGGTGCAGTGGGTCAATTCGTTTTAGAGTCGAAGATGGTGCCCGAGCAGGTGAACGAGGGTGAGCCGGTAACATGGACTCTTACCTTGAGGGGGACAGGGAATTGGCCGATGGGTGTAGAGTTACCAGGAAGAGTTGTGAGCAAAGAGATTCGAACCATTCAGCCCAAGCTAAGAAGGGAGTTCAATGGAACGGAAATCTTTACAGGCGCGATTGTGGAAGACCTGGTAATGATTCCAACCCAAAGCGGGGAATATGTGTTACCGCCGGTAAAGTTTGTCTATTTCGATCCAAAAAAGAAGTCGTATGAGTCAGCGGAGGCGAAACCACCGAAGATTGTGGTCACGAGGCAAGCAAGCGGACTGTCACTACCCGTCGCGCCATCGGGCGCTACGACAGCAGCGCCGGCAGCAGGCAAGAAACCAGGAGCCGGTCAGGCGGGTAAACCAGCTCAACCCCTGCGATACGGAGAGGGAGGACTTCCTCGAGAACCTTTGGAGGGTACTGGACGAGGCATAGCTCCCGTGCCCTCAGGAGCGGTAGCCGGGATCACACTTTTGCCGTGGCTTGCTCTTCTCGCTTTGTGGTGGGCTTGGGCGAAGAAAAGAATCGTAATTACAGACAATCAAAAGAAACAAAAAGAGGCGGTCGAAGAGTGGATTCGAGCTGTTGAGCAAATCGAGAAGGCCACAACGAAAGAGCAGATTGTTAGGCCACTGATATTGTGGCAGCAGGCTGTTGCGACGACATTCGGAATTACTAGTTCAGTTCCAACGTGGCAAGTCATTGGCCGCGCCCAAGTTCCGTTTTTAGCAAGAGAGGGAGTCACGGCTACGGCAGAATGCTATCGAACGGTCGAAGATGCCCTCTATGGGAAGGAAACAGGTGTAAAAATTGGAGAGTGGTGCAACCAGTCGCGTGAATTGGCCCGGCAAATAAAGTTTCAAGAACCGAAACTTCTCGAAGCGCTTCGCCCTAAGAATCTTTTTCCGTGGGTTTCATGGGCTTGTTTAGTGCTCATGTTTGAAGCAACAAGCTCATGGGGTGTGGGGGCTTCAAATACCAAAGAATCAGAAATGAAAAGTGCAAGCAACCCGATCGGTGCGTATCGATCAGGGTCGTTCGAAGAGGCAAGTCAGGCTTTTCAAAAAGAGGTAAGGGAGCGCCCGGGCAATCCAATTTCAAGAAACAATCTGGCGCTGACCTACTTTCAGATGGGGGATAAGGAGAGGGCATTAGCCTATGGGTTGTCAGCCTATTTAATCTCTCCTGAAACTCCCACAGTGGGCTGGAATACTCGGATTTTCGCACAAGCGGCGGATCAGCTCGATAGCTCGGTATTGGCGTTGTGGGATGATTGGGGCTCAGCTTGGCTAACGAGTCGGTTTGGTGTTTTTGGGTGGCAGACAATCCTTGTTTTGGGAAGCGCACTTTGCGCGCTTGGGCTAGGGCTTGGGTTGGCAGCCGGGTATTTTGAGAGCCAGAGGAAGGCGTATCTGCGGCTCGGGGCGGGGGCTCTTCTTCTAGGCGTAGTCAGTGTTCTTACTGCAGGATCTGCGGTGGGAGTTTATGGAAAGCTGGTCGATCGATCCGCGGTGATGATTGTGGATGTTGAGCCCCTGCGATCGATTCCTACCGAGGTGGAGCCACAGGCGGAAAAAGCGTATCCACCCGGATCGATTGCCCGCCTAGAAAAAAGTTTCCTAGGATGGAGTAAAATCAGGCTCCCGAACCAAGACGCAGGCTGGATTCGGACCGAACATCTTGTCCCGCTTTACTAGTCGGATCGAAGAGACTGATTAGGGTCGACGGATCTGCAGTTTTCCAGGAGCAGTGTGAGCTGGCTCTTCCTCTGGCTGGGAGATTGCTGAGGGGAGTTCTTTCGAGGGAAAAAGCTGTTCCATCATGGAAGATTTTCTTTCTTTTGATGTTACCCGGACAACAAAGTTTGTGGTTTGAGCGGCGGGAATGGTGAAAGGCTCCCAAAGACGACGATAGGAGAGCTTGAGGTTGAAGCGACCCTCACGAGGAAAGACGACCCGCAGGGTTTGCTCCCCTTGTGCGCCCGGGATAGAGGGAGAGGAGTATTTTTCGTCCAAAAGGTGTGCTGTTTGTAGGGGGGGATCCAGAACCCACCGATAGCCTGTAGAAAAGTTTGCCGGGAGAACGATAACGAGAGGAGCAGCGGCAGGGATGGTGTGGTCTTCGCTGGGACGGAAAAGACCGCAACCAGAGAGCAGCAAAATCAGAATGGCTGAGAGGAAGGAGAAAAGAGCCCTACGAAACTTCTCGAAGGGGAGCAAGGTCTGCATCCTCCTTGGCGACGCTAGCCCAAGACTCGTCGATGCGAATCGCGGCTTGGAGGTACGAGCGGGCTTTGTCCAGATCACGCAACTGACAATGATAACATCCTAGCTGAAATTTGATATGGGGATTATTGGGAAACTTACGCTCTGCCTCGAGCAGGATAGAGCGACCTTGTTGGAGAGAGTCTTGATGACGGACAGCATCTGCCAAGGAAACCCAAACCTCGGGCTCATCGGGGCGTTGGCGCCTGAGCAGCTCTGCAGTTTTGCGCAGTTCAACAAACCGACCTGCGGCACGGAGGATGCGCGTGCGCAGAAAATCCAGTGTCAGGCTGTGATCTCCCTTGCGGCGGGCTTGGGAAATTCGGCGAAGGGCTTCATCATACATTCCGAGGCCACAATACCCCTCAAGTTCTTCCTGCAGTTTGGCGGGTTGATCCATTGCTTGGACTGAAAATTGCATAGTTCGGGGGAATCACAAGTGCGGGAG
>Ga0164294_10002366_pt1 | contig 17070 bp, 14 predicted proteins | sample GEODES005metaG_FD_111479 | JGI IMG/M metagenome (GOLD analysis project Ga0164294, IMG submission 111479) | Oligotrophic lake water microbial communities from Sparkling Lake, Wisconsin, USA - GEODES005 metaG | ecosystem: Environmental > Aquatic > Freshwater > Lake | place: USA: Sparkling Lake...
AGTTGCTGCGCCAGCGCCACCACCTTTGCCTGCGCATCGGCCGCATCGCAGGCCACCACATGGCGCTGCGGCATGCTGCGCAACCAGGTCAGTTGCCGCTTGCCGAGCTGCCGCGTGGCGGCGATACCGCGCTCAGGCAGCTCCGACAGGTCGCCGGCCTCGAGCGCCTCCCAGACCTGCCGGTAACCCACGCAGCGCATCGACGGCATGTCGGCGTGCAGGTCGCCGCGATTCATCAGCGACTCGACCTCGTCGACCAGACCGGCATCGAGCATGTGCGCGAAGCGCTCTTCGATGCGCTGGTGCAGCCAGGCGCGATCGGTCGGCTCCAGCGAGATCAGCGGCGGCGTCTCGACGGCAGCCTTCTCGTGATGGAACGACGACAGCAGCTGGCCGCTCACACGGTAGACCTCGAGCGCGCGGCCGATGCGCTGCCTGTCGGCCGGCTTGAGTCGCGCGGCGGTCACGGGGTCGACCTTCTGCAGCTCGCGGTACAGCGAATACAGGCCCTCGCGCTCGCACTGCGCATCCAGCGCGGCACGCACGGCGCGGTCGGCTGCGGGCATGGCGTCGAGCCCCTCGAACAGCGCCTTGAAGTACAGCATCGTGCCGCCCACCAGCAGCGGCAGGTGGCCGCGCGCGCGGATCTCGCCGGCCAGGCGCTGCGCGTCGGTCACGAAGCGCGCCGCCGAATACGACTCGGCCGCGTCGATGATGTCGATCAGGTGATGCGGCACCTGCGCCAGTTCAGCCGCGCTCGGCTTGGCCGTGCCGATGTCCATGCCGCGGTAGACCAGCGCCGAATCGACGCTGATGATCTCGACGCCACGTGGTGGCTGCTGATCGGCCAGCGCCGTGGCAATCGCCAGCGCGGCCGCGGTCTTGCCTGAAGCGGTGGGGCCGGCCAGGCACAGCACGCCGGTAAGTGGTGGCGTTCCCCTCACCCGAAAACCTCGTCACCCCGCAGATAGCGCCACTGACCGACCGGCAGGTCGCCGAGCATCACGCTGCCGATGCGCACGCGCTTCAAGCCAATCACCTTGAGGCCGACGGCCTCGCACATGCGGCGAATCTGGCGCTTCTTGCCTTCTTGCAGCACGAAGCGCAGCTGGTCGTCGTTGAGCCATTCGACCGTGGCGGGCTTGAGCGCCTCGCCGTCGAGCTCGAGCCCGTGGCGCAGCAGCGCGAGGCCTTCTTCCAACAGCTCGCGGCTCGCCGGGCCGTCGCCGTTCGGGCCGGCCACGCGCACCAGGTATTCCTTTTCGATGGCGCTGTCTTCGCCGATCAATTGCTTGGCGATGCGCCCGTCTTGCGTGAGCACCAGCAGGCCGATCGAGTCGATGTCGAGTCGGCCGGCGGGCACCAGGCTGCGCAGGTGTTCGCGCAGGAAGCGCGTGCCTGAATGGTCTTCGCGCCACTGGTTTTCGGGCAGCACCAGCACCATGGCCGGCTCGTAGCCGTCTTCGGCCTGGCCACTGACGTAGCCGATGGGCTTGTTGATGATCACGGTGACCTTTTGCGCCTGAGCGAACTTGGCGCGCGCATCGATGGTGATGCGCTGATCGGGCTGCACCCGCGAGCCGAGTTCCTTGACGATCTGATCGTCGACGCGCACCCAGCCTTTTTCGATCCACTCGTCGGCTTCGCGGCGCGAGGCCATGCCCAGCTCGCTCATGCGCTTGGACAAGCGCACGCTGCCTGGCGCATGCGGCGCGGGTTCATTGAAGTCGTCGTCGTCATCGTCGTCGTGGTGACGGCCACGGTTCGGCGCCGGGCGCTGCGCGATCGGGCGACGCGGCTCATGCTCGTGCTGGCGCTGCGCCGGCACGAAGTGCTGCCGCTCTGACGGGCTCACCGTGGCCGAGCCGGGGCGCGGCGTGCCGATGATGGGCGCTCGGTCGAACGGACGATCGCCTTGCGCGTCGCGCGCCCGGTCGTTGAACCGAGGGTCTTGCCGCTCGTCTTGTCGGTCGTTCGATCGGCCGGATTGCCACTCGCTGCGTCGGTCGTCTGGGCGGCCGCTGCCTTGTCCCTGATACGGGCGGGCCTGCGGCCGGTCGTTGTGACCGTCCTCGTAGGGACGCGCAGGACGTTGCTGGCCGCGGCTGTCCTGACGGTCATTCGGCCGTGCGTCGTTGCGTTCGTTCGGGCGGCCCTGAGGCCGGTTGTCCTGGCCCTGATAGGGGCGGTTCTGCGGTCGGTCGTTTGACGGCTCGTAAGGGCGCGGGCCCGGGCGGCCTTGCGGTGCACGGTTGTCCTGGCGGTCGTTGGGTCGGCCGTAGGGCGCTTGTGGCCCGCGCTGTTGTGGGCGCTCGTTCGGGTCGCGGCGCTCGCCTTGCGCACGCGCTGCAGGCCCGTCGCGCCGCTCGCCGCGCTGCTGGGGGCGCGAGTCGGGCCATTCGCCGGGACGGCTCGGGCGGCGCTCGGTCGAATTCGTCGGGCGCTCATCGCGCTGGGTCCGCTCGGACTGCTTGCCTGCAAACGTGGGCCGCTTGCTCACGCCCGCTCCCATGCCTCGGATGGGCGCTCGCGAGACGCGCTGCGACGCCGGCGTGCCGGGGCGTTTGGGTTTGAGCTTCAGTGTGGCCATCGGGTCCAGTCGGTGTGTGTGCTTGTGCGGTGCGCGACGCGGGATCAACGTCCACGCCAGAACAGCGCGTCGAGTTCGCGCCGTGTGATCTGCCGCCAGGTCGGGCGGCCATGATTGCATTGGTCGGCGCGCTCGGTGCGCTCCATGTCGCGCAGCAGCGCGTTCATCTCGTCGAGCGTGAGAGTTCGGTTGGCGCGCACCGCGCCGTGGCACGCCATCGTCGACAGCACCTCGTGCTGCGCACGCTGCACGACGCTGCTCGCATTGTGTTCTGCCAGTTCACCCAGCACGCTGCGTGCGAGCTCGATCACGTCGCCGCCGGCCAGTGCGGCGGGCTGCGAGCGCACCGCCAGCACCGTGGGCGACAGCGGTGACAGGTCCAGCCCCAGCGTGCGCAACGTGTCGGCGTGCGCCTCGGCGGTGGCGATCTCGGCAGCCGTGGCCGCGAAGGTGGCCGGGATTAGCAGCGGCTGCGCTTCGATGCGCGAGGTGGCCAGGCTCGCCTTGAGCCGCTCGTAGACCACGCGCTCGTGCGCGGCGTGCATGTCGACGATGACCAGCCCGTGCGCGTTTTCGGCCAGCACGTAGATGCCGGCCACCTGCGCGATGGCCTTGCCCAGCGGCCAGCCGCCGGTGTCGGACGCGGGTGCCTCGCGGGTACCGGTGGGAGTGGTGTCACCCGCGCGCAGACCGGCCGTGGCCCACGGCGCGGCGGGTTCCTGCGCGTAGAGAACGGCCGCTTCTTGCAGGCTGAGATTGACCTGCGCCGCTGTGGGCACGCCACCACGCCAGCTGCCGGGTGAGGGCGGGTTCGCTTGGCCGCCCGGCGTGGCTGCGCTTTGCTCAGGCCAGCGCCCGAACGCATCGCTCAGCGCGCCCGAAGCGCCGGGCGCTTGCAGCACCGGCGCGCCAGACACTCCGGCCAGCGACGCCTCGACCGCGCGACGCACCGCCTGATGCACTTCGCGCGAATCGCGAAATCGCACCTCGATCTTGGTCGGGTGCACGTTGACGTCCACCCGGTCGGGCGCGATGTCGATGAACAGCACGTAGGCCGGCTGACGCCCGCCATGCAGTACGTCTTCGTATGCGCTGCGCACGCCGTGGGCGATCAGCTTGTCGCGCACGAAGCGGCCGTTGACGTAGACGTATTGCTGATCGGCGCGGCTGCGTGCCGAGGCGGGGGTGCCGGCACGCCCGGTGATGCGGAGCACGCCGAGGTCGAGCGCCACCGCGCGGCTGTCTTCGATGAAATCGCTGCCCAGCACATCGGCCAGTCGCGCCTCGGGTTCGGCTCGGCGCCACTGTTGCACCAGCTTGCCTTCGTGCCACACCGCAAAGCCCACGTCGCAGCGCGCCAGCGCATGGCGGCGCACGGCTTCGACGCAGTGCGCCAGTTCGGTCGATTCGGTCTTCAGGAACTTGCGCCGCGCCGGCGTGCTGAAGAACAGCTCGCGCACCTCGACGCTGGTGCCCACGGCGCGTGCGGCCGGCGACAGCTCGCCCGAACGCGCATCGAGCCGCTGGGCGTGCGCAGCATCGGCGGTGCGGCTGGCGATCGAGACCTCGGCCACCGAGGCGATGGCGGCCAGCGCCTCACCGCGAAAGCCCATGGTGGCCACGCCTTCCAGATCGATCAGCGAGCCGATCTTGCTGGTGGCGTGGCGGCGCAGCGCCAGTGGCAACTCGGCCGCCGGCAAGCCGTGGCCGTCGTCTTCGACCAGCACCGCGCGAATGCCCCCGCCGGCGAGCTTCAAGGTGACTTCGCCAGCCCCTGCGTCGAGCGCGTTGTCGACCAGTTCACGCACCACCGACGCCGGGCGCTCGACCACCTCGCCCGCGGCGATCTGGCTGATCAGTTCATCGGGCAGTTCCCGGATCGGGCGGCGTGCTGTGTGGGGCCCACGGGCGTTCATCGATCGATTGTAGAAACGCCCTGTCACGGGGTGCCTCCCATAATCGTCTCCCATGGAAATCTTCGCGACCTTGATCGACTTCGTGCTCCACGTCGACGTGCATCTGGCCAACTTCGTGCAGGCCTATGGCTTCTGGGTTTACGGGTTGCTGTTTGCCATCATCTTCGCCGAGACCGGTCTGGTGGTGATGCCCTTCCTGCCCGGCGATTCGCTGTTGTTCGTGGTGGGCGCGCTGTGCGGCACCGGGCTCATGAGCCTGCCCATTGCCATGACGCTGCTGATCGCGGCGGCCATCCTCGGCAATCAGACCAACTACGCTGTGGGCAGCTACTTCGGGCCCCGAGTCTTCCAGTGGGAGAACTCTCGCTGGTTCAACAAGCGAGCCTTTGAGCAGGCCCACGGCTTCTATGAAAAGTACGGCGGCATCACCCTGGTCGCCGGGCGCTTCATGCCTTTCGTTCGCACCTTCGCCCCCTTCGTGGCCGGCGTGGCACAGATGAGTCGCACGAAGTTCACCGTGTACGACGTGGTCGGTGCCTTGCTCTGGGTGGGCGGCCTGACGACGGCCGGCTACCTCTTCGGCAACATTCCGTGGATCAAGACCAATCTGGACAAGATCATCTGGAGCGCGATCTTCATTCCGGGTGTGCTGGTGCTGGTGGGCAGTTGGCGGGCAGGGCGCAGGCGGCTGGGTTGAGGGTTGGGGGTTTGGTTCTTTGCGTTGAACCGCGCTGGGTCTTGCTTGTTGCAGATCTGGTTCCCTGAGCGGGACAGCGCCGGGTTTCGGCCCGGCTGCCGAGAGGCTTGGTGCAGTACGCTGCAGTGCGCCGGGTTCCGCCCCGGCGGGCGGGTAACTTTCATTTGCTGGCCCAAATGAAAGTCACCAAAGCAAAGGGCCTTGAACACCAGCCCATTTGAGTGGCTCGCTTTGGCTACACGCCTACTTCGAAGGCTCTGGCACGAGAACATTCAGCGAGCTACTTTGTCGGTTACCTCGCTAACGTTCAGCCGCTCAAGCTCGTTTCGCCTCGACCCTGTGGGTCCACGGCGTGATGGCGTGCAGAGGCGGTCGCAGTTTGGTCTCGCTGGTGCTGCGGTCAACAACTGGCTGCCGGCCGCAGGCGGTAGCAGTCGCGCCACCGGTGCCGCGGCCAAGGCGAAGCCTGTCGCCGCCCAGCTCGCCCACCACCCTCTCGGGTCCTCAGTGACATTACCTATGGGGCGTACTCGGCAGTCCGCCTGTAGCCGCAGCGAGCAGGCCAAATGGGCTGGTGTTGGGGCCCTTTGCTTTGGTGACTTTCATTTGGGCCAGCAAATGAAAGCCACTCGGCAGCCGGGCCGAGACCCGGCGGGCTCTCTCGCAGAGAGAAACCCGTTGCGGCCAGCAAGAAACCCGGCGGGCTCTCGCCCAAAGAGCAACCCCCTCGCGGGAAGCGAACAACTCCTACCCCGCCCGCTGGGGCAGAACCCCTCAGGTTCCTCGGGTCCTCGCCAACGCCGGATTCCTGGCGAAATACCGCTTGATCCCCACCGTCAACGCCTCCACCAGCTGCGCCTGATAGCGCTCATCGCGCAGCTTGGCTTCTTCTTCGGGGTTTGAGATGAAGGCGGTTTCGACCAGGATGGACGGGATGTCGGGCGCCTTGAGCACGGCGAAGCCGGCTTGTTCGACGCTGCCCTTGTGCAGTTTGCCGACGCGGCCGATCTGGCCCAGCACCTCGTTGCCGAGCTGGAGGCTGTCCTTGATCTGCGCGGTGGTGCTCATGTCGAGCAGGGCGCGCATGACTTCGGCGTCCTTGGCCTTGACGTTGATGCCGCCCACCAGGTCGGCGGCGTTTTCGCGGTTGGCCATCCAGCGAGCGGTGGCACTGCTGGCCGCGCCCGAGCTGAGTGCAAAGACCGACGCGCCGCGGGCCTGGGGCGTGAAGAAGGCATCGGCATGGATAGACACGAACAGGTCGGCCTGCACCCGCCGCGCCTTGCGCACGCGGTCTTGCAGCGGCACGAAAAAGTCGGCGTCGCGGGTGAGCATGGCGCGCATGCCGGGCACCTCATTCAGGCGGTCGCGCAGTTGCAGCGCCACGGCCAGCACGACGTCTTTTTCGCGCAGGCCGCTCGGGCCGATGGCGCCGGGGTCTTCGCCGCCGTGACCGGGGTCGAGCGCGACGATCACCAGCCGGTTGACACGCCCGGCCGATGAGGCGGGCGGCTCGGTGCGTGGTGCGCTGGTCGAGCCTTTGATGGACGCCACCGCGCTGGCGCTGGGCGCGGGCCCGGCACCGCTGGCTGATTTGTCGGGCCGGGTGGCCGAGGCCGGGCGGTCGACTTGGCCGATGAATTCGCCCAGCGCATCGCGCACCGATTGAGCGGCCTGCTCGCCGGCTTCGCCCTTGTCGGCGATCAGCGCGAGCAGCGGGTCGCGCTCGTGGGTGGGGTACAGGTCGAACACCATGCGGTTGCGGTAGGCCGCCACGGGCAGCAGCGAGAACAACTGCGGCTTGACGGACTGCTTGAGGTCGATGACCAGACGCACCACGCGCGGCTGGTACTGGCCGATGCGCACCTGCGCGATGTAGGGGTCGTCGGCCTGCACCTTGCCGACCAGTTCGCGCAGCTCGGCGCTGAGGTCGAGGCCATCCACATCAATGACCAGCCGCGACGGGTTTTCGGCGATGAAGTGCCGCGCGGACAGGGCGCCGTCGGACTCGATGGTCACCCGCGTGTAGTCGGCCGCCGGCCACACCCGCACCGCGACGATGGTGGCGCCGCGTGCCAGTTCGCTCGCGCCCAGCATCAGCACCAGCGCACCCATGCGGGCGATGGCTGCACGCCGATGCGGCACGCCCGCTGAAGGTGGCTTGGGGTGCTTCATCAATCAGCCAGCAGTTGCAAGCCCAAAGGCGTGTGGGCTTCGATGTGCACTTCGCGGTGCGTGTCGCTGTCCGCCGCAGCACCGTGCGATTCGCTCAGCAAGATCTCGATGCGCAGATCGCACGTGGGCAGCAAGCCGGCGGCGCGTTCAGGCCATTCGGCGAGCTTCAAGCCGTCGCTGGCAAACACGTCGCGAAAGCCGGCGTCTTCGAATTCCTGCGGGTCTTCGAAGCGATAGAAGTCGAAGTGCCACACCTCGAAGGCTGCCGTTGAATACGGCTCGACCACCGCGTAGGTGGGGCTCTTGACGTGGCCGGTGACGCCCAGGGCGCGCAGCAGATGCCTCACGAAGGTGGTCTTGCCTGCACCCAGCGTGCCGTGCAGCTCGATGCAGGCATGCCCGATGTCGCTGCGAGCGGCCAGCCATCGCGCTGTGGCCGCGCATGCCGCCTCGTCGGGCCAGTGCACCGTGCGGGCTTCTAAAATCGGCATGCCGGGCGTGGGTATTGGATGAGAGGGTGCATGGTCGCAGCGGGTGCGGGTCAAACAGGGCTGAATGCGTTGCAGTTGTGGCCTCAGGTGCAGCGTTGGGCCGATGAGCTGGGATTTTCCCAGATCGGTGTCGCCGACATCGACCTGAGCACCGCCGAGGCGCCGCTGCAGGCTTGGTTGGCTGCGGGCTTTCATGGCTCGATGCATTACATGGAGCGCCACGGCATGACGCGCGCGCGCCCAGCCGAACTGGTGCCCGGAACGCTGCGCGTGCTGACGGCGCGCATGGACTATCTGCCCCGAACCGATGCGGCTGTCCGTGAGCAGCCTGCCGCGCAGGACTGGCAGGCCATCGAATGGCAACGGCTGCAAACCCCCGATCAGGCCACGGTGTCGATTTATGCCCGCGGCCGTGACTATCACAAGGTGTTGCGCAGCCGGCTGCAGACGTTGGCCGATCGCATCGCGCAGGCCATCGGGCCGTTTGGCCACCGCGTGTTCACCGATTCGGCGCCGGTGCTCGAGGTGGAGCTGGCCACGCGCAGCGGCATCGGCTGGCGGGGCAAGCACACGCTGGCGCTGCACCGTGAGGCGGGGTCGATGTTTTTTCTGGGTGAGATCTATGTGGACTTGGCGCTGCCAGTAACCCCCGCCGTCGATGGGCATTGCGGCACTTGCACCGCCTGCATCGATGTGTGCCCGACGCAGGCCATCGTGGCGCCTTACCAGCTCGATGCCAGGCGCTGCATCAGCTACCTGACGATCGAGCACGACGGCGTGATCCCCGTGGAATTTCGCGCGGCCATGGGCAATCGCATCTATGGCTGCGACGACTGCCAACTGGTGTGCCCGTGGAACAAGTACGCGCAGCGCAGCGCCTTGAGCGACTTCGATGTGCGCGCGCCGCTGGGCGACGCCACGCTGCTCGAGCTGTGGCGCTGGAGCGAAGCTGATTTTTTGCGCCACACCGAAGGCAGCGCCATCCGCCGCATCGGCCATGCCCGCTGGCAGCGCAACTTGGCCGTGGCCATGGGCAACGCACTGCGATCGGATCTGGCAATCGAGCTTGCAGCCCTCATTCGACAGGCACTGGCATCGACCCGGGACGGCGCTGGCGATGTCTTGCGCGAGCACATCGACTGGGCGCTGGCCCAGTGACGCGAGGCGCCTAGGGCTGAGCGCCTATCGCCAGCCACAGCGGCACGCTGATCATTCCCAGCAAGGTCGACAGCGTCACCAGCCCGGCCACGAACGCTGCGTTGCCGCCCATGCGCACGGCCAGCACATAGGCACTCGACGCGGTGGGCAGCGCGGCAAAGCCCACCACCACCGCACGCTGCGCGGGCGGCAGGGCGAGCAACGATGAAAGCCCGATCGCGATCAGCGGCAGCGCCAGGTGGCGGATGCTCAGCAGTGCGGCGGCCAGCGGCGGCGATTCGCGCAGGCCACCGATCTTGAGACCTGCGCCCACGGCCATCAGGCCCAGCGGCAACGCAGCCAGCCCGACGCGGTGCAAGCTGGTGCCCACGGCTTCGGGCAACTGCAGGCCGCCGAGGTTGGCCAGCAAGCCGGCCAGCGTGCCCAGGATCAGCGGGTTGCGCGCCAGTTCGCGCAGATACGACTGACCGCCGTGGCGTGCCAGCGGCCACACCGCCGCCACATTGCAAAGCGGCACGCACAGCGCGATCAACAGCGCCATCGAGGTGACCGAGCCCGCGCCACCGAGCCTCTCAGCCAGCGCCAGCGCGATGAACGAGTTGAAACGAAATGCGGTTTGAGCGCCCGACGCATGCAGTCGCGCGTCGACACCCGGCCACCTGCCGATGGCGTACGACAAGGCGATGCCGCACAGCAGCGTGCCCACGCCCACCATCGCCAGATCGGCAGTCTGCGAAGGCTGCAGCGGGCTTTTCAGGATCGAGCTGAAAAGCAGCACCGGAAACAGCAGGTGGTAGGTCAGTCGCTCGACCGCATCCCACACCGGGCGGTTGAGCTGCGTGTAACGGCACAGCAAGAAGCCGGTGATGATCAGCAGCAAGTCGGGCAGCAGCACCAAGGCGTCGGACATAGCCCTCGAGTGTGCCAGCCGCAAGCCGCCAAAATCTTCACGCACTGTGGTGCGCAACCTTCCGGGCCAACCGAACTGTCCCCATGACCCCCTCGCAAGACAGCGCAGCTGCGATCGACCGATTCATCGATGCCATGTGGATCGAGGACGGACTGGCGGCCAACACGCTGGCCGCCTACCGGCGTGACCTGACGCTTTACGCAAATTGGCTGGCCGGTCACGCCAGCATGGCCTTGAACGCGAGCGCCGAAAGTCATCTGCGCGAATACGCGCTGGCTCGACACGCTGCCAGCACAGCCAGCAGCAGCAACCGCCGGCTCACCGTGTTCAAGCGCTACTTTCGCTGGGCCTTGCGCGAGCGGCTGATCGACGCCGATCCCACGCTCAAGCTGCTGGCCGCGCGCCAGACACTGCGCGTGCCCAAGGTGCTGAGCGAAGCGCAGGTCGAAGCGCTGCTGGGTGCGCCCGACGTGGACACGCCTTTGGGCTTGCGCGACCGCACCATGCTCGAGCTGATGTATGCCAGCGGCTTGCGGGTGAGCGAGCTGGTCACGCTCAAGACGGTGCATCTGGGACTGGTCGAAGGCGCTTTGCGCATCACCGGCAAGGGCGCCAAGGAGCGGCTGGTGCCGTTTGGCGAAGAAGCGCGCAGCTGGCTGGTGCGCTATCAGGCCGAAGCGCGCGCGGCGATCCTCAAGGGGCAGGTGAGCGACGCGCTGTTCGTGACCGCGCGCGGCGGGCCGATGTCGCGACAGATGTTCTGGAAGCTGATCAAGCAGCACGCGCTGCGCGGTGGGGTGCAGGTTCCGCTGTCACCGCACACGCTGCGACACGCTTTCGCCACCCATTTGCTCAACCACGGCGCTGACCTGCGCGCAGTGCAGTTGCTGCTGGGTCATGCCGACATCTCGACCACCACCATCTACACCCACGTGGCGCGCGAGCGGCTCAAGGCGCTGCATGCGGCGCACCATCCGCGCGGTTGAGCACCCGCCATGGTCAGGACCGCAAGCGCTCGATGCCGAGGCCTTCGATGTCGATGCCCGGCGATCGCCCGCAGATGGAATCGGCCAGCACTTTCGCCGAACCACAGGCCATCGCCCAGCCGGTGTCGCCGTGACCGATGTTGAGCCACACGCCGCGCACGCCGCTGGCACCGATCAGAGGCAGCCCATCGGGCAAGGCCGAACAGACGCCTGCCCAATGCTGTGCCTGGCTGGTGCGCGCGCAGCCGGGAAACCAGTGATCGAGCAAGCGGTACAGCGGCGCCACTGCGCTGCGGTCGTTGGCGCTGGCTTGTCCACCCAGTCGCGTCACGGCGGCCACGCGCACCCTAGATCCTGATCGCGTGATCGAGATTCGCTGAGCGGCGTCGATGACGGCAGAGGTCGGGCCGATCGAACTCGCGCTCATGTCCTCCAATCGCAGCGGCAGCGTCACCGAATGGCCCAGCACGCTGGCCAGCGGCAGTCTCACACCGCAATCGGCCAGCAGCGGCTTCGCGCCGATCGCCGAGCAAACGGCCACGGCATCGAACGCAGGTTGCTCATCGAGGTGTTCTGGCTCACGCGATGAGCCAGGCGCTGAAGATTCGGGCAGCGCGCGCCGCAGCGCGAGCACCGGGCGCTCGCCCGCAGTGATGCCCGTCACCTCGGTGTGAAAGACAAAGCGCACGCCCAGCCGCTCGGCGTGTTGACGCATGAGGTGGGTGAATTCGCGGCAGTTGCTTGTGCCTTCGCCGCTCAGATGGATGGCGGCATCGGGCCGTTGTTCGGGGTTCAGCCCTGGCTCGATTTCGAGGCATTCATCACCCGAAAGACGGCGGTGTGCCACGCCCAGTTGCTCGAGCACCGCCACGGCCTTGAGCATGCCTTTGGTGTGGGCGGCGCTGCGGCTGAGCACCAGCACACCGGCTGCGTTTTCGAATTCGAGATTGAGCGAGCGCCGCAGTTCCTGGGCGCGCTCGCGGCTGTAGGCGGCCAGGCGGAGCGTGCGCTGGTGGAGCAGTGGCAAGGCCGAGCGGCGATGGGCGTTGACCCAACGGGCAGCCCAAAGCCAACGCAGGGGATGGGCGCCCATGCCCAGTGCCGGCAACCCGGGTGCCGCGGCTGCGAGCGCCGACCAGGCCATGGCCCATCCGGGGCCGTCCATGCCGGCCGGGGCAAAGCTCGCCTCGCCGGCGATCGTGCCGCCGCTGTCGAACACAGTGACATCATGGCCAGCGGCAGCCAGCTCATAGGCCGAGGTGACGCCGATCACGCCGGCGCCGACCACGGCGATTTTCAGATTCGATGCGGCCAGGATCATGTCGGGGCTGGTATCATCCGGGGGTTTTTCCGGGGCGGGTCACTCGACCTCACCGCGAACAAACACATCCGCAAATCCGGCTATCGAAAGGTGTTGCATGAGCTTTGGTTCAGACCAAAGCGCGTGTCAATTTCAGCCGGATTTTAGAACCAACCTTTGGAGATCATCATGTCAGTAAGCATGCGCGAAATGCTGGAAGCCGGCGTCCACTTCGGACACCAAACCCGCTTCTGGAACCCCAAGATGGCCCCGTACATCTACGGTCATCGCAACAAGATTCACATCATCAACCTTGAAAAGACTCAGCCTCTTTTCAATGACGCACTGAAGTTCGTGCGCCAGCTCGCCGCCAAGCGCGGCACCATCTTGATGGTGGGCACCAAGCGTCAGGCTCGCGAGGTGGTGTCGCTCGAGGCGGCACGTGCTGGCATGCCCTTCGTTGACCAGCGTTGGCTGGGTGGCATGTTGACCAACTTCAAGACGGTCAAGGGCTCGCTCAAGCGCCTGAAGGACATGCAAGCTCAGATCGAGGCGGGCACCGAAATCCGCATCAAGAAAGAAGCCCTGATGTTCCAACGCGAGTTGGCCAAGCTCGAAAAAGACATCGGTGGCATCCAGAACATGAGCGCGCTGCCTGATGCCTTGTTTGTGATCGATGTGGGCTATCACAAGATCGCGATCGCCGAAGCCAACAAGCTCGGCATTCCGGTGGTGGGCGTGGTCGATTCGAACCACTCGCCATTGGGCATCGACTACATCATTCCTGGCAACGACGACTCGGCCAAGGCCGTCGCGCTGTATGCCAAGGCCGTGGCAGATGCCGTGCTCCAGGGCAAGGCCAACGCCACCAATGAAGTGGTGCAGGCAGTCGCCGGCGGCGATGAATTCGTGGAAGTCGAAGAAGCCAACTGAGCCCGCAGATCTCACCGTGGTGGGATCGAAAGGGGCTGTTTCAGCCCCTTTTTTCAATGTGTACCGATGAACCATCCCGTGCCGCACGGTCGATGAGTCAGACCCAAGGAGAACCGTAAATGTCCGCAATCACAGCAAGCATGGTCGCCGAACTGCGCGCCAAGACTGATGCGCCGATGATGGAGTGTAAGAAGGCACTGACCGAAGCCGAAGGCGACATGGAGCGCGCCGAAGAACTGCTGCGCGTCAAGCTCGGCAGCAAGGCTGGCAAGGCCGCTTCGCGCGTCACCGCCGAGGGCGTTGTGTCGGCTTTTGTCGATGGCACGTCAGGCGCGCTGGTTGAAGTCAATTGCGAAACCGACTTCGTGTCGAAGAACGATTCCTTCCTTGCTTTCACCAAGGCCTGTGCTGAGCTGGTGGCCAAGAGCAATCCGGCCGATGTGGCCGCGCTGTCGGCGCTGGCCTATGAGCAAGACGGGTTCGGCCCGACGCTCGAAGACGTTCGCAAGGGTCTGATCGGCAAGATCGGCGAGAACATGGCCATTCGCCGCTTCAAGCGCTATGCCGACGGCGGCAAGCTGGCTTATTACCTCCACGGCACGCGCATCGGCGTGATGGTTGAGTTCGACGGCGACGACACCGCCGCCAAGGACGTGGCCATGCACGTGGCAGCCATGAAGCCGGTGTCGCTTGCGGCCTCTGACGTGCCCACTGCGCTGATCGACAAGGAGCGCTCGATTGCCGCTCAAAAGGCCGAGGAAGATGCCGAGAAGGCGCGCGCCGAAGGCAAGCCTGCTCAGTCGGCTGAAATCGTCGCCAAGCGCGTCGAGGGATCGGTGCAGAAGTACCTGAAGGAAGTCAGCCTGCTGAACCAGACCTTCGTGAAGAACGACAAGCAAACCGTGGAAGCCATGCTCAAGGCCGCCAACACGCAGGTCAAGGGCTTTGTTCTTTACGTCGTGGGCGAGGGCATCGAAAAGAAGGTGGATGACTTCGCCGCAGAAGTCGCCGCTCAGGTGGCCGCCGCGAAGGGGGCCTGAGCCCGACGTTCGCCAACTGCAGCCCTGCGGGGCTGCGTTTAGACTCTTTCGAACGTTCACGCACGGGAAACGATTTCATGCCAGCTTACAAGCGCATCCTGCTCAAGCTGTCCGGCGAAGCCCTGATGGGCGATGACGCCTACGGCATCAACCGGGCCACTATCGTGCGCATGGTCCGAGAGGTGCAAGAGGTGACGCTGCTGGGTTGCGAAGTGGCCGTGGTCATCGGCGGCGGCAACATCTTTCGCGGCGTGGCGGGCGGCTCGGTCGGCATGGACCGTGCCACCGCCGACTACATGGGCATGCTGGCCACCGTGATGAACGCGCTGGCGCTGGCCGACACCATGCGGCAAGAGGGCATGACCGCTCGCGTGATGTCTGCCATCGCCATCGAGCAGGTGGTCGAGCCCTACGTGCGGCCGAAGGCGCTGCAGTACCTGGAAGAAGGCAAGGTGGTCATCTTCGCTGCGGGCACTGGCAACCCCTTCTTCACGACCGACACCGCCGCAGCACTGCGCGGCGCTGAAATCGGCGCACAGATCGTCTTGAAGGCGACCAAGGTCGACGGCGTGTACAGCGCTGATCCCAAAAAGGATCCGCACGCCACGCGCTACGCACAGATCAGCTTCGACGAGGCGATCAACAAGAATCTTCAGGTGCTCGACGCCACCGCTTTTGCCCTGTGCCGCGACCAGAAGCTGCCCATCAAGGTGTTCAGCATCTTCAAGCCGGGAGCACTCAAGCGCGTGGTGCTTGGCGAGGACGAGGGCACCCTCGTCCATGTGTGAAACCGTTGTCCGCAGGAAAGCGCGATGAGCATTGCCGACATCAAGAAAACTGCCGAGCAGAAGATGGCTCGCTCGGTGGAGTCGTTCAAGAACGAAATCCACAAGATCCGCACGGGACGCGCCCATCCGGGCATCCTTGACCAGGTTCAGGTGGACTACTACGGCTCGAATGTGCCCCTCACGCAGGTGGCCAATGTGACGCTGCTCGATGCCCGCACGATCAGCGTGCAGCCCTGGGAAAAAGGCATGGGCGCGAAGATCGAGAAGGCCATCCGCGAGAGCGATCTCGGGCTCAATCCATCCACGCAGGGCGACCTGATTCGCGTGCCCATGCCAGCACTCACCGAAGAGCGCCGACGCGACCTGACCAAGATCGTGCGCAACGCAGGCGAAGACGCGCGAATCGCGGTTCGCAACCTGCGCCGCGATGCCAACGACCACGCCAAGCGCCTGCTCAAGGACAAGGAAATCTCCGAAGACGACGAGCGGCGTTCGCTCGACGAGATGCAAAAGCTCACCGATCGCACCATTGCCGAAATTGACCGCTTGGTGTCGGCCAAGGAAGCCGAAGTGCTGGCGGTATGACCGTCGCCTGTGCCCCGGTGATTGCCGAGTTGTCGAGGACGATGGTTCGGTGAGCGCATTGCCCGTCGTCTCGAGTGTCCCGCGCCATGTAGCCATCGTGATGGACGGCAATGGGCGTTGGGCCCGGGGTCACTTCAAGCCGCGTTTTCTGGGACACAAGCAAGGGGTCGACACGCTGGTCAGGACGGTGCTCGCGTGTGCCGATCGCGGAGTGCATTTTCTCACCGTGTTTGCCTTTTCGTCAGAAAACTGGAAGCGGCCCAGCGACGAGGTGTCCGGACTGATGTCACTGGTGCTGCTGGCGGTTCCCAAGTACCTTGGGATGATGTCGAAAAACGGTGTGCGCGTTCGCATCGTCGGCGATCGCGATAGCCTGCCCGCTCATGTGCGTGAAGCTTGGGACCATGCCGAGTCCAGCACCCGGCAAAACGCGCGCATCACCCTGTCGGTGGCGTTCAATTACGGCGGCCGCTGGGATGTGCTTCAGGCCTGCAAGCGCGCCATGCTTGACGGCATCGCCCCGGACCAGCTCGATGAGGCACGCCTGAGCAGCTACATGGCGCTCAGCCATGCACCCGACCCAGACCTGTTCATTCGCACCGGTGGCGAGGTGCGCATCAGCAACTTCCTGCTGTGGCAGGCTGCGTACTCTGAGCTGTGCTTTTCTGATTGTCTGTGGCCTGACTTTGGCGAGAAGGAACTCGATGCGTCGTTTGCTGAATACGCGCGACGCGACAGGCGATTCGGCGCCATCGAGGAAGCCTCGAGCCTTGAAGCCGATCTGGTGCGCTGACGATGCTCAAGCAACGCGTCATCACGGCGGTGCTGCTGCTGCTTGTCTTGCTGCCCGCGCTGTTCGCGCCGGTGGCGTGGCCTTTCGCGGCCTTCACATTGGTGTTTGTCGCGGCGGGTGGCTGGGAGTGGGTCAGGCTCAATGGCGGCGGCACGGTAGCGTCGGTGGGGTCTGCTTTGCTGCTCGCGCTGGCCTGTGGCGCCGCCTGGGTGTCGGGCTGGGTCGACTCTGCGCCGGGCGCGCTGTGGCTTTCGGCGACGGGCCTGTGGGTGATCGCAGGCGTCTTGGCACTCAGGGCCGGTCCGGTGGGTTGGGGCCTGGTGCCGGCCTTGCTTCGATGCGTGGGGGGGCTGCTCTTGCTCTGGCTGGCGTGGCTGGCGATGTGTGCGGCCCGCGCGCGCGGTCTCAACTTCATCTTGTCGGTGTTCAGCTTGGTCTGGATTTCTGACATCGCCGCTTACTTTGGCGGTCGAGCCTGGGGCCGGCGCAAGCTGGCGCCTTCGATCAGTCCTGGCAAAAGTTGGGAAGGCGTGTGGAGTGGCATGGTGGGGGTGTTGCTGGTGGGTGGGCTGTGGGTTGCGGCCGATCGTCAATGGGCGCTCGATTCGCCCAGCCTTTACTCGGTGGCGTTTTCCGGTTCGGGGGTGCTTGGAATGGTGCTGTTGAGCGTATTCCTGACGGCGATGGGTGTGGTGGGTGACCTGACCG
>Ga0164294_10002367_pt1 | contig 17070 bp, 10 predicted proteins | sample GEODES005metaG_FD_111479 | JGI IMG/M metagenome (GOLD analysis project Ga0164294, IMG submission 111479) | Oligotrophic lake water microbial communities from Sparkling Lake, Wisconsin, USA - GEODES005 metaG | ecosystem: Environmental > Aquatic > Freshwater > Lake | place: USA: Sparkling Lake...
AAGCCCTAATCGATGTGCTAATGGCGCATAGATATATAAGGTATCCGATGCAATTTTCGCTTGTTTATAGTCAGACATTCCGTCCATAGTTTGCATATTGTGCAATCTATCGGCAAGTTTTATTAAAATTACTCTTACGTCATCATTAAGCGTAAGCAGCATTTTTCTGAAATTTTCTGCTTGAAGCGAAATTTCTTGGTCGTTTTTTACTTTCGGAATTTTGGTTAATCCTTCAACAATTTTAGCAATTTTAGGATTAAACATTTTTTCAATGTCAGAAATAGTAATGTCGGTATCTTCCACCACATCATGAAGCAGGGCAGAAGCAATACCTGTAGCACCCAAACCAATTTGTGAGGCTACAATTTTTGCAACAGCAATAGGGTGAAAAACATACGCTTCTCCAGATTTTCTTCTTTGTTCTTTATGCGCATCCACTGCCACATCAAAAGCCTTCCGAATTATTTTTTTATCATCAGCTGTTAAACTTTGATAACTAATACGAAGTAACTCTTTATATTCATGGGCAATTGCTTTGTTTTCGGCTTCTAAATCAATCTCTATCATATTCCATTTTTGAAGAATATAAAAATAGTGTTTAAAATTTAGATTTCAAAAAAGTTTTTAAAAAAATACTAAGTAGCTAGATTAAAAGTTTTGAAACACAGATTTAAGAAATTTTAAAAATTTTTAAAATTTCTTAAATCTGTGTTTTTTTATTGACACATTGACTAATTGAAAATTGACGAATTAAAACCCACGTTGTCTTTTGGCTTCGAATAGCAAAATAGCCGCTGCTACCGAAACATTCATAGAATCGATAATGCCTTGCATCGGAATATTGATGTTTTTGGTTGCATTTTTTCGCCAAACCTCTGTGATTCCCGTGGCTTCCGTTCCCACAACTAAAGCGGTTGGTTCGTTGTAATTTTGTGTGTGATACGTGGCTGAATCTTGCAAAGTCGCACAATAAATATTTATGTTGTTTTCTTTTAAATATGCAATTGCTTCCTCTGAAGTCGCCACGGCAATTTGACGTGTAAATAAACAACCCACACTGGAACGCACAATGTTTGGATTGTACATATCCGATTTTGGATTGGCTATAATAACGGCATCAATATTGGCTGCATCTGCAGTTCGTAACAAGGCACCTAAATTTCCTGGTTTTTCTAATCCTTCTGCGACTAAAATTAAAGGGTTTTTAGATAATTTTAAATCGGATAATTGTAATGATTTCGATTTAGCAATAGCGATAATTCCTTCGGTTGTATCGCGATACGCTAATTTTTGATAAACTTCTTTCGAAATTTCTATTTTAAGATGTTCAGCTATTTCTATTTGTAGATTTTCGGATTTTCCAGACAATTCTGGATAAAAAAGTACTGTTTCTAATTCGTAACCGCCATTTACGGCTAATTCAATTTCACGTTGTCCTTCAATAATAAATGTTCCCGATTGTTTGCGTGCTTTGGCTTTGTCTTGCAATACAACTAAGTTTTTTACAAACGGATTTTGAATGGACGTGATTTGTTTCATTATGAGTGACTAAGTTGCTGAGTATCTAAGTTACAAAGTTATCTTTTTTAAATATAAAAACAAAATCGCAAAACGAATGGCTTTGCGACTTTTAAATTATTAATTTGTGATTTAGTTTTTTACTTCCGATTTTGAGGAACCTTCCCTTTCAAACTTCCCTTTATATCTTTCGTAAAATTCGGTTTGGTGACTTTCTAAGCTAATTTGTCGTCCATCAATAAAAGCGTGAGCTAATTTGTTTGTTTTCATATCTAATGCATCCCCTTCTGAAATAAATAGGGTAGCGCTTTTTCCGGCTTCTATGGTTCCATATTTGGCATCAATTCCTAAAATTTTAGCGGTGTTTGATGTAATTAATTTAAGTGCCTCTTCTTTATTCATTCCCCAAGCGGCACAAGTACCGGCGTAAAACGGAATATTTCTCGTTTGCATACGTTCCATATCACCAGAATTTTCTAAACCAACTACAATTCCTTTTTCGGTTAAGATTTTAGCAATTTTGTAGGGTAAATTTACATCTTCATCTTCCGAATTTGGAACGTCGTGTACTCTTCTCAATAAAACAGACACATTATTTTCTTTTAATAAATCGGCAATTTTATGTGCATTATAGCCACCAATAATGACTAATTTTTTAATATTGTTTTTCTTTTTGAATAAGATAATATCGGTAATTTCTTTTTCACCATTTGCGTTTACAAACAACGTTTTTTCGCCACTTTGTAACCCATTCATCGCATCATAAGGAATGTCTTTTGTTTTTTTATCTGATTTTAAATAATTAAACGCATTGTCAAAAAACTGTTGAATGCCTTTGGTTTGCTCGTCATATTTTTTGTTAGATTCTATGCCACCTGGTTCTGCCCACCATCCTAATCGTGCATAACTATTTGGCCATCGCATATGAATTCCGTCATTTTCTTTTATCACAGCGTCTTCCCAATTCCAAGCGTCAAATTGAACCACAGAAGAAGTTCCAGAAATTCTTCCACCACGAGGTGTAATTTGGGCAATTAAAACGCCATTTGGTCTTGCTGATTCTGTTAGTTTTGATTCGGAATTATATGCTATTAAACTTCTAATATGTGGATTGAATTCTCCAATTTCACTTTCGTCATCTGAAGCTCTTACGGCATCAATTTCCACTAATCCTAAAGTAGAATTTGGTGCAATGAAACCCGGATAAATATGCTTTCCATCTGCTTGAATCACAATATCGTGTTTGCCGATTTTAGTTACCGTTGCATCTGAAACGGAAGCAATTTTTCCATCCACAATGGATATTAAACTGTTTTCTTGAACTTTTCCGTTACCTAAATGTGCCGTTCCACCCATTATTAATATCGATTTGGTTTGCTTTGGCGCGGGTGTTTGTTGTGCAAAACTTACTAATGAAGTTAGTGCTAGTATATATGTTAATTTTCTCATCTTATATTAATTTTTAATAACACAGATTTTTGAAATTATATTAATCTGTGAAATCTGTGTTGAAAAATAGTGTAATACTTATTAATTATTGTATTTAGCGTGAAATTCTCTACATTTTTCACCAAGGGTATCACAGTGGTAATGTCCGCTCGATTTTTTCTTTGGTTCTTGAGTTTTTAATCCTTTGTTTTTAGCTTCTAACATTAAATTAATTAATTCATTTCTCTCTTTTTGCACCGTTTCATTTTTGGCATTTTCTTGATCCAAATCAAAGAAAATAATTCCGTCAACAATAGTTTTTTCTACAGTAGCATAAATCGTTAAAGGATTGTCAGACCAAAGCACCACATCGGCATCTTTACCCACCTTTATACTTCCTACTTTATCATCCACTTGTAATAATTTAGCAGGATTTAAGGTTACAAAATTCCAAGCTGCTTCTTCCGTTACGCCACCATATTTTAGTGTTTTTGCTGCTTCTTGGTTCAATCTTCTTGACATTTCAGCATCATCAGAATTGATTGAAACGGTTACACCAACAGTATTCATTAACGCTGCATTGTATGGAATGGCGTCATTTACTTCAAATTTATAACCCCACCAATCTGCGAAAGTAGAACCTCCAACGCCATGTTTAGCCATTTTGTCTGCCACTTTATACCCTTCTAAAATATGAGTGAATGTTTGAATTTTAAAATTATATTTTTCAGCTACTTTTAGTAACATATTTATTTCCGATTGTACATAGGAATGACAAGTAATGAATCGTTTTTTATTTAAAATTTGACTTAAGGTTTCTAATTCTATATCAAAACGAGGTGCAATTTTACTTTTGTTTGTATTGTATGCCTCCCATTCTTTTTGATACCCCATTGCACGTGAAAAATAGTCTTCATAAACTTGTTCTACACCCATTCTGGATTGAGGGAAGCGTAATCTTTCAATATCACCCCAATTCGATTGTTTTACATTTTCACCTAATGCGAATTTGATGTATTTAGGTGCTGCTTTAACTAACATTTCATCTGGATTATATCCCCATTTTAACTTGATAAATGCAGCTCTACCACCAATCGGATTGGCAGAACCATGTAATAAGTTAGCAGATGTTACCCCACCAGCTAAATTTCTGTAAATGTTAATGTCTTCAGAATTTACAACGTCTTCAATGGTAACTTCAGCAGATGAATTTTGTCCGCCTTCATTTACTCCATTTGAAATGGCAATGTGCGAATGTTCATCAATAATACCTGAGGTTAAGTGCTTGCCTGTGGCATCAATAACTTTTCCTTTTTGAGGTAAGTTTTTGCCAATTTTAATAATTTTTCCGTTTTCAATTAAGACATCGGTTTGTTTTAAAATTCCCTCTTTTTCTCCTGTCCAAACTGTGGCGTTTTTAAATAATATTGTTTCTTGTTTGGGTTTAGTTAAATTTCCAAAAGCTATATTTGGAAAAGTAACTGGATAAAAAACGGGTGTTTTCTTATCTTCTTTTTTATCAGTTGCAGTATCTTTTTTTACTTCAGTAGTTACAGGTTTTTTAACCGCACTCCAAGCTACTTCTTTTCCGTTTTCTAAAAAGGCTTTTCCAGAAAAACCGGTCTCAGATTTTAACCCAGAAATTCTAATAAATTTCGATGAAATAGTATCTTTTCCTCTAACGACCATCGTAATCCAAGGATCGTTGTATGTAATTTTTGTTCCGAACTCTATTTTGTCTTGCGAAATTTTAGCTTCTAATTTTGTGATTTCACCTTCAATGGCTAAATCGTAAGTGTTGGAATCTAAAATTAAATCGTATTTACCTCTAATATCTGAAGGTTGTATTTTTTCAATTATAAATCTATTTCCTTGTACCCAATTTTCTTGAATTGTGTTTTTAGATTCGAAAATATCACCACTCACGATAATAAAATTTGCTAAGTTTCCTTTTTTTAAGGAACCAATGTTTGTTTGGTTTACAATTTTTGCAGGAATTTCGGTTAATGCAGCTAATGCTTTTTCTTTAGGAAAACCAAATTCTACGGCTTTTCTTAAGTTAGTTAAAAAGTCTTTTGAATTTTTTAAATCGGCAGTTGTTATTGCAAAATTAATATTGTTTTCAGCAAGTACTTTAGGGTTATATGGCGCTTGATTCCAAAATTTCATATCAGACAAAACCACTTGTTCTGCTAAAAAAGAATCGGAAACGTCATAGGCATCAGGAAAATTAATTGGAATAATAAATGAAGCATTTGTTTTTTTAATTTCTTCGATACGTTCTAATTCGTTTCCGCTACCTTTAATTAGGTAATTTATTCCGAATTCGTCACCTATTTTATCTGCTCTTAAGATATTTAATTTATCGCCAGCATTAAATATTTGCACCAAATTTTTATTTTGATTAAATACTTCTAATGAAATATCTTTTGTTTTTGAGCCTCCAGCAGCATACCAATTAGCATCATGATAAAACTGACGAATTAATGCCATACTTCCCATCAAAGAAGAAGGGTAGGATTGTCCGGAAAGCGAACTTCTTTTAAATGTTAAGTGTTGTGATATTTTATTATTTAAAATTCTAACACCATTATTTTCGATGTCATTTAATGTCCAAAGTAATCCTGTTCCGGCTACAATTCCATCGTTATTAAAACTTAAAACTGTTCCAAATCCAGTTTCTCTTAAATCTTTCGCCGTTTTTTCATCATAATTTAAGTTCTCATAAGCATTAAAATCGGCCCTAATGTGGTCATTCCAATAGTACCCATTTCTTTCAGAGTCGTATTGTGGTGATCTTGAATTTCCTGATTTTCTTTGTGGTTTTTGAATTCCAAATTCAGTATATAAATCAATAAATGAAGGATAAATGGTTTTTCCTGTAGCATCAATTATTGTTGCGTTTTTAGGAATTGAAATTTGTGTTCCGATTTCTAAAATTTTATCGCCTTCAAATAAAAGCGTTGCATTTTCAATTTTAACTGTTGAAGAGGAGTAAATAGTTGCATTAGTAATTGCAATTGGATTTTTATAGGTTTGTTTGACCCCATCATTTTTTGGAAAATAATTTTGGCTAAAACCTAAATTGATAGCTAATATTGCTAGCAGGACATTAAATATTCGCATAGTTTTTTGTTTTTTGTTGGCTAAAAGTATAAAATATATTTGAGACAAGTTACTTTTTAAAATTATAGTTATAATTTTAAGTTTTGTTTACATCTGCTATCTTCTTAAATATAAATAACCAGTTATTGGTTTTGGATAATCAGGATCATTAAGATACAAAATGTAGTAATAGGTTCCACTTGGCGCTTCATTATTTCCCATTGTATTTTCTGAATACCCATTCCAATCAGGTTTATTGTTATTTCCAGTCCATAATAATCTTCCCCAGCGGTTATAAATTTCTAACTTAAAATGTATAAAAATATCTCGTAATCCTTCAATAAAAAAGAAATCATTTAAACCATCATTATCAGGTGAAACAGCGTTATATACTATAGGTTCGCAATTTTTTGTAAATAATTCAAACGAAGTTAAGCTGTAACAACCATTTTGTTCATCGTCTATTCTAACCCAAATAGTTTTTGGAGTTTGTAATGCTTCAAAATTATTTAAAAATAGTATTTGATTGGTGAAATTTAAAGCGTCTGCTTCAGAAGAATAAAAGGTACTCAAATGTCCTGGATTTGTTTTTACGGAACCTTCATACTCAGAAAAATCGAAGCTACCTTTTGTTAATCCTAAATTGCAACTTACAAGATCATCAAGAGCATTGAAATTTGGAGAAACTTTAAGTTGTAATGGTAAATTAAATGTGTTATTAGTTTCCGATATTTCATTTACAATTCCGGTTCCATTGCCTATATCGTCTACTTTTGCGATAAAATTAAATTGCAAAGGAATGTTTGCTGGGATTGTCACCAAAATAGTTCCTGTTTCAGTTCCATCGATTGGAATGGTGTTTTGCGTAAAAGCCGAACCAACAACTATATTATCAGCATAAAAAGTAATTGGCGTGTTAGCAGGTAAACTGGCTGTAGAATTGTTATTGGTTACAATATAATTAATTTGAAGTTGCCTTTCATTACAACTTAGTATAGGTGCAGGAAAAGTAATTCGTGCATCGGGTAACTGACTGTTTAATTTGGTTACTATTGCATTAATCATTACATAATCTTGCCCTGAAGTCAGCTGAATTAATGCCGAAGTATCTCCTATATTTATGTTATTTTGGATGTTATAAATGTCCAAATCCATATTATATAATTGATTGGAATTTGTTATCGAATTAGTGCCATTGAAAGCATTGTTTCCTGGATTTAAAGGCGGATTACTAATTATATTTCCATTAATTCGCAAGGTTTCGTTTACTTGAATACCGGAGTCACCTTCCCAAGCTAAAAAACCAATTTTTGCATCTACATTATCAATAACATTTAAAGCATTTAAAGGCACGTTTAAAAAATTTTGAAAAAAAGAAACCACTTGCATGCCATCGTATATGTTCAACTGATTTAAGGGTAAAGAAGGATTTTTATAGACTACAATTAAAGCCCAACCTGCAAAATTGGTACTGTTTTGTGCATGAAGCGATATGAAAGAACTTACATCTAAGTCTGAAAGCGTATAGGTACCATTTCCGGTGGCTTGAACTAGAGAGGTAACATTAGCAAATGCGCTAAAAAAATTAAAGGATTGTCCTTGTGTTAATGTATTTGAAAACGTTCTGGTTGCCGTTATATCTGTTCCGTTTAATTTGACATTAAAGTCGCCAGTTCCACAACCTGCCCAATACAAATAAGCACTTTCAATACTATCATTTGAATTAAGTGCCAATGTAGCGGAAGATGTTGTTAAAACCGCTGGTGTAGTTTGAAATGAATTTTCAATAGGATTTAGTGTGTTTCCTACAAATGTAAAGTCATATCTCCCATTAAATTGGTTATATAAACCAATATTTTGAGAAAATGAAAATTGTAAAATAAACATAAAAAAAACAAGTGATTTTTTCATCAAGAGGTTTTAATATTTAATATTTATGCTTAATAATTTTACCAAAGTAATAAATTTTACTAATTTCCCCAAAGATTTAAGATGTGAAATTCCTTTTTTTCAAAATTTGAATACTTAAAATCAATAATGGATACTTATAAAATAGTAAAATATACTTCCGAACATTATAATTTATGGAATGACTTTGTAGAAAAAGCTAAAAATGCTACATTTTTGTTTCATAGAGATTTTATGGAATATCATTCCGATAGATTTGAAGATTATTCATTGCTTATTTTTGATGAAAAAGATAATTTAATAGCACTTTTACCGGCAAATAGAGTAAGTGACGAAATATATTCGCATCAAGGTTTAACTTATGGCGGGTTAGTTTTAGATTCAAATTGTAAACTTTCGGAAGTAATACAGCTAAATTATCAGCTGATGCACTATTTATTTGATGCTGAAATTATAAAACTTCATCTAAAGGTAATTCCAACTATTTATAATTCATTTCCTTCAGATGAAATGGAATATATTTCCTTTTTATTACAAGCCAAACTAACCAGAAGAGACGCTATAGCAATTGTGGAATTAGGAAATAAAATTACTCCTTCTAGAGTTAGAAAACGAGGTATTGAAACCGGCGAAAAACATCAGTTAAAAATTGTTGAAGAAACTACTTTTGATTTGTTTTGGAAGGAATTATTACTTCCAAATTTAGCACAAAAATATCAAACAAAACCCATTCATACTTTAGAAGAAATAACCTATTTAAAGTCAAAATTTCCAAAATTAATTAGGCAATTCAATGTGTATTTTGAAAATAAAATTGTTGGTGGTGTTACCGTTTTTGTTACTAAAAATGTAGTGCATCCACAATATATTTCAGGAAATATGGCATTCAATACTAAATATGGTGGATTAGATTTTTTATATAATCACTTAATTAACAGTGTTTTTAGTAATTATAAGTATTTTGACTTTGGTATTTCTAATGAAAATAATGGTTTACAATTAAACGAAAGTTTACATTATTGGAAAGAATCTTTTGGAGCAAGAACTATTGTTCAAAATTTTTATGAAATTGAGACTAAAAATTATGTAAAATTAAAGCAGGTTTTGATATGATAAAATTTTTAGATTTACATAAATTAAACAAGCCATTTGAGGCCCAATTTTTATCTAAAACGGCAGCATTTTTAGATAAAGGTTGGTATATTTTAGGTGATGAAGTGAAACAATTTGAACAAAGTTTTGCTACATTTTCTCAATCAAAGCATTGTATTGGAGTTGGAAACGGATTAGATGCTTTAGTGTTAATCTTAAAAGCTTATATTGAATTAGGAAAATTAAAAAAAGGTGATGAAATACTTGTTCCAGCCAATACCTATATAGCTTCTGTTTTGGCAATTTTGCAAGCCGATTTACTTCCTGTTTTTGTAGAGCCAACTATTGAAACGTACAATATCGATCCCAATTTAATTGAAGAAAAAATCACTTCAAAAACTAAGGCCGTTTTAGTGGTTCATTTGTATGGTCAATTAGCCGAAATGGATAAAATTAATGCTATTTGTGACTCTCATAATATACTTATTATTGAAGATGCTGCTCAAGCTCATGGATTAACTTTTAAAGGAAATCACACAAGAGCTTTTAGCTTTTATCCTGGAAAAAATTTAGGTGCTTTAGGCGATGGTGGAGCAATAACAACCAACGATGATACTTTAGCAGAAGTTTTATTTTCTCTAAGAAATTATGGTTCTAACAAAAAATACCATAACGATTTTATTGGAATAAATTCTCGTTTAGATGAATTACAAGCGGCGTTTTTAAACATTAAGTTGCCACATTTATATACTGAAAATGAGACGCGAAAAAGAATAGCAAAACGTTATTTATCTGAAATTAAAAACAAAAAAATTGAATTGCCAATTTGCAACAATTTCAATGAACATGTATTTCATTTATTTGTTATTCGTACAGAAAATAGAGATGATTTACAAGAATATTTAAATTCTAACGGAATTGAAACCGTTATTCATTATCCCATTCCGCCTCATAAACAAAAAGCATTACAGGATTATAATCATTTGAATTTGCCAATAACAGAAAAAATTCATGATGAAGTTTTAAGTTTACCTATAAGTTCTGTTTTGCAAGAAGCTGAAATTACCCATATTATTGCTACTTTAAATTCCTATTAATTGTCAGAAATTAAGAAAATAATTCAACAACCTTTATTCAAAATTACTTCTTTGAATAGTATTCATATTTTGTTGAAATTAATTTTTGGTTTTAGTACTTCTAAGGCGTTAGCTCTTTTTGTTGGTGCAAACGGAATGGCATACGTAGGAAACTTTAGAGCTTTTTTAAATGTAGTTGAAAACTTTTCTTTACTCGGAATTCAGAATGCGATTATAAAGTATGTATCTGAATATCAGCACGATAAAATTAAATTGAAATCGGTTTTAGCCACTTTTGGATTTTTGCTTTTATCTTCTTCAATTGCAATTAGTTTCATCTTGATTTTTGGTGCCAATTATTTGTCAAAACAACTATTTAATCAATCTGAAATGTATGGTTTTTTGTTTTATATTTTGGCTATTTTATTTCCATTATATGTTTTTTCAACGTATTGTATTTCAGTAGTTAACGGTTTTCAAGAATATAAAAAGGTTATTTATATTCAGATTATTTCAAGTGGTATTGCGTTAGTATTTTCGTTGTTTTTAATATATTATTATTCCACATTTGGCGCTTTGGTTTCCTTAGTTTTAGCACCAGTTTTTGTGTTTTTTGTTTGCTTGTTCTATCTTAAAAATCTTATTTCAATTTCTGATGTTTTTTCCTTTTCATCTTTTGATTTTTCGGTTTTCAAAAACTTGTCTGAATATGTGTTGATGGCTTTGGTTTCTGGTGTAATTGGTTCATTCGTATTATTGGAAATTCGTACCGATATTGTTACAATAACGGGATTACAAAATGCCGGTATATATGAAGGTTTACAACGGATTTCCTCGTATTATTTATTATTTGTTTCTTCGATAATGACAATTTATTTTTACCCAAAAATATCGGAAAAAAATTCAAATTTAAAGGAAATTATTTTTAATTATTTAAAAACGATTATTCCACTTTTCACTATTGGTTTAGTAATTATTTATTTTTTGCGAAAATTAATTATTCAAGTTTTGTTTTCTTCTGAATTTGAAACAATGGAATCGTTATTTTTTTGGCAATTACTAGGTGATTTATTAAAAGCAATTTCTCTAATTTTTGGAACCATATTAATTGCAAATAAAAAAACAAAGACGTTTATTATTACAGAAATAATTTCTTTGTGTATCCTATATTTTTCAACAAATTGGATGTTACACACTGTTGGAATTAACGGAATAGTAATGGCTCATACCTTTACTTATTTTATGTATTTGTTAGTAATGTTTTTTATATTTTTTAAAAAAATGAAAAGTAATAACAGCACAATTGGATAAAATACAATATGAAATCTATCGCCTTGCGTACTTGAAATTCCTGAAATAAAAAAAACGTAACTAAAATATAATGCAAAAACTAAGACAATTTTATTATGTTTTTTAAAAGTTACAATAAAATACAACGCTAACAGTAATCCAAATAGGGTTATTAATTTGTTTTGCCATTCTGTTATTTCTGAAATAAGTTTTATTTTTACATCATAATGTTTCTCATTTTTAATGTTTTTCAGATATTGAAGTCGTGAACTAGCTGTTTTTGTATTTTCTTCCACATCATCAATGTAAGCCTTAACCATGTAATATGTGTTATTTCTAATTTGGAAAATTAAATCTTGATATGCAATACTTTTTTGATTTTTAAAGGGTTGACTAAATATGAAATCAGCGCGTTTATTACTGTTTTGATTTAGTGTTTTATTATTTTTTAAACAAATTGCTTTACTTCCTAAGTAATTATAATAGGTAACAGCATCAATATAACTTATTGTATAATTACCATATTGCTCTTTCATTTTAGTAATTTGAAACAATAGTAAAGTTATTGGTACTATTAAAACTAGTATTCGTTTAATGTTCCAAATTTTATAAATCTTAAATAAATAATATAGAAAGATACCAATCGAAAAGTAAATGATACCTGGTCTAATTAATATTGTAAAAAGAAATAATGAAATAGCGTAAAATAAATAATCTGTTTTATTTAAAATATAATATTTCGCCAAACAATAAAAAGCAACTAAAATAATAAAAATAAAAGGTATCTCTGAAAGTATTTCATTTATATGAAGACTTATACCAAAATATGTTAAAAGTAACAAACTGAAATAAAAAGACTTTTTTTTATTGAAAAATAAAACACAAATTTTAAAAAAATAAATTATGATACCTAGATAAAATAAAATATTAATGAAAATAACATAATTATATAAATCTAAATATTTATCATAGCCAAATAGTATCGGAAAACCATAAATTAGTGACATTCCAATTGGTCTGTAATAATGAACTTCAAAATTTTTAAATAAATAAATTGCAGATTCTAAATAATTCTCACAATCTACACATAAGTCATTTTGAGAATATAAGGATAGAAATAAGTTAATTAGTAATATTGAAAATAAAGTAAATACAATTAAAAGGTATTCGTATTTAAGTTTTGAAAACATATTTTTTTGTTAAAAGTAAACAAAATAAAGAAAAAAACTACCTGTTTATAATTTAGCGAGTGTAAAACGATTACTACTAATAAAAATTGAAAATTAACATTTTTTAAATCGTTAGAACTTACATTAAAGTATAAAAATAATTGTATTGATGCATTTTAAGTTATTTATTGGATGCTAAAATACGGATTATTTTACTTGTAACCAAAGCGTTACATACTTTTGAGCTTGCGTAACATAATGATGTTCTTTATTTATGAATTGAATGGCATTTTTACCAATTCGATTAATTTCTGAAGGATTTTCAATTAAACAAGATAGTTTTTCTACTATATAATCTACGTCGGGCAAAGCATTTATACCTACTTCATCTTCTTGTAAATTATACCAATTTAAAAACTCCGTTTCTGCGCCAGTAAATACTACTTTACCTTTTGCCATGGCTTCTAAAGCATTATATCCTTGATCCAAACCATAAACCTGATCTAAAATGATGTTTGCTTTTTCAAAATGTTTTTGATAATCTGTATAAGGTAAATCTCTTGTAATTTTAATCTCAACTAAATTTGGGTATTTTTCTTGAATAATTACAAGTGCTTTTTCAAAAAATGAAGTTCCCTTTGTGTATGAATTCCCTGAATTTATCCCTAAGAAAATAGAAATTTTTGCAGAAATTGTAGTTTCACTACTTCCAATTTTATCAATATTTATAGGATTTGAAATCAACCCTAAATATTTTGGATTGCCAATAAGTGGCGCTACATAATCCAAATCGGAAGCGATGACACCAAAACTATTTTCATATAAAAAGTGATGAATTTTTTGATGCGATTTGGTTAAAAAATCAAAAAAATAGGCATATTGTTTTTTGGCTTCTGGAACACCTTCAAAGTACGGATTCATTAAAGAGTATCTGTCTTTTTTATTTAGCATATGTGAAACGGTCATGTAGTCTATTCCGCAACACATTAAGAAAATCTTATTGTTTTGTTCGAAAATGCGTTTCAATAAAAATAATTCTAACTTAGAAATAGTTTGTATAGGTCTTTCATTAATTAACTGCACTACATCAAAGTTTTTCAACTTTTTAGAAATCCACCAAAATCGAATGCCATGTTCTAATAAAGCCAAATCGAATTTAAACATTCTAAACCAAATTTGTCTTGGAATATTTCCTACTTTCGATTTAAAAAAAGCAGCACGAATACTAATATCTGCTGGAAAATTTTTAAATCCATCGCCATTATTCACCAATACAACTTCATGGCCTAATGCCAAAAGTCCTTCCTTTAATGAATTGTGTAACCGACTAAATTCTCCAACAAGTAATATTTTCATTATTTGATTTTAATATTTCAAATATAAAGAAAAAACCTATATGTTTTATTTCATATAGGTTTTAGTCTGATTTTAATATTTGAAAATTTAATTTAACTTTTTAATGTCAAAAGTTACTGCGTTTTTTACTTTTTCTTTCAAAATAGCTATGTCAATTACTTCTTTCATAGTATCAACATAATGAAAAGTTAAACCAGCTAAATAATTGGCATTAATTTCTTCAATATCTCGTTTGTTTTCTTTACACAAAATAATTTCTTTAATATTGGCACGTTTTGCAGCTAATATTTTTTCTTTAATTCCACCAACAGGTAACACTTTTCCACGTAAAGTAATTTCACCTGTCATCGCTATATTTTTCTTAATTCTACTTTGAGTAAAACTAGAAACCATTGAGGTTAACATAGCAATACCAGCACTCGGTCCATCTTTTGGCGTAGCGCCTTCTGGTACGTGAATGTGAATGTTATATTGGTTTAAGACATCAGATTCAATATTTAATTGTTTGGAATTTGCCTTAATATATTCTAGTGCTATTGTAACCGATTCTTTCATAACAGTTCCTAAATTACCGGTCATAGTCATCGCGCCTTTTCCTTTTGAAACTAACGATTCAATAAATAAAATATCACCTCCAACGGATGTCCAAGCTAAACCAGTAACTACACCAGCTGTATCGTTATTTTCATATTTATCACGTTCCATTCTTGGCGATTTTAATACTTCAAGAATATCAGCATCTGTTACTTTTTTATTATAGTCTTCTTCCATAGCTACAGATTTTGCAGCATGACGCACCATTTGAGCAATTGTTTTATCTAAACCACGAACTCCAGATTCACGTGTATAACCCGTCACAATTTTTTCTAATTGTTTTTTACCAATTTGCAAATCTTTTGTAGTTAAACCGTGTTCCTTTAATTGTTTTGGTAACAAGAAATTTTTTGCGATTTCAATTTTTTCTTCAATGGTATACCCCGACATATTAATTATTTCCATTCTGTCTCTTAACGCCGGTTGAATGGTGGATAAACTATTAGATGTGGCTATGAACATTACTTTAGATAGGTCGTAACCTAGTTCTAAAAAATTATCATGGAAATCGCTGTTTTGTTCTGGATCTAATACTTCTAATAGTGCAGAAGATGGATCGCCATTATAACTGGAAGATAATTTGTCAATTTCATCTAAAACGAAAACTGGATTTGAGGTTTTGGCTTTTTTTATGGATTGAATAATTCTTCCTGGCATCGCACCAATATAGGTTTTTCTGTGTCCACGAATTTCTGCTTCGTCACGTAAACCACCTAATGAAATACGTACATATTCTCTTCCTAAAGCTTCAGCAACCGATTTTCCAATGGAAGTTTTACCAACTCCAGGAGGTCCGTATAAACATAAAATTGGCGATTTCATATCGTTTCGCAGTTTCAAAACGGCCAAATGTTCAATAATACGTTTTTTTACATCTTCTAAACCATAATGGTCTCTATCTAAAATTTGTTGTGCTTTTTTTAGATCAAATTTATCTTTAGAAAATTCGTTCCAAGGCAGTTCTAAAAATAAATCTAAATAATTTCGCTGTATTCCAAAATCAGGTGAATTCGGATTAGTACGTTGTAATTTATAAATTTCTTTATCAAAATGTTCCGCCGTTTTCGCATCCCATTTTTTACTTTTTCCTTTATTACGCATTTCTTCAATTTCAGCATCATGCGAAACGCCACCCAATTCTTCTTGAATGGTTTTCATTTGTTGCTGTAAGAAATATTCGCGTTGTTGTTGGTCTAAATCAAATCGAACTTTAGATTGAATATCGTTTTTCAATTCCAATTTTTGAAGTTCTAAATTCATGTATCGCAACGTTTCTAAAGCGCGCGCTTTCAAATCTACAATACCTAATAAATATTGTTTATCCGAAACATTTAAATTCATATTTGAAGACACAAAGTTGATTAAAAACGGATTACTCTCAATGTTTTTAATTGCAAAAGTGGCTTCTGAAGGAATATTTGGACTCTCTTTAATAATTTCAATTGCTAAATCTTTAATTGATTCAATTATAGTTGAAAATTCTTCATCTTTTTTATTCGGACGCACTTCATTTACTTCCTTTATTGTGGCTTTAAAGTATGGCTCTATTTGAGTAAATTCATTAATTTCGAAACGCTTTTTTCCTTGAAGAATAATGGTTGTATTTCCGTCAGGCATTTTCAAAACACGCATAATTTTGGCAACGGTACCTATATGATGAATTTCATCTGAAGTAGGATCTTCGTCTGCTTCATTTTTTTGCGCTACTACACCAATAATTTTACCAGCTGCATTGGCATCGTTTATTAATTTAATCGATTTGTCTCTTCCAGCCGTGATCGGAATGACCACACCAGGAAATAAAACGGTATTTCTTAAAGGTAAAATGGGTAAATCTGCAGGTAATTCTTCATTATTCATTTCCTCCTCATCTTCGGGAGTCATTAATGGAATTAATTCTGCTTCTGAATCTAGTTCTTGAAGCGACAAATTGTCAATCGCTACTATTTTATGGTTTGGCATATCTATTTATAAGTCATTTTGTCATTAAAAAAGGGATGTAAATTTACAACTATTTTTTTTATTCGACGTAAGCCCCAACAAAAACAAGTAGTTAAGTTTAATTTACACTAGTAGTAGTCAAGATGTATGCCATAAATGGGAAAACAATATTTAGATTTTTATATTATTTTTGAATTTTTAATGTTCTAAAAAGTAAAACTACACCAATTACAAAAAACAGTACTAAAAACAAAATAGCATTTCGCATACTACCAGTAATTTGGTTGATGCTTCCGTAAAGTAACATTCCAATTACAATTCCAATTTTTTCGGCAACATCATAAAAACTAAAAAAAGAGGTGGTGTCCTTTGTTTCTGGCATTAATTTAGAAAAAGTAGAGCGTGAAAGCGATTGTATGCCTCCCATTACTAAACCTACAATTCCAGCAACCAAGTAAAACTGAATGGGTGCTGTAACAAAAAAAGCACCTATGCAAATAAATATCCAAATAGAATTAATGCCAATTAATGTTTTAATGTTTCCAAATTTTAAAGCTAATTTTGAGGTTAAAACCGCTCCCAAAACCGCAACT
>Ga0164294_10002369_pt1 | contig 17064 bp, 26 predicted proteins | sample GEODES005metaG_FD_111479 | JGI IMG/M metagenome (GOLD analysis project Ga0164294, IMG submission 111479) | Oligotrophic lake water microbial communities from Sparkling Lake, Wisconsin, USA - GEODES005 metaG | ecosystem: Environmental > Aquatic > Freshwater > Lake | place: USA: Sparkling Lake...
TTTGTTAAAGACCCAATGCAGTTTGACGATTCTAAAACTATGGCCCAAGAGAAACTACAGGCCAAATTGGCACAGCGTGAAAAACTAATGACACAGCAGTACGCTCAATTGCCCGAAGATGAAAAAGAAAAGGATCGTGTAGTTGCTCGTGCCTTGCTACAAGCTATTACAGGCGAACAAGGTGTAGCGGAAGACAATCTAAAAGAATTCGCTCCAGGTAATGGTGGCGGTGAATCAGGACGTTGGTACACAGATGACCAAATGACTGACTTAGTTGGTGATGGTTGGTGGAATGACTTAGATATCAGTGGTGATATATCTAAACAAGAAATGATTCAAGAAGCACAGGCATGGTTAGATGACCAAGGATATAGTGTTCACGTATTAAATTGTAAAGTAAATGATGACGATATGGAATGGTATATCGAAGGTAGTTTCCAAAATTCCCGCTTTGCTAAAAAAGGTGTGGCGGAAGGCCGAGTTGATCAACTACCTACCCGTGGTGCCGATTACAGCAAATACGACACCGACCATTTGAAAATGATGTTGCGTCCAGGTATCCTACATCGTAATGAAGCAAGATTCAAAGCACTAATTCGTAAAGAATTACAAAAACGTGAACAGCAAGATTAGCAAGGTGTGGCGGAAGGCGGCCCATTTAGTTATGGTAAACCCCCACGCAAAGGCTCAGTGGCTGATTTGGCAGCAAAACATCGTAAAGAACAGGATAGAAAAACTCCCCCTATTGAACCCAAGGATCAAAAGGTTGGCAACGCTAAGATTACAAAGGATGTGAAAGAAGAGTGGAGTCAAAAGTACAAGAATAGTATCAATTGTAAGCATCCAAAAGGTTTCTCACAAAAGGCACACTGTGCCGGTAAGCGCAAGCATACTGAAAGCACAGTTATGGAAATGACTTGCCCCGACTGCGGCATGTGTAAGTCACATGGAACCCTCAGTGAAATCCGTAAAGGACAAAAAGATGCTAATGGTTATACAAAGTGCTGGCCTGGTAAACACGCCGAAGGTACCAAAACGGGCAAGAATGGCGGCCAAGTACGTAACTGTATGCCTAATGAAAGTGTAACAGAAAGTTTCCATGATTCAGTGACATTTGAAATTGATAATGAAAACGCCTTTAACCATGTCATGGGTCGATTTAATTCACGTATTGACTGGGATGGTGAATACCTGGTTGCGCCACGTCGGTATTGGGGTGCTATACAAGAATTAGCACATGAGGCTGGTGGCGAAGCAACGGAAATCAGCGACGAGCACAGCATGGCAGAAGACATGAGAACCAAGGCCGATTTTAGACGAGAAATCAATTCTACAGTAGCAGACTTTTTAGCACATGGCGGGAAGATTGAAACAGTTCCGCCAAATCGTGTGCGAGTCAAACCTGGGCAAAGTTTAGCCAGTAAGCACATCGGCAGTAAACGGGAAACAGGGCGAATCGTAGGCAAAGGCAGACAAGTTCACGGTAACAAACCTGTAGTTAATGTATCAGAAGTAAATGATTACTTTAAACGTCGTAAAGATGAAGAAAATCGCATTGCTGGAGTTAAGCCACCTGCCAAAAACAAGAAAGACCCTGCCAAAACTGATTATCAGCAGCGTCGTAATCGAGAGCAGCAAGTTGCGGAAGCCAAACAAAAACCATCAGCACAAGAGCGTTTTAACAAACGTTTGAAAACCAATCACGGTATTGATCTTGGCGCCATGGAGCGTCAATGGGCCGAGCGTACTAAAAAGATTGAAGCTGAAATTGCTGCTCTAAGAAAGCAAGAAAAGCAAGTAAGTGAAAGCTACTACCAGATCAACGAAGATTGGAAAACTGCAGTGGCAGGGGCTGCCTTAGCCGGCGCTGCTGCACTAGGTGGTGGAGCGCAAGCGGCGGATCTAAGTCATTATAATACAGAGTATCTGCAAAAAGCCGCAGATGAAAATCGCTTTGGTAGATACATGATTAGCGTAGATGATGCTAAAGCAGAATTACAAGCTCGAGCAAATGGCAAACAACAATCTGTTACCCAGCCTACCGCAACCCAAATACCTGCCGCACAACAAGCTCGCGCTGATTATATTAAGAAATTACCGCAAGTTGACTCGGTTGAACGCAATGGAGAACAAGTTAATGTAACTCATGATGGAAAAGAGTATCAAGGAACTGTTCTACAGCCTAACGATCCTAGGCCGCGTTTTGGCCCAGGAACTGTCCAAGCCAGAGTTGAAGCAGCACAATTAGGCTTTAGAGGGTTAGGTAGTTACGTTGTTTATTTTGTAAACAACCGCGCATATATTGAAATGAGATAATAAAATGGAAAAAGTCATACTAGCACTAAAAGCTGCCCTAGCCGACAGCTTCGTGTTTTACTACAAAGCACACCAATCACATTGGAACGTTGAGGGCATACTGTTTGCTCAGTTCCATGATCTGTTTGGTAAAATTTACGAAGAAGTCTACGGCAGTATTGACATCTTGGCCGAAGAACTTCGCGCACTAGATGCTTATGCTCCCATGAGTACTGCTGCACTACGCGAACTCAGTGGCATTGAAGAAGAGTCCATCTTCCGTGACGCCCGAGACATGACTGCTGTTCTATTAGAAGATATCAGCACAGTACTAAAGTCATTGGAAATGGCTTATCATTTTGCCGAACTCGAACACCAACACGGACTCAGCAACTTCCTAGCCGAGCGTCAGGATGCGTTCAAAAAGCATCGCTGGATGTTGCGTAGTACACTAAAAGAGTAAGTCCCACTTGCTCTAGACCAGGGTAATGCTGTATAATACACAGCATTACTCAAGGAGTCCGTATGTCAGGAAGAATGTTTTCCGGTGAACAAAAAGCCAAGTTGACCAGTCTAGTCAACGAGGGCATTCAAATCTACACCGAAATTGAAACCCTTAACGAAGGGTTATCAGACACCATCAAAGCAGTGGCTGAAGAGTTGGAAATCAAACCAGCACTGCTGAAAAAAGCCATTAAAATTGCACAAAAGAGCAAGTTAACCGATATCAACAAAGACAATCAAACAGTGCAAGATATTCTTGAAACTGTTGGGCGTACACTATAATGGAAGTTAAAGTATCCGGGATCGTCTACAGCATCAGTGAGCGATCGCCCGAAGAAATGAATGGTAACATTGGTTTAGCCAATTTTAATACACAGGAAATTTGGATCAATTACTCCGCAAGCCCGCAGACAAAAATGATTGCACACTGGCACGAAATTGTGCATATTATAGAACGAGCCTATGGAGTGCACATGAGTGAAGAACAAGTTACCATCTTCACGCATGGGTTAGTTTCTTTTTTACGTGATAATCCCGGCATAGTGGGCCAAATAAATAATGTATAACACGCTGCTTCGCCCTACTGTAGAATGGATACAAAATGACTATCACGCCCATCGTTTACGCTTTATTATGGAGTTGGTTGCTTGGGCTCTTAGTATTGGGTGTGCTGTTGTCATGGCTGGAACAGTACCAAACCCTCCACTTGTGGCTCTTTATCCCGCTTGGATTACTAGTTGTAGTATCTATGCCTGGTGTGCTTGGAGCCGTCGCTCATTGGGCATGTTGGCTAACTACCTCTTGCTTGTCACCATTGACGGAGTTGCGTTAGCGAGGCTTTTTCTGTATACTAGTGCGTAATCAGGAGAGCTACTATCAGTTACGTTGACGCACTACATGACAAAACGGCCAATACCATCCACGTGGTTGAACGTGTTGACGGGCGGCGTGTATATCAAGAATACCCTGCAGAATATGTGTTTTATCATGATGATCCAGGGGGTCAATATAAAACCATTTATGGAAACCCAGTAACACAGTATCGCACAAGAAATTTAAAAGAATTTCAAAAAGAAATTAAAATCTACAGCAGTCAGCGCATTTGGGAAAGTGACATTAACCCAGTGTTTCGTTGTCTCGGCGATAACTATCTTGGACAACGAGCCCCTAGACTGCACTCAGCAATTTTCGACATTGAGGTAGCATTTCATCCCGAACGTGGGTATGCGCCACCTGAGGATCCGTTTAACCGTATTACTTCAATTACGGTCTACTTGTCTTGGTTGGAAAAATGCGTCACACTAGTAATGCCACCGCCCACACTGTCACTAGAAGAAGCTACAAAAATTGCCAACACATTTGACGACACGCTGGTGTTTGAACGTGAAGGCGACATGCTGTCAACTTTCCTAGACTTGATTGACGATGCTGACGTACTAACTGGTTGGAACAGTGAGGGATTTGATATTCCCTATACTATTAACCGTATCATCAAGGTGCTGAGTCGAGACGACACACGACGTATGTGTTTGTGGGGGCAGTTTCCCAAACGTAGAACATTTGAACGCTTTGGCGCAGAACAAGAAACTTATGACTTGTTGGGCCGAGTACACATGGACTATATGCAACTGTATCGCAAGTACAACTATGAAGAACGCCATAGCTACAGTTTGGATGCTATTGGCGAGTACGAAGGACTAGGCAGTAAGGTCAGCTATGACGGTACACTAGAACAGCTTTACAACAATGATTGGCGCAAGTTTATTGACTATAACCGACAGGACGTTATGTTGGTGGTTAAGATTGATCAAAAGCTGAAGTTTTTAGATCTAGCCAACACAATTGCACATGAAAATACTGTGTTGTTGCCCACTGTTATGGGTGCCGTAGCAGTTACAGAACAGGCTATTATCAACGAGTGTCATAGCCAAGGACTAATTGTGCCCAATAGAAAAAAGCGGGCTGCTCCTAAATTCAACAGCGATGGCGAGGAAGAGGACGACAGTGGTGCTGCTGGTGCTTATGTAGCTTACCCTAAGAAGGGCCTGCATGAATGGATTGGCGGCTTAGATATTAACAGTCTATACCCATCAGTAATCCGTGCACTAAACATGGCGCCCGAAACCATCATCGCACAGTTACGACCTACTTATACAGATCGTTACATCGCGGATAAAATGGCACAAGGCGCTAACTTTGCAGAAGCATGGGAGGGCATGTTTGGTACATTGGAATATCAAGCAGTTATGAATCGTGACACCAGCATGATGATCATGATTGACTGGGAGCAAGACAATAAGACCACTGAACATTCGGCGGCCGAAGTTCATAATTTGTTGTTTGCTGATAATCGTCCTTGGGCACTCAGTGCTAATGGTACTATTTTTACTACAGAACAAGCCGGTATTGTGCCAGGTTTGCTAGCACGTTGGTATGCTGAGCGTAAAACTCTGCAGGCCGAAGCTAAAAAACACAACGGTGTAGACCAAGAACAATACGAATACTATGACAAACTACAGTTAGTTAAGAAAATTAACTTGAACAGTTTATATGGTGCGCTACTCAATAAAGGGTGTAGGTTTGAAGATCACCGTATTGGACAAAGCACTACACTAACTGGTCGAGTCATTGTTAAACACATGGCTGCAAAGGTTAATGAGATCCTTGATGGAGAATACAACTACGTTGGGCGTAGTATTCAATACGGTGATACGGACTCGGTTATTTTCTCAGCTTGGCCAGTGCTACAAGATCGAGTAGCCATTGGCGAAATAGAATGGTCCAAGGAAACTGTAGTCGCGTTGTATGACCAAATTGGTGCTGCAGTCAATGAAAGTTTTCCCGAGTTCATGGTTAGTGCATTTCACTGTCCGTTAGACAATGGTAAGATTATTCGCTGTGGTAGAGAATTGGTAGGCACCAAGGGCTTGTTTATTACTAAGAAACGCTATGCTATTCTAATCTATGATAAAGAAGGTAAACGCTTAGACGTTGACGGTAAACCGGGTAAAGTTAAAGCCATGGGACTTGACCTTAAACGATCAGACACTCCCAAAGTGGTACAAGAATTTCTCAGTAGTTTACTGCTAGATATATTGTCGGGCGGTGACCGAGCTCATGCCGTGGAACGAATTGTAGAATTCAAACGCAAGTTTGAAGCACTACAGCCGTGGCACAAAGGTACTCCTAAACGTGTTAACAATTTAACCAGCTATCGAGAAAAAGAAGCACGTCAAGGCAAGGCCAATATGCCCGGGCATGTTCGTGCCGCACTAAATTGGAATAGTCTACGTGAAATGAATCACGACAACTACGCCATGCGGATAGTAGATGGTCAAAAGGTTATTGTGTGCAAACTGCGAAGCAATCCCATTGGCTATACCAGCGTTGCTTATCCTATTGACGAGCAGCGACTACCTCCTTGGTTCTTAGAGCTGCCATTTGACGACAGTGAAATGGAAGCGGCCATTGTAGACAAAAAGGTCTCCAACTTGTTAGGAGTCCTTAAATGGGATTTGGCACATGACACAAATACCAAGAACTCTTTTAACTTGTTTTTTTCGTAGCAGGTATGCTACAATCTAAATATCATCATTACACTATAAGGAATACACATGATTGACTACATCAAAGACATCGTAAAACATTGCGGCCCGTTTGACCCACTCAGCATTTGCAAGATTGCCGGTACACCAGATTCTACTACACTGTTGGCTGTGAACGAAAAAGGCAGTCTTGTAATTCGTGGCACATTTCATCAACCATTGGTTGATTTTATTGGTGTGTTTGGACTGCTAGAATTGCCCCGTCTTAATACGCTGATGAATATTCCCGAATACAGCGAAGGAGCAAAAATCACTATTCGCAAGCAAATGCGTAATGGTGAAGAGCATTTAGACGGACTTGACTTTGAAAACGGTGCAGGAGATTTCAACAACTTCCATCGTTTTGTGTCGCGGTCGGTAGTGGAAAGCAAAACACGCGAGTTTAAAGATCGCCCTATGCCGACACCCAGCATGGTATTTGAGCCCAGCGTTCAAAGCATTCAGCGGCTAAAGTTTCAAGCTCAGGCCTACAGTGGTGACGGACTTATTTCAGTGCAGAGTGTACGGGATGAACTAAAGTTTCGCTTTGGTGACAGCAGCAGCCATGAAGGTAGCTACACATTCCATAAATTTACAGACAATAAATCCAAACTCAATCATATCTATATGTGGGAAGTTGCTAGTTTACAATCTGTACTGGGGTTGCCCGGAGACAAAGAAATTTCAATCATTGAAGTTGCCCCATCAGCACTAATGATTGTAAAGGTTGATTCAGGTCTTGGCGTGTACGAATACAAATTCCCAAGCCAGAGCAAGTAATGGACCAAGACGATCTCACAGCACGGCTAGGCGACCGTGCCGTATTTCTCCCAGCCATCAGCAGTTTTTATTCTGGTTATATAGGTAATCAACGTTATAGCGAAGCAGTGGAATCGTCTAGAATCCCTAAGGGGTTTGAACGTGGCATTGAAGGTATGAACTGGCTTAATCAACAAGAGGCATATTTTTATTACCCTTGGAGTTTGTACTCGGCTGGTCATGCTAATTTGGATTTGAACAAATTTGATGCTGGCGAAGACATGGTTCGCAATCGAGATCGTTCCAAGACTGTACTGCTTGGAGACTCGGGTGGATTCCAAATTGCTACAGCAGTATGGGCCGGTGAATGGCGGGATCCCAACAGTCAAGCAGTACAGGATACCATGGCCGAATGCGAAGCTCGTGGGTACGAAGACAAAATTGTTAAGAAAAAAAAGCGAGTCGCACAACAAACTGCCACTGGTATAGAAGTTGTTGAAGAAATTACTGAAAAGACTGTTAAGGTTGATCTAGTAAAACAGTATCGTCAACGCCTGGCAGCAGCACAGACCAAAAGAGAAACTGTACTTAAATGGCTAGACGGTATCGCTGACTATGCCATGGTGCTGGATATTCCAATTTGGATTCAACACAACAAAGTGGCTGCAGCAGCCAGCGGCATTACCAACTATGAAGAAGCTGTTAATGCTACTAAGTACAACAACGAGTACTTTATGGCCAATCGATTGGGAGTGAAGAATGGTGGTGCTAAGTTTTTGAATGTGCTACAAGCCAGTGATCACGAAACTGGCGACGCATGGTATGCAGAAATGAAAGACTACTGTGACCCTAAAAAGTATCCTGATCGTCATTTTGACGGTTGGGCTATGGGCGGGCAAAACATGTGCGAAATTGAACTGGTACTAAAGCGGCTGGTTACTATTTGTCATGATGGCTTAATGCAGCCTGGGGTACACGATTGGATCCACGTGCTAGGTACAAGTAGATTGGAATGGGGCTTGGTATTGACTGATATTCAACGTGCTATTAGGCGTTATTTTAATCCCCAACTGACCATCAGCTTTGACTGTGCTAGTCCATTTTTGGCCACAGCTAAGGGACAGATCTACTACGAATCGGTTTATCCCGACGGTGGTAAATGGAGCTACAAAATGGGCAAGGCTGTAGATGACAAAAAGTATGCTTCTGACCCTAGAAGTTTTGACTTGGTTATGACCCAAGATGGACACTTTGACACGTTTACTAGCACACCTATTAGCCGTAGACTTGGTGTAAGCGACGTTTGCTACTACAAACCCGGTATGCTAAACAAGATCATGAAAGAAGGCAAAACTAGTTGGGACAGTTTCAGCTATGCCTTGCAAATGGGACACAATGTGTACATGCATATTGACTCGGTGCTGAAGTCTAACGAACTGTATGATTCTGGCACGGCACCAAATATGCTTGTCCATACCCAGTATGATACTATAAAATTTAGGAACGTTGTGGATAGTGTATTTTCTGCTCCAACTCTAGATGAAGCCTTAGATCTCGTCAAAGAGCATTCGCGAGGCTTTTGGTACGTTATCAAAGGCACTCGTGGCGACACAGGAAGAAAAGCAATTAAACCACAGACCAACACATTTTTTACAGGTTTACCTAAAAATGAAATCGAAGATGAATAGAACTTATGCTAATAGTGAAAACGCTAGCGTTGAGTTTTTTACTGGCACGGAAGTAGAGAATACCCTTGCTGCAGGCAAACATACGTTGTTTGTTGTGGGGGTGCAACCAGTTGAAACAATACGCAAATGGCTGGCAGTTTCCCCCGCACGATCAAATCGTGCCGCACCAATTGAGCATATCTTTTTTGGCGCCAATCACAGTTTCGACATTGAAACAGCCAAGGATGCAGCTGATTGGGAAATTATGGTCAATCCTTTTATCAACAGTGATTATTTGGTCACTGTGGACTTTGACATCAGCCAAGTTGATTATGTGTTGGAAACCGGCTGGTGCGAAGCCAACAATTTTATCCCGTTGATCAGTGCTAAAATTCCCTATGCTGACCAATTGGGGTATAACGCTGTGCTAAAAATTGACGATGTTGATTTTGATCGCAGCAATCCCGGTGTATGGTGTCATCACCTACGCAGTTTACAAACCCCCGCCACATTTACTCCGTGGCATGCTTACCGTAAGGATCATGTATTATGAGACAACCTAAACCTAAACTCAAAGAAGTTAAATTTTCAGTAGTAGGACAATCTGTAGCACCAGTAGTTAATGGGGACCACGGTGCTGCTGGTCGAGGGCTTGAAGTTGTCTTTATCAATAACGGATTACCAATTGATAGGACAAATGTTGGAGCAGATCTACCAGCTGTAAATGCTGAACTAAAGGCTAGAGATATCAATGCTGTTTCACGTGAAACTGTGGGAAGATCTAATATTGACAATATTATTTCTACCGATTGGGAAGACTCTACTATTCGTGAAAAGTTTCAAACACAAATACGAGTATATCATAATGGGAAAGTTGTTGTAGGTCAAACAGTTTGTGATTTTTCTCATCCGTTAATTCAGCAAATTGCCAAAGAAGCATATGAAATTTGTCGCCAAAAATTAATCAATGGCGACAGAAAATTATTTATTCATGGCACCAAATGGTTTAGTATAGAAGCACAAAAAAGTTCACCCAACGTCTATGCACTTAGAACTGATAAAATGAAAGACTTAGTAGCAATGTCTAAAAGAAATTGGCACCTATGGATTTAAGAATTATGAATATCACATCTACACAACGAGACTTAATCAATATCAAAATGTCTACCGCAACCAAATTCATTTGGGTCACATTCCAAAAAGAAGGCATCCATCGCTATCCTGAAGCACTAACTGACCCGGCGCTGGCCACTGGTGACGAGTATGATGTCAGCTTTTTAGGACACCCACATCGGCACATTTTTCACTTTCGTGTCAGTATTGAAGTCATACACAACAATCGTGATATTGAGTTTATTCAATTCAAGCGGTGGCTCGAAAGACTTTACAGCGAGGGCACTCTTGTGTTAGACTATAAGAGTTGCGAAATGATGTCAGACGATCTTTATGTACACATTGCAGCACGGTACCCTGGACGTGCAGTAATCATCCAAGTTTCCGAAGATGGGGAGAATGGATGTGAAATTTCTTATCCAGGTTAATTTTTACACTTTACGGACTATTTCTATGAGTCATGCTTGGCTAAAAAAATATCTAAAAATGAAGCCCGAAGTCACTAAAATCTTCGAAGATCTTGAAGATTTCAAACTGTTTTGTGCTGATTTTGGTCACCCTTTTAACGAAGGATATCTATACAACAAACACAACCAAGTTTGGAAAGACTACCAAAACATCATCAAAGGACACAATGTTAAAAACATGTGGTGGATTGATGCTGAAAAAATGAGGAACGCTTGACATGGCAGGTCGTAAGATTCGCAGGCTTTATTACTGTGGACTTGAGTCCTATGTGTCGCGCTACACTTATCAACTAGAGGACTGGAGTACTACTGTATTTAAGGCACGTGGGATTGATTATGAGATTGTGCGTGGAGACAACTTGACCGCCAGCCAAGACATTGTTACTGGGCAGGTACTGGACGCACATGGGCGCAGTTACTATAGTCTCACACAAATGGCCAATTTGGTCAAATTGCTCAAAGCCGGTTCAGTGACCAATGAGGATGTGATCTTTTTTGAAGACATGTTCACGCCCGGCATTGAAATGTTGCCCTACATCATTAATCAAACACCTGCCGAATATCGTCCACGCATCTTTGTACGTTGTCTAGCACAAAGCATTGATCCTGATGACTTTGTGCACGTTTGGGGCATGGCTCGGTGGATGGGGCTATACGAGCAAATGGTCAATGAGTTTGCTACAGTATTGGCCACTAATGAGGAAATGGTCGCTCACATGCGTATTGCTGGCTGGCGGGCACCAATCTACAACATCAGTGGTTTGAGCTTTGGCAAGCAAGAAGTTATGAGTCGTGTAGAGGATGTCAAGCCTTTTGACGAGCGAGCACATCGTGTGGTATTTGCTGCTCGCTTTGACCAAGAAAAACAACCCAACTTTTTCATGGACCTCATTGAAGAATGGTTTCAGCGTTATCCCAATGACATTGCTAGAGTGCAGAATCGTAAACCAGTAGAGTTTGCTGTGCTCAGCGGCGGCACACTGCGGTCCAACGATCCTGTAGCAGTTGTTCGTGCTAGGGAAATGGAGCAGGAAGGCTTGCTGAAGATCTATGAGAACCTAGAGAAGAATGATTACTATAACATCGTTAATGATAGCCGTGTGCTGTTTAATTGCGCCCTTCAAGATTGGGTTTCCAACACAGTCAGCGAAGCAGATGCTCTTGGGTGTAATGTTCTATACCCTGCTTATAGGTCTTTCCCTGAAACTTTTGCTAATGACTTTGAGCGTTTATATGTCCCCTGGAGTCAGGACGATGCTATCAATAAGCTGACTAAATTGCTAGCTGAGGAGCATCCTAATCAAGGGTCTATTAGTGATTGGAATAATGGCACTATTGATCGCATGATTGACATCATGGAAGGGCATGGAGAGCAGTGGCTTAGAGACTGGAGCGACTATAGGGCGCATGTTCCAGCGTCCAAGTACGGCAATATTCGTTAAATGGACTAGTGGGACGATTCGTCCCACGTTTCAATAATAATGATGCTGTCTATTGTGTTTACGATAAGCGTAAACAGCTTCGGCCCAGGCCATCAAAAACTCATGAAATTTGTGGATGTATTTCATAACGCGCTCTGTGTACCGTAAGTAAACCGTCTAATGAGATTATCAACATCTCCACCGTGTTGTGGATTGTGGGCGGCAATGAATCTCTCTAAATCTGTTTGATGTGAAGTAAATCGATCTAGTAAATTAATAAATTTTGCAAATATTGTAAACATCGTATGTTCTCCTTAATGTATTGACTCATGGTTTCTACTAATATATTTAGTCACAATATGTTGCAACCGCACATTTTAGCATGAAAAAAGACACCTTACACGTTGTTGTTGTACATGAATTCAGCATAGGCGATGTTGATGATCCTGAGATCTATGCTGCGTTTCCACTATATGAATTTGAGCGTAGTGAAAAGGGGCGTTGGGTAATGGAGAACGCTGTAATAAAACCCATTTGGAAAACAGCCCCGTATCCATTCCTCAGCTATGGCATCCGCTACGTGGTCGTAGCTGAGTTTGCGGAACCCGAGTACGCCTACTGGATGTTGCGGTGGGGGTTGCAGGCCAACAACGGTTGACCGGCCATTAAATTGGCGCTATAATGTATACATACTAAACAACAGAGAGAGAAAATATGTCAAAGATGACTGATGTATACAAACATGTTATTGCCAACTGCTACAGCCGTATCTACGAACTAGGCGATGCAGGATTAAACTATTTGGATCAACACCCACTATACAACGACACACTGATGCAGCACGTCTACAACGACACCGTGGATACACTAACTGCTCAGAAAATACTCAAACTGGCAAACATGCTTACAGAGATCGCTGAAAGTGCAGAAACTGACGCAGCGATTCACTGACCGCAACATGTTGCAGGTCAACAACGGTTGACCGGCCATTAAATTGGCGCTATAATACTTGAACTGAAGCACTACTTGGGGCAGACGATGAGCGAATACACTTACAAGAGCTGGGACGAGTACACTCCACTAGAGCAGGCTGCTATAACATGGAACGACATGTACAAGGATGCCTATAACTTTCGCCCACGCGGTGTAGACATCAGCGACTGGACGCTGGAGCGGTTTCGGTCGGAGATGGACCATCTTCAGCAGGTTATCGAGCGTAGCGAAGCACAGCGGCTGGTTAACGAGGACGCGGCTATCCAGGACTTTGAGCAGCGGATCGCTAAGATCATCGCCCTGGGTGCACAGAATCGTGCAATGGCACTGCGTTGGATTCACGAAGCTGAAGACACTGACGGTGACGACGAATACTTGTGCTACCGTGTTGGTGTTCCCTACGGTTATATTAAAACTGAGGCGACTGCATAATGCAACAACCTGTTACTGATCGAGACGTGTTGATTGTGATTGTCATGTGTTGGATCTTTGTGCTATACTTAATTGTTATGGGCATAGTATGACGCACCCGATCACTATTATCAAGACTGAAAACACAGCGCAGGGGCGATACATCTTATGGCACCGCGGCAATTATCACTACGAGATTGACTGTGAGCTGGGGCCTAATCGCGCCCGTAGAATCGTAAATTTGTTTGATACCGATTTGGACCAAGCAACTAAAAAGTTTGAAGAATTGATCAAGGAAACTGTATAATGGAAATTCACGGATTGAATGAAGCACAACGAGCTATTGCAGATCGGTTGTGGGACTGTGAGAACGGCTATGAAGTAGACGATGTAATTGCAGCCATTGGACACGAAGCCCAAGTAGTATACCAAATGATGCTGGCTGCACATTTTGATACTATCGACGACACATTGGATCTCGAAATTCTTGAACGAATCTCTCGTAAACACTAAGGAGAACTGTGTATGAGTAGACTAGCATTTGTTGGCCGCCCGTGGGTTGCATTTGATGCTGCTAATAGGCATCATCGTCAACAGTTTGCACAATTTCAACGGTTGGGTACTTGGGGCAAGTGTCCTGTGAGGTTTATTGTGTCTGACGATCACGGTGACTTGATTACTATGATTCAACGCAGACTAATAGACTACTATGTAGGCAAAGAATTTGGTCAAACTCAAGTACTAGAGTCCCCAGAGAATGCCACAGCGCAGGCTTAACAATTTTTTAAAATGGACCGCAACGGCACTGACCTTGCTGGGAGCAGCTTTGGTCAGTGCCAAGACCGATCCAACTCTGGTTGACCTAATTCAATCTTGGGACGTAAGATGCCTTAATGTAGGCTGTGTTCTTTGGCTGATATGGAGTGTGAGGATTCGAGATTTTAGCCTAATAGTAGTTAACGGCGGCTTACTGTTGATCTACATGTTAGGAACTGTACGTAGTTTTTTATAAAGGAATCATATGAAACAAGAAACGTTTAGCCGAGGACCCGCTATTGACACAGAACGCTGTGTAGTCAATGCACGTGGCCAATTTAATTTGATACTGTATGCTGCTGCTCGAGCCAGGGAGTTAAAGCAACAATACAAAAACAAACACGAATACGATCATCCTAGTGCCACTGTTACAGCACTGTTGGAAATTCAACAAGGGCAGATTGACGCTACACGCAACCCACTAAGCAACAGTCGGCGTTAAACCCCGTACTGGTTGCGACGAGGTTTCGCAACCGGACTGTTTTTTTGGACATTGTCCAACTCCTGACTACGACTATTGCTCCACACTTGTTTGCTGCCGTCACCGATCTGTTGAGCAGCATAGTTGATCATTTCCATTTCTTCTTCAGTATAAGGGGCTAGCAATGGATCGCCAGCAATATAGTTGTCAGCCCGGGTAGGGTAGTCGGGAGCACCTGCTAGTGCCAGTCCCATTCTATAATTCTTATACTGGCTACCAGCATTCATGTTTTGATCAGGAAATGTGGTAGCATTTCTAATAGCACTCTTATGGGCAGGTTCCATTGGTTGCATACCGGTTTCGGTAATAAAGTCCCGTGCTCGCATAATTTACGCCATTGGATTTATTGCAACATTGGAAACATATTTTTCCCAATGCAAATGTGGTCCATCAGAAGTTCCGGCACCACGGATTCCCGGCTTTCCACCAGTTAATCCTACAACTTGTCCTTGCTCTACTTCATCACCTACACGCACATTAATTTTAGAGCAATGACAAAATCTATGCTTTATGTTACCATTTGCAATTGATATTGTTCCACCGCACCCTCTGCTGTCGGGTGTAGCCTCAACAACTGTGCCCGAGATTGGTGCTATAATTTTCGTGCCGACACTGGCGCGAAGATCAACACCTTTATGGTTTTTGCTAGCACCCTTTAATTTGAGGTTTCTTTTGCCATAAGGAGAATTTACCGTCAATGACCCCTGGAGTGGATTTATTTGTGATCCCGGACCTTTACTGCCGGAGCCAGATTTTACTTGACTTCCGTCACCGGATCTAATGGGATGGCCTTGTGAGTCGGTCCACCCTGCAGGGTCTTGTGGGGCATCCGGTGGTGGCGCCAAGTCTACATCATCGTCGGCATCATCATCATCATCGTCGGGTTCTTGACTGGAATCACTACCAGTATTTCTATCAGTTTTAACTGGCGGCGCACCTTTGTACCGGCCATCAATGATGGCACCGAGAGTATCACCGGATACCACTGTATAAGTAGTGCCGTCAGGTAACTTTACTTTTTGTCCTGATTTGATTACGTTGGGATTAGCAATGCCGCTGGCATCTGCTACTTGTTTTATCAAAGCCTTGTCTACTGCTTCTATAATAAATTCTCGTGCTCGCATGTTGTTATTTACCCTATGAAAGTTAAATTAATCAAATACCGCAACTAGGCCATTGTTTTGTCCAATAGGCAAATCGTAATGGTCATTGTAGTATATTCGCACAGCATTAGCCTGTGTTTTAAATTCTCTAGTTCCTGCTGTAACCGGGAACAAATACCAATGCTTGGTTATCTTTCTACCCCATTCAGCAGCACCAGCTTCAGTACCAATTCTTTGCCCACCAGCACGTTCCATACTGCGTTCAAAACGCTGTTGAATTTGTTTTAAATTTTTCTTGGCCTCAGGGCTTAGGCCAGCACGGTCCGGTGTGTTCATTTCTTCAACCCACCCCCAACCCATGATTTTAACTCCGGGGACCTTGCTGAGACTAATCCAATTACGGCGTCCGCCCACTGTTTGGCTTTCGCCAGCCACTATGGCAAACTTTAGTATGCTGAGGGCTATACCGTACAAGCTCTTGGCAATGCTCATACCGCGTAGGGATTCGTCCACAGTGACAAACTCCACACTATAGGCATTATTTAATGGGAATCCTCGAACTGGTTTAAGTATCAACATGCCCACAATGTCTTCGCCCGACACAATAGCAATACCGTAGTTGCCGTCATCACTGTGCGGGATAGTGCCATACTGTAACCCACTACCACCAGGCAATGGGGTTAGATTTTTAAACAGTCTCTTAACTGCTGCAGGATTGGCACGTTCAAATTGTCCAAAGTAGTGTTGTCCTTGACTGGCTAATTCGTCTCGAGGTATACGCACAATGGCCATTTCATCTAGCGTGGACTGACTGATACTGGCTACTGATCCATCAGGTTTAACGAAATAAGCATAAAACAACACCGCAGGATACTCGGCCTGTAGACTGTTGAACACTCGTAAATTGTTCATACTGTCATCAAACAGTCTGACTCGTCCGTAATGCCCAGTATCTAAGTATTGTCTTACCCAAACGGCTTTTTTTTCAGCAGGATGATCATCGCCAGGCAAGTTACCTGCACGATGGACATGTACTTGACTCATGTCTATGCCATACTGCTTGAATGTGTCCAAAAACAAATGTTTATTGTCAAAGTCAGCGCGAGCTGTCAACATGATTACACGACTGTTGGTAGCATTGCGTAGTATGCTTTTTAACAAGTTGATCATGGGCTCAATGGGCCGGCTTTCACGATTGAACTTTTCGGCTGAACGGAATTCACCAAAGTCAAACTCCTCACCGGGTGCTAGTGTGTAGGTGTTGAACTCTTGATTGGTAAGTTCACGTATTGTTTTCCCATTCTTGACCACACGAATTCGTGCTGTAGTATGTAACAGCGTGTCATCAATATCAAAAATTGTTAGGCCCTGCTTGGGGGCAATTTCACTGGCTCGCATCTATTATTTAGTTTAGAAAATTTAATAATTAGTTAACTGTAATTAATAAAAA
>Ga0164294_10002370_pt1 | contig 17064 bp, 12 predicted proteins | sample GEODES005metaG_FD_111479 | JGI IMG/M metagenome (GOLD analysis project Ga0164294, IMG submission 111479) | Oligotrophic lake water microbial communities from Sparkling Lake, Wisconsin, USA - GEODES005 metaG | ecosystem: Environmental > Aquatic > Freshwater > Lake | place: USA: Sparkling Lake...
CTCGACGAGATCTCGCCATGGGTGTCGCCCTGTGGCTCGCCCAACGCCTCCCTATGCCCATCGCGCCCCTCCTCCCGTGCAGGCGCCGTCGCGGGCGCCGTCGTGGGCGCCACCCGCGCTGGCGCGTGCGCCGCCGCCGCTGCCTCCCACAGCGTCTCCCACCCGCCCGCGACGGCGCCTTCGCGTGACGCGTGGCAACTGGTGGCGCCGCAGCCCGTGCCCAGCACGGCGCGCGACCCGTCGCTCGACGCCCCCTCCGATGAGGAGCTGCCGTGGGTCTCGCCATTAGCTTCTGCACCCCGTCCTTCTGCACCCCGTCGGGTTGAGCGCCGGGATGAGCGCGCGTCAAGCCCTTACGAGGCGGCGAGGCGCCGTCCCGAGCGCGCGTCAAGCCCTTACGAGGCGGCGGAGGCGCCCTTGGCGGCGGCGATGGCGAGGATGGAGGCGGCCATTCACACCGCGAGCTGCATCACCATTCACACCGCATCATCAGCCGCCGGTTGGGCGACCCCGACCGTCGCCGCACCCGCGGCAGCCGCCGCCGCAGCTGCGGCTGCCGCCGCGCCGCCGGTGGCCACTATTGATTTGCTCCATGCGCGCGCGCTCGCCGCAGCGCGCTCACCGGTACGGCGCTCGCCCACTGGCCCAGCCCAAGCACGACAGAGCCTCTCGGCGCCCAGTACCGTGCGCACGAGCCGCGCGGCGCCGCGCCACGTGAGCCGCATCGCTCGCATCCTCAACGGTCGCGGTCCGCGCTGCCCCCGCGCTCGGGACGGCGCCGCGCGTGACGACGACGGACTCTCGTCGGAGGATGAGGCGGAGAGCGCGGACGAGCAGCACGAGCAGATCATCATCAGTAGGGCGTGAGTTGTGCTTGTGGGCGCCGCGGGGAGAGCGTCGATGTGTGAGCTCAATAGAGCGGAGTATGCCGTGCGCTTGTCAGATGTCATGTATCGTTACTTGACCGCATATTTGTGGGCGCTCCCTGCCGAGCTACACCCGCCCGCCTCGATACGTTTTATTGCACCTTCCGAGCGCCTTTTTGCAAGTTTGGAATCCTGGTCGGCTTGTTGTGCGCCATCTCCCGAGCGCGGGCCCTCTTTGCCTCCATCTTCGTGCCTTTCGTCAGCGCGTTTGCGCAGGCGATGAAGAAGAGGATGATGAAAGCGATGACCGAAAGCGATGAAGAAGACGAAGAACGATGGCGGCGCCTGATTGAAGATGTCAAGCAGCGCGAGAAGGCTGCGGCGACGGCGGCGGCGGAAGCGGCGACGGCGGCGCCGGCGGCGCCAAAGTCAGATGCGCCGGAGGGCGCCGCCGAGGCGTCGCTGGCGGACGCACCGTTGGCGGACACGCCCGAGGCGGGAGAGGAGGAGGCTGATGCCGAGTTCGACTCGCATTGCGCCCCCGAGAGCGATGGCCTTGTCCCGCAACGTGCTGACGCGATGGCCACATGCGACGCACTCGGCACCAGCGCAAGTGACGCTCTGGCCGAGCAGGTTCGGCATCCGACGACCACGGACGACGAGGAGCACGCTGCCGGTGTGGGTGAGGTGACCAACGCCAAAGGCGACTCGTCTAGCACCATGTTTGGCAAGGAGGTCTTCGAGGGCAAGGAGTACGACTACGTCTTCGACATCAACGTCAACGGCTCTGCCCTTCAGCTGCCCTTCAACTGCGGGGACGACCCTTGGATGGCCGCGCAGCAGTGGATCAGGAAGATTGGCTTCGGGCAGGAGCAGAAGCAGGAGCTTAGAATCACCTCGAAGACCCTCGACGGCTGCTCGAAGCCATGCTCGATGGCGTCCATCGTCAACGCAATCGTCAACCACATCATCAGGAACGCGCTAGACAACCCTCGACGCAAGGGTCTTCGAGGTGATTCTACACTGGAGCAACGGGAGCACACAACGGGCACGGCCGACGAGCGAATGCGCGTGCGAGCGCGAGGGGGAGAAGAGGTCACGTGGTCGCGCAAGGCCGCGCGAAATGCGGGCACCTTGAAGGATCTCATGGACGACGCCCCTCCCGAGGATGGCGTGTACCCAGTGCCGGCAATTGCGGCCTGGACGCTTGATTTGCTGGGGAAGCTGAGTGATCCTGACTCCATACGGCCAAGCTTCGATAAGTGCTCGATGCCGCAGCTGATGGAGCTCGTCGAGGGTGCCCTCTTTCTCGACGCCAATAGGGCGCTCTTTCTCATCCAGTGTGCGATCGCACAACGGCTCAACGGCCAGCGCGCTATAAACCTCTGCGTGGTGCTAGGCGCTAGTAGTGACTTTGATAGCGCGGAGGAGTGCGCGGCGGCTCTCGCTGAGCCGTTGTTTCTACCAGAAGGCTACGAGGCGCCGCAGCAGGTCGAGCTCGGCCCTTACACGCCACTCACGCTCGCTTTCTTGCAGGGGGACCAAGCCATGTTTGCGCTGCTGAGTCAGTATAACCCTGGCGTACCTCGGCGGCAGCCCTCGCTCTCGGGGGTGCCAGCCACGGATGATGCCAAGGAGGCTGCCCTGGCCCTTGTGGACGTGGCCACGCTGTGCGAGCTCAAGGGCGTCAATCGATCGTGGCGCGCGCTGGCGCGGCGCATCCTCTGCTTGCGCGTTTGCCCACGCGACGGGCAGCAAGCACCCACTCAACTGGATGAAATCACCGACCTCGATGCGGAGAAGCTCATCGAGGGCGGCCGGCGGTGGGAAGTCGCCATAGCGGGGCGGATGCTGCCCCGACTGGCACGCCTCCATGGCTACGGATTTGTGGTGGACTTGGCCGCCGTACGGGCCGTGGATTTGCAGAGGGGTTCGTTGCTGCTCAGGAAGCTTGATGGCGGCGCAGGTCTTAAAGAGGCGCTCATGAGATGCATCTCAAAGGTGGGAGAGGTGGAGTCCGTCCAGGCCGCAGTTGATGCACATGATGGAGCCATCAGCGAGGTTCTTTTAAGAAGGCGCTTGGCCCAGTTACGTTGGCTTGGCAGCGAAGACTCGACCGATCCGCTCGCCGATCTCGCCCAACTCGCCGAACTGAGGCGCCGGCCTGTGGTGCGCGAGCCGCCCTTGGAGCTGACGATCGCGGCCATTGCCTGTGCGGGCTCGGGGGTCGTGTGGGGCGTTCCGGTGCAGCGACTGCGGGAGGAGACGAAGACGGAGACTATTCGAGCTCTTTATGATCAAATTTGGAAATGGCGTGGTGAGAAAACCGAGCTCTGGCCCGAAAGCGCCGCCGCACGAGGGGCCCGCGCGCACGGTGCGCTTCGCCGCGCGTACCTGAACGGATTCGCGGTCTGAACATACCTGAACTGATCGCGTCCGCGGTGGGCGGCAGCAATAACAGCAAAGAGAAGACGGCGGCGCTGCTCGAGATCTGCAAGGGCAAGGTCCTCGTGATCGACGAGTCGTACGCGCTGCACGAGGGCATGTAGAGCGCCCAGATGTCACCTTCATCGGCCTTGGCTCTATAGATATGGGTAACGCCGCCTCCACGGCGGACGGCGTTGTGATGGGCACTGTTGGGCGTTGTGATGGGCACTGTTGGGCGTTGTGATGGGCACGGATTGGCGTTATGGGTGACGCCGCCTCCACGGCGGACGGCGTGCGCTTCGCCCTGGGCAACAATAAGGAAGCCCTCATCGTCACCAACTTCGGGGTATCGGAGCGAGGGGTGCTCAGCACAACATGAGAGAGGGAATGAACCGAGTGATATGGGGTGAGATCCCCCCATCTGCGTATGTCTCTCTGGTGCAGCGGTATTGTCGCAAGAGGTCCTGGAGGGAGCGTTATGTGAGGCAAGTTCCCGGGGGATGGGGATACTTGTCACGTATAGGATGGCCTCCCCAGCTGTGTCAGTGTGTCTCTCAACATGTGTGTGTGTGTGTGTGTGTGATTGTGTGATAGGTGCGCAGAGCGTTGCTGTGGGGAACCGTAGACTCGGTGTTTTGCGTTCGCTGGAATTGTGCACGGGCTCCGACGTATATGTTCGTTGCTTCGGTGTGAGAGCTGAGAGCGTCCTTGTCTCCTTGAATCATGCTTGAGCGTGCTCCACGCTGAGCGGGTCGGGCCTGGCGGTCGGTTGACGCCGCAAGCAAAGTGAGCTGATAGACAATCAATCTGTCTATCGAACTTGGAACTTAAAACATATCATTCGCGCGCGCGGCGTTCAACACAACGCGACTCGATGGCGACGCGACTACATGTGCTGCCCGACCATCTCGCCGTTGAGGAGCGCCCTGGCCGTGGCCGCTGCCTCATCCTGAAGCGTCCGGCTGCCGCCGGCGAGGTGCTGCTGGCCGAGTCACCCGTGTGCTGGTGGGTTGACGCGGATCGGCGCGATCAGATTTGCACGCGCTGCTTGGGTCTGCTGCCTAGTGAACTGGATGACGCGTTGTGCATTTCGTACAGTGCGTCCTGCCGGATGCGGTACTGCTCGGCGGCATGCGCTGCCGCCGATCAGGAGCGCCAAGCGGGTCTCTGCGGCCTTCTGCGGTTGGACGACGAGGCGCTCTCCACAGTCCCCGGCGCGTCCAACCTGCTGCACTTTGCGGCGAACGCGCTCGCACTGCGAAGCGCAGATCCGAGAGTGTTTGCGCAACTCTGGGGGCTGCACGAGGACGGCGTGGTACTCGATGCGGAGGAGACAGCCGCTTGTGAGGCGGTGTGCGCTCGGTTACTGCAGGCGAGCGAAGCTGCGGGAGAGCCTTCGGAGGCATTGCCAGCGTTTGTGATGTCGCTGTGCCGCAAGGACAAGGCGAGCAACATGGCGCTGACGATGCCGCCAGCGGAGTCGACCGACGACGGCGGCGGCGGCGACGACGACGACGACGACGACGACGACGACGACGACGACGATGATGACGACGATGACGGGGGCTTGGCGACGAGGCGCATCCGCGGCTATGCGTGCTATCCGTCACTTGCATTCGCCAACCATTCGTGCCTGCCGTCCATCGCACGCTTTGACTCGCTCGACTTGCCGTTTCTTGAGCCGCCGCCGCCCCTGGCCTGCGTCGGGGCCCTCGCCGCCGCCGCCGAATCGGCCGCCGCCGCCGGCGCCGCCGGCGCCCTCCCAGCTCCCCACAGCATCGCCACGCGTTACGTGGCGATGCATGAGCTGCCCGCGGGCGCCGAGCTCACGATCTCGTACATGCCACTCGGCGACCCACCCGACCTGCGCCGCCAACGGCTGCGAGTCGAGTACAACTTCAGCTGCGACTGCGCGCGTTGCCAGGTGGAGGCGGCATCAGAGGCGGCAACGGTGGCGGCCGAGGCGGCCGATGTGGCGAAGGCCATGGCGGCAGCGGGCGGCGCTGCCGATGCGATGGCTATGGAGCAGGGAGATGAGGAGCGGCCACCTTTTGCCGTCGGTGACGTGGATGAGACGTATGTGGCGCTCTATGTGCTCAAGCACGTCTGTGATCAGTGCCTGGGCACCATGGCGCCGCTCATCACGGCGCCTAGCTCGTGCCTGTGTAACCGTTGCGGCACGACGCGCACGGAGGCGGAGTTCCTCGCGCGCGCGGAGGCGCACTTTGCCGGGGACGAGCACGAGCACGAGGGCGATGAGGAGATGATGTGAGTGAGATTACGGATGACGAGTGATCGTAGGCGATCTGCGACTCACCGCCGACAGCGGTGCACCCAAAGCGACGGGAGGGGCGCTAGTTGAGTGCGTGATCTCAGCCGCATTCCATGTTGCCGGTGCGGTGCAGCCGAGCTATCCGTTGTACGCGGAACTCCAACTGGCCATGCAATCCTTTGTCGAGTACCTCATTCCCCATTGCGATTCTTGACAGTGTGTGAAATGCGCGTGCGAGTGTGCGATGTGACATGCATCCCGGATGTGAAGCCTCGCGAGACTGCAGCCACTCCCCATCCTCCATTCTCCGTGAACGGCCGATGCCGTGTATCACTCCGTACGGCTACGCATGGTGATTTTAGCTATGTGAAAACGGGGATTTTAGCAACTGTGAAATTGGCAAATTCCACCGTCCAGGACGGACCTTTTGCAAGCACTGCGGACACATCCTGGACGTGTCCTGGGCCCTTATCGAGATGGTTCGTCTCGGGAAATGCTTGTCATCTCGCTACAGTGCTGTGCCGATGCTGCTCATGTCGCTACCGACGTGCGTGGCGTTCGTCGCTTCAAGTGCCGCTCGTCCAGGTTCCACCTCCTTCCACACGCCATGCGCCCGGCCATCAGTGCAAACAGTGATGCAAACAATGATGGCTTCTTCTCGGTCGGCTGCGGTTGGATTCGTCAAAGATCGTGCCGCCGGGGCTGCAGTCGCAGGCTCAAACGGCTTCATTGCCGAGGCAACCGCACGTAGGTTGCCCATCTCTCTCTCACCGCTGAAGCCTGCCGAGAAGGGTAGGGCATTCGCCAAGAAGCGGCTCCTGCATGCTGGATACGGTGCGACGAGTTCAGTTGCCAAGATACTTACCATCGGTTCGATCATCATGATGATGGTGATGGTGCCGCCGCTTCTTTTCTTAATCGACAGCGGCGTCGCCTGTCTCCATTTTGCCGCCCACAAGCACGCTGCGGTGACCTACTAAATCCGAGTCTTCGTGAGTTTGTTCGTGTACGTAATAGACGTCACGTGTATGTCTGTGAATAGGCCTCTCCGTTGAACAAGTATAATGGGTATGGTAAGCCTTGCTATTCTCCGGCTGCAGGCAGCCCACGCGTCTCCTTAACAGTTGCGCGCACTGTGCCCGCATTTGAAAGCCGTCTCGTGAAAACGTGCGACGGTGCGAGTCGTAACGGTAACCGCGCACCCGGGCGCACGCGGGCCACTGGCCTGGATGAACGTGGATGTATTGAACATGATGTTGTGATTATCTCTAAACGACCACACCTCTATTCACACATACGAACGCACGGTTGTGTCACACACAACACAGAGCAGTAGTGGATGGCATCGCTGCGCCGGAGTCAAAGTCTTTGTGAGTCGATTGAGACTTTGTCAATTGAGACTTTGTCGATTGCGACGCCACCCAATCGAGTGGGAACTTTGTCGATTGCGTGCGGCGGCTCCGATGCATAAGTGGCCGCCGATCTGGCTCCGAAACGCGCCGTGTGGCGCGAGGCACGTGCTCAGCCGCAGCACGAATAGTACTTGTTTCGCCAGAAGGTGTCCTCCCACTCGGACTCGGGGGGTGGGCGCGCCCAAAGCAGGATGCCAGCAGGGCAGCAGAAGTGGCCGATGTTGCCAAAGAGGCCCTGCGAGAAGGGGAAGGAGAATTGGTAAAAGCCCTCCATGTACTCGAGCTTCTCGAGCTTGACGAACTCGTACGTGGTGGAGGAGGTGAGCATGTTGAAGGTGTGAATGCACCAGAGAATGCTGAGGGGCACTCCTACGGCCCACGAGAGGACGTTCACAATGAGCAGCGGGGTGTTGACCACCGTCCATGCGAGCGTGCCGTTGAACCAGACTTCGGCGCGGTACGAGAGCGACAGACCCGTCCAGATCGAGATGAGCTGGCACGAGAGCAGCCGGTAGTATCTGCCGTGGTTGAGCTCGCCGACCGAGGTGCCAATCACGTAGCAGTAGTGGTCAAACTTGGCGACGATACGCCCGTGCTTCTTGCAGAACTTGGCGCGCAGCGGCAGGTACATGTCCGCGTCATCGCAGTAGCCCGAAAAGTAGTCGTTCACCCCCTTGGGCGCCTCGCGCCGCGCCTTGGCGATGCGTGCCGCCTCCCGCGCCACCTCCTCTTGCCCCTCCTCCGGGATGCCTACTATACGAGGGTTGAGTGCGAGCTGCCGCTTGAGTTCGGACGCGCCCACGTCCTCCTCATCCGCCGGAGCTCCGCCGCCGTACATATCCCCGAGCTCGACCCCGTCGGCCGTGCGCGGGGTGGCGGAGGATGAGGTGGCCGGATCGATCTTGCAACGGCCCTTGCCAGGAGGCACCTTGCGCGAGCGCGACGCGACCTCCGCCGTGTCCTCGTCGTCGCGCATGTCGATCGTCACTTCGGCCGCCACCACCGCCGCCACCACCCCAGCCTCCGTTGTGGGAGGGGATGCCGCCGGCGCTGTGCTTCCCGTGGGTCGTGGCGAGCGTCGTGGCGAGCGTGGCGGTTCGCGTGGCGGCTCGTCGCCATTGGTGGCAGCGTCCCACGCTGCGAAGGCATCATCCGTCTCCTGCGGACTAGCATCGAAGCGCGAGCGCGCGCGCTTGTTGGCCAGCGCAGAGCCGTCCAACGCGTCCGGCGCGAACTCGTCGTCCTCCGACTCGGAGCCCGATACGACGTCCCCTCCGCGCTCGGCGCGGCGCTCTTCGCTTGCCGGCCGCATGGGGCGCTCGGCCATCGGCGTCATCTCGATGCCTGCGCTGGTGGCGGCCGCACCGTCGGCAGCCTGCACCCCAGGCAGCTGGTTGGGATCGCTGCCTACCACCGTGACGCCGAGGTTGAGGCCCTCCGTGAGCCGCAGCAGCGTCTCCTTGTCGATGAACCCCGGATTCGAGTAGCACGTGGCCACGTACAAGAGACCGGCGAAGAGTGTCGACCAGAACCACCAGAAGGCGTGGACTGGCTGTGCCTCGTAGGCGTGGAAGAGGGAGAAGACGATGATCGCGTACAGGTGCAGCACACACCAGCCGGCGATCATGACGATCCTCACGATGCCCTTTTCGGGCCGGCGGCGTGTGATGCGGCGATTCTTGACCACAAAGTGATAGTCAGCGATGATGTCCCTCTTCATGGTCACGAACTCTTGCCGCCAGCGCTCTACCCTCGGCGCGCAGCAGGATAGGTAAGCGGCCACGACGATCGACATCCGCGGCACGAGCGTGCAGCGTGAGTGAACGCCCACTTCGTGGCGGGCGTTCGCGGGTGCCTATCGCGGGCGTGCAATTGAGACGAAATTCGAGACGAAATTCGAGACGAAAGTCAGCAGAATTCAACCATGAGACTTTTGCTCACTACGTATAGTAAGGTCACACTTCGTGGGAGCTGTGAATTAGGCTTTTTTCCCACGATTTCACCGTCTAGACCTTGCAAGCAACGCCAGCGCGCTTCCCTGCGGACGACATGGCCGAGGAGTACGAGGACGATGACTTCATCGAGGACATCGTCGAGGATGAGGAGCTCTCACCAGCCAAGCCGGCCGCTGCCAAGGGAAGCAAGCCATTCGGCGGTGCGGCGGTCGCGACAGGCCTAACCGCCGGCTCCAAGGTCGACGATATGCTCTCCGACTTTGACGCGCTGTTGGCCAATGTCAAGAAGCAAAACGCTGTGCGTAGCTTTTCGACCAACTTGATGCAGCAGGCCAGCGTCCCTACCGCAGTGCCAGCGCCAGCGCCGCATGTGGCGATCCCACCTCCTGCCGAGCCGTCGAGCACCCTTGGCAGCGCGGCCGCGCCGGCCAAGGCAGGCCGTCGTGCAGGTGGCGGCCTCTCCGACCCGTTCGGCAAGCCGTCTGCCGTGAGCGACCCGTTCTCCTCCAGGCCGACGGCCGTGGGCGACCCGTTCGCCAAGCTCGCGAGCGTGAGTGACCCGTTCGCTCCTCCGCCCGTTGCTGCGCTGCCGCCGTCCCTCGCCAAGCCGGCTTCTGACTCATTCGCCAAGCCGTCGCCGCCGCCGCCGCCGCCGCCGCCGCCGACCAAGCCGGAGTCACGGGCATCGGCGGCACCGCTCGCGCCACCGTTCTCGAAGCCACCGCTGGCGGGCGGCAGCAGCGCCGCCGCCGGCGCCGCCCGCCCGAAGGTCAGCGGTGGTCCGGCCAATCGTTTACCGGCGGCCCCGACGGCAGTCGTGGCTGCGGGTGTGGGCGCCGGCGGCTCGACGGACGCGGGCGGCGCCGGCGGCGCCGGCGGCGGTGAGGACGCGAGTGCGCTCGCGAGCGACAATAAACGACTGCAGGAGGAGGTGCAGCGCGCGCGTGCGGAATTGGCACGCATTCTCAAGGCAAACGGCGGCGTCGCCGACGGCGCGGCGCGCCCGCCGCCGACAGGGGCATCGAGCAGCAGCCGCGGCGGCAAGCCGGGCGGTAACCGGCCGCGCACGATGCCGCAGGATGGCGAGCGTGAGGCCCGCCTGGTGAGCCGCGTGAATACGAGCCTGTGAATACGAGGCTGTGAACAAGAGGCTCCAAGCCGCTGCCCTGATTGCCATCTGATTGCCATCTGATGACCTCCGATGACGCCCCTCATCAGGTGAACAATGCGAAGAAGATGCTCGCGTACTACGCCAAGGAGCGCGAGATGCTGCGCAAGAAGCTGCAGCGCGCGCGTACCGCCGACGAGCAGCTGGGCAAGCTCGAGGCGGCGGTTGCAAGTACCGAGGCCTCCCTCGCCGAGGCGCAGCGAAAGGGTCGCGAGCTGCTACGTACCCAAAAGGACCAGCAGCGCCTGCTCGCCGCGGGAGGCTCGCGCGATGAGTCCGCGCGCAAGCTCTCCGAGCTGCGCGAGGACAACCGAATCGCCAAGGAGCGGCTTCGCGTACGCACCGAAGCCAACGAGGCCGAGGCCCATCAGATCGTGCTTGCAGAGAAGCGTTGCGCCGACCTCCAAGCCGGCATGGGAGAGCTCGAGAGGCTGTATGAGTCTCATCTGCGCACCGCGCAGGAGGCGGCGCAGAGGGCAGAGGCGGAGGTTGTGGAAAAAGAGCAGCGCGCCCTGCTGCTCGAGGCGCAGGCAGAGGCGGAGGCGCAGCAGGTCGAGGCGCATCGTCTCGAGCACCAACAGCAACGAGCCAAGGCGCGGTCGATGGCCCGTCAACTCAAGGCCGAGGTGATCCGGCTCGAGGAGCTGCTCAAGGATGTGCTCATGGAGCGCAAGCGCGGCGAGCTCAAGGCGAAGCAGGCGTCGGAGCGGGCGCGCGCAAAGGGCGATAAGAAGGCGCGCGAGACACCGCGAGAGGCGCGAGGTGCGATCTCGGAGGTCTCGTCACCCGCTGGCGAGGTGCCACCTGGCGCCGAGGTGGGCTCCTCGCGCGTCGCCGATGATCTCCGGCAGTTGGAAGCTCGGATGCGGGAGCAGGGCTCGCAGGCCGCCGCCGCCGCCGCCGCCGCCGCCGCGGTCGCCGCAGAGGCGGCCGCCGCACAAATGCCGCCCTCCATCAACCCCTTCAAGGTCTTGCCACAGATTGCTCCTCCGTCCGCGGAGCTGACCGAGCCCGAGGCGCCGAGGCCCGCCGCAATGGGACGGCGTGTCTCCGCCGAGCCCGAGGCACCGAAGCCAACCGCGCCCGCCCCGGCGCCCGTCACGCTCGCCGCGCCGACAGCCACGCTCATCACAGCATCTCTGTCGCCGACCGCACCGGTGGCGGGCCGGCGCGCCGCCGCGCCAGCACCTCCCGTGGCCCCGGCCAGCCCCGGCGGCGATGGCGGCGATGACGGCGACTACGATGATGACTTCGAGGAGGTCATTGATGAGGACGACAATTGAGCTTCCGGATTCGCTTGCGCGCGTAAGTAAGTAAGTAAGTAAGTAACGACCGCCGCGGAGCGGCAACGGCACACGTGGCGAGGGCACGCGCACGGACCTGTTCGCTCGCGCGCGCCTGTTAGTGTTACCGGTTCCCGCCCGCCACTCGCTCGTAGTTGCCTCTTGGTTTGCTCGGCTGTGCCACGTCGTGTCGGGCGTTGATCGGTATACGTACGAGTTACTAAAGTCTAAACTGGTTACACTTCAGCGCACGATTGACGATACACAGGCACTGCCACGGCACTGCCACAGACTGTGCCCGTGAGCCCTGACGGTCCGACGCACCCGACTAAGAAACGGTTCATGGTCTTATGATCTATCGACACTGGAGCGGCCAACCAACTCTACTGCGCTTCAGGCTGCGGTACCAGGCCAGCAGTGCGTGCGTGCGCGAGAGCTGCGCGCCTCACCGAATGCAGGTGATGGCCAAGAGGAAGATCACCATCGCAGGCAGGACGAGGTAATACGTTATGCGTAGGCCCGTTTTGAAGCCGGGCAGCGTGCTGAACATGATGTGGTCATCGACGGGAGCCGAGAGCAGCCGGTACGAGGTGAGCCAGAAGCCGGGCTCCGCGAGCATCTCTCCTCGCGTGGTCATCATGTGTATCGGCGGCGGCACTGGCGGCAGCAGCGCAAAGAGGCCCTCTGGTTCAGGCGCAGCCTTTCCCATCCAATAGTGGCCGATGCGTGGTTCGCATCCCAGCCCCCGCTTGATGCAGCCACCAACTGGCTCGCAGCCGTTTTTCGTGTTCCGGCATGCGACGTGCTCGACGCCCTCGACTGGCCGCTCGCGCTTGGTCATGGCCTTCGGATCGAAGAGCTTTGGCGAGCCGACCAGAGCATTGAAACCATCGAGTGGCGCGTGGCCCGTGGCCAGCTGGTAGGCCATGGCGGCGAGCAACACTGCGCTGCAGACGTATATAGTCGTCTTGAAGGCGCCCATGATCGCGAATGACGAGCCTCTCAGCCAGCGCCGCAATTCTGGAATTCACGATCATGCGCAACAATAAATATTCACAGCTACGTCTAGAGCAATTCTACTTTGGGACGTACGACGACTTCTTTGTTGCTTATCTCTCTGACACTTCTCTGATGCATCTCTCTCAAAGAGACAATCGCGGGGGGGGTCTAAAACCCGGGCCAGACGGGAGCTTGAACTACGACGACTGCTGCGCATGCTGTTCCGCTGCTCGCAGTCGCGCACGCGTGCCCCGAGTAATTCGTTATGATGGGTTCCAGGATCACGGTGGACGCGGAGGATGACGGCCACTCGCGTGGTGACGTGGCCCTTTGCCTTTCGGTCTGGGCACCGTGACGGGCGCGTGAGGCTGTTCGGGTGTGTGAGTCCCAGCGGTCGTGACGGTGATGGGTGAGCGGCGGCAGCGGCAGCAGCTCGTCTGCGAGCCATCCACCTCGCCAACTTCGCCTGCCCCCGTTCGAGACACTGGCGAGCCGCCGCTGCGGCGACATCATGCCGCCCAACACGGCGCCGTCGGCGAGCCGCTGCCGAGATCTCTGACGCGGTGACATCCCGCCGCCACTGGCGAGGCTGCCATCGGCTTGGACGCGAAGCGGGGCAGTCAGACCAATCCAGCCGCCCAGCCGCCCCGCGCCAACGCCGTGGGTTTGAATGGTTGCTCGGGGGCTCGGCCGCGCGCGAACATTCCACGCGTTATCGTTTGATATCACCGACGACGAAAGCTCACTTGCCCGCAACGGCACTTTGGCCATTTGTACGACTGCGGGAAGCGCACCGTCCCCGCCGTCGCCGCCGCCGTTCCCAAGAGGCGTGGAGGGTGGCGCGCGTACTCGCCTTCGTCGGTCCAACTCGTTCGACTGCTCGGCCTGCAGGTGTGAATGTGAATGGTCCTCCAAAGTCTTTTCGCGACCGCCCACGGCCAGGTCGAGCCCGAACGTGGTGTATCGGCAACCTGCAGGCGCGCGACCGCCGCTGACATGACGCGGGTTCGTGCCCGACTCGGGGCTTCGCGGGCTGGTGCGGACGTCGGTGCTCTCTTGACTCTTGTCCATCCGTTCACGATCGCGCCAGTCCATCGCTTCGTGCTGGCTCTCGAGGGCTTGCCTTTTCATCGTAAGGGCGCGCCCTTCGAGCCGGGGCATCCATCCAGGACCCGCCTTTTGCCCGCGCTTGCCACCCGCATCGTCATGATCGCCCAAATCCATGTACCCGGTCTGCGCGTTCAGGGCGCGCCCACCGCCCGACGGCCGCCACACCGGTTCAGCATTGCCTCGCCGCTTCGTTCCCTCGCGCTCGCCCCAATCCATGAGCTCGCTTTGCGCGTTCAGGGCGCGCCCACCGCCCGACGGCCGCCACACCGGTTCAGCATTGCTTCGCCGCTTCGTTCCCTCGCGCTCGCCCCAATCCATGAGCTCGCTTTGCGCGTTCAGGGCGCGCCCACCGCGTGACGGCAGCCACATCGGTTCAGCATTGCCTCGCTGCTTCGACTCCTCGCGCTCGCCCCAATCCATGAGCTCGCTTTGCGCGTTCAGCGCGCGCGCACCGCCCGACGGCAGCCATATTTTCCCAGAGCGCTGCTGATTCTTGCGAGCGGCCTCGCCACGCGCTTGCGCTTGGAGACGCGTCGCCGCCTCCTTCTGCTCATAGTACTTTTGCTTCTGCTGCTTCCCGCGTGCACTTTTTTGGATCGTCACCGCGGCCCGGCGCTGCTTATGCTCACTGCTTCGTCGCATTCGCTCCACCGGGCTCGTTGCCTTTGCCCACTTCCTCTTGTGCACCTTGTCGAAGCAGGCCTCGTGCAGCCAACGCAAGAACTCGACATACTCTGCGGCCTCGGTCGTTTCCGTCCACATGTCGACGAGCTCGAAGAGACTGTCGTAGAACCGGGAGCGCGTGAGGAACCCCTGACCGCCTGACTCCGACTCCCACGCCTCTTCAATGATGCGCACCAACTCCGCTTCGTCCAAATCCTCCGACTCGCGTTCAAGCACGGCTGAGGACGCGAGAACGTACATCTTGAGGTACATGTCCCTACACATCACCGTTGCGTCTGGCGACCCAAAGTGCGCTAAAGCCGAGTCCCACCACATGTTTAATTCGCGATGCACCTCCTTGTTCGTCCGATTCTTGTAGCGGGCCTCGACCGCTTCGGCCGAGTACATGGCCGTGTTGCCTTGCTCCCACTTGTGAAGTTGTTGAAGTTGCTCCTGGCTTTGGACCTCCAGCGTGAGCGCACAGCAGGAGATTTCGGACAGGCGATGTATGTGGACGCGCTTCAAGATCGACCCTGCCGCCTGTACTGCCCCGAGCGCGTGTGATGCCATGCTCGCGCGCAAACAATGGTTGCGCGCTCTGCGCTCTGGGCCGGAACGAAGTACTGTACCGGTAACCATTGTTATATACCGGTACGGTACCGGTACTGAAGTTAAATAGTGAATGAAAAGGTCTCTCAGAACTAGGTGCGAAGTCAAATCAAGTGCGTGCGTACCGCTACCGCCCGGCCACAACCCATACAGTACAGGACGCCTTTTGACTTGATTTGACTTTACTCTAGTGCCTTGATGTGCCCTATTTGCCTTCATTTCGCGCTCCGTCTACCGGTACGTCGTACCATGGTCAGTTTGGGCCATGCCGCTTGGCGGCGCACCATCTTGTGGGCTCGATAGAATCTCAGCGTTCGAGCATCTACAAGCTCTCGTCGCCAATGGGCCTGACCTCGATGACCTTGGCGAGCATGACGATGTGCAGCAGCACGCGCTCCGCAGCTCCTGCGCGCGTGCATTGGAAGAGCCCTTGCAAACCTGACAGTTTTCACCGTTCGTTGCCGCAGTTTATCACACGGCTCTCAGCATTTTGCAAGAGCAGCACCCTGCTGGACAGACTTGAATGTTTTTGCAAGCACCACGCGGAGGTGATCGTCGGCCAGACCAGCACCAGCGAGTTCCCGCTCGAGTTCACGATGCTGCATGTGCAGTATTGTGCCCTGGTAGAGGCGGCACTGGAGGAGTTTTTGGCGATGCAACCCAGGCTGAATGGCAAATGGATGACGGCCGATGCCTTTTATGCTGAGTGCAAGGCATGCTTAGATCGCTCCAAGCAAGAGTCGAGATGGCATCGAGACGCCATGGTCGTGCAAGTCTTCAGCGCTTCCAATGAATTCCAGGAGTGGGTTTCACTGATGCGCTCGGTCGCAGAAAATGAAACCTGCAGCGATTGCGGTGACCATGTTGACGACGTTGACGACGTTGACGACTCGGGCCCGCTGAATCTGCCGCAAAGCCCCGTGGCGTTGAGCTGAAGCAGGAAATTGGCGTTCGCTGTCGATGTCCATTTTACCGAGGACCTAGTACTTTGTGAAAATCGTTTTCATGTATTAGCTTGGAGTCTCAGAGCACTGAGAGATCCGCCGCCTAAAGAACAAACGGCCCCGCGCACGGTGTGTCCTGTGTGTGTGTCGTTGAGCGCTGCTCTGTGATGGTGTCCACACTCAACCACAGTGTTCACATGTGTACTACTGTACGCGGCGTATCCGTCGGCGAGGGAGACGCCACGTATATAATTTGTGGGTCCGGGTAATGACGTCTATTCGGTTATACGAACGCAACGCAGATACGCATACGGCCGGCCGGAGCACGTGCACGACGGCGTGACCGGCCGTGACGCTGACGGCTTGTGACGGCCTCATTTTCCCTCTGACGTGCCATGACTGTGTGTGAAAGGCTAGTGAAAGGCATGTGTATTATCGTTCTAGATCCCGCCCAAGACGCTCCTGACGAAGTCCACAAGATCGCTTCCGCTACCCTTGCCCGAGAGCCAGGCCGAAACTCGATCTGGCAAGACGCTCCTTCCGTTCAACGCAATCCGGCGCACCCACACCTCGCGAACGCGCGCATCCTCCTTGTCCAGCCCAAGCAGCACCTCGCCCTCGACCTTGCCGGGGACCGCCACGCGCGGCGCCATCCGGCCGCTCTGCGCACCGCCCCACTCGAAAGAAAGGCTCCATCGGATGAGAAGCCCGAGGGATGGCTCGACCTCCAAGCGCCACTCGAGGCCGTCGGGGGGGACGCTCATCGCACCTTCGGCGAGCATCGTGGACGCGATCGAGCGCAGGCCCTTGAGCGTCGCCGCGAGCGCGGGCCTCCCCAGCACCAACGGCTCGCGCAGCATCCCACGCACCTCGACCGTCGAGATTGCGATCTCGTCGAGCTCGAGGGGCTCGCTCAGGAGCAACGGTAGCTGCGCATGCAAGGCCTTCAGGAGGCGGACGTAGCCTGTGGCGAACGTGGCGGGCGCCGTGGCGGGCGTGAGGACCGCACCGGCGCTGCTACCCATGCCCGCCACGGCGCTGCTACCCACGCCCGCCACGGCGCCGCGTCCACCCGCCGCCTCGGCCCGCCTCGCATTGCCGGTAGCGCTGCCGAAAGCGCCGCCGGCGCTAGGTAGGAAGGCAGAGCCCGAGACGGCGAGTAGGGTGGAGGAGAGGAAGCGGACTAATTCGGGCGAGTCGCTCTGAACCCGTCGCAACTGCTCAAGCAAGGTCTTGGGCAGCGCCGGACGGCCATTGAGCTGCAAGCCGATGAGAGTGTGGCGCACGACCTCATACGACCCACTGCCATCGCCGGCCGTGCCTAGCCTGAACGCCGAAGTCGCCTGGAGCGAGGTC
>Ga0164294_10002371_pt1 | contig 17052 bp, 12 predicted proteins | sample GEODES005metaG_FD_111479 | JGI IMG/M metagenome (GOLD analysis project Ga0164294, IMG submission 111479) | Oligotrophic lake water microbial communities from Sparkling Lake, Wisconsin, USA - GEODES005 metaG | ecosystem: Environmental > Aquatic > Freshwater > Lake | place: USA: Sparkling Lake...
CAAACAACGCGCTGTCTCCACCGCTTGCCGGTACAACAAACGCTGCTTGATGGCTTGTTGGGTTTGCAAAGGATCCGCATGAAACGGCTTTTCAAAATGCGTCTTCAAACCTGACCACAAACGTTTAGGACCCTCCGACGGGTAATCGTAATAACCACCGCCTGCCGCCCTGCCTTGCCTGTCAAATTCCTTGACCATGCGCTCAACCAATAATTCACCGCTTGTCGCTTGGTAAGTACGGCCTTCTTGCGCAAAGTCTGCGCGCGTCTGGTCCAGCACATGCACGGATAAAGACAAGGCGGTGGCATCCAACACTTCCAAGGGACCCACCGGCATGCCAGCCATCACAGCCGCATGCTCGATCAATGGCGCAGGCATGTCCTCAGCCAGCATGGCCGCACCCTCCATCACATAAGTGCCAAACACACGGCTGGTGAAAAACCCGCGCGAGTCATTCACCACGATGGGCGTTTTGCCAATCGCCAACACATAGTCGTAAGCGCGAGCCAAGGTTTCGTCATCGGTGAGTTTGCCCTTAATGATTTCAACCAACTGCATCTTGTCTACGGGGGAAAAGAAATGCAAGCCCACGAATTTTTCAGGGCGCGCGCTGGCCTGTGCAAGACCCGTGATGGGCAAAGTGGATGTGTTGGAGGCAAACACACCATCGGAAGCCAACATGACTTCAGCTTCTTGCGTGACCGTGGCTTTCAAAGCACGGTTTTCAAACACGGCCTCAATGATGAGATCACACCCTTTCAAATCCTCGGCCTTGTCAGTGGCTTGAATCAAAGCCAATGTTTTTAACTGGTCAGCCGCTTGGATTCTTTTCGACGCAATTTGTTTGTCAGTCAACTTTTGGGTGTAGGCGCGACCGAGTTCTGCTTTGTCCAGACTGACGTCTTTCAATACACAAGGAATGCCTTTGATAGCGTTGGCATAAGCAATGCCCGCACCCATCATGCCCGCGCCCAAAATACCTACGCGCACGGGTTTCCAAGGTGCAAGTGTGCCGGGCCGTGACTTGCCGGATTTGATGGCGTTCAAGTTAAAGAAAAACGCATTCACCATGTTCTTGGTGGTTTGACCCACCATGATTCGCGCGAGTTTGCGGGTTTCAATGCGCGTGGCCGTGTCGTAATCGACTTGCGCACCTTCGACCATGGCTTCCAAAATTGCTTGAGTTGCCGGGTACAAACCATGGGCTTTGTTAAACAACATGGCAGGCGCGACCGCCAAGCCTGCCGCAAGCGCCGGACTGTTGACACTGCCGCCGGGCATTTTGAAACCTTTGACATCCCAGGGTTGAGCGACTTGAGGGTGCTGGCGAATGAAATCCAAAGCCAATACATGCAGTTCTTCCACCGTGGAACCCAAGGCATGTACCAGCCCGAGCTCGAGCGCTTTGTGTGGACTGAAAAGTTTGCCTTCCATCAAATAAGGTTGAGCAGCCATCAGCCCCAACATGCGTGTCATTTTGGTGATGCCGGTGGCGCCGGGAATCAAACCCAAAGTGACTTCAGGCAAACCGAATCGGATTTTCGGGTTGTTCAATGCCATGCGTGCGTGTGCAACCAAGGCCAATTCCCAACCACCACCGAGCGCTGCGCCATTGAGAATGGCCACCACAGGTTTGCCCATGGTTTCGATGCGTCTGAAAGCATGCTTTAGCTTCTCCAACGAATGAAAGGCTGCAGGCGCATCTTGCGGCTTTAAATGCTGCACACCTTTGAGGTCAGCGCCTGCGAAAAACGTGGATTTGGCAGAGGAAAAAATCACGCCTTGCAACTTGTCGTTGTCGGCCTGCAAGCGGTCTGCCAGTGCCACCATGTCCGCCTGCCACTCGGGCTTCATGGTGTTGACCGGCGAACCGGGTTCGTCAAACACCACGGAAGCAATGCCGTCATCAGCCAAGCTGTATTTCAAATTAGAAAAAGCCATGTTCACACTCGCTCAATGATGGTGGCAATGCCCATACCGCCGCCGACACACAAGGTGATCAGGCCGCGTTTGAGTTGGCGTCGATCCAACTCATCCAACAAAGTCCCCACCAGCATGGCGCCTGTCGCACCCAAAGGATGACCCATGGCAATCGCTCCGCCGTTCACATTCACTTTGTCGTGCGACACATTCATCTCTTGCATGAAGCGCATGGGAACGGCTGCAAATGCTTCGTTGACTTCAAATAAATCGATGTCATCGACTGTCAATCCGGCTTTGGCCAAGGCCTTGCGAGCGGCAGGCATGGGGCCGGTCAACATGATGGTCGGATCAGCGCCTGAAAGTGCAGTCGCCACAATGCGTCCGCGTGGTGTCAAACCCAAGGCTTTGCCCTTGGCTTCACTGCCGATCAACACCGCAGCCGCACCATCCACAATGCCGGATGAGTTGCCTGCGGTGTGCACATGGTCTATGCGCTCAACATGCGGGTAATGGGACAACGCCACTGCATCAAATCCCATTTTTCCCATGTCGGCGAAACTGGTTTTCAGTGCCGCCAATCCTTCCATGGTGGTGCGTGGTTTGATGAACTCGTCACGCTCGAGCACAGCGATACCAATCTCATCAAGCACAGGAATGACTGAACGGTCAAACCTGCCGTCGGCTTGGGCGGCGGCGGCGCGCTGTTGCGATGTGAGTGCGAAGCGGTCAACGTCTTCTCTGTTCCAGCCGGACATGGTGGCGATCAAATCGGCACCGATGCCTTGCGGCGTGAAACCGGTGGCGGCATTGGTCGCTGGGTCTTGCGCCCAGGCTCCGCCATCCGAACCCATGGCCACGCGCGACATGCTTTCAACACCGCCTGCAACCACCAAATCTTCCCAACCGCTGGCTACTTTTTGCGCGGCCATGTTGACCGCCTCTAAGCCAGACGCGCAAAACCGGTTGATTTGTACGCCTGATACACGCACATCCCAACCGGCTTTGAGCAATGCGGTTTTGGGTAATACAGAGCCTTGCTCGCCAACGGGACTGACACAACCCATCACCACATCATCCACTTCGGCAGTGTCAAAACCGTGCCGCGCTTGCAATTGGTTGAGCAATCCGCCCAGCAAGTCTATCGGCTTGATGGCATGCAAACTGCCGTCTTTTTTACCTTTGCCGCGAGGTGTTCTGATGGCGTCAAAAATCATGGCATGGGTCATGAATCGTTCCTTGTAAGTTGGACAGGTGTAAGGGGTAAAACTTGATTGACACACAGTTTATATGCAACCTAAACTAGCGCACATGTTCATGCTTTAAAAACCTGTTTTCTTTTTTTACATTCCTTATCTCACTGCATGAAATACCAATCCATTTTTCGGCCTGGCCTGTTTGACAAACAAGTCATCATCGTCACGGGCGGCGGTTCCGGCATTGGCAGATGCACCGCACACGAGTTATCCGCACTCGGTGCACGCTTGGCTTTGGTGGGCAGAAAGATTGACAAGCTCAATGCAGTGGCCCAAGAGATTTCAGATGTGGGAGGCACAGCGTCTGTGCATGTGTGTGATATCCGTGAAGAACAAGTGGTCACTCAAACCATTTCGGACATTTTGAAAACACATGGTCGCATCGATGGACTGGTCAACAATGCCGGTGGTCAATTCCCTTCTCCGCTTTCGCAGATCAAAGCCAAAGGCTGGGATGCCGTGGTGCGTAACAACCTCACCGGTGGTTTTTTGATGGCGCGCGAGTGCTACAACCAATGGATGCAACAACACGGCGGCGCCATCGTCAATGTGATTGCAGACATGTGGATGGGCATGCCGGGCATGGGGCACTCGGGCGCAGCGCGAGCTGGTATGCTCAATTTCACTGAAACAGCTGCTCTCGAATGGGGTCCTGTGCGTTCTAACGCTGTCGCCCCCGGTTGGATTGCTTCCAGCGGCATGGACAACTACCCGCCCGAGATGACAGCCATGATTCAAAACATGCACAAACTCGTGCCCTTGCAACGCATAGGCACTGAAAGTGAAGTCGCCGCTGCCATTGTGTTTTTGCTCTCGCCTGCTGCGGCTTTCGTCTCCGGTGCATGCTTGCGCATCGATGGCGGCGCACCGAACGCTAAACGTATTTGGCCGCAAGTAGGCACCGGCGGCAGCAACCAGGCCTTCAACGGTTTTCATCTGGCGCAAAAGCCTCACGTGTTAAGCAAAGGCAAGCCATGACTCAGATCACCGCGCGCGATTACCAACTGGGTCTGATCCAACAATTGCGCGCTATCGAAGCCCGCACCCGTGAGCGCAGCGCGCAAGCAGCACCCTTGTTTGCCAAACGCGGACAACTCTTACCGCGCGAACGTGTAGAAAGACTGCTCGACCCCGGCACACCCTTTTTGGAACTGTCCACCTTGGCTGGTTGGTTACAAGACACGCCGGATGAATCAGCGTCTGTGCCCGGCGGCGGCGCTATCGTCGGCATTGCCATGGTATCGGGCACGCGCGTGATGCTGGTCGCTGATGACGCAGGCATTGATGCGGGTGCTTTGCAGGCCCAAGGCATAGAAAAATTTCAACGCGCGCAAGCGATTGCTTTGCAAAACAAACTGCCTTTTGTGCATTTGGTTGAATCCGCCGGTGCCAATTTATTGAAATACCGCGTTGAGCAATTTGTCTTGGGCGGCGGCAATTTTTATGGCTTGGCGCGTTTGTCTGCCGCTGGTATTCCGGTGCTGGCAGTGGTGCACGGCCCGTCCACTGCGGGCGGTGCCTACATGACGGGTTTGTCCGATCAAGTCATCATGGTGCGTGGTCGAGGTCGGGCATTTCTGGCTGGACCGCCCTTGCTCAAAGCAGCTACCGGCGAAATTGCTGAAGATGAAAGTTTAGGCGGCGCAGATGTGCACGCCAGCGTCTCAGGTCTGGCGGACTATGTCGCCGAAGACGATGCACACGCCATCGGTCTGGCACGACAAGTGATTGAGCGTTGGGGCTGGCAAGCATCTCAAGCCATGTGGCCGCATGCATCAGCACCCACATTACCCGCAGAGGGTTTGCTGGCTATTTTTTCTGCTGACACCAAGCGCCCGGTTGACATGCACCGCGTGATTGAACACCTTGTCGATGAATCCCAATATCTGGCATTTCAACCAGACTTCGGGCCAGCTTCTGTCTGTGTGCATGCCAGCATCGAGGGGCATCGTGTCGGCATCATCACCAACAACGGACCGCTGGACCCGGCAGGCAGCAACAAAATCACCCACTTCATACAGGCCTGCGATCAAACCGGTTTGCCCTTGATCTGGTTGCACAACACCACTGGGTTCATGGTCGGACGCGTTGCAGAGCACGCAGGCATGATCAAGCACGGATCCAAACAAATACAAGCCTTGTCCAACGCACGCGTGCCGCAAATCACGGTGCTGTGCGGCGCATCATTTGGTGCAGGCAACTACGGCATGTGCGGCCGCGCTTTCGGTCCGCGTTTTGTGTTCAGTTGGCCCAACGCGCGCACTGCGGTCATGGGTCCGCAGCAAGCGGCTGACACCATGGGCATCGTCATGGATGATGCGGCGCAACGCAAAGGCGTACCGGTCAATGCAGAAAAACGAGATGCGATGAAGCAAAGCATTGTGCAAACCTTTGAGCGGCAAATGAGTGCGTTTTACACCTCGGGTTTGCTGCTTGACGATGGTGTCATCGATCCGCGCGACACGCGCCGAGTGCTGGCTTTAACGCTCACTCTGTGTCGCGAAGCCGATCATCGTCAATTACGCCCCATGCAGTACGGCGTCTCCCGCGCTTAACCCCTCTTCACTGGAGCCCCACACATGCAACTCACCCATGAGCACGAAGAACTCAAACGCAATCTCAAACGTTTCATTGAGGATGAAATCAATCCGCATGTGGACGAGTGGGAAGCAGCGGAAATGTTTCCGGCGCATGAAGTGTTTGGCAAACTCGGTGAACTCGGCTACTTGGGATTGACCAAACCCGAAGCCTATGGCGGCAGCGGTCTGGATTATTCCTACAGCGTCATCATGGCTGAAGCCCTCGGACACATCAGTTGCGGCGCCTTGCCCATGGCCATTGGTGTGCAAACTGACATGGCCACACCGGCTTTGGCGCGATTCGGCAGTCAAGCCTTGTGTGAAGAATTTTTAACACCCGCCATCAGCGGCAAAGCCGTGGCTTGTATCGGCGTCTCCGAACCACATGCAGGCTCAGATGTATCCGCCATCAAAACCACGGCACGCAAAGACGGCGATGACTACATCATCAATGGCGGCAAGATGTGGATCACCAACAGCTTGCAAGCCGACTGGATGTGTGTGCTGGCCAACACCAGTGAAGGCGCAGCTCACAAAAACAAAAGCCTGATCGTCGTGCCGATGAACACACCTGGTGTCACGCGCGCGAAAAAAATCCGCAAGATCGGCATGATGGCCAGCGACACCGGCTTGATTCACTTCGACGACGTGCGAGTGCCGCAACGCAACCGCATCGGCGAAGAAGGCATGGGCTTCTCATACCAGATGATGCAGTTTCAAGAGGAACGCCTGTGGGCTGCAGCCAATGCCATACAAAGCCTTAGCAATTGCATTGAACAAACCATTGCCTACACGCGTGAACGCCACGCATTTGGCAAGTCAGTGCTGGACAACCAAGTGGTGCATTTCACCTTGGCTGAATTGAAAACCGAAATTGAGTGCTTGCGCGCCCTCACCTATCTGGCCACCCAGCAATATATCGAGGGCAAAGATGTCACTGAATGGGCATCCATGGCCAAGCTCAAAGCCGGACGGTTGCTCCGCAGCGTGCCCGATGGTTGTTTGCAATTCTGGGGCGGCATGGGCTACACCTGGGACAACCCGGTTTCACGGTTGTACCGCGACGGCCGATTGGCTTCCATTGGCGGCGGCGCGGATGAAGTCATGCTGGGCATCATCAGCAAATACATGCACACGCTTCCCCTCAAACAGTAAATTTTTTTCATCACTGCATTTGCTGTTTTAAATGCGCCTATCAGGAGATTGATTCATGCTGCGAATAGAAATGCATCCAACACATTGGGTTATTTGGCTGGATGCGCCACACACGAGAAATGCCTTGAGCATTGAAATGGTTCAGGCCATGAGAGATACGTTGCAGCACATCAGCCTTCATCCACAATTGCGGGCATTGGTGTTGCGCGGCGCCGATGGCCATTTTTGCTCGGGTGGTGACTTTGCCAGCTTCAAAGAGTTGATGGCCACGCCAGCGCCGGAAGTAGGACCTGACCAGGTTGCGATTTACAACCGTGATTTCGGTAGCTTGTTGCAAATTTTGAAAAATTGTGAAGTCATGACGGTCGCCTTGGTGCAAGGCTATGCCGTAGGCGGTGGTTGCGGACTGGCAGCCGCTTGCGATCTGGTCATCGCAGACGATACCGTGGTCATGTCAACACCCGAGGTGAGCCTGGGTTTGCCACCGGCCCAAATCGCGCCATTCATTCAACAACGCTTGGGGCATTACAAAGCCATGCAAATGATGCTGAGCACGCGCAAAATCAAAGTTCAAGAAGCCCTGCAAATCGGATTGGTGGATGAGCATGTCAGCGATATCGAAGCTGCCCTGGCCACTTGGCAACAGTATTGGACCAAAGCTGAGCCTGCCGCATTGCGGGCCACCATACAAATACTGCGCAAAGGCACGGCCAAAGCAGAACTCGGAGATATTTTGGATTTCGCGTCGCTCCAATTTGCCAACAGCCTCAGAAGCGGAACCACAAAAGAAGGCATAACAGCCCGCGCGGAGAAGCGCTTGCCCAGCTGGGCGTTGGACTGAGCATGCCCTTGAACCGCATACACACGCTGCTGATCGCCAACCGGGGCGAAATAGTCAACCGCGTAGCGCGTACTGCGCGTGCAATGGGCATACGAACAATCGCAGTTTATTCAGACGCAGATGCCAATGCGCCTTACCTTCAAAGCTGTGATGTGGCTGTGGCGATTGGCGGAGAACGGCCAGCAGACAGCTATTTGTCGATGGAAAAATTATTGAATGCTGCACAGCAAAGCGGGGCGCAAGCGATTCATCCGGGCTATGGCTTCTTGTCTGAAAACGCTGATTTCGCGCAAGCCGTCATGGCTGCCGGGTTGGTATGGGTTGGCCCGCCTGTCGCCGCCATGCGAGCCATGGGAGACAAAGCGCAATCACGTCAACACATGCAGCAAGCAGGCGTGCCGGTGTTGCCCGGCAGCGTTCATGCAAGCACCGATTTGTCAGCCTTGGCTGCCCAGGCGTTGACACTGGGTTTTCCGCTCATGGTCAAAGCCAGTGCAGGCGGCGGTGGACGAGGCATGCGCTTGGTGCTTGACGAACACGCCTTGCCCTCGGCTTTGCAAAGCGCATTCAATGAAGCGCAGGCAGCATTTGGTGATGGACGTTTGCTTTTAGAACGTGCACTGCTGTCGCCTCGGCATGTGGAAGTGCAGTTGCTGGCAGATTCGCACGGCCATGTGATTCATTTAGGCGAGCGGGATTGCACTGTGCAGCGGCGTCATCAAAAACTGATTGAGGAAGCGCCCTCGCCTGCTGTCAATCCTGCATTGCGTCGCAGGCTGGGTGATGCAGCGGTCAAGGTTGCCACTGCGGTGCAGTATGTCGGTGCGGGCACAGTTGAATTTTTGCTGGACACCACACCCGGACAAGAGGAATCGTTTTATTTCATGGAAATGAATACACGCTTGCAAGTCGAGCATCCGGTGACCGAGGCTTTGATCAATGAAGATTTGGTGGCTTGGCAGTTACGTATCGCCATGGGTGAACACCTGTCGCTGCAGCAAGAAGACATGTTGCAGCGGTTTGAGACCGGTGGGCATGCGATTGAAGTTCGCTTGTGCGCAGAGGACACGTCACAACAACACATGCCGCAAAGCGGCAGATTGCATTATTGGCAACCGCCTGCGGGATTGAGATGCGATGCGGCCTTGGCTTCTGGAATGGCCGTCAGCCCTTTTTACGATTCCATGTTGGGTAAATTGATTGCCCATGCGCCGACACGCGAATCAGCTATCCATCAATTGGCCGATGGACTCGAGCGAACCGTGTGCTTGGGACTGAACACCAACCGAAGCTTTCTGGCCAAAGTATTACGCAGCGACATATTTGCAAGCGGTCGATTCAGCACGTCTGTGTTGCAACAAGAATGGATGGGCTTGACATCCTGCGAGGCATCGCCGGAGATGCTTGCCTTGGCGGCATTCGCTTTGACAAGCTTGCCTCGCCATTCAAATGCCATGCCGCCGGGTGCTTGGTGGAATTGGCGCAGCAGCGCTCATAGCGAGCAACAAGCGCCTATCAAAGTAGGCGATCAAGTGCAGTCATGGCTTGTGCAACAAAATGCCAGTGCATGGACGGTTACGCAGTCTGATGTGGCGTATGACATTTCTGATTTGAATGTGACATTCGCCGACTTGGCATCGCATGATCAACACCAGATTCACGGTTGCGGGAACGGCCAACTCAAAGCGCTGATCAACGGACAAGCTAAGTCGTTTGAATTTGCTTGGACCCAGGAAGGTTTGTGGTTACAGCACCGGGAAAATCAGCTATGGGTACAGGACCAAAGACTGCAGCCTGCAACATCCACGCAGTCAAAACACGGCAATGAGGTTTGGGCGCCGATGCACGGGCGTATCGTGAAATTGCATGTGGCCGATGGAGATGAGGTCAAGGCAGGACAGTTACTGCTCGTCATGGAAGCCATGAAAATGGAACACCACTTGAATGCACCCAAAGATGGCGTGATCAAGCATGTCGCGGTGCAGGCTGGTACACAAGTAGCGCTCAGGCAGTCATTGATTCATTTCAATTAGGACACGCTTAGGCCGACCCGTCCGTTAGGGTTTGGTATTTCTGCTCACGAAAGTTAAAGACACGCTTAGGCCGACCCGTCCGGTGCGCTTTTTTTCTGCGCTTTCGCTCGAAAAAAACGCCCCCGCCTGTCCGGCCTTTGGTGATTCGTTTGAACTAACAAGACTTCTGAAACTGCAGAAATGCCGTCGGAGGAAATATCTCGATCGGATAAACGACATGCCGGGCGGGCCGACGCGAACGTTGCCGTAGGCGGTGAGCGGCGACCGAGCCGGCATGGCGTGAGTTAATTGGTTTCTGACTCCAATTACTCTAACAAGACTTCTGAAACTGAGGAAATTGGTGTCTGACCCCAATTAAACCAATTAATCCAGCTTGAAGTAGTCAGAAATGATTTTCCATTTACCGTCCTGAATCTGCGACAAACGGGAACGGTTAGAACTCAAATGTTGAGTAGGCGTGAATTTACCTTCAGGTCCGCCGAAGATATCAGAGGGCAGCGTGCTGCTGTCCATGGCTTTGATGAAACTGTCGGTGGTCAAGCCGGGACCAGCTTTTTGAGCACCCCGAATAAACGCATCCACAATGATGTAGCCATACACCGAGAAAACCGTGGGGTCGTCACCGAACTTGGTTTTGTATTTATTGGCCCAAAACTCAATCGGCTTGGAAGGTTCATCCAAGTAAGGGTGCGGCACAGTCATGGTGGCATACATACCGTCCATCGCCTTGCCGCCCAGCTTGTGAATCAAATCGGTATACGCTGCACTTGAACCGATGAACAAAGGATTAAAGCCAGTTTTGCGAGCCTCGGCGATGGTGCCTACCGTCTCCCGAATGATGGTGCCCAACACCACCAATTCACAACCGGCAGATTTCATGCGCGCGACTTGCGAGGAAAAATCTGTTGCGCCACGTTTATAAGACGTCTTCTCAGTGAAATCCATGTTGATGGTCTTGAGTCCAGCCTCTGCACCGCGCAGTACCTCTAAACCAAATTCATCGTCTTGGTGAATCGCACACACCTTGGTGAGTTTTTTCTCTTTGACCAGGCTCGGTATTGCAGCTCTCATTTGATCAAAATAAGTGGCGAACGCCGCATACTTCAATCTGTTGAAGGGCTCGTACATTTCGCGCGCTGCGGTCACGGGTAAAAAATTGATGATATTTTTGTCAAATTGAACCGGCATGGCCGCGTTGTTTTGTGCGGTTCCAATGTGGGCGGCCATGATGAAAATTTTGTCTTGGTTCACCAGTTTTTGTGCAGCCAATACAGCTCTCTTGGGGTCATAGCCGGAGTCTTCGGTCACCAGACGCAATTTGCGCCCGTGAATACCTCCCTGCTCATTGAGTTCGTCAATCCGCAATTGCATGCCGTTACGCACAGCCTTGCCATAACCAGCCAAGGGGCCGGACAAATCTTGTATGGTGCCGATCAAAATTTCGTCTTTGGTCACGCCTTGTTGTTGCGCCCATGCTTGCCCTAAGCCAAGCGCAAGCATTGCAATCAAAAGTTGTTTTTTCATGGTTCAGTTCCTTATTCAAGCTTTAAAAGATTCAAGTGGCATACATGGACTCAATCAAATCACTGTACTTCTTTTCAACAAACTTACGCTTGAGTTTCATGGTGGGCGTGAGTTCATCATCTTCGGCAGTCAATTGGGTATCAAGCAAGCGGAACTGCTTGATCTGCTCGACGCGTGCAAATTTGGTGTTCACCTTGTCAATTTCTGTCTGTATCAATGACTGTACTTCAGCAGCCCGGGTGAGGCTGGCGTAATTGGAAAAAGGCACATCATGATCTTGGGCAAATTTCTCTACGTTATCCAAATCAATCATGATGAGTACCGACAAGTAAGCACGCTTGTCCCCAATCACCACAGCGTCAGTGACATAAGGTGAGAACTTCAATTCGTTTTCCCATTCACTGGGCGTGATGTTCTTGCCGCCTGCCGTGATGATGATGTCCTTCATGCGATCGGTGATTTTGAAAAAACCATCGGCATCCACACTGCCCACATCCCCAGTATGCAACCACCCGTCTGCGTCAACAGTTTCTGCGGTTTTCTCGGGCTGATTCAAATAACCCATGAACACATTGGGTCCGCGAATCAACAACTCTTGGGTTTGCGGATCGACTTTGACTTCGTTGTAATCACAGGCCTTGCCAATCGATCCTGGCAGGATGTGGTCATAAGGCATGAATGTGGAAGCACCGCCTGATTCGGTTTGTCCCCACACCTCCAGCATGGGAATGCCCAAGGCCAAATACCAGCGCACCAAGTCTGGCGAAATAGGCGCAGCACCTGTGCCTAAAAACCTGGCACGTTCAATTCCCATCATGCGGCGCACATTGTTCAAAGCCAACAACCTCGCCACATGAAAAGACAACTTCAACCACAGCGGCACTGCCTGTCGTTTCAACACCCGCTCAGCCACGGCATAGCCAATCGACAGACTCAGTTTGTAAACGGCTTGCTGAAAAGCTCCAGCCTCAGCAACCGCAATCGTCACTGCCGAATAAAACTTTTCCCAGACCCGGGGCACCGCGAAGAAAAGGGTTGGTGCAATTTCACGCACATTTTCAGGCACGGTGTCCGGGTTCTCGACAAAATTCAAAATGGAGCCGCCGTAAATGCAGGAGTACATGCCGCCGATGCGCTCGGCGATATGGCACAAAGGCAAAAACAACATACGTTCATCATTTTCATCTTGTGCCAAATAACGGCTGTAACCGCGCATGACAAACACCATGCCAGCGTGACTGTGCATGGCACCCTTGGGCTTGCCGGTGGTGCCGGATGTGTAAATCAAGATCGCCAAATCAGCGGGCTGTCGACTGACGCGACGCTGTTCAAACTCATGCGCGTGCAATCTGTCATAAGCAGCACCTTGCGCCCGCAACTCCTCCAAACTGATGACCATGGAGTCGGCAAAACGCGTCAACCCTTCGGTGTCTATCACCACAATCCATTTCAACAAAGGCAACTGCCCGCGCACCGTCAACGCTTTGTCTAATTGCTCTTCATCCTCGACAAACAGCACCGTGGTGCGGGAGTCTTCGCACAAGTACTGCACCTGTGACACCGAGTCTGTCGGGTAAATGCCGTTGGATATGCCGCCTGCGGACAAAACCGCCATGTCAGCCAATACCCATTCCAAACGTGTATTGGACAAAATAGAAGCGCAGTCGCCCACACCGAAACCTTTGGACACCAAACCCATGGTGAGTTCACGCACAGCTTGTCCTGCCTGCTCCCATGTCCAGCTTTGCCAAATACCGAATTTTTTCTCGCGCATCATCAAACGAGAAGAACGCGCAGCCACCCCATTCCAAAAAATATCCGTGATGGTTTCACCCGGCATCAAGATGTCGGATGTTCCTTTGAGCCTGGCGCTGTCCCATAAAACACTCATGTGTTATCTCCAGGTTTTTTTCTTTTTCCAGCGCCGCTCATCCCGGGCACCGGCTTCTTTGAGGCCTAAGTAAAACTCTTTGATGTCATCCTTTTGCAGCAAACGTGCACAGGTGTCTTCCATGACGATGCGGCCTGACTCCAACACAAAACCATAGTCAGCCACATTCAATGCCATGTTGGCATTTTGCTCGACCAGCAACATGGTGGTGCCGCGTTCGCGGTTGATGCGCAGCACGATTTCAAAAATTTCCTGCGTCAATTTAGGCGACAAACCCAGTGAGGGTTCGTCCAACAAAATCATCTCCGGGTTGCTCAGCAAGGCTCTCGCAATCGCCAGCATTTGCTGTTGACCGCCGGACAGCAAACCGGCGGGTTGCGCCGCACGTTCACGCAATATCGGGAAATAAGCAAACGCTGTTTCAATGTCTTGGGCGATGCCGTCTTTGTCACTGCGGATATAAGCACCCATCAACAAATTGTCACGAACCGACAGCAACGGAAAAACCTCACGCCCCTCGGGCACATGCACCAAACCGCGTTGCACGATAAGGGCCGGGTCCATGGCCGTGATGTTGTCGCCTTTGAATTGCACGGTTCCCTTGCGCGGGTCAATGATGCCGGAAATGGTTTTCAGCACGGTGGTTTTGCCCGCGCCGTTAGAGCCCAACACGGCTGCAATCTGACCACGCCGCACAATCAAACTCACGCCGCGAATCGCACGCACCGGACCGTAGGCGCTCTCAACGTTATTGAGTTGCAACAGGATGTCGCTCATGCGGCCTCCCCTGTCGTGCGTTTGAAAGCGGTGGCATCGAATGTACCGCCCAAGTAGGCTTCGATCACTGCCGGATCAGATTGCACATCGGAAGGTAAACCCATGGCCAGCACCTCGCCCTGGTTCATGGCCAACACGCGGTCGCTGACTTTGGAGACCAGGCTCATGTCATGCTCGACCATCAACACGGTGATGCCCAAGTCTTTTTGAATATCTTGTATCCAAAAAGCCATGTCTGCGGTTTCCTCCACATTCAAGCCGGAGGAAGGTTCGTCGAGTAACAACAACTTAGGCTCGGTACACAAGGCACGTGCCAGTTCCACCACTTTGCGAATGCCATAAGGCAAGCCCGCCACCATGGTGTCGCGGTACTTTTGCAAGTCCAGAAAATCGATGATCTCTTCCACCTTGCGTCGGGTTGCTATTTCTTCACGTCTGACTTGGGGCGTGAACAACATATGCTGCCAAAAACCTGTGCGTTTGTGCACATGACGGCCAATCAGTAAGTTGTGAAGCACCGAAGCGTGTTCAAACAACTCGATGTTTTGAAACGTGCGGGCAATCCCGGCGGCAGCGACTGCATGAGCAGGCATATCGCTCAAGCGTTGGCCTTGATAATCAAGGTGGCCTGAGGTGGGTGTGTAAATACGGCTGATCAAATTGAACACCGTGGTCTTGCCAGCGCCGTTGGGACCAATCAAGGTAAACACCTCGCCTTGGCGCACTTCAAAACTGACTTGGTTGACCGCGAGCACACCGCCGAAGCGAACCGTCAAATCGTGGGCGCTGAGAAGAATATCGCTCATTTGAGTCGGTCCGATTTCTGGAAACTTTTCTGTCGCTTGAACATGCCCTTGCGATAGAAAGGAAACAACTGGAACCAAGTGCGAATTTTCAGCCAGCGACCGTACAAGCCCATGGGTTCGAACATGACAAACGCAATCAGTACCAAACCGTAAACCACCGCCTGCAAACCCGGCGCTTGGCCGATGACTGCCGGTAAATAATCTTTGCCCAGCGTGATGAACTGCGGCATGGTGATCAAAAAGATGGCACCTAAAAATGCGCCGTGCACTGAGCCCAAGCCACCGATCACCACCATCAATAACAAGTCGATGGACTGCAAAATACCGAACTGGTCCGGGCTGATGAATTGCATTTTGTGCGCATACAAAGACCCACCGATTCCCGCTAATGCAGCCGACAACATGAAGGAGATGGTTTTGTAATAGGCCAGATGAATGCCCATGCTTTGCGCGGAAATTTCCGAGTCCCGGATAGCTACAAACGCGCGCCCTGTGGTACTGCGCAACAGGTTTAAAACAGCCAAGGTACACAACACAGTCACGACCAAACAAACGGCATAAAACTTGTCGCCACTGTCTGCTTTCCAACTGCCGATGACCAGTGTTTTCACATGCATGCCTGCGTTGCCGCCTGTCAAACTTTCCCAGCGTGCCAGCACCTCTTCCACAATGAAACCAAAGGACAAAGTGGCGATGCCTAAGAAAATGCCTTTGACCCGCAATGCAGGCAAGCCCACCACGGCACCCACCAGCGCAGACAAACCTGCGCTGACAATCACCGTCACCGGGAACGGCATACCGTGGGCGGACAACACTGCGGCGACATACGCGCCCACGCCCATGAAAGCCGCGTTACCGATGGAGAACAAACCGGTGAACCCGGCCAGCACCATCAAGCCCAAACCCATGATGCTGTAGATCATCACAAAGGTCAGTTGTGCCAGCCAATATTCCTGTAACACCCAAGGCGCAAAAGCCAAGGCCAGCAATAACAAGGCATACCAAAACACATGGCCGTTGTGCTTGGCCAAATCGATGTCTTGGTTGTAAGAGGTTTTGAAAATAAAGCGCATGGCTCAGACCTTTTTGCGCAAGTTGTCGCCGAACAAACCGTTGGGCTTGAACACCAGCATCAGCAACACCACCACATAGGCGGCCACATCCTTGAAACCCTCGGGCAGCCAAAACCCAGACAAAGACTCGACCACGCCGATGATGATGCCGCCCACAATCGCGCCCGGCAAACTGCCGAAACCGCCAACGACAGCCGCAGGAAATGCTTTCAAACCAATGAAACCCATATTGGCATGGACAAACGTGATCGGAGCCAGCAGCAAACCTGCAATGGTTGCCACCACAGCGGCCAATGCCCAGACCAGTCCGTTGAGGCGCTTGACCGGTATTCCCATGTAGTAAGCAGCGAGTTGATTTTGCGATGTCGCCTGCATGGCAATGCCGATGCGGGAATACTTGAACATGACAAAAAGCAAACCGCATAAGACTGCGGTGGTGGCCATCACTACCAATTGTGTGGCACCCAGTACCAATTCGCCCAACTGAAAATTGATGTCTGCATACGGCACGGCCAGGCTGTGGGTTTCAGTGCCGATGTCTGGAATCATGGTGATCAGTCCACGCGCGACATAACCGACACCAATGGTCAGCATGACAATGGCAAATGCGGGTTGGCCCAACACAGGGTTGATCACCGATCTTTCGATCAACCACCCGATACCTGCCATGACCAACATGGAAACCAATACAGCGACTGCAAAAGGCCAGCCAAGGTATGACACACAAGCCAAACCGCAGAAGGCACCTAGCATCATCAGTTCGCCTTGGGCAAATGTGACGGTTTCAGTGGCTTTGTAAATGAGCACAAAACCTAAAGCGATCAGGCCGTAGATACAGCCTTGGGCTACGCCGCTCAAAATGACTTGCAATACTTGCATAGGAAATGTGTCTTGGGTTCCATAAAGCGACAGCCAAACCATTGTGTGTCATTTGCATCACCCGCAAGCTAGGCATATGCCAGCATTGACAGGCAAGCCGCTTGTACTGTCGGAATGCATGCATTCTGATGGCTATTGGGTTTTAAAATACACGACACTATTTAAATTAGTGGCAAATTATTCATTCATAGAATTAATTGGCTAAATTTAATTACACTTTGACGTGATTTAAGCATTCACTTTATAACAATAAGTTCTCAAATATCTTGTGTTGCGAACTTTGAGAGGAATCATGTCATGAGCAAAATGGTACTTTTA
>Ga0164294_10002373_pt1 | contig 17050 bp, 14 predicted proteins | sample GEODES005metaG_FD_111479 | JGI IMG/M metagenome (GOLD analysis project Ga0164294, IMG submission 111479) | Oligotrophic lake water microbial communities from Sparkling Lake, Wisconsin, USA - GEODES005 metaG | ecosystem: Environmental > Aquatic > Freshwater > Lake | place: USA: Sparkling Lake...
ACCAGTTTGTCGAGGCCGGACTCGAAATCGGTGATCGTGTCACCGCCTTCCAGCTTGGTGTTCCACACAAAGCTGTCTGCGCCGCCATTCCCGGTGAGCATATCCGCGCCAAAGCGCCCGTTCAACTCATCGGATGCAGAGCCCCCTATCAGCACATTGTCGTCATCGCCGCCCCTGAGGTCCGATTGAACGAGATTCTGGCTGAAATCGACGTTTTCGATGCCCTCGCAACTCTGCGGCGATCCGTTGAGAATGAAGTTCTGGTCGTACTCGATGGCAAGCCCGGCCTGCAGATCGATGCGGACAAGTGCGGTGTCCGAATTCGCGTTGTGCCCGGTGAGCACCAATGTGTCGTTGCCCGCGTCCCCGTAGCTGTCCTGCCCGTTGGGACCGACGATGTAACCGATCGCGTCATCGCCATCGCCGCTGTGGATGCTGTCCTTTCCGCCGCCACCGTGGATCACATCGTTCGCGCTGGTTCCGGTGATCGTATCGTTGCCGTTGGTGCCGTTGATCACCACCGTATCGCCCGCGCCCCAATACGAGAATCCAAGGCCTGACACATCGAGTTCGGTCGAATTCGCGTTGATCACCAGTGTCTCTGTCGAATCGGTGAAAAAGCCGTTGCCGAAGATGTCGGTGAACCCCGCCGCCTGCGTCCCGGTGAGCGTCGCGGTCAGGTGGGCATTGGTGAAGTTGCCCGCCGTGTCCCCGGCGGCAAGATAGAGCGTCTGGATGTTGGTGAGCGTCGTGCCCGTCAGATCGGTGCTGGCGAAGAGATCGATGCCATCACTGCCGCCGCCGCCATCGATGTTGTCACTAAGCGCTTCTTCGCTGGAGAAGATGCGGAAGCGATCATCGCCCATGTTGCCGCCGAGAAGATCAGCGCCCAGCCCGCCGGTGATCACGGCGCCGGCGTCCCCGGCTTGAATGCTGTCATCCCCGATGCCGCCGATCAGCTCGCTGATGACATCGTCGCGCCCGGTGAGATCGAGATCTGCGGTGGAACCGGAGCCATCGACGTTCTCGAAATTCAGCGCCCTGCTTGTCCCTGGGAATTCCTGATGATCGACATTTCGCAGATCGATGACTTCATTTTCGAACACCACCAGCGTGTCATTGCCCACGCCGCCATCAACGGTGGAGCCTGAGTTTTCCTGATAGGCAATCCGGTCATCCCCGCCGCCGCCGTCGATCGCCGCGCCGGACTTGTAGGTCCCGTCCGGCGCAAGGCCCACCGTGTCGTTGCCTGCTCCGCCGGTGAAACCGGCGATGGCCGCTGAAAGCGTGACGCTGGTGCTGGTGCCGGCGCCGCCAAGGCCGATGACATTGATCGCGTCGGCGGCATCGGCATTCACCAGCGTCAGCTTCGAAAGATCGGTGGACGAACCTGCGGCAAGCTCGACGGTGTAGAACGTTGCGACACCGTCGACATTGGTGCTGCCCATGGCCTGCAACCGTGCGGCATTCGCCCCGCTCACGGTCACGCTTGCCGCTGCGTTGCCGATGTAGGACAGCGCCTCGACGTTGGTGATGCTATCGCCGAGGAAATTCATCGACTGGTCGAAGACCAGATTGTCGGTCCCACCGCCGCCATCGAAGCTGTCGCCAGCGCCGAAGCTCGCGCCGGCAGCAAAAATGTATTGATCGTCGCCATCGCCGCCGAAGACGGTCTCGCCCCCCCCATTGTTGTAGACCGTAATGCGGTGGTCGCCCGTCAGGTCCACAGCATCGATAACGCTGTTTCCAGTGGAGCCCGAGACCAGAATCACCGACTCCACCGCATAGTTCGCGTCCGTCAGGGTGAGCGTATTGCCGCCCGCGGCGAGGTCTATCTCGTCGATCCCGGTCATGTGCGCGAGCGCATCGATGCCAAGTGCCCCTGCGGTGCGCAGGATCACCAGATCATAGCCACTGCCGCCCGCAACCGTGTCGCCCGCAAGGTCGGCAGCGTTGAAAAAGAAGGTATCGTCGCCCGCGCCGCCTTTCAGCGTATCGAGCCCGCCGCCTGCGGTCACCTCGATACGCCTTGTGCCGGTGAGCGTCGAAGCGTCGACCGTTTCGCTGCTGGTGCCGCTGCCGCCCGCCACCTTGATCAGCAGATCGGTCACGCCCGCAAAGTTGGCATCCTTGAGCGTAATGGCCGTCGTGCCTGCGGCCAGCGCAATGCTCTCCACCCCGCTGACCTTCGCCAGCGCGGCCGCCGTCAGCATGCCGGCCGTGGTGATGCGCAGCAGATCGGTGCCGCCGCCGCCGATCACGGTATCGCCCGCCAGACCGGTGACGGTGAAGCGGAACACATCGCGCCCCGCGCCGCCTTTGAGCACGTCCGTGCCAAGCCCCGCCGTCACGTCGATCCGCCGGGTGCCGGTGAGCGCCGAGCCATCGACCCCGTCCGACCCCGCGCCGCCGAGCACGGTGATCTTGTTGTCCAGAACATCGGCGAAGCTGGCATTCGAGAAGGCGAGCGTGTTGCCAGCCTTCGAGAGCTGGAGCGTCTCCACCCCGGTCACTTTCGTCAGCGCGCCTGCCACCAGCGCGCCGCCGGTGAGGAAGGCCAGCGTATCGCGCCCGCCGCCGCCGCTCACCTGATCGCTGCCGGTGAGGCCCACTGCCGTGAAGCGGAACGCATCCGCGCCCGTGCCGCCTTTCAGCACATCGGTGCCAAGCCCCGCCGTCACGTCGATGCGCTTGGTGCCGGTCAGCGCCGAAGCATCGACCGTGTCATTCCCCGCGCCGCCGAGCACGGTGACCTTGTTGTCGAGCACGCCGGTGAAATTGGCGTTCGTCAGGGCGATGGTGTTGCCGGCCTTGGAGAACTGGATCGTCTCCACCCCGGTCACTTTCGCCAGCGCGCCCGCCACCGGGCCGCCGCCCGTGAGGAAGGCGAGCACATCGCGCCCGCCGCCGCCGCTGACCTGATCGCTGGCAGTGAGGCCCGCCGCCGTGAAGCGGAACACGTCCGCCCCCGCGCCGCCCTTGAGCACGTCGGTGCCAAGGCCTGCGGTAACCTCGATGCGGTTCGTGCCGGTGAGCTTCGCGCCATCGACCGTATCATTCCCCGCGCCGCCGGTGACCACGATCCGCGCGCCGGCCACGCCGGCAAAGTTCGCATTGAGCAGCGTGACGCTGTTCCCGGCCTTGCTGAGCGCGATCTGCTCGATCCCGGAGATCCCGGTCAGCGCCGTGCTGGCGAGCGGCCCGCCTGTGGTGAGCTGCAGCACGTCCACCCCGCCCGCACCCACCGCGCGGTCCAGACGATCGAGATCGGCGAACGCCCAGCGGAACGTGTCTGCCCCTGCCGTGCCGGTGAACGTGTTGTTCTTCGCCTTCTGGCCGGTAAAGATCGCCATGATCGCCGCTGCCCCCGCCCAAACACCTTCAGGAGGGCACAATAGCCCGACCCCGCAGGCCGCAGAGTGACGTTACGCAGTCGGGCGGTCAACGCGCATTACGGATATCGATCGAGACGGCGACCTGACGCGGCGACGACGCCCTGCGAATTTCGGGCGCTGAGAGCCGGTGCCGTGAATGGTGGGGAAAACAAGGTGTACCGCACCCGGGGTGGGCGTTTAGGTCGTTTTGCAATCTATCCGCAATTCCCGCTGCGTAATACTCTCATGCAACTTCCCGATGCCGTCGTTCCCGGCAATGACGGCACCTTTTTGCGAGGTTCGGCGTGAGGGCAAAAACAAAAGGCTTCCCGGTACGCAGGCGTGCGCTGGCCCAATTTGGTTCAGCGCTTGTGCTGGCGCTTGCTTGCGGGCTTGGCGGCGGCGTTGTCGCCCCGATTGCCGCGCAAGCGCAGACTGTCCCGGGGTCGACCATCTCGGCGCAGGATGCGGAGCGCTTTCTCCAGCAGGCAACATTTGGCTATTCGGACGCCGACGTCGCCCTCGTGCAATCGATCGGCTATTCGGCCTGGATCGACAGACAATTTTCCATGCCGGTTCAGTATTCACACCTTGATTTTTATAACAAGATCTTTCCGACCACAAAAGATTCAAATATTTATCCAATTCATCCCGAAATGTGGATTGGATTTTCAAAAGACGATCAGCTAAGGCAGCGCTATCTTTTTGCGATCTCGCAGATATTGGTCAATTCGACTTATGTCAATGCGACGCAGGATTATGGACGAGCGATGGCGCGCTACGTCGATATCCTCCAGACGACCGGTCTGACAACATTCGGCGACCTGTTGACGCAAGTGACGCTCAGCCCGGCAATGGGTGCCTTCCTCTCCAATCTCTACAATCGCGGCGACAGGAGCCTGGCCGGTCAGCAGCCTGACCAGAATTATGCCCGCGAGGTGATGCAGCTGTATTCGATCGGCTTGTGGGAGCTCAATCCGGATGGCAGCCGGAAGCTCGATGCAACAGGGCAACCTATCCCGACCTATACGCAGGCGGACGTGGTCGGGATTTCCAAGGCACTCACCGGCTTCGGGCTCAAAGGCGCGAACGCGGACGATTGGGATTACACCAATTGCTTCTGTCGCCCCCCCGCCAAGATGATTGTGCAGACGAAGCCCATGGAGGGCGCCAACTCGTACCACTCCGCCGAGGAGAAGACGTTCCTCGGCGTCACGATCAAGGCTGGTGCGACCACGCCGGCCGCGGATCTCAAAGTGGTCATGAACCGCCTTGCCAAGCATCCCAATGTCGGCCCCTTCATCGGCCGGCAGCTGATCCAGCGGCTCGTCACGAGCAATCCGAGCCCGGCTTACATCGCCCGCGTTTCGGCCGTGTTCGACAACAACGGATCGGGCGTGCGCGGCGACATGAAGGCCGTGGTCAAGGCCATTCTGCTCGACACGGAGGCGCGCGATCCGGCCAAGGCAGCAGAGCCCACGTTCGGCCGCATCCGCGAACCGATCCAGCGCTATGCCCAGATCCTGCGCGTGTTCAACGCCAAGACCGGCGTGGACCCCGATGATTTCGGCATTCCGACCTGGGACGAAGGTGGCCGCAGGGGCCTGTGGCAGTCGCCGCTCCATGCGCATACCGTGTTCAACTTCTACTACCCCGATTACAAACCGGCGGGGACCGAGCTTTTCCGGCGCAATCTGGTCTCGCCGGAGATGCAGATCACGACCGCCGCTTCGGTCGGGGACATCGACGACTTCATCTGGAACACGCTGCTCTATGGCGGCCTGACGAGATACGTCGATGAGGCCAATCCCAATGCGGTCACGCTGCAACTCGATTACAGCGCGTGGCTGCCGCTCGTGCGGACGCCCACCGCGCTGGTCGAGAAGATGAACCAGCGCTTCATGGCCGGGCAGATGTCTGCCGCGCTCAAGCGGCAGATCCGCGAAGCCATGGCGGCGATCACGGACGACTGGGCCCAGACCAGCGGCGGTCTCGCCCAGCTCAAGTTTGCGCAAGGCATGCGGGTCATGATCGCGTCTGCCGAATACGTAGTTCAGAAGTAGGAGGGGAATTCCATGACGCACGCAGCTTCGCGCCGCGAATTCCTCCGCCGGGCCAGCGCCTTTGCGGCTGCGGGCATTGCCTCCCCCTTTGCGATGGGACTTGCGGGGATTACCGCAGCTTCGGCGCAAAGCGCGAGTGATTACAAGGCGCTGGTCTATGTCTCGCTGAGCGGCGGCAACGACCATCTGAGCAGCTTTGTGCCCTATGACATGCCATCCTATACCCGCTATGCGAATGTGCGGCGGGACCTGGCCCTGACCCGCGCGTCGCTGCTGCCGCTGACCGCAGCGAGCCCGCAGAAGGGCCGACAGATCGGGCTCAGCCCGCGCCTGACCGGCATTCGCGATCTCTACAAGGCCGGCCGCATCGCCATCGTGTCCAACGTCGGCCCGCTGCTCGAGCCGACCACGCGCGCCGATGTCGACGCGGGCCGGGCCAGGCTGCCCCGCCTGCTTTTCTCGCATTTCGACCAGAGCAACATGTGGGCCAGCCTCAACGAGGCCAGCGAATATGGCTGGGGCGGGCGCATGGCCGACATCATGGCCTCCACCAATACCCATCCCATCGCGACGACCATTTCGTCGGCAGGGTATACGCGCTTCGGGACGGGCGCCAACACGTTCGCCTTTTCGGTTTCGAACGAGGGTGTGCCGCAGCCCTACTTCGAACCGGGATCGCCCTTTGAACGCGCGGTTACCGGATCGGCGAGCCGGGCCAATCTGCTCGAGAAAGCCTATGCGCAGGCCCATGAGACCCTGCGCGAGGAATCCGCGGTCCTGAACAGCGCGATTCTGCCCGACGGGACGTTCGGCAAGACTCCCGGCCGCGGCGAAAACGAACTGGCCAACAGCCTTCGCACCATCGCCCGCCTGATCGGCGCCGGCAGCGCGATCGGTGCGCGGCGCCAAGTGTTCTATGTCGAACTGGGCGGGTTCGATACCCATAGCGAACAGGCCATCTGGCACCCCCAGCTGATGACCAAGCTGAACAGCGCGCTGGTGTTCTTCGATGCCATGCTCGGCAAGATCGGGATGCGCGACAAGGTCACGCTGTTCACGGCATCCGAATTCGGCCGGAACTTCGTGCCCAATGAAGATGGCACCGATCACGGCTGGGGATCGCACCATCTCGTCATGGGCGGCGCGGTCAACGGCGGAAACATCTACGGCAAGCTGCCCTCGATCAGCGTCAACGGCCCTGACACGACCTGGGAAGGCGGGCCGATGCTGCCCAGCACGTCCGCCTCGCAATACGCCGCCACGCTCGGGCGGTGGATGGGGATCAGCGAGAGCGACCTTGCCGACATTCTGCCCGATCTGGCGCACTTCGATGCGAAAGATCTGGGCTTCATGAAGAAGGCCTGACGCGCGGCTAGGAAGGCGCGTCCGCGCTGCAGGCGATGGCCGTTCCGAAGGTGGGCCGCTTCGCGGCGTCCCTTACTTGACCAGTTCGACTTCCTCGAAGCTCAGTTCGACCGGTGTGGCGCGGCCGAAGATCGAGACCGCGACCTTGACGCGCTGCTTTTCGAAATCGAGTTCTTCCACCGTGCCGTTGAACGAGGCGAACGGGCCGGCGTTGACCTTGACCGGATCGCCGATCTCGTAATCGACCAGCACCTGCTTGCGCGGTTCGGCGGCGGCGGCCTCGCGCGCGCCGAAGTAGCGGGCGGCTTCCTTGTCGGAAATCGGCTGCGGCTTGTTGTTGTTGCCGAGGAAGCCGGTGACCTTGGGGGTGTTCTTCACAAGGTGGTAGATGTCGTCGTTCATCGCCAGCTTGGCGAGCACGTAACCGGGCATGAACTTGCGCTCGACCTGAACCTTCTTGCCGCGCTTCACCTCGGTCACGGTCTCGGTCGGCACTTCGACCGATTCGACCAACTGCGAGAGGCCGATACGCTCGGCTTCGGAGAGGATGGCTTCCTTCACCTTGTTCTCGAAGCCGGAATAGGCGTGAATGATGTACCAGCGGGCCATGGGCAGTCCTTGATGAATCTGGGGTCTGTTGATCAGGCGAGCGACAGCAGCGAGCGCACGATCAGGCTGAAGATCGTATCGATGCCGAGGAAGAACACCGCGAGGATCAGCATCATGATGCCGACAAAGATCGCGGTAGAGGTCGTCTCGGCGCGGGTCGGCCAGATCACCTTGCGCGCTTCGGCGCGCACTTGGTTGACGAATTCACCCGGGCTCAGCTTTGCCATCACGCGTTCCTGCCAATCGTCGATACGCCCGCCCCCGGGCATCGGGGGCATCACGGCTTCCGGCTAGGCCTCATCGCCACCCCGGACAGGTCCGGGAGGGGCAGGAGAAGTTTCCGATGTCGGAAGAGCCTCGCATTTAGGAGCAAGGGCCGCGCTTGGCAAGAGGATGGCGCGCGGCGGCATGCCGCGCCTGCCGGCGCCACCGGGTGCCGAACGAGTTACCGTTGCGGTTTGAATCGCAATCGGATTAAACCTGCCCCATGAAAATATTGTTCTACGGGGGATGCCACGGTTCTGCGCTTCGCCGGATTGCGGAGCAGTTTGACACCGGTGCGCACCAGCTCGATCATCTGACGAATTTCGTGATGATCGAGCGGGGCGAGCCGTTTCCCTACGACTATGCGGCCGGTTTTGACCTGATCATCTTCAGTCCCATCCTGAAGAAGGGCGACTGGAATACCGACCGTCTCGAAGCCTTCTGCGAGACGCGAAAGATCGCGTTCATCAAGTATCCCTGGATCGAGTGGAGCGGCTACTTCCCCGGCATGGAGAAGATGGATTTCGGTTGGCACAGCGAATGGTGGAACATGGCGCTCAGAAACGAGGCCGCCCGGTTCGAGCGTTTTGACCAGTTCTACGAGGCCGTGCTGGACGGTGACATCCTCGCCGAAGAGGCCCGCGCCAACCGGACGTTCACCACCGATTACCTCCGCGGGTTCGAGGTCAATACACACGTCGGGATCGTCGATTTTCTGGAGGAAAATCATCAGCGTGAGCGGCTGATGCTCACCCCGGATCATGCCGCCACCAGCGTTTACAAGCACGTCTACCGGCAGATCGAGGCGATGGCCGGTCGCATCGTCGATCCGGGCTTCTATCATACAGCCTTCGAGATCCAGGCGGGGATGGAAGCACCGATCATCCCGTCGGTCGCCCGCGCGCTGGGGCTGCAGTTTGCGGGGAGCGACTATCGCAATACGCTCTTCGCCGGCAATGCGCTGATCATCCTCAGGGACTACTTGCGGCTGCAATTCTTCGCGCCCCGCATCGCGCGGGCCACAGCGAAGACCAACACGCGGGCCAAACTCGCGCTCGACAATCCGGAAAGCTTCGTTTCCATTCCCATGAAGGAAGCCTTCATCGTCGAGCTCACCGGCGAGATGCGCTCCGATCATGTGCGAACGCGTATCATCTCGCCGGCAAACGCCGTCCGCGCCCGCTCCGCAAATCTTTCGGGGAGCGAACAGTGGCTCTATTCGAAGCACTGGGACTTGACCCCGATGTGGCCAGCGTAGGCAGCCTGCCCCGATCGGCGCAGGCTTCAGCGTTGGCGGATCACAAAGTGCCGGTGTCGATCACGAAGCGGTAGCGCACGTCGCCCTTCAGCATGCGCTGATAGGCCGCCTCGATCTCTTCCATGCGAATCAGTTCGATGTCGGAGACCACGCCATGCTCGGCGCAGAAATCGAGCATGTCCTGCGTCTCGGCGATACCGCCGATCAACGAGCCGGCGAGGCTGCGGCGCCGCGTCAGGAAGTGGAACAGCGTGGGCATCGGGTGCGGTTTTTCCGGCCCGCCGACCATCACCATGGTCCCGTCCCGCGCGAGGCAGAGCAGGAAAGGATCAAGATCGTGGCTGTGCGAGACGGTGTTGATGATGAGGTCAAGGCTCTCGCGGGCGGCCTTCATGGCGGCCTTGTCGGTCGAGACGACGACATGGTGCGCGCCCAGCGCCAGAATCGCATCGCGCTTGGCAGGGCTGGTGGTGAAGCCGGTGACTTCAGCGCCAAGCGCGCGGGCCAGCTTGATGCCCATGTGGCCGAGGCCGCCGATGCCGACCACGCCGACACGCTTGCCGGGCCCCGCATTCCAGTGGCGCAGCGGCGACCAGGTGGTGATCCCCGCGCAGAGCAGCGGCGCGACCGCGGCGAGCTGCGCCTTGGGGTGGCGAATCGCCAGCACATAGGCCTGATCGACCACGATGCTTTCGGAATAACCGCCCAGCGTGTGGCCGGGCGCATCGGGCGTGGGCGAATTGTAGGTGCCGGTCATCCCGGTGGCGCAGAACTGCTCCAGCCCCTCGCCACAAGCGGAACACGTGCGGCAGCTATCGACGATGCAGCCGACGCCTACGCAATCGCCAGGCGCGAATCGGGTGACCGCATTGCCGACCGCGCTGACCGTGCCGACGATCTCGTGCCCCGGCACGCAGGGAAACTGGGTGCCGCCCCATTCGCCGCGCACGGTGTGGAGGTCTGAATGGCACACGCCGCAGAATTCGATGGCGATCACCACATCCTCAGGGCCCGGCGCGCGGCGCGCGATCGCGAAAGGACCGAGCGGCTGGTCGGCGGCTTGGGCAGCATAGGCCTTGACGGTCATGGCAGGAGGCTTTCGGCAGGAGGCACGGCGCGCACCATGGCAGGCGTCCCGGGCTCAGGCCCACTCGCTAAAGTGGGAAAACGGCACCTGTCCTTCAGAACGGACTGGCAGGAGTGGAGGGACTCGAACCCACGGCCCTCGGTTTTGGAGACCGATGCTCTACCAACTGAGCTACACTCCTGTGCCGGAGAAAGCGCCCTTAGTGGGTTGACGCGGCAAGCGCAACCAAGGGAAAGAACATTCTATCCGCGATGGCCCGAAACGAAACCCCGATCATCCCGCCGGAACTGCTGCTCCAGGCCTATCGCGCCGGGATTTTCCCGATGTCGGACAGCCGCGACGATCCCGAAGTCTATTGGGTCGAGCCGCGCATGCGGGCGATCCTGCCGCTGGACGGGTTTCACCTTTCCCGCAGCCTTGCGCGCACCTTGCGGCGCGGGCGCTTCCGCGTAACCTGCAACGAGGCCTTTGACGCGGTGATCGATGCCTGCGCCGCGCCCCGCCTCGAGGCCGAGGACAGCTGGATCAGCCATCGCATCGCCGAAAGCTACCGCGCGCTGCACCGCCATGGCCAAGCCCATTCGATCGAGGTCTGGCAGACCATCCCCGGGCAGGAAGGTCCGGACGCTCCCGAAGTGCTGGTCGGCGGGCTCTATGGCGTCGGCTTTGCCCGGGTGTTCTGCGGCGAGAGCATGTTCAGCCGCGCCAGCGATGCCTCGAAAGTCGCGCTGGCATGGCTGGTCGCGGCGCTGCGGCGCGGCGGGGCCGAATTGCTCGATTGCCAGTTCACCACGCCGCACCTTGCCTCGTTGGGCGCGGTGGAAATCCCGCAGGCGCGCTATCTCGATCTGCTCCAGGACGCGCTTGCCCCTCAGGCAGGCGGCGATTCGTTCGCGGGGGCGGGGGCGGGGGCAGCGGCGGGCGGTGCCGCTGCGACCGGGGGTTTGCCCGCCGGTTTTGCGGCGCTGCTGGTCGATGCAGCGGCGGCGGGGCTGTCTTCCTCGCCGGGGAACTTCATTGCGCAATCCTTGACCCAGACATCATAGACCGGGTGCTCGACCACGTTGAGCGCGGGCGCATTCTTGTACAGCCAGCCAGAGAACACCTTGTGCCAGGCGAGCTTTTCCCGGGTGGTCGCGCGCTCCTCGACAAAGAGCTGGACGAAGGCGCCGGTTTCGGGCGGGTCCTCCCACGGCGCGGTGCGCTCGCAGGTGGCGAGCTTGATGATCGCATTGCCGATGCGCCGCGACTCGCCGGTCTTGAGCAGGACCACCTGGGTGATGTTGTTGCGCTTGTTGAGGAAGCCAAGCGTCGCGACGCGGTCCTTGACCGGCGTGCCGAACTCGCTTTCCACCGCACCGCCCGAAGGCCCGGCCGCAACGCCCGCGCCCTGGGTTGCCTCGCTCGGCGGCGGCGCTTCGTTCGCTTGCTTGTCACCGCAGGCCGAGAGCGCGAGCAGCGCAGGCGCCAGAACCAGGGTTCCCGGCAGCAGCGGTGCGAGGCGGCGCATCAGCCCTCGGGCGACCAGGCTTCGTAGTCGCCTGTTGCGCTCGCGCGCTTGCCGCCCCGCTCGAGCGCGCCTTGCGGGCGATAGGCCGCGGAGGTGCCGGTGGCGTTGGGCGTGAACTCCACTTCCCAGATGCGCGCCGGCGGCAGGTTGCTTTCGGGCACGCCGTCGATGCTGCCGTGGAGCCAGCCGTGCCATTCGGCGGGCACGCGGCTGGCATCGTTGGCGCCGTTGTAGATCACCCAGCGCCGTTCGCGCCCCGCAAAGGGATGGCCCTTGGGATAGGGTTTGCGCGCGCGGAAATAGGTGTTGCCTTGCGCGTCATGGCCGACTTTGACGCCGTTGCGGGCGTTGTCGATCATGGTGCCGAAGGTGGCGCCGTCCCACCAGGTAAAGATCTTGCCAAGGATGCTCATGGCATGGGCGCTTAGCGTCTGACAGGGGGGCCATGCAAGCGGCGGATGCACCCATTTGCCGCTGCGTGGGCGCATAAGTGGTTGGCATTGCCCCGCCGCCTCCATAGGCTGGCGCTTTCGGCCCTCCTAGCGGGACAGACACGTGGCCTGGCAGCATATCCAGATCGCCCGCTTCGGCGGCCCCGAAGTGCTCGAGCTTGTCACCGAGGAAGCCCTGCCCGCGCCCGGCCCGGGCGAGGCGCGGATCAAGGTCCTGGCGGCGGGCACCGGCTTTACCGACACCTTCATCCGCATGGGCCGCTACCCCGATTTCAAGGGGCCGCTGCCATTCACCCCGGGCTATGATCTGGTCGGCGTCGTCGATGCACTGGGCGAGGGCGTCACCGCGCCCGCCGTCGGTACCATGGTCGCGGACCTCACCGTGGTCGGCGGCTATACCCAATATGCCCTGCGCCCCGCTGCATCGCTGGTCCCGGTGCCCGAGGGCGTCGATCCGGCCGAGGCGGTCTGCCTGCCGCTGGCCTATATGACCGCCTATCAGATGCTGACCCGCGCGGCCTGCGTGGAGCCCGGCGCGCGCATTCTCGTGATCGGGGCTTCGGGCTCGGTCGGCACGGCGATGCTCGATCTGGCCCGCGCCATGGGTCTTGCCGCGATCGGCACCTGCTCGGCGCGCAACATGGCGCTCGTGCAGAGCTACGGCGCGACAGCGATCGACTACACTGCCGGCGATTTCACCGCCGCCGTGCGCGCGGCGACGGGCGGGCGCGGGGTCATGGCCGCGTTCGATGCGATCGGCGGCGCGCATTTCGCTCGCTCCTTCGCCGCCCTGGCGTCTGGGGGGGTGCTCGTCGGCTATGGCTCACAGACCATGGCAACCGGCGGTGAAAGCGTGCTTGCCGCAGGGCTCGGCCTTGCCCGGCTCAAGCTGTGGACGCTGCTGAGCCCCCTGTTCGGGCGCCGCCGCGCGGTCTGGTATTCGATCACCGACCACCGCAAGGCCCATCCCGAGGAGTTTGCCGAGGACATGGCGACCTTGCTGGACTGGCTGCGCGAGGGCAGGATTCGTCCCGTCGTGGCCGACCGGCTGCCGCTTTCCGCCGCCGCCGAGGTTCATCGCCGGATCGCGGCGGGCGGCCTTGGTGGGAAAGTCGTTCTGCTGCCCTGGTAGCGCAGCTTACCAGGCGACCGTATCGCCCGGCTTGATGCCGAGCTGCGCCGCGCGTCCGCCGACAAGCTCGAGCACGCCGGCCGCATCGCCATCGGAGGGCAATGGCGTCAAATCATACGGCACGGCATTGGCGGCAACGTTGAGCACCTTGTGGTTTGCATCGATGAAAATGATGTCGAGCGGGATCACCGTGTTCTTCATCCAGAAAGCGGTGGGGCGCGGCGGGTTCATCGGGAAGATCATCCCCTCGTCCGCACCCATCGCCTCGCGGAACATGAGCCCGCGCGCTTGCTCGGCGGGAGTCGCGGCGACTTCGACCTTGAAGGCATGGGGGCCGCCGGCGGTCGTGACCGTGAGCGGCACGACCGAGAGGCCCGAAATCGGGTGGACCGCGCGCTCCGCTGCGGGTGCGGAGGTGGCGGCGCCTTGCGCGCTGGTCGATCCGGCAGCGAGCGGCGAGCAGCCGACCGCCGCAATCAGCAGCGCGAGGCTGGCGGCTCTAGTCCAAGGCATCTTCGGCATGTTCATCGGCCCATTCTTCCAGTTCGCGCAAGCCTTGCGCATCCATCACCCGGCGCGCGTGGTCAAGCCCATGCCCCGCCCGGAGATAGGCCGCCAGATGCTTTGCACGCGTGGCAGGATCAAGGCATGGTCCGGCTGAATAAGGCCAGAACCGTTTGCGCCGCGCAAAGGCGAGCACGGCGTGGCGGCGCTCGGTCTCGCTGCCGCGCGCCGCCGCACGCAAGGGCGCGGCGATTCCGGCGTGGTCCAGCGCGCTTTCGATCCGCCTTGCGCCATAGCCGCGCCGCCTGAGCCCCTCGCCCTTGGCGGCGGCATAGGCCGCATCATCGAGATAGCCGCGCGCCGCCATCGCTGCGACCAGCGCGGGCAGATCGGGCGGCGTGTCTCCGGCCCAGCCGCGCTCGCGCAGCTTGCGTGCCAGATAGTCGCGCAGCTTGCCCGAACTCGTGGCAAACCGGGCGACATAGGACAGCGCGAGCGCATCGAGCGTGGCGCCGTCGAGCGGCGGCGGCGCGGACTTCTGACGCGCCCCTCCGGACTTGGTAAACGACATGCCACATTCGTGCCACAGTCCCGCGCAAATGGGAACGTCCCGCATTGATTTGCGGGGACAGAACAGGCCGTCAGGGTCCGTTTCGCACCTGACCAAACCAATAAGCCCAGACCAATAAAACGGGGTAACGCAATGACTGTCCTGGACGCCGCCGCCCGCCCGGCCGCTCTGGTTCCCACGCCCAACGATGATGGGCGTCCGCGTCGGTTCGCCGATTTCGCCACTTTCTGCGAGGCGCTGGACTTCGCCGCCGAAGGTCCGTGCGGCCTCAATTTCAACGACGCGCGCGGCGTGCTCTCGCGCGTCTATCCCTATTCCGAGCTGCGCGCCGACGCGCTTGTCGCGGCGCGCCGCCTGATCGCCATGGGCATTGAACCGGGGATGCGCGTGGCGCTGATCGCGGAGACCGGCCCCGATTTTGCCGCGCTGTTCTGCGGCGCGATGTATGCCGGCGCCTGGCCGGTGCCGCTGCCGCTGCCCACCAGCTTCGGCGGCAAGGAAAACTACATCGACCAGCTCAGCGTTCAGGTCACCAGCTCCGACCCCGCGCTGCTGCTCTATCCGGACGAGATCGCGGCGATCTGCGCTGCCGCTGCCGAGCGCTGCGGCTGCAAGGGCATGACCTGGGACGAATTCGCCGCCGCTGCCGAGCCATCGGACGCGCCGCTTCCCGTGCCCGATCCCGATGCGATCTCCTATCTCCAGTATTCGAGCGGCTCGACCCGCTTTCCCCACGGCGTCGCGGTCACTCACCGCGCGCTCCTGGCGAATCTGGCCGGCCACTCGCATGGCATGAAGTTCCAGCCCGGCGACCGCGCGATCAGCTGGCTGCCGTGGTATCACGACATGGGCCTCGTCGGCTGCTTCCTCTCGCTGATCGCCAACCAGATGTCCGCCGATTACCTCAAGACCGAGGATTTCGCGCGCCGCCCGCTGGCATGGCTGGACCTGATCAGCCGCAACAAGGGCACCTCGCTCTCCTATTCGCCGACCTTCGGCTACGACATCTGCGCCCGCCGCATTTCGAGCCAGAGCAACGTGGCCGAACGCTTCGACCTTTCGCGCTGGCGCGTGGCGGGCAACGGCGCGGACATGATTCGGCCGGACGTGATGCAGAGCTTCGTCAACGCCTTTGCCGATGCGGGCTTCAAGGCGAGCGCCTTCCTGCCGAGCTACGGCCTTGCCGAAGCGACCCTCGCGGTCACGCTGATGCCGCCGGGCGAAGGCATCCGCGTCGAGCTGGTCGAGGAAGAGCGCCTTTCCGGCACGCCCCGGGATCTGTCCAGGCCTGCCCGCTACCGCGCGATCGTCAATTGCGGCCTGCCGGTGCGCGGCATGGACGTCGAAGTGCGCGGCGAGCATGGCGAGGCGCTTGCCCACCACCACATCGGCAAGGTGTGGTGCCGGGGCTCCTCGGTCATGCACTCCTATTTCCGCGATCCCGAAGCGACCGAGGCCTGCATGGTCGATGGCTGGCTCGATACCGGCGACATGGGCTACCTCAACGCGGAGGGCTACCTGTTCATTGTCGGCCGGGCGAAGGACATGATCATCATCAACGGCAAGAACCACTGGCCGCAGGATATCGAATGGGCGGTGGAGCAGCTTCCGGGCTTCCACCAGGGCGATATCGCCGCGTTCTCGGTAGAGACCGAGAACGGCGAGGAAACCCCGGCGGTGCTCGTCCACTGCCGCGTCACCGATCCCGAAGAGCGCGTGAAACTGCGCGATCAGATCCGCGACAAGGTCCGCGCGATCACCGGCATGAACTGCGTGATCGAACTCGTCCCGCCGCGCACACTGCCGCGCACGAGTTCGGGCAAGCTGAGCCGGGCGAAGGCGAAGAAGCAGTATCTGAGCGGCGAGATCGAGCCGTATAGCCTGGCGGCTTGAGCGCGCACCAGGATACTGCCCCCATGTCCGCTCACCCTGAGCCTGTCGAAGGGTGCTGGCGCAAAAGTTGTGTTTGATGCTTCGACAAGCTCAGCATGAGCGGAAGTGTGGTGTCTTTACGGTGGGCCCTTAGCCGACCAGCTTTTCGCCCTTTTCCCGCACCGCCGCTTCGATCATGCGGCGGGCGAAGCCGGCGCCGGCGGGGATCTCCACCTCGAAATCCAGCGAAGCCTCGGCAATCGTCGCAGTGCAGGGGATGGTATAGCCCATCGCGCTGACCATCAGCGCGAGGGTGTCCGCATCGGTCCAGGTGGTCTCGACCGTGGCGAGACTGCCGAGCATGCCCTTGGCCTTGTCCTCCGCCTCGCCCAGCCGCGCGGCCATGCGGCGGCGCAGCTCGTCCTTGCCGAGCGTGTGCGGGATCGAGACGCGCATCAACCTTCCACCTTCGGGGCGGCCAGTTGCGGCGGCGCCTGCTCCAGCCCATCCCCGTACTTGTAATCGAGGAAGCGCCCGCGCACGGCGAGGGCATCGAGATCGCCCGCCGCAAGCTGGCGCGTCACCGCGTCGATCTCCTGGCTGATCTTGCCGAGCCCGTCGGTGAGCTGCTGATCGGCATTGCGGCCGTCGCGCGTTTCGCGGCGCAGGTTTGCCGGAATGCGGCGATAGCTTTCGACCATGCCGGGCAAGTGCTCGCCCACCAGCTTGCGCACTTCGGACACCGCCGGTTCGGCCGGATCGACGCCTTCGAGCTGCAAGCCGAGGCCATCGAGCTGAACGCCGATCTGGTCGATCAGGTTCACCGCCGGCGCCGGCAGCGCGGGCCGCTGGGCTTCGAGCCAGAGCTCGGTGCGCGCGACCATCGTGCGCGCGTCACCCCGGTTGAGCACCGCCAGATCGGGCACCTTGAGCCGGGGGAATGCCGCGAACGCACCGACAGCGGCGACAATGGCGAGGAAAGTGAGGAC
>Ga0164294_10002374_pt1 | contig 17048 bp, 15 predicted proteins | sample GEODES005metaG_FD_111479 | JGI IMG/M metagenome (GOLD analysis project Ga0164294, IMG submission 111479) | Oligotrophic lake water microbial communities from Sparkling Lake, Wisconsin, USA - GEODES005 metaG | ecosystem: Environmental > Aquatic > Freshwater > Lake | place: USA: Sparkling Lake...
ATACGACAAAACCGCCGACAGTTACCTCGGCTTCATCCACATCGTCTCAATCCGCCTGTGGACCCGCCAATTTGTCAACGCCTCCTAAGGTGTCCCCAACCTGCCGCTTGTTCACCCGAAGCCCCCAAATCCCCTCACCCCAACAGCTCGTTCACAGCCCGCCAAGCCTGATCGATCGCCGAGCTCGTGTAAGCCGCGCGCCCGGAATCCGCGTTGGCAATCGTGATCGCGCCGAACTTGGCGCGGCCGACCAGATGCGGCGCGTCCGCTTCGTCGTCGCGCTTGGCGTCCCACAGCGAATTGTATTCGGCGGAGTAGCCGTGCGGCCAGCGGTTGACGGTGATCGCGGCGATGTCCTTGTGCGCGTCGAAGCCGTGCTGTCCCAGCGCGCGGGTGAGCAGGTCGACCGCGCGGCTCTCGAAGGTGGAGAACGGGGTGGCAAGCAGCTCGGCGCGGCCGGCGCGGCTTTGTTCGTGTTCGGGCAGGCCGGGGGCGTGGGGAAAGCTGTGGAGTTCGAGCAGGCTCGGCTCTTCGGGTGTTTTGGGGCCGGTGTAGCCGCCGATCTCGACCACGCGGTCCAGCCCGAAGTTGGTGAACCAGCCCGCCGGGCACCAGGCGCGGCTGATGCCCGCTTTGGCAAAGGCGCGCCAGTTGGTCAGCGCGATACTGGTGTAGCACAGCGGCTCCTTGACCAGCTCGTGCAGCCCCGCTTTCTGCGCCTCGGGAAGGTCAGGGATGAGATAGGGGATGACCATATTCCAGCAGGCCATGACGACATGGCGCGCGGCGACTTTGTGGACCTCGCCGCCGTTCGAATAGACCACATCCGCGCCCGCCGAGCCGCGGTTGGCGACGCGCACGACCATGCTGGAAAGGCGGATGCGGACCTGCTGCCCGGCGCGGTCCAGTGTTTCATAGTGGCAGGGCGCCAGCACCGAGCCTTCGGCGGTGACGCCCGGCGTCATGAATTGCGGCACCAGCTTTGCCACCAAGAGCCTCGCCACCGAGCCGTTGCCATCAGGAAAATGGAAGGTGTACGAGCCGCCGGTATTGGCAAAGCCGCGCGGGGTGAAGCCCATGCGCATGGTGCCGCCCTTGTCGATCTTCATGCCCTCAAAGCCGATGAACCGCGCGCCCCAGGCATCAAGCGCGGAGATTGCATCGCCTGCCGCGCACCACCAACCGAGCGGACGGTTTTGGTACCACCACACCGATTCCTCGTTCATCCCGCCATGCTTGAGCATGAAGTCGCGGTAGCTGATGCGGCTCAGATACTCCTTGCGCTCGGCCATCGGCATGGTGCCCAGCGGATCGCTTGCGCCTGCTTCACGCAGGGCGATCTGCGCCTGCGCGGCGGCGGAGAGCGGCGAACGAGCAAGGCTTTGCGCCAAGGTTTCGGACTTGGGCATGCGGATCAGCGCATCGCGGCCGAAGGTCTCGCGATCAAAGAAAACGCCGCCGCTGAGGCCCGCCGCATCAATCGCCGCGCCTGCATGCTCTTCATACTTTTCCGCCAGCGCGGGCGCATCGATACCGAGGCGGCGCAGCAGGCCGTCGGCCACTTTGCTGTAAGGCTCCGGGCTGTCGATCCCCAGCGTGCCGCCGTTGATGATCATCCGCTTGCCGCCGACGCTGAATTCGTTGCGCTTGGCATGGCCGCCGACATCGTCGTGGTTTTCAAGGATCAGGATGCGCGCCTTGGGGTTCTTGTCGCGGTAGAACATCGCCGCCGAAAGCCCGCTGATGCCGCCGCCGACGACGATGAGGTCATAATCCTCCTTCGCCGGGCCAGCGAGCGCCTGCCCCACCGCCTCGCCATCGCGCAGGGCGTGCGCGGTCTCGAACGAGCCGGGATGCGATCCGCGCAGGCCGGTGCGCAAGGGGGGGTAATAACCGCCGGGTTCATCAGGGTGCGCGGGCAGCGCGGCGGCGGCAGGCGCCGTCAAACCGAGCGCGGTGGCGGCAGCTGCCGAACCGGCGGCGGCTCCTTGCACAAAATCGCGGCGGGTCACGTTCGGTCCCAAAATGTGTTTGTCGCTCATCTCGCGCATCTCCCATCGGCAGGGGGGTCTTTACACACGCTACTGTGATCACATACGCTGCCCGGATGCAATGCCCTCGTTCGGGCGCAAGGATCACAAACCCATGCAACTTCCCCATGCGCGGCATCCTTCACGGCGGGGATTTTTGGCGGGCCTCGGCGCTGCCGCGGTCGGCATAAGCTTTTCTGGCCTCGCCGGATGCAAGGGGAAGAGCGGGCCGCAGCTCAATTTCTACACCTGGGATACGTACGTCGGCAAAAACACGCTGCCGGGCTTTGAAAAGGCCACCGGCGTCCGGGTGAACATGAGCCTCTATTCCAACAACGACGAGCTGTTTGCAAAGCTGCGCAGCGGCAATCCCGGCTATGATGTGGTGGTGCCCTCGAACGACTTTGCGCAGCGGATGGCCAAGGCGGGCATGCTCGCCCCGCTCGATCATGCCAAACTGCCCAATATCGAGAACATCGCGCCCGCATTCCAAGACCCGCCCTATGATCCGGGCCGCAAGTTTGCGATGCCCTATACCTGGCTGGTGCTGGGCATCGGTTACCGCAAATCGAAGGTTCAGGGCGTGCCCGACAGCCTGAAATGGGTGCTCGATTCCGATCGTTACAAAGGGCGCATCGCGCTGATTTCAGACGCGGCGGACTTGTGCCGCCTGTCCGAGATCTATCTCGGCCACGATATCAACGCCTTCGATCCCAAAGTTGTGACGCAAGTGCAGGACTTGTTGATCCGGCAAAAGCCCAATGTCGCCACCTTCCACGATGACAACGGGCAAGATCTGCTGCTGTCGGGCGATTGCGATCTGGTGATCGAGTATAACGGCGACATCGCGCAAGTGATGAAGGAGGACAAGGATCTGGCCTTCGTGGTGCCCAAGGAAGGCAGCATCATCCAGTCCGACCAACTGTGCGTCCCCACCGGTGCGCCCAATCCAGATGCCGCGCACGCCTTCATCAACTATCTGCTGAGCGCCGAGGGCGGCGCGGATGTGGCGCGCACCATCGCCTATCCCACGCCCAATGCCGCCGCGCTGGCGCTGATGGATCCGGCCTATAGCCAGAACGCTGCGATATTTCCGCCGCAGGAAGCGATGGCCAAGTGCGTTTATGCGCAGTATCTGGGCGAGGCACCCTATCGCGCTTATCAGGACATGATCACCCGCGTTCGCGCGGCTTGAAGGAGAAAGACCCGTGGCAACAGACTTTGCAACCATGGACCGCGCGGACAGCGCGGCGGACGATCTCGATCTTTCGCATTTCTGGATGCCGTTTACCAACAATCGCTATTTCAAGGCCAATCCGCGGATGTTCGTGGCGGCCAAGGACATGCATTTCACCTCCGACGATGGCCGCGCGGTGCTCGATGCCACCTCGGGCCTGTGGTGCGTCAATGCCGGGCATGGCCGCAACGCGATCACCGAGGCGATCCGCGAAGCGGCGGGCGTGCTCGATTTCGCGCCGACATTCCAGCTGGGCCACCCCTCGCCTTTCCGCCTTGCCAGCGCGGTGGCAAAAATCATGCCGCCGGGCATGGACCGCATCTTCTTCACCAATTCGGGATCGGAAAGCGCGGACACCGCGCTCAAGATGGCGCTGGCCTATCATCAGGCCAAGGGCGACAGCGGGCGCTTCCGGCTGATCGGGCGGCAACGCGGCTATCACGGCACCAACTTTGGCGGGCTTTCGGTCGGCGGCATCGGCGGCAACCGCAAGCGCTATGTCAGCCAAGTGTGGGGCGTCGATCATCTGGCGCATACCCATGGCGATGCAGCGCGGTTTCAGCGCGGACTGCAGCCGAGCAACGGCGGACTGGCGGCTGAGCTGGAAGAGCTGGTTTCGCTGCATGGCGCAGAGACAATCGCGGCAGTGATCGTCGAGCCGGTGGCGGGATCGACCGGCGTGCTGGTGCCGCCGATGGGCTATCTCCAGCATTTGCGCGAGATTACCAAGAAATACGGCATCGTGCTGATTTTCGATGAAGTGATCACCGGGTTTGGCCGCATCGGCGCCGCCACCGCCGCCGAGGCCTTTGGTGTGACCCCCGATATCATCACCTTGGCCAAGGGCCTGACCAACGCCACCGTGCCGATGGGTGCCGTCGCCGCATCACGCGAGATTCACGACGCCATCGTCCATGGTTCGCCCGCAGGGATCGAATTCTTCCACGGCTATACTTATTCCGGCCACCCGCTGGCCGCCGCCGCAGGTCTCGCCACGCTGGAACTTTATGCGCGCGAGGGCCTGTTTGCGCGGGCTGCCGCGATGGCGCCGGTGTGGGAAGAAGCGCTGCATTCCTTGCGCGATTGCCCGCATGTGATCGACATCCGCAATTGCGGGCTGGTCGGCGCGGTCGAGCTGGCGCCGCGCGACGGCACGGTCGGCGCGCGCGGGATGGAAGTGTTTCACCGCGCGTTTGACACCGGATTGCTGATCCGCGTGACCGCCGACACCATCGCGCTCTCGCCGCCGCTGATCGTGAGCGAGGCGCAAGTGCACGAGATAGCGGATGTGATTCGCAAGGTACTGCACGAGGTCGATTGAGCGTCATCGCCCGTTCAGGTGCGGCTTGCGATTGTGGCGGTGGCAGATGCGGGGTAACCCGCTTCAGTGAAGCCTGATCGGGAGAGACTATCGATGCGCACATCCACGCAAGCTGCGCTGCTTTGCGCCGCCGCCGCCCTCCTGCCCGCCGCGCTTCATGCGCAGAGCGCGCCTGCATCGGCGCAGGGCGATGTGGCGCTCACGATCTACAACAATGATCTGGCATTGGTGCAAGATACCCGCACCATGACCTTGCCCAAGGGGCGCAGCCGCCAGGAATTTCCCGATGTCTCCGCCAATATCCGGCCCGAAACGGTAACGCTCTCGGCGGGCGGTGCGGGGATCGTCGAGCAGAATTTCGACTATGACCTGCTCACCCCCGACAAGCTAATGGACAAGGCGGTTGGCCAGACAGTGACCCTGGTGCGCACCAACCCCGCCACGGGCGCGGAAACCCGCGAGAGCGCGACGATCCTGGCGAACAACGGCGGCACCATCGTGCGCGTAGGCGACCGGATCGAAGTGCTCGGCGGATATGGCGCGCGGGTGGTCTTCCCCAGCCTGCCCGCCGGGCTGCGAGCACGCCCGACTTTGTCGGTCACGCTCGATGCCGATGCGGGCGGCGCGCGGCCGGTGACGCTCAATTATCTCAGCCGGGGCTTCGGCTGGTCGGCGGATTATGTTGCGCTGTTTGACGATGCGGCAGGCAAGATCGACGTACAAGGCTGGATCACGCTCAACAACTCCAGCGGCACCGCTTTTCCCGATGCCAAAGTGCTGCTGGTGGCGGGCGCAGTGGGGCAAGAGAGCCCAAACAACGGCTATCAATCGGCGCGCCCGAGGATGATCGGCCGGCCATCGGGCAACAGCCCGGGCACCGAGACCGCGAACCGCGAAACGCTCGGCGACTTCTATCTTTATCCGATCGCAGGCCGCACCACCGTGGCCAATGCGCAGCAAAAGCAGGTGAGCTTCCTCGATGTCGCGGGCGCGCCCGCGAGCAAGGGCTATTACTTCCGCAACGACTGGCTGGGCAGCCGCGACGAGGCCGCCAGCGTCGACAGCGTGCTGCGCTTCTCGTCCTCGCGCTCCGGCGGCCTTGGCGACGCGCTGCCTGCGGGCACGGTGCGCGTCTATATGCGCGATGCGCGCGGCAGCCCGCAGTTCATCGGCGAAAACCGCATCGGCCACACGCCCATGGGATCGAGCCTCGCGCTCAAGACCGGCGAGGCGTTCGACGTGAAAGTGCAGCCCACGGTGCAGAAGCGCGAGCGCATCATGAGCGACGAATGGGAGCGCACCGCGCGCTACCGCATCAGCGTGGACGGCAAGCCACCGCGCGAAGTGACCATCGACAACACCAAGGAATTCTGGCGCACCACGATGACGTATAAAGTCACCAACGCGAAGGCCACGCCGGTGACGGTCGAGGTGGTGCAGGCCGGGCTCGACACCTGGTGGGGCGATAACCGCGTGCCCAGCGAGAGCCTCAAGGGCACGCAGCGCTCCGCCGACGAGCGCACGTGGCAAGTGCCGGTGCCCGCCAATGGCGAGACCACGCTGACCGTCCAGTTCGACACCCGGTACTGAGCGGAGCGCCCCGCATGCGCCGCTTCCTTGCGCTGCTGGCGTTGCTGGCGGCCCCGGCTTGGGGGCAGACGGTCGTCGTCTCGCCCGCGCCCGACAGCACGGCGGTGACAGTCTACCGTGCTCCGGAACGCTCCAGCGACACGGCGATGAACCTCGGCTGGTTGCAGGGCTATGCACTGATCACCGAAAAGCGCACCGTCAGCATCCCGAAAGGACGCGCGACGGTGCGCTTCGAAGGCGTGGCAGCAGGGCTCTTTCCCGAAAGCGCGATCATCTCGGGCCTGCCCGCCGGCGTGCGCGAGAAGAACATGGACGCCGACCTGCTTTCGCCCGCCACGCTCTATGCGCGCGGGTTCGGGCGTCCGGTGCTGCTGCGCCGCCTACATCCCAAAAGCGGCAAGGAGCGGCTGGAGCGCGCGGTGATCCGCTCTGGGCCGGACGGATCCGCGATCCTGCAGACCGCCGACGGGTTCGAGGCGATCAACTGCAGCGGCCTGAGCGAAAGCATCGCCTATCCCGGCGTGCCCGCCGATCTTTCGGCCAAGCCGACGCTGTCGGTCGAGACCGATTCCCCGGTAGCGGCGAAAGTCACGCTGTCGCTGTCCTATCTCGCTTGGGGTTTTGACTGGCAGGCGAACTACGTGCTGCGCATGCACGAGGATGGCCGCAAGGCCGATCTCGACGCCTGGGTCACCTTGGCAAGCAGCGACAGCACCAGCTATCCTGAGGCCGAAGCTGCGCTCGTGGCGGGCAAAGTCAACCGCGAAGCCGACGATGGCGCGCGGCCGCAGCCGACCGGCGATAGCCTTACGTTCCGGTGCTTTATCGGGCCGCCCATGCAAGTGGGCATGGCCATCCCCGCCCCGCCACCGGCTCCGATGATGATGGAAGCGGCCGACATGATGGTCACCGCGATGCGCGCCAACAGCCCGATGAAGATGAAGGCTGCGGTGGTGGTGCAGCAGGAAGCGCTCGGCGATCTCAAGCTCTACCGCGTGCCGATGCCGACCACCGTCGCGGCCAATGCGCAAAAGCAGGTGATGCTGGCGCAAAAGCGCGGTGTGACGGTTACGCCGTTCGTGCAGGTCGACGTCTATGATGCGTATGTGCAGGGCGATGCTGCACTGATGCTGCGCACACGCAACCGCAAGGAAGAAGGCCTCGGACTGCCGCTGCCCGGCGGGCCGATCACCGTGTTCGAGCCGCGCGGCGAGAACGCAGTCCTGATCGGCGAAGGCGGCGTGCCCGACAAGGCGGTGGGCGAAGACCTTGATCTACGGATCGGCACCGCGACGCAATTGGCTCTGGAGGCGAACGAGACCGCGCTTAACGACAAGACACGCGCCGTTACGCTGACCGCCAGCAATGCCCGCGCGCAGCCGGTGCGGCTGGAGGTGCGCATTGCGCATGGCAGCGAGTCGCAGCTGCTAACCCCCTCGGCCAAATTGAAGCGCAAGGACGGGCGGGATGTGTGGGCGGTGACGGTGCCCGCGAACGCGCGCGCCACCTTGCGCTACACGCTGCGCAGGCCGAGTTAGCTCAGGCCAGCATCCCCGAAAGTCGGCCGCGCACGATTTCTTCGGCGTCGGCCATGATCCGCCCGATCAGTTCGGCGCAGGTCGGCACATCGTGGATCAGGCCCTGCACCATTCCGGCCCAGAACACGCCCTTGGTCATGTCGCCGGTTTCGAGCTACTCCTTGCCCGCCGCGCCCGCGACCAATTCCTGCACATCGGCAAATTGCGCGCCGGGTTCGCTGAGGCGGCGCACCACTTCTTCGGAGACCGGGCTCTTGCCGACGCGCGCGGTGTTCTTGAAATTGCGGAAAATGAGAAAGCTGCCGCGCTCGTCGTTGTCGATATAGGCCTGCTTCACATTGTCGTGGATCGGCGCCTCCTTGGTCGCGCAAAAGCGCGTGCCCATGTTGATGCCATCCGCGCCCAGCGCCAGCGCCGCGACCAGCCCGCGCCCATCGCCAAAGCCGCCCGAAGCGAGCATCGGGATCTTGACCTTGTCGGCCGCCGCCGGAATCAGGATAAGGCCGGGAATGTCATCCTCGCCCGGGTGCCCGGCGCATTCGAACCCGTCGATCGAAATGACGTCGCAGCCCGCGCGCTCGGCCGAGAGCGCATGGCGCACGGCGGTGCATTTGTGCAGGATCTTGATCCCATGCGGGCGCAGCATTTCCCAGATTTCGCGCACCGCCGGGGTGCCCGCGGTCTCGACAATCTTGATCCCGCCATCGATGATCGCCTGCGCATAGGCTTTGTAATCGGGCGAATTGATCGTGGGAAAAACCGTGATGTTCACGCCGAAGGGCTTGGCTGTCATGGCGCGGCACCGCTCGATCTCCTCGCGCAGCTTTTCCGGGCTTGGCTGCGTCAGCGCGGTGAGGATGCCGAGCCCGCCCGCATTCGAAACCGCGCTGGCCAGTTCGGCATAGCCGACCGACTGCATGCCGCCCTGCACGATCGGATGTTCGATCTCGAGCATCTCGGTGATCCGCGTCTTGATAGCCATCGTCCTCTCCTTGTGATTTTTGCGCTTCGATTAGAGAGCTAGCGCGCGAGCCGCGCCACTATCTGTTTCGCGGCAAGGCTGACATCTTCCCAAGTCTGCGCGAAATCTTCCTGCGCGCCAAAATAGGGATCGACCACCGCCGTTCCCTCGCGCCCGGGCACGAGGTCCATCAGCAGGCCGACTTTGGCGGACGCGCGGCGCGGCGCGATCCGGGCAAGATCGCGCATATTCTGCTGGTCGAGCCCGAAGACTTGCCCGAAGCGGCGGAAATCGTCCTCGGTCACCTGCCGTGCGCGATAGGCCGAGATATCGATACCATTGCGCAAAGCTTCGGTCTGCGCGCGCGGATCGGGCGCGCTACCGGCATGCCAGCCACCGATCCCCGCCGAATCGATGGTAATGGCCAGGCCCGCCGCCACCGCCTCGGCGCGCAGCGCGGCCTCGGCCAGCGGCGAGCGGCAGATATTTCCAAGGCATACGAACAGGATAGAAGGCTGACTCACTGGGTAACCGCGCTCCGCTGGGCAGGTCTGCCCATTGCCAACAGAAAGGGATCTGCCTGCTGCCTTGCAGAAAACCCTGCCTTGTCCGCCATGTCCAGCCAGTTTGCAGCAACCAGCACCTGCCCGATCGCGCCGCCCAGTGTCTCGCCCGGACCGAGCAAGACAATGCGATCAGGGGCAAATTCGCGGATGGCAACGGTCATCGCAGCGGTGAAATCGTAAGCGGCGGTGATCTGATGCCCGAAGGTGTAGTCCCACAATGCATGCGTTTCGGTCTCAAATCGCCGCCAGATTTTGCCGCGCCCATCGATCAGCGGCACCTGCGGAGCGGCGAACCATGCAGCGGGCAGACCGGCGCGCGCCGCATCCGCGCTCGGCTGCATCAGCGGCGTATGAAACGGCCCGTGCCCCGCCAGCCGCAGCGGCGCGCGCGGCAGCGCCGGGAGCGCGGCCTCCAAAGCGTCCAGCGCCGCCTCCGGCCCCGCCACCACCAGCATCCCGCCCAGCCGGATCGAAGGAAGCACGCCGACACGCGCGCAAGCGGCCTCCACCGTGCGCTCCAGCGCCGGATCGACCCGCCAGTCCTCGTCCGCCAGCACCAAGACCGCGTGCCCGCCCGGCGCGTGGCTTTTCGAATTGCGCCCCATGGCATCGGCAATGGCAAAGCCGTGCTCGCCCGATATGGCGCCAGCGCAGGCCAGCGCGGTGTACCAGCCCATCGAATTGCCGGTGATCGCCACAACCTCGTAGCGGTCGGTAGCGATGCTCAGGAAATCGAGATAGCTCGCCGCATAGATCAGCGGCGCCGCCACATCGCCGCGCAAATGGAGCGTGGGCGAAAACTTTTTCGCGCCATCAAGCGCGCTGATCATCTCCGAGCCGCCAGCCGCGCGCATAGCATCGAAGCGCGCCAGTTCGGCCCGCCCGCCATGATAGCGCGTCAGAGTGCCAAGCTCGGGCGCGTTATACGTGCCCCGGCCCGGGCAGACGACGACGATGGACTGCTTAGCCACCCGTCATCTCCAGCGCCTTGGCCACGATCGCATCGCGGCTTGGCAAGGTATAGGTCGCGGTGCGGCCGAGCGGAATGAAGCTGTCGGTGGCGGCAATCCGCTGCACGGGCTTGCCGGGGACCTGCTCGGCAAACAGCGCCATCAGCGCTTCGCTTTGCGATCCGGTGATCCGGCATTCGTCGACCACCAGCACCTTGGCGCAAGGGCCAGTCGCGGCGAGCAACGCCGATTCCGCCAATGGCGCAATCCAGCGCAGATCGATCACCCGCGCCGCCACGCCCTGCTCGGCCAGCAGCTTCTGCGCCTGCAGCGAGAGATAGACCCCGTTGCCGTACGTCACCAAGGCAAGGTCCGCGCCCTCTCCGTGAACGCCAACCTCGCCCAACCGGATTTCCGACGCGCCGGGCACTTCATAAACCGAAGTCCAGCCGCCATCGCCTTCGCCGTGCAAATCGCGGGTCATGTAAAGCGCAATCGGCTCCACGAAGATCACCACGCGGCTTTCCTCGTGCGCCAGCCGCACCGCCTCGCGCAGCATCAGCACCGCATCGCGCCCATTGGAAGGCACAGCGAGCACAATGCCGGGAATATCGCGAAACACCGCCAGACTGTTGTCGTTGTGGAAATGCCCGCCGAAGCCCTTCTGATACGGCAGCCCCGCGATGCGCAAGACCATCGGATTGGTGAACTGTCCGTTCGAAAAGAACGGCAAAGTCGCCGCCTCACCGTGAATCTGGTCCTCGGCATTGTGGACATAGGCCAGGAACTGGATTTCCGGCAGCGGCAGCAGGCCGTTGTGCGCCGCGCCGATGGCAAGGCCCAGAATCGCCTGCTCGTCGAGCAAGGTATTGATCACCCGCGCCGAACCGAACCGCGCATGCAGCCGCGCGGTCACGTTATAGACCCCGCCCTTCGCGCCGACATCCTCGCCGCAGACGATCGCGTTGGGATATTGCAGCAGCAGATCGGCCAGCGCCCAGGACAGCAGCCGCGCCATATGCTGCGGCTTGTCCATCGCCGCCGCCTCATCGGCAAAGAGCGCAGTCCGCGCCTCTGCCGGGGCCAACGGACGCGGCGCAGCAGCGTTCTTGGGCGGCACGATGCTCGCCATCACCGCCGCCGCATCGGCCAGCTTGGGCCGCGCGATGGCCAGTTCCACCTGCCGCAGCAGTGCCGCCTCGATGCCATCGTACTGCGCGCGGACATCGGCGGCGGTCATCACGCCTTCCTCGATCAGCAGCGCTGCGCTCGCCAGCAACGGATCGCGCGCATTGTCGGCCGCAATCTGGTCCTTGCTGAGGTACACCAGCTGCACGTCATTGCCGGCATGGCCATAGAGCCGCACCGTCTTCATGTGCAGGAACACGGGCCTCCGAAACCGCCGCGCGAAATCGACCGCCTCGCTCGCGCCGCGCCACGTATCGATCAGATCGCAGCCGTCGCAGGCGATATAGTGCAGCCCCGCGCGGCCCGAAAAGCTTGCCTCGATCCAACCGGGCGGGGTGCGCGTCGAAATGCCGATGCCGTTGTCTTCGCAACAAAACACGATCGGCATCGGCGTGCCCTGAAACGCGGCCCAGGCGGCCGTGTTGATCGCGCCTTGCGCGGTCGAATGGTTGGCCGAAGCATCGCCGAATGAGCACAGCACCACGCCGTCCTTGGCCAGCACCGTGTCCTCAAACCCCATCCGCCGCGCGATGCCGATGGAGAACGCCGCGCCCACGGCCTTGGGCAAGTGGCTGGCGATGGTCGAGGTTTGCGGCGGGATCGAGAGCCGCTTCGAGCCCAGCACCTTGTGCCGCCCGCCCGAAATCGGGTCCTCCGCGCTCGCGGTGAACGACAGCAGCATGTCCCACGCCGGGGTTTCGCCCGGAACGCGCCCCGCGCGGTGGATCTGGAAGGCGGCGTCGCGGTAATGCAGGAAAGCCATGTCATCCACGCGCAGCGCCTCGGCCAGCGCGGCATTGCCCTCATGCCCCGAGGAACCGATGGTATAAAACCCCTCGCCGCGCGCCTGCAACTTGCGGCTGAGCCGATCGAGCTGGCGGCTGAGCATCTGGCTGCGCAAGAGCGCGGCAGCGCGCGTGCCGCTCAGCCCCGCCTCAGCCAGCCCCACGTTCGAGCGGCGGCGCAAGGTTCCGGCCTCCAGCGCGGCCAGAAACTGCTCGTGAACCTGTTGTGCGGCGTCCATCAGAGCCTACCCCGCGTCGACCACTTCGCGGCCCAAAGCCGGATCGTCGGTGAAGAATCCGTCGAGCCCTTCGGCCAGATAGCGCTTGATTTCGGCCATGCTGCCTTCGGGATTGCGGGCGTCGTCGCCCTTGTCGTCCTTGTATTCGGCGGCGAGGAAGCGGTTTTCGGGGCGGAAGGTGTAGCAACCCGCCAGCAGCCCGGCGAGGTGGGCGTCGGCTGCCAGCGTGGTCGGCTCGCCTAGCTTGCCATCGGGGGTGAGGGGAATGTAGCGGCGCAGCTGCGGCGCGACCCAATCGGCATAAAGCGCAATTCCCGTAAGGCCTTGGGCCGTCAGCATCTCGTCGTAGCTCAAGGTGCCGCCAGCGGCGACCACATCGGCGGGCTGCGGGTCGTCATCATGGATCAGTTGCATCAGCTGCACGCCCGGCATCTCGCCAAGAAGCCCTCGCAGTTCGACCAGATTCGCGATCTCGAAGGATTGAACGATAACCGCGGCGCGGCGGGCAAAGCCGCTGGCCATGAGGCTATCGACAAACAGCTTTTCCATCGCAAAGCCCTGCGCGGCAAAATAGGTCGAGTGCTTGATTTCGGGGATCAGCCCGATTTTGCGGCTCCGCGCGGCGCTTTCCGCCGCCACAAAATCGATCACCTCGTCGAAGCTGAGCAGGCGGAACTGGCCGTCATAGCCTGCGCTCTCGGTCCGCATCGCGCCCAGCCGCTCCTTGGCATGCAAGGTCTTGAGCTCGGCGAAGGTGAAATCAGTGGTGAACCAGCCATCCTGACTTTTGCTGTCGATCACCTTGGTGGTGCGCCGCGCGGCGAATTCGTCGCGCGCCGCAACATCGGTGGTTTCGGTGATATTGGGCTCGTGGCGCACGATCAGCACGCCGTCCTTGGTCGGCACTAGATCGGGCTCGATGAAGTCGGCCCCGTCGTTGATCGCCTTGGCATAAGCCGCCAGCGTATGTGCGGGCCGCAGAGCGGAGGCGCCGCGATGGGCCAAGACCAGCGGCCGCCCGGGCCGCGCCGCGCCGCCCGCCAGCAACGGCCCACCCCACAGCGCGGCGGCAAGCGCCCCGCCTGCTCCTATCGCCCCGCGCCGCGAAAATCGCTTAGCCATGTCTGCCTCCGTCACTCACGCCGGGTTTGCCAAACCGTTTGTCAGAGAAGCGAGATCGTGTCGAGGCGCGGCAGCGGCGCAGCGCCCGGTTGATCGGCCCAATCGCGCGTGTTCAGCACCCCGCCATCGGCGCGCAGTTCGGCGATGCGCGCCAGATCGATTGCGCCATAAACCCACTGGCCCACGCCTTCCGCGCCCACCGCGATCACGCCATCCTCGGGCATGCCGCGATCGGGCGGGCCATAGACCCCCGCCGCGCCGCGATTGACATCGACCGCAGGCGACCACAACGCCTCGCCCACGGTGGGCGATTGCACGGCATAGCATTGCCCCTCCAGCGCGCGGGCTTGCGCGCCGATCCGCACGCGCCAATAGCCGTGCAGGCTATCGGTGCAGCTGGGCACCAGCAGCACCTGCGCCCCCGCCTCCACCGCCGCGCGCGCGAGCAGCGGAAACTCGCTATCATAGCAGATCAGCACCGCGATCCGGCCCAGCGCGGTCTCGAACACGCTGAGGCACTGGCCGCCCGCGATCATCCATTGCTCGCGCTCGAACCGCGTCATCACCAGCTTGTCCTGCACGCCGATTCCGCCGCCGGGCGCAAAGAGGCGCGCGGTGTTGCGCACTTTGCCATCGCCGTCGCAGCGCGGCGCGCTGGCGGCAAGGATATGCACGCCAAACCGCGCCGCCAGCGCGGCATGCAGCACATCGACCCGGGGCAAGAGCGCCGAGACGGTCAGGATCGAGCCCTGCAGATCGCTCATCGTCGCGGGATCGAGCGAGGCCAGCTCCATCGCGCCATATTCGGGAAAGACAAGCAACGCCGCGCCCGCCCCTGCCGCTTCCTCGACCCAGCGGGTCAGCTTGGCCTCATAGGCCGCCCAATCGGCCAGTTGGTCGATCGGATATTGCGCGGCGGCGACGGTAAAGCAGGTCATGGCTGCGCTCATGCCCACCCCAAACCCCTCCCGCAAGCGGGAGGGGCTTCCAGTGCTTCCTCTTCCCCCCTCCCGCTTGCGGGAGGGGCCGGGGGTGGGCCTTTCTTCACCATTGCCGCAGCCAGAACTGCATCGGCTTCGGGCTCTCCTCCGCCTCGCCGTGCTCGCGCCAATCCAGCTCGGTCACCAGCCCCGGCACCGGGGCATAGCCGCGCTTGGTCCAGAATGCATCGTGCGGCACATAGCCGGTGGGACGCGCCGGATGATCGGCGGGCCGGATCACCGCGGCAAAGCACGCTGCATTCGCCCCGCATGCGCGGGCCTGCGCCTCGCGGTGGTCGAAAAAGGCATGGCCGATCCCTTGCCCGCGATACTCGGGCAACAGCACGCTCTCGCCGAAGTAAAACAGCCGCGCCACATCGAGGCCCCGTTCGGCGAACGGCGCGCGAAACTCGTCCTTCTGGTGAAGCATCGGCGCCGCCGTCGCCGCGCCGATAATCCGCGCGCCATCGAACGCCGCCACCAGCACGGCATCGGGCGAAGCGGCATATTCGACCAGATAGTCCGCCTCCTGCTGCGCATCGCCATCGTAAAGATAGGGAAACGCGGCAAAGACCGCGATCCGCAGCCGCGCCAGATCATCCAGCGCCCCGGCCACTTCCGCGCCGGTCAGCGGGCGCACCGCGATGGTCATCAGCCGACGACCTGTCCCATCACTTGGGCGGTCCAGTCGGCAAGGTTGTAATACATCGTCAGCCGCGTGATCTTGCCGCCGTCAACCGCAATAAACGCCCCCGCCGGAAGCACATAGGTCTGCCCGGCGGCCTCGGGCAGGCCCTCATCGGTCGCCAGATAAGCCCCATGCACCACAAATTCCGCCGCCGCCCGCGCGCCGTCATCGCTGGCCATCAGCACGATGTCCTCCAGCCGCTCCTTGTAGCAGCGCTCCATGTGGCCAAGGAACGCGGCGAACGTGTCCTTGCCGATCACCCGCTCGCCCTGGTTCACATCGTGCGCCACATCGTCGCCCAAGCAATCCAGCATCCCCGCCCAATCGCCCGCGTTGAACGCGGTGTAGTAGCGGTCCAGCAAAGCAATCGTCGCGGCACGGCTCATCGGCAGGTCTCCTTTGGAAGCCGCCGCAATAACGAGCCCGCGCGCACTTCGCCACATGCCAAAAACGCAAGGGCGATGCGCGCGGCCCGCATTCAGGCGAACAGCTTCGCCGCCGTCTCCGCCACGCGCTTGCCCAGATAGCGCGCACCGTCCAGCTCGCTCGCGCTGGGCTGGCGGCTGCCGTCGCCGCCCGCGATCGTCGTTGCGCCATAAGGCGCGCCGCCGGTCACTTCATCGAGCCGCATTTGCGCCTGAAAGCCATAGTCGAGCCCGACAATCGTCATCCCGAAATGCATCAGGTTGGTCAGGATCGAAAACAGCGTCGTTTCCTGCCCGCCGTGCTGCGTGGCCGTGGAGGTAAACGCCGCGCCCACCTTGCCATTCAAAGCGCCACGCGCCCAGAGCCCGCCCGCCTGATCCAGAAACGCCGCCATCTGCGAGCCGATCCGGCCAAAGCGCGTGCCGGTGCCCACGATGATCGCATCATAATGCTCCAGATCGGCAATCGCGGCGACCGGCGCCGGCTGATCGAGCTTGAAGTGCGCCTTTTCGGCAATTTCCAGCGGCACCGTTTCGGGCACACGCTTCACGTCGACATGCGCGCCGCCCGCGCGCGCGCCTTCGGCAATGGCATGCGCCATCGTCTCGATATGGCCGTAGGTCGAATAATAGAGCACCAGAACTTTGGTCATCGCGTGGTATCCTTTGTGCAAGCGGGAGCCAGTCCCCCGGGAACGGGCGCACAGATAGGATGTTCCATCTTTTCGGATCAGCCCGATAAGATCGAAGCAAACGTTCGAACATTTCGGTAAGTGGCCAGCCAGCCGCCAGCGCGCGAGGTGCCCGCCACCGCAATTGCACCGGCTGGCAAATTCGCCTAAGGATGTTCAAACAGCCCCGGCTTAGCGATGGTGTCGCCTCAGGTGATATTGCCGCGCTGCCGGGGTTTTTCATTCACCGTTAGGGCCTACCCTTACGCGCGAATCACAGAAAGAAGAGTGCCATGTCGCGTCGCCGCCAGATTTATGAAGGCAAGGCCAAGATCCTTTACGAGGGCCCCGAGCCCGGCACGATCATCCAGTATTTCAAGGACGATGCCACCGCGTTCAACGCGCAGAAGCGCGGCACGATCAACGGCAAGGGCGTGATCAACAACCGCATCAGCGAATATGTGTTCACCCGCCTCGCCCACATCGGCATCCCCACGCACTTCATCCGCCGCCTCAACATGCGCGAGCAGCTGGTGCGGCAGGTCGAGATCATCCCGATCGAGGTCGTGGTGCGCAATGTCGCCGCCGGCTCGATCAGCAAGCGCCTCGGCATCGAAGAGGGCGAGCCGCTGCCCCACACCTTGATCGAATATTACTACAAGGACGATGCGCTCGGCGATCCGATGGTCGCCGAAGAGCATATCGCCTGCTTCGGCTGGGCCAGCAACGAGGAGATGCAGGACATCTCCAGCATGGC
>Ga0164294_10002375_pt1 | contig 17039 bp, 17 predicted proteins | sample GEODES005metaG_FD_111479 | JGI IMG/M metagenome (GOLD analysis project Ga0164294, IMG submission 111479) | Oligotrophic lake water microbial communities from Sparkling Lake, Wisconsin, USA - GEODES005 metaG | ecosystem: Environmental > Aquatic > Freshwater > Lake | place: USA: Sparkling Lake...
CGACGCCGACGCCGACGCCGGCACCCACGCCAGTTCGCGCACCCACGCCGGCTCCCGTACCGCCGCCGGTGCGCGTGGCCGCCGTCGCACCGGCACCGGCGCCGGTGCCGGTGCCCATCCCCAAGCCATCGCCGGCACCGACAGCTTCGGCACCAGTGGTGACTGCTGCCGTCGCACCCTCGGCCAACACGGCCCCGATCGTGACGGCAGCGCCCGTCAGCGTCGCGCCGACGCCGCCGCAAAATCCGACACCGACCCCGCCGATCGTGGTCGCGGCGGTGCCGGCAGCGGCGCCGGCGACCGTCGCCACGCCTGGTACCGCCGACCAGCCGAGCGCGGCGGAAGCCGGTGTTCCGGTCGCGACCGCCACGGCGCGCGTCAGCGAGGATACCGTCCTCGCGCGGATCGTCGCCAACCTCGACCAGCCAGCGCCGGCACCCACGCCCATGCCCATGCCCAAGCCGCGTGCGGTGCGGATCGTCGCCCCGCCGGCACCGACGGTGGAAGCAACGACCAAGCCAGCGGAAGACGCCAGAGCGGGCGTCACCCGGACGCGCGGCAAGCCGTCCAAGAGTGAACTCGCCGACGCGAAGATCGAAGCCGCCAAGGGCAAGGCGCCGCAGCTCGATGCGAAGGGCCGCCCGATCAAGGTCGCGGTCGACGACGAGCCTGCGCTCGACAAGAATGGCTGTCCGATCCCGCCCAAGCCGGTGCGCGGCAGGGCGGCGCCCCCGGCCAAGGCCAAGAAACCGACGACCGCGCGGGAAAAGGCGAACGATGCGCGTTGCAAGGCGGTGACCGCCAAGGCCAAGGCAGATGCCGAAACGAAGGGCGAGCCGGCACGCGTCTGGGTGCAGGTGGCGGGCGGCGCGAACGAGGGCGACCTGCGCAAGGCCTGGGCTGCTCTGCAGGCCAAGGCGCCCGACCTGTTCCGCGGCCGCCAGGGCTGGTCGACTCCCTTGCGCGCCACCAATCGCGTGCTGACCGGGCCGTTCAAGTCGAACGACGAGGCACAGGCCTTCGTCAACCGCCTGGGCAAGGCCGGATTGTCGGGCTTCGTGTTCACCAGCGCGAAGGGGCAGAAGATCGATCGGTTGGGGGCGAAGTAGCCTTTGCTGCCCCTCCTGCCGGAGAAGGGAAGCTTGACCGCAAGGAACGGTTAGATTTCTCCCGCCGTCCCCACTACACCCCGCGGCATGCCCGATCTCGCGCCCTATGCCTCCGACCCATGGCTGACGCGGGGGCGGCTCTATCCGGAGGACGAGACGACGGCGCGCGGGCCGCGCGATGCGTTTCAGCGCGACCGCGATCGCGTCATCCATTCGATCAGCTTTCGCCGGCTGCGCCACAAGACGCAGGTATTCCTGGCCCCCGACGGCGATCATTTCCGGGTCCGGCTGACCCATAGCCTGGAAGTCGCGCAGATCGGCCGTACGATCGCGCGCGCGCTGGGGCTCAACGAGGATCTGACCGAGGCGCTGTGCCTGGCGCACGACATCGGCCATCCGCCGTTCGGCCATGCCGGCGAAGATGCGCTGCAGGCGGCGCTGGCGGGGCAGGGCGGGTTCGACCACAACGGCAACACGCTGCGCGCGCTGACCGAGATCGACAGCCCCTATCCCCGCCATCCGGGTCTCAACCTGACCTGGGAGACGCTGGAGGGCCTCGCCAAGCATAACGGCCCGGTCGCTGCGCCCGAATGGGCGCTGGCGAAGGCCGACGAAGTATTCCCGTTGGAGCTGGAGACGTTCGCCGGCCTCGAGGCGCAAGTCGCGGCGATGGCGGACGACATCGCATACGACAATCACGACATCGACGATGGCCTTCGCGCCGGACTGCTGAGTCTCGACCAATTGCTCGCGCTGCCGATGATCGCCGCGCGCTGGGACCAGTGCCGCGCGCGGTTCGCCGACGTGCCGCCCGCGCGGCTGACCGGCGAATTGATCCGGGGCCAGATCGGCGGGATGGTCAACGACCTGATCGCGACGAGCCGCACGGCGATTGCCGATGCCGGGATCGCCTCGCCCGACGATGCGCGCGACGTCGGACGTGCGTTGATCGGCTTTTCGGACGGGATGCGCGAGGACGAGCGCGGGTTGAAGCGCTTCATGTATGCCAACCTCTATCACCACCCGCTCCAGCTTGCCGCCGCCGATCGGGCGCGCGTCGTCGTCGCCGGGCTGTTCGCGGCCTATCACGCCGATCCGTCGCTGATGGCGGGGGAATGGCCCGACCGGCTGCCGCCCGACGAGCCGTGGCTGAGCCGCCATATCGCGGATTTCATCGCCGGCATGACCGACCGCTATGCCATTGCGCGTTATCGCGACGTGGTCGGGCCGATCGACCTGCCCGAAGGGTTCTGATCGCTCGCGCGTTACGGTCGGCACATTTATGCGACAAAGGCGTCGTAACGCCGGTCGCATCGCACGGAGTGACGTGGCCATGGCCGATGCCAGCATCGCGCTCAATCGCTTCGGGCTTGGCGCCCGACCCGACGAGAGCATTCCCAACGACCCCAAGGGCTGGTTGAAGCGTCAGCTCGACAGCTTCGAACCAAAGCCCGCCGCGATCGCCGCCGTGCCGACCCGCGCCAAGGTCGTGGGCGAGCTGGCCGATTTCTACGAGCAACAGCGGATGTTGCGGCAGCAGGGACTGGGCGGTCGTCAACTGGCGGCGGCCGCGGCGGCGGCGGCGGCGCCGATGCCAGGCACGCCGCAAGCCACGGCGCCCGGCACGCCGATGACGGCGCCGCCCACGGTGCCGATGCCGCCCGCGGTGCCGATGCCGGGGACCAAGCCGGACGGTGCGGCCATGGACCCGGCAATGGCGGCGCGGCGCGTCGTCGGTGGCCAGGTGCGCGACGATTATGCGACCGCGGTGGGCGCACGGATGACGGCGGCGCTGGTCAGCCCGACGCCGTTCGCCGACCGGCTCGCGCATTTCTGGGCCAATCATTTCGCGGTGTCGGCCGACAAGCTGGAGGTCATCGGCCTGTCCGGATTGCTCGAGTTCGAAGCGATCCGGCCCAATTTGATGGGCAAGTTCGGCGATATGCTCAATGCCGTCGAACGGCATCCGGCGATGCTGCTCTATCTCGACCAGGCAGTGTCGATCGGCCCCAACAGCATGGCCGGCCAGATTGCCGCCCGCCGCCCACGCGCCAACGGCAAGGGGCCGGGGCTCAACGAGAATCTCGCGCGTGAGATCATGGAGCTGCACACGCTGGGCGTGCGATCGGGCTATACCCAGGCCGATGTGACCGAATTCGCGCGCGCGCTGACCGGCTGGACGGTCAAGGGCATCGGGCGCGGGCCGGGCGCGCGGCTGGCCGGGGTGGACGACGGCCAACCGGGCGACTTCGCCTTCGCCGAGCGGCTGCACGAGCCGGGCGCGCGAACGATCGTCGGGCGCACGTTCGCGCAGGACGGCGAACAGCAGGGGCAAGCAGTGCTCGACATGCTCGCGGTCAGTCCGGCGACGGCGCAGCACGTCGCGACCAAGCTGGCGCGGCATTTCGCCGGGGACGCGCCGCCGCCCGCGCTGGTCGCACGGTTGAAGGCGTCGTTCGTCAAGACCGGCGGGGACCTGCCGTCGCTCTATCGCGTGTTGATCGACAGCCCCGAATGCTGGGCCGCGGGGCCCGTGAAGTTCAAGTCGCCTTGGGAATGGACGGTGTCGACCGGTCGCGCGCTGGGGATGAAACAGATGCTGCCGCTGGCGGCGGTCGGGCTGCTCAACCAGCTCGGCCAGCCGACGTGGAAGCCGGGGTCGCCCGCCGGCTATGACGATATCGCGCCAAGCTGGGCCGGTCCCGACGCGCTGTTGCGCCGGGTCGAAGCGTCGGAGCGGTTCGCGACTCGCGCGGGGGCGACGATCGATGCGCGCACGCTCGCGCCCAAACTCTTCCCCGGTGCGCTGACGCCGGCCACCGAACAGGCGCTGGCGCGTGCCGAAAGCCCTGGCCAGGGCCTGGCGCTGTTGCTGGTGTCGCCCGAAATGCTGCGGAGGTAATCATGTACGATCGCCGTTCTTTCCTGATCCATTCGGCCGGCGCCGCGGCGCTCGCCATGGCGCCGCGCATGGCCTTCGCCAAGGCGGAGACCGATCGCCGGTTCGTCTTCATCATCCAGCGCGGCGCCGCGGACGGGCTCGGCACGATCGGCGCGGTCGGCGATCCCGCGTTCGCTGGTGCGCGTGGGCAGCTCGCCGCGGATTTTGCGACCGCGAAGAAACTCGACGGCATGTTCGCGCTGCATCCGGCGATGACTTCGCTCTCGGGCATGTACGACGCGAAGGAAGCGCTGTTCGCGCACGCCATCGCGTCGCCGTATCGCGACCGCTCGCACTTCGACGGGCAGAACGTGCTCGAGAGCGGCGGCACCGGCGCGTATCAGGTCAAGGACGGGTGGATGAACCGCATGCTGGGCCTGATCCACTCGGGCGAGGCCAAGGCGATCGCGGTGTCGGCGACGGTGCCGCTCGCGCTGCGCGGATCGCATGAGGTCAGCAGCTACGCACCTTCCGCGCTGCCCCAGGCATCGGACGATCTGATGACGCGCGTCGCGGCGCTCTATCAGGGCGACGGACAGCTCCACGGATTGTGGAGCGAGGCGATGAACACGCGCATGCTGACGGGCGACTTGACCGCGGCCAATGCCGCCAATGCCGCAGCGACCGGTGCGCTCGCGGCGAAGCTGCTCGCGCCCGCCAATGGCGCGCGGATCGCAATGATCGAAACCGGCGGTTGGGACACGCATGCCGGCCAACGCGGGCGGCTCGCGGCGCAGCTGAAGGGCCTCGACGCGATGATCGCCGCGCTCAAGACCGGGATGGGCCCGGCATGGGGCGACACGATGGTGCTCGTCGCGACCGAGTTCGGCCGCACCGTCGCGGTCAACGGCACCGGCGGCAGCGACCACGGCACGGGCTCTGCGGCGATGCTGATCGGCGGCGGGGTCAAGGGCGGCCGGGTGATGGCCGACTGGCCCGGGCTGGCGCAGGCGGCGCTCTACGAAGGCCGCGATCTCAAGCCGACGCTCGGCCTCGATCAGTTCGTCGCGGGTGCAGTGGCCGGGCATTACGGCGTCGACCCGGGCAAGGCGATGGCGACCTTGTTCCCGGACACCAAGGGCGCAGCGGCGGTTTCGGGAGTCGTCTGACGGCCGCGAGGATTTGAAGCGGCGTCGGCATTGGGCTAAGGCGCCGCTTCCTCCGATCGCTGGACCCAAAATGACGCTCTATACCCGCTTTGCCGCGCATATCGACGCGGCGCTCGATGCCCTGACCGCGACCGGCGAGCTGCCGGCCGGGCTGGCGCGCGGGAATGTGACGGTGGAGCCGCCGCGCGATGCGAGCCATGGCGATCTCGCGACCAACGCGGCGATGGTGCTGGCCAAGCCCGCCGCGACCAATCCACGCGCGCTGGCGGAGAAGATCGCGGCCGAGCTCGGCAAGCTCGACGAGGTCGCGTCGGTGGCGGTCGCCGGGCCGGGGTTCATCAACCTCACGCTGACCGACGACACCTGGCGCAACGAGCTCGCCGCGATCAACGACGGCGGCGCCGACTATGGCCGCTCGACCACGGGCAAGGGCCGGACGGTCAACATCGAATATGTCTCCGCCAATCCGACCGGGCCGATGCACATGGGGCATTGCCGCGGCGCGGTGGTCGGCGACGCCTTGGCGTCATTGCTCGAGTGGGGCGGCTACAAGGTCATCCGCGAATATTACGTCAACGACGCCGGTGGCCAGGTCGACACCCTCGCCCGGTCGGCCTACCTCAGGTATCGCGAGGCGCTGGGCGAGGACGTGGGCGCGATCCCGGAAGGATTGTATCCGGGCGATTATTTGGTCCCGGTCGGACAGGCGCTCGCGCAGGAATTCGGCGACAAGTACGTCGATGCGCCCGAGAGCGCGTGGCTGGTGCTGTTCCGCAAGGCCGCGGTCGCGGCGATGATGGCGCTGATCAAGGCCGACCTCACGCTGTTGGGCATCCATCACGACCTGTTCTCGTCCGAGGCCGAACTGCAGGCCGCGAAGAAGCCCGAGGCGGCCGAGAAGGAGTTGCGGTCGCGCGGCCTGGTCTACGACGGCATGCTCGAAGCGCCCAAGGGCGAGACGCCCGACGATTGGGAACCGGTCGAACTGCCGCTGTTCCGCTCGTCGCAGTTCGGCGACGATCAGGATCGGCCGATCAAGAAGTCGGATGGCAGCTGGACCTATTTCGGCGCCGACCTCGCCTACCACTGGCAAAAGGCGCAGACTGCCGACGCGTTGATCGACATCTGGGGCGCCGACCACGCCGGGACGGTCAAGCGGATCGTCGCGGCGGTCCAGGCGCTGACGGGCGGCAAGACACGGTTCGACGTCAAGCTGGTGCAGATGGTGCGCCTGCTCCGCGCCGGCGAGCCCGTCAAAATGTCCAAGCGGTCCGGTAACTTCGTGACGCTTGCTGATGTCGTGCGCGAAGTCGGCAAGGACGTGGTGCGCTTCACCATGCTGACGCGCAAGGCCGACGCCCAGATGGATTTCGATTTCGCCAAGGTGGTGGAGGCGTCAAAGGACAACCCGGTGTTCTACGTCCAATATGCCCACGCCCGAGTCGCGTCGCTCAAGCGGCGCGCGGCGGAGGCCGGCATTGCCTGCAATGGCGTCGATCTGTCCCACCTTGATACGGAAGACCTGGCGCTGGTGAAGCTCGCTGCGCAGTTTCCGCGGGTTGTGGAGACTGCTGCTGCGGCGCGCGAGCCGCACCGGATCGCCTTTTATCTCTATGACTTGGCGGCGGAATTTCATGCGTCTTGGAATGTCGGCAACGATCGACCGGAACGCCGCTTCCTCCTGACCGATAACCACGATCTCACCTGCGCGCGGCTTTTCCTCGGCGACGCGATCGGGCAGATTATCCGAAACGGCCTCGCCATCATGGGGGTGGAGGCGGTCGAGGAGATGAAGTGATGTCGGGGGACAAGTGGAGCGAGCCGTCGGTGACCGATAACGATCGGCTGCCCTGGCTCGAGACCGCGGATGGCGACTATGAAGAGGGGCCGGCACTAGGTCGAGTGATCGGCATGGTGCTGATCGGACTCGTCGCACTGGCCGCGGTGCTGGGCGGGATCTACTGGTTCAAGCACCGCGCCGCGCCTGCCGGCAACGGCGATCTGATCGCTGCGCCGGACGGCGATTACAAGGTCAAGCCCGACGATCCCGGCGGGATGAAGGTGGCCGGCGAAGGCGATGCCGCGGTGGCGGCGAGCGGTGGCGTGGCCGGCGGCAACGGCTCGATCGCGGTCTCCAGCCTCCCCGAAGCGCCGATCGTCGGCAAGAAGGCGGGACCCGACGGCAAGGGCGGCGCCGGCGCGTCGACGGCGACCGCGAGTGTTTCCGGCACCGGTGGCAAGCTGACCGCACCGCCGCCCGGCCGCCCGGTCGCGATCGCCAACGGCGGCGGCGGCGGGGCGCTGGTCCAGCTCGGATCGTTCCCGAGCGAGGGACAGGCGAACACCGCCTGGACGCAAGCGTCGAAGCGGTTCGGCTATCTCGCGGGGCTCGGCAAGTCGATCGAGAAGGCGGAGGTCAACGGTCGCACCTTCTACCGGCTCAAGGTCAATGCCGGCAGCGCGGGCGCCGCCCAGGAACTCTGCGGCAAGCTGAAGGTGGCCGGCGAGGCGTGTATCGTCACGAGTTGATCGGTCAGCTTGGCGATATCTGCTCCCCTTCCTGGAAGGGAGGGGCTGCGGTGAGCGGCCTGCATGAAAACGCACAGTACAGCCTAGTCTAGCCCAGACCTACACCCACCCCCTCTTCAAATGGGGAGCCGGAATCGCGGCAAGGTCATCCGACAAACGGGCTTTTTCGTTGGCTCCTCGATCCGTAGAGAGGGGGCATGAAGCCCGTTATCTATGGCCTGTCCGGCCTTGCCCTCACCGACGACGAACGCGCGTTCTACAAGGATGCCGATCCGTGCGGCTATATCCTGTTCAAGCGCAACGTCGCCGACCGTGCGCAACTCCGCGCGCTGACCGACTCGCTGCGTGACCTATCGGGCCGCGACGACGTCCCGATCCTGATCGACCAGGAAGGCGGCCGGGTGCAGCGGATGGGGCCGCCCGAATGGCCCGATTTTCCGGCGGGTCCGGCGTTCGACAAGCTGTACGACGTGGCGCCCGTTTCCGCGATCGAAGCGGCGCGTGCGCATGCCCAGGCGACGGCGCTGATGTTGGCGGAAGTCGGCATCAACGTCGATTGCTGGCCGTTGCTCGACGTCAACCAGCCCGATACGACCGACGCGATTTCGATCCGCGCGCTGGGCAGCGAGCCGATGCGCGTTGCGGCGATGGGCCGCGCGATCCTGGAGGGGTTGCGCGCGGGCGGCGTGGTCGGCGTGGTCAAGCATATGCCGGGGCACGGCCGCGCAGTGGTCGACACGCATCATCATTTGCCGACCGTGCGGGCATCCGAAGCGGAATTGGAAATCGATCTCGAACCGTTCCAGCGCCTGGCCGACGCGCCGATGGGCATGACCAGCCATATCGTGTTCGAGGTCTGGGACAAGGAACGCCCCGCGACGCTTTCGCCGATCGTCGTCGAGCAAGTGATCCGCGGTACGATCGGCTTCGACGGGCTGCTGATGACCGACGACATCGACATGAAGGCGCTGTCCGGCACTGCGGGTGAAAAGGCCGCGGGAGCGATCGCGGCCGGGTGCGACCTGGTGCTCGATTGTTGGGGCCGGATGGACGAAATGGCGGAGATCGCCGGGCTGCTCAACGACATGCCGGCGAAATCGCTGGCGCGGCTGGAGCGGGCGATGGCGACGATCAAGGCACCCGAAGGCGATTTTGACGACCTGATTGCCAAACGGGACGCCCTGCTGGCGCTCGTGTGAAAGTTCTGGCTTACTGACACGATGGACTCCACCGCCGACACGCTGACGCTCGACATCGACGGCTGGGAAGGGCCGCTCGACCTGTTGCTGGCGCTGGCGCGGGCGCAGAAGGTCGACCTCAAGCAGATCTCGATCCTCGCGCTGGTCGAGCAATATCTGCGCTACGTCGAGCAGGCGCGCGCGCTGAAGCTGGAAGTCGCCGCCGATTATCTCGTGATGGCGGCGTGGCTGGCGTATTTGAAATCCGCGCTGCTCCTGCCGCGCGATCCCGAGGTCGAACCGAGTCCCGAGGAACTGGCGCTGCGCCTTCAGTTGCGGCTCGAACGGCTGAACGCGATGCGCGATGCCGGTGCGCGGTTGCTGGCGCGCGATCGGCTCGGCCGGGACGTGTTCCGCCGCGCCGCGCCCGAGGGGCTGCGCACCGTTCGCAAGGCGCAATGGCAGGCCGAGATCTACGACTTGATCGCCGCTTATGGCCAGATCAACGCGCGCAACCGCCCGGTCTTCCACGTCATTCACGAGCGTCCGGTCATGACGCTCGACGCCGCACTGGAGCGCGTGTCGCGCCTGCTTGGCGTACAGGTCGATTGGGCGAGCATCGAAAGCTTCCTGCCCGACAGCCTGGACGGGCCGTTCCGCAAATCCGCCCTTGCATCCAGCTTCGTTGCGGCGCTCGAACTGGCGCGGATGGGCAAGGCGGAATTGCGCCAGCAATCGCCGTTTGCGCCGCTCTATCTGAAGGCGACAGGATGAGCGACGAGCCCGACATCGTCGTCCGCGCGGTCGAAGCGGTGCTGTTCGCCGCCGACGAGCCGCTGACGATCGAGGGGATCCGCGCGCATGTCGGCAACGAAGCGGACGTGCGGGGGGCGCTTGGTACGCTCGCCGAGCATTACGCCGGGCGCGGAATCGAACTCGTACAGCGCGGCGATCGCTGGCATTTCCAGACCGCGGGCGACCTGGCGCATCTGCTCCGACGCGACCGCGAAGAGGCGCGCAAGCTGTCCCGCGCGGCGATCGAGACGCTGGCGATCATTGCCTATCACGAACCGGTGACTCGGGCCGAGATAGAAGCAATCCGTGGCGTGCAGATTTCGAAAGGCACGCTCGACGTGCTGATGGAAGCGGGCTGGGCACGGCCCGCCGGGCGGAGGGAAACCCCGGGACGGCCGTTGCAGTTCGCGACCACCGTGGAATTCCTGACGCATTTCGGTCTCGCCAGCCGCCGGGACTTGCCCGGCATCGACGATCTGCGCGCGGCCGGACTGCTCGACCCGATCGATCTGGCGATGGCCGAACTGTCGATCGGCGAAGATGCCGACGAAGAGATGGCAAATGCGTCCGAAGAGGACTAAGCGACGTACATTGCCTGAGGAGATTGAGTGATGGGTAGCTTCAGCCTGGTACATTGGCTGATTTTCGGGGTGATCGCGATCCTGGTGCTGGGCGGCGGTCGCTTCTCCAGCATGATGGGCGACGTCGCCAAGGGCATCAAGCAGTTCAAGAAGGGCATGGCGGAGGACGACGACACGCCGCCGAGCCGCCTCGAATCGAAGCGGCCCGATCCGGTGATCGACGCCGAGCGGGATCGCGTTCGCGACGCCGACCGTTAAAATCCGCCGGAGCGCCGTCCGGCCGTGATCTTCGATATTGCCCCGACCGAGTTGCTGGTGCTGGGCGCGGTGGCGCTGGTCGTCATCCCGCCCAAGGATCTGCCCAAAGCGATGCGCCTGGCCGGCCAATGGCTGGGTCGCGCGCGTGGGCTCGCGCGGCAATTCCGCTCGGGCTTCGACGACATGATCCGCGAATCCGAATTCCAGGAAATGGAAAAGAAGTGGAAGGCGGAGAACGAGCGTATCATGCGCGAATTTCCGCCGACCGCCGACCAGGCGATGCTGATGGCGCCCGCTCCGCAGGACGACGCTGCGCCGGGGAGTCTTGCGCCGGAGAGCGAGGATGCGCTGGCGATGACCGCCGCGCCGCCGCCGGTCGTGGCCACGGAGGCTGCGCCGAAGCGTAAGGCGCCTGCGAAGCCGCGCGCGACCACTGCGAAGCCATCGCCAGCCAAGCGACCTGCGGCGAAGAAACCTGCCGCCACTCGCGGGAAGCCGTGATCCGATGAGTGACGACGACGATATCGATGCCAGCCGCGCACCGCTGCTCGATCACCTGATCGAATTGCGCAAGCGGTTGCTGACCAGTCTGGTAACGCTCGCACTGCTGTTCGGCATCTGCCTCTATTTCGCCGAGCCGATCTTCGGCTTTCTGATCGAGCCCTTGGCGAAGGCGGGCGAGAAGAAGGTCTATTATACCGAATTGTTCGAAGCGTTCTTCGTGCAACTGAAGGTCGCGTTCTTCGCGGCGAGCGTGCTGTCGTTCCCCGTCGTCGCCAACCAGCTTTGGCAATTCGTAGCGCCGGGCCTGTATCGCAAGGAAAAGCGCGCGCTGCTGCCGTTCCTGCTGGCAACCCCGATCCTGTTCACGGCGGGCTGTGCCCTGGCCTATTACGTCGCGATACCGGCGGCGGTGCATTTCCTGCTCGGCTATCAGGTCAAGGTCGGGGATGTGCAGCAGGAGGCGTTGCCGCGCGTCGGCAATTACCTGACGTTCGTCATGCAGTTCCTGTTCGGGTTCGGCGTGTCGTTCCTGCTGCCGATCCTGCTGATGCTGCTGGAACGTGCCGGCATCGTGACGCTGGGCCAATTGGCGCGAGCGTGGCGCTACGCCATCCTGGGGTGTTTCGCGATTGCTTTGGTGCTGGCACCGCCCGACGCGGGATCGATGGTCATGCTCGCGACGCCGCTGGTCGCGCTCTATTTCCTGACGCTCGGCACGATCTGGCTGACGCACCGGCGACGGGCGCGGGTCGAGGCGGCGGAAGAGCCCGCCGCCTGACCGCGATCGACGATTACTTGCTCTTGTCGGCCGTCTTGGCGACCGTATCGCCGGCCGACGACACGTCCTTACCGACGCCTTCGACGGTATTGCACGCTGCGAGCATGAGCGCGCCGGTGGCGAGCGCGATGCCGAACAATCTACGCATGATGATCTCCTGAACGTTGCCCGCCGCCAATGCGCAGACCGCCGGATTCGTTCCGCTGACGAGTTGGCGTGACCGGCGGTGAGGGAAAAAGAATAAGGCCCGGAAGCGTCACCGGGGGGGAGGGGTTGACGCTACCGGGCCTATGTCATGGACAGCGAGAGCGGGGGGGCATAAGGTCGCTGTCCGAACTTGAAAACGTCCCGCCGCTGTTCGGGTTCCGAAAAAAACGACCTCGCCTAAAATTTTTTTGCGTGCCCCTGGGGCGCTCGTCAGTCCTTGCCCGTCACCGCGATGACGATCTCGTAGGATCCGGCGAGCGGGTCGTGGTGCAGCGGCGCGCGCAGCTGGCGCGACAGGCCCTCCATCACGCGGGCATATCGCTGGCCAAGCGCGTCCTTCAAAGCATCGCTGTCGATCAATGCCGGCGAACTGGCGCGCAGCACCGCGGTGGTCGGCGTGGCCCCGGCGCGCACCGACAGGCGTATCTGCGCGCTGGCGGAAATGCCGACCGCCAGTTCGATGATCTCGGTAAGCAGGAAAGCGATCGCGATCGCGCTGTCCTGGCTGACCAGATAGGGTTCGATCTCAAGCAGGATGGTGAGCTTCGACCCGTCGGGACTGGTCGCACGGATGTTGGAGGCAAGCTCGCCGATCACGGCGCGCAGGCTGAGGCCGCGGTGATCCTCCATTTCGGCGAAGTGGTGGCGATGCACCACCGACAGCGCATCGACCCGGCGCTGGATCGACGAATAGGCGCGCGCCGCCTCCGCCGCTTCCGCGCCGCGGGAATGGAGATTGATCAGGCTGGAGATGACCTGGAGGTTGTTCTTGACGCGATGATGCACTTCGCGCGTCAGCTTGGTCTGACGCACGAGCCCCTCGGCAAGCCCGGCTTCGTGCAGGATCAGCGTGCGGCTGAGCGAGCGGAACGTCTCCCCGAGTTCGCGAATCTCTTGCGCCGGCAGCGAGCGGACATCGGCGGAATCGATCGCCTCACCGGGCCGATACGCAGCCACTCGCGCGCGCAACGCCCGCAACGGCTGGATCAGCAGCCGGTCGACGACGAACCAGGCAATGCTCGCCGCCGCCAACCACATCAGCAGCGGCACCAGCATCGCGATCAGGATAGGCGAGGTGATCAACGTCCGCCGCATCGCGACGCTCAACGTCAAATTGCCGACGTTCAACGGCGCATTGACGATCTGATGATTGTCGAGCGGGCTGTCTCGTTCGAGCGTGCGCAGGCTCAATTCCTGCCCGTCACCGCCTAGCAAAGTCTCGGCGTAATCCATGCCCAAGGCAGTCGGTTTGGCGATCCCGGTCAGGAATGCCGCCGGAAAAAAGGCGCTGCCGCGAAGGTTGCCGTTGGCTGCTGCGATCGCGAGCACGACGCCCTTGCCGGGAACGACTTGCCCCGCCGGCTGACCCCCGGCGACGGCATTGGGCGCGGGAAAGGGCGACGCCGTGCCGCACAACAACCGGCCGGTGCGGTCGACGATGCGGAAGCTGGCGCCGGCCGCGATCTGTTGGGCGAAGACGCCGCGGGCGCGGGCGCAACTCGGCGCATCGGCATGGTCGGTGGCGAGGGCGTTCATCGCAGTGGCGAGGGCCGCCATGTCGCCGACGAGTTCGATCGACAGGTTGCGCGAGCTTTCCTGTGCGGCGACGCGCAACTGCGATTGCGCCTCGACGCCGGCCTGACGCGTGGTGCTGAGCGTTGCCAGGATCGCGATGATCGCGAACGGCAACAGTGCGCCGAGCAGAATAAGGAAAATCTTTGCCCCGGTCTGGAGCCTGCCGAAGCGGGCGCCGATCGTCATGCCCGCACGCTCCCGGGCGGTGACGTCGCTCACGGCCTATCCAAGCTTACGGAGGAGATCGAGCATTTCGTCGGGGACAGGTTCGCTCACCGCGTCGTGGTACACCGTGCGCAGCGCGGTCCCCATCGCTTCGTCCTTAACTTTCTTGCTTTTAGTGCCATCGTTGCCGGGCTTTTCGCCTTTTGATGACCGCCGATCAGGCAACGCAAACCCCCATTCAATCACCCCGGAGCACCGGATAGAATCGTTAAAATACGCATTCACGCGGCGCGTCTATGGCGCCGTTACATGTCGTGAAACCAAAAAGCTTCTCGATTGTTCCACCAGCGAACAGAAAAATGTCGTTTGCCTAAACCAGGGCGCACTCGCACAAGAGCCCGCGCCTTTTCGGGGAGATAGAATACATCATGTCGCTTGGTCAGCAACTCGCACCGCATTTGCCTTTCCTGCGCCGCTACGGCCGTGCGTTGACTGGAAGTCAGGAGCATGGCGACCGCTATGTCCGCGCCGCGCTGGAAGCGATCGTCGCCGCGCCCGAGGAATTCCCGCGGGACGTCGAGCCGCGGCTCGGCTTGTATCGCACGTTTCAGGTAATCTGGCGCACGACCAACGCCGATGACGAAGTGGCGCTCAGCGATGACGGTTCGGAAGCCGGTGGGCAGGAGGCGGTTGCCAATGCGCGATTGGCCCGCATGACGCCGCTATCACGCCAGGCACTGCTGCTGACCGCGATGGAGGGCTTCACCCCCGAAGACGCCGGTTACCTGATCGATCACGACGCCGACGAAGTCGAAGCCCTCGTCGCCGAAGCGCTGTCGGAAATCGAGAAGCAGACGCGGGCGCGTGTCCTGATCATCGAAGACGAACCGATCATCGCGATGGATATTGAGACGATCGTGCGCGACCTGGGCCATGACGTAACTGGCGTCGCGGTGACTCGTGACGAAGCGGTCGCGTCCGCGATGGCGGACCGGCCGGGCCTGGTGCTCGCCGACATCCAACTCGCCGACGACAGTTCGGGAATCGATGCGGTCAAGGACATCCTGACCGAGTTCCAGGTGCCGGTGATCTTCATCACCGCCTTCCCGGAACGCTTGCTGACCGGTGAACGCCCGGAGCCGACGTTCCTGATCACCAAGCCGTTCCAGCGGTCGACCGTAAAGGCAGCGATCAGTCAGGCGTTGTTTTTCGACGAAAGCACGATCCCGGCTTGAGCGGTCTGGTGAATGTCGCCAAGCCGTAGCGTGATTTTCATCAGGATCGCGCTATGGCTAGGCAAAAGTTCCATCGGTTACGGAGCCAAAACGGAACTGACGCGTTGGGCGGGGCATGAATGATCCAAACCAGTCCGATCCATCGGTGCACGAGACCGGTGAAGAGGCGCGGGCCGGCGAGACAACCGGCCGGATGCGCTATGTGCTGCTGATTTCCATCCTGCTGGCCGTCGGCATTTTGTCGGCGATCGTGTGGGCCCCATTGCTTTTCCGCCAATAACCTTGATGCACTTGGTTGCGGCGTCCGCCCACCCATCTATTCCAGTGCGCGGTCCGTCGCGTTCATCCCGGAGCTTCATGTCCACGATCGATACCGATGCCGAGAACGAGGGGGGGGCGGTCGAACACGTCGCGCTGTCGGATTCCGAGTTTAAGGACCAGTTGGGGCAGGTCATCCCGCATTTGCGTGCGTTCGGCCGATCGCTGTCGGGCAGCCGCGACCTTGCCGACGACCTCGTCCAAGAGACGTTGATGAAGGCATGGGCAGCCCGCCAGCGGTTTCAAGCTGGAACCAACATGCGCGCCTGGACCTTCATCATCTTGCGTAACCTGTATCTCAGCCAGATGCGTCGCGCGCGCTTCAAGGGTGAATGGGACGATCTGGTCGCCGATCGTGTGCTCGCTGCACCCGCGAGCCAGGACAAGCATGTCGAACTGGGCGACATGCAACGCGCGCTGCTGCATTTGCCGCAGCCGCAGCGCGAAGCGCTGATTCTGGTTGGCGCCGGCGGGTTCGCCTATGAAGAAGCGGCCGAGATCTGCAACGTCGCCGTCGGTACGATCAAGAGCCGCGTTGCACGCGGTCGCGTTGCCCTCGAAGCGCTGTTGAGCGGCGGCGACATGTCATCGCGCCGCACCGGTCCCGATAATCAGGGCCGGACCGCGCTCGACACGATCATGGACGAAGTCGACGATCTCAGCGGCGATCACAGCCCGCGTCCCGACGATGTCGAGGACGATTAATTTTCCTTGTCGAGCCGGCTGAGCAACGCGGTAAAATCCGACGGTACCGCTGTGCTGCCGTCGAAAATCACCCGCAGCGCATTGCCGACACCGTCGCTCTCGCGCGGTAGTCGGACCGCCTGACGCAATTGGCGCGGCGACGTCGGGGAAAAGGAAGCTTGCGGGCTCATATCCGTCAGAACGACCGGTGCGACATTTTGTTGCCCTTTTGTTGCCGGGCGTCGTTTTATTCACGTCACGGCGTAACGACTTAATCAGAACTTGGGCAATTCTATCGCTGACCGCTCTCGGCTAGAGGGGGGCGATGACCAGCTCGTCAGAATTCGCCGACGCCATCGCCCGCGCCACCGCGCATGCGCCGTTTTTGCGCCTGGCGATCGAGCAGCAGCCCGACATCGTCGCCCAGCTTGAAAGAGGTGTCGTTCCCGATCCGGCGCCGTTCGATCCCGATTTGCCGATCGGCATCGCGATGCGGCGGGCCCGGCGGCAGGAAGCGTTGGTCGTCGCGATCGCCGACTTGGCCGGGGCGCTCGATCTGACCGGCGTGACCCAGCGGCTGACGGCCTTCGCCGACCGTGCGCTCGACGCTGCGATCCGCGCCGCGATCCTCGAACGCGCACCCGACGCCGATCCGGTGGGGCTGGCCGCCATCGCGCTGGGCAAACAAGGCAGCGGCGAGCTCAATTATTCGTCGGATATCGATCCGATCCTGCTGTTCGACCCCGCGACGCTGCCGCATCGGGCGCGCGAGGAGCCGGAGGAAGCCGCGGTGCGGATCGGCCGCCGCGTTGTCGAACTGCTCCAGGCACGCGACGGCGAAGGCTATGTGCTGCGGGTCGACCTGCGCTTGCGACCATCGCCAGAAGTCACGCCGATCGTCCTGCCGGTAAATGCCGCGATCTCCTATTACGAAAGCGCGGCGCTGCCGTGGGAGCGCGCCGCTTTCATCCGCGCCCGCGCCGCCGCTGGCGATGTATCGCTCGGGCGGCATTTCCTCGATGCGATCCGACCGTTCGTCTGGCGCCGCGCGGTCGATTTCGGTGCGGTCGGCG
>Ga0164294_10002376_pt1 | contig 17035 bp, 18 predicted proteins | sample GEODES005metaG_FD_111479 | JGI IMG/M metagenome (GOLD analysis project Ga0164294, IMG submission 111479) | Oligotrophic lake water microbial communities from Sparkling Lake, Wisconsin, USA - GEODES005 metaG | ecosystem: Environmental > Aquatic > Freshwater > Lake | place: USA: Sparkling Lake...
CCACAATCTCGGGGGGTAAGGATTGTGGATTTTGTGGAGAGGTTGAGTCGATGACATGTCTAGACTGCAAGGAGTTGATGGATGTGCTGATTGCGCCTGCACCCAAATTGAAACCGATTGAACCGAGGTGCGATGAGTGTAAGGGCCAAAACCTGAAGAAATTCTATCCTGGGAGGACCCGATGTCCCAAGTGCGCTTCAAGACTCGAGAAGGACACCAACTCCGATATTCTGTGGGACTAACTATACAAAGAACCGAAATTCAAATGAAACTGCCACCAGGATTTACAAAAAAGGAATTTCAAGAGACATCTGATGAATACCTAAAGAGGCTGTTCGGAATTAAAGACACAAAAAAAGCAGACAAAAAAGGTGCAAACAAAGAAAAACAAAGAGCGAAGCCGGATTGTGCCTGTGACGATGTAACTGATAGGAAAGATTAGCCTTATGAAAAAGAATGTAGCCTTGAGACGAGCTTCGAGAGCGGCAACAGGAACTGAGTATGAGCCGACTCATTAGCTGTTCGATAGGTAACTCACGAGGCAGAACACCGCCCCCAATGGAGCAGGGCGGGGATGACGGAGGAGGAGAGAATGTTTTCTTTGATGATGGGCAGGTGAAGGTGACGGAGTCGTTGGTGACGATTGGGGCCCCCTGGAACAAGGCATTCGCCGTCCGGGAAATCACCTCGGTGACCTATGGGAAAAACAGGTCCAACGATCTGGGTACATCGATATTGCGAAGTGTGGGTTGGTTCGCCTTGGGATTTGGGATTTTGCTTGGATTGGCTGGGGTCTGGTCAGGAATGGTCTTTGGGCTCTTTATGGGACTAGGGCTGTTGTTCGGAAGTCATAAAAAAGATGCGCCGTATAGTGTGACTCTGAGTACCGGGGGCTTTTGGGAGACGGAGTACTTGAGCAGTAAATCCCTCCAGTGGTGTGAGGCTGTGGCCTTGGCTGTTCATGAGGCGATTGCTTACAAGCCGGAACCACCATCGAACGATGGTGGGCAGTTCATCCCAGCTCCGCAAAGCAGGTTGAGGAACTAGAAGGCAGGGATGAGTACTATTCATACAACCTATATCTTGGGCCTAATTTCTGGGGTCGCTGTAACTTCCTTTTGCATGTTTATTTCGCGAAAATGAGCACCATTATTTACACATTTATTAATGGATTCGTTGGAGGTGTTACTTTGACGTTTTTCGTTGCGCACCTTCTTCGACCCGGGAGGTAATACAGTCATACAGCCCTAGCCCCGCGGATGTCCTAGGGGGTATGGAATTATCTTTTTCTATGATTAAAATCTTGGCTTCTTTCATTGATGAAAAGACATTAATAACCATAGATGATGATGGCGTTCTTTCTATTGATTCTAAATATGGTAAAATCACCGAACTTATAAAATCTGCACATGCCCGCGCTCTCAAGTCATATGGTCCATCAGATGGCTTCTTTGGTGGATATATGGCAATGGAATTGGTTAAGCATGGTGCAAAAATCCTCGAAGTATCAGATACAGAAGAGGATGAAGCAGAAGAAAACAGGGTCTGGTAGGCTTTAGTGGTTGGCATAACGGGGCATTAGCAAGTTGGTTTGAGATGGCTCGAAAAAATAATAAGAAGTCATGCCCTAACCCAGCCAATGTCCTAGGGGGTATGAGATGATTTCGCGCAATGAATCGAAATAAAGAATACAAAAAGAGTACAGGCGGGAACAGGAGGAACGAGGCTGAGATGAGAAAAGCCCTTAAGGAAATCATCCGGCTTGTCGAAGGTTGGGTGGATACGGATGTAGCCAAGGCTGAGGACACAATGCTCAAGATCCTAAATGCCGCGTTGGAGGTGGTGTGAAGCAAAAGAGAAATAAGAAAAATAAAGTGGTCGCTTATCTGGATGGAGATGGCTTTCTTCCAGCAACAGAAAAGGACCTGAAGAAATGGATTAGAAAGTTTCTACCCTCTGAAGACAAAAACACGAAAGCAAAGGCGGTCTAACCCAGCCAATGTCCTAGGGGGTATGAGACGATCTGCAGTAATGAAAGAGAACAGTGACATGAATCAGAGGAGTGCCTGATGCAACCTCCTCCTGTGTATTATCCATATGTTCTACCGGATGGGGTGCCGATAAAACCAAAAAAGCTGATCTTCCAGTGCGTAATACCTGGACGTACCCAGACATTGATTCTGCGGAACGGAGGTACGCTTTGGTTTAAGGATTACTGCTGGGGCGGTGGTAAAGAAGGCGTATGGGTAAGTGAAGAAGACTTTCCTTGGGAACAGCTGGATTCACCCAAGGAAGCGGACTGGCGAAGATTTCGCGCTAAACTGGAAGAACTTGATGTCTGGGCTTGGAAAGACCCTGTCCAAGCGCACCCTGCGACTGTCTGTGGGTATGTCGACTATCGGTTCGACCTTAGATTTCCTGATCGGATGATCCGGCTTCGAGGGACTCTGAAACAAGGAGATAGGATGGAATCTGAGGATGAGGAAGGTAATGAAACGGGGGAATTCGAGGAGATGTTTCATATGATTGCCAGGGCCTTTGAGCGCCTTACAGGAAGGGAATGGTTTTATGAATAAATATATTAAACCCAACAGATCCGAACCAAAAAAAAGCAGGGGGGACTATTTGTGGGAATGGATCCAAGTAGCGGGCTGGTTGTTTGTGCTGGGAATGATCTATTCGATGGCTTGTAAGGGCAAAGCGCGGGCAGAAGATGGCGTTCACAACGTCAATCCGCTGCCGATTGATTTCATATCTCAGCCGACCACTAAGTTCCCTACCCCAGCGGATGTTCTGAGGGGTTCTGTAAGGTGAGGATGAAACAGAAAAGAGAAGAAGTGAGTTCTTGGAACGAGAGATTTACAGCTTGGTCACTGATGCTTTTTTTTGGATTTATGTTCTTTATGGTCATGAAGGGGGTGTTTTACATTCTTGGATTGATTCAGCATGGTATCTGTCTTCTCTTCGGCTGGCCGACGAAATATTAAGGAGGGAATGAAACATGAGCTTTGATGAAGGACACGATCGATATGTTCAGCCCAGAAACCGGGAAGGTTTTCGGAAAGTGGTGTGTATGGGCTCACCGGATGGGAAAGAAGTCTGGTTGGCGCTGCTATTGGGTGGGAAAGGGGCGGAGATCTGGGTGGAAGCGATCCATTTTGAGAGCGGGGTAAGGCCTGCTGGGGAGGTTCGGCGGGTTATCTCCGCAGATGGTGATGAGACCAAGCTACTGCTGAATGCCTGTATGATTTTCTATCCGGACCTGTTCCGGGGTTCTTGCTCCATCAGTGCTTTGGTGGATGTGGTAGAAAAAGTGGGGACGGAGGTGCATCTCCGCAAAGAGGATAGAATATCAAGCATCTTAGAAGTCCTGCAGAGCGAGGCGAGTCGTATGATGGGGTACGAGCGTTTCGCATTCTGGGAGGGGGAGTTGAAGCCCAGAAAGATGTAAAAAAAGGAGAATAAATGAAAAAAGCGGTTCTTTTGATTATGATGGCAGGGGCGGGTTGGGGTTTCGCCGACGAGGAGGGCCTCTGGGCCGGGCGTGGAGGCGGGTATGAGATAGGGAACTCGATCTTGTGGCAGGATGGGACGACAACGAGGCGAGTCGGAAACGCTTGGATCTCCAATGACGGCCAGACCCTCTACAAGGTTCGTAACTACTGGCTGGAGACTACCCCGAGAAAATAAAATTGGGCTAACCCAGTCAATGTCCTAGGGGGTTGGGTAAGATGAGGGGATGATGAATAAAGGAAAAAAGGAAATGAAAAAGATCATGGAAACGAAATTCAAAGTTAAGGGGCCGGAGGCGATTGAGGATGGGTTGATGGATATGGGCAGGGCCATTGAGGCGGTAGGGCCCTGGACGCATCCTGAAATGGAAAGAATCCCGGAGTGGAGGGGGGCTGACATCCGGATTACCAGCGACTTTAAAACGGACTTCAATGAAGCGAACTACTTCGACCATGACCTGACGGTGTGGACGCGGCATGCCGGACCGGCGACGTGGTTTGTGTTCCAGATGCGGGATCTGTTCGATGGCTGGCTGGATTACGGCAACAAGTATGGCTTTTACGAGCTGTTGGCGCAGGCGGCGCTGGAGCACCTGGCGGCTAACCAACCAGAACCGGAGGATGCCAAGCCACTCTTAAGGGCCATGCTGACCCGGGCGTTCCTGATGCTGGAAGTTGCCAAGGAGCATCATGTATGGCCTGATGATGCAATGATGGTACTGCATTCCCGGGACGAGGAGGGAAACCAGTTGCGGACGAATCTGGAGGGCCCAAGTTTTGAGTAAGGAAATTCTCTATTTCGGATATGGCTCCAATTTAAGTCAGGAGGACCTTGATGACTGGAAAAAGGGAAATCCAAAGTACGCGCAGGTGGACTTGAATCTCAAAAAGGTTTCTATCGGTTATTTGCCCGGTTACCGCCTTGGCTTTACAAGAAAGTCGAAGTCTGAAAGAAGGGGATTCATGGGCGTAGCCGATATTGTTCCCTCGGACGACCCGATGAGTAGAGTATGGGGGGTGATTTTTTCCCTAACCCTGCAGCAGAACATGGCCATCGCGGACAAAGAGGGGAATACCTACGCCTATCGGCAGCTACGGGTGGATGTGACTGACCAGACAGGGGCAAAGCACCGTTGTTTGACTTATCAGGCTATCGTGAAAATCGAAAAACAGCGTAAGTACTTATATTACAAACCTCTAGGCGCCTATTGTGATGCCATTCGGAAAGGTGGGCAGGAGCATGGATTGCCCCAAGAGTTCGTTGATCATTTAGAGGTGGCGAGTGTGACTGAAAGAAACCCCTAGCGACTCGGATGAATGACGCAAGAGGTTTGGAAATACTGAATGAAAAAGATTGATAACTGTAGAGCTCGGTCATGTAGTGCCAAATGCTTGATGAGATAGTTGGATAAAAAAAGACTTTATCTGGAAAATCAAATGATTAGATTAAAAGCTCAACTTAATTGCATGTTTGTAAAAATTTCTCAGCAGAGTTTTCAGATAGCCTGAGAATCAACCTGATGAAAGTTCAGCTTAACCCACTTCCTTCGGCATTGCTCGAGTCACTTCGAAGTATCGGTTACACCATTGAAACAGCTTTAGCGGACATCATTGATAATAGTATAACTGCAGGTGCTGGTAGGATATCGGTGCGTTATCTTTGGAATAACGGCAGGCCGTGGATTGCTGTCCATGATGACGGCAAGGGGATGGATGAAAAAGAACTCATCGAAGCAATGCGCCTTGGATCTAAAAATCCTAATGAAAAAAGAAACGCCGAGGATTTGGGGCGATTCGGGCTAGGGATGAAAACGGCGTCTTTCTCGCAATGTCGTTTGTTGACTGTTATTTCCAGAAAAGGGAAAAGCCTTTTTGGATGTGAATGGGATCTTGATTCCATTGCATTAAATAAATCCAATGATTGGAATATACGAACGTTGGCTGAGTCAGAGTTGACGGCTGATAAAACACTAAACGCACTCATCTTAGAATTATTCTCGCATGGCATGTCAGGAACAATAGTGTTGTGGCGTAAAATAGACGACGGACATGGGAATCATAATGGCTATGATGGTGAAAATCGGTTTTCTGCCCTTTTGGATTCAGCCCGCAAGCATCTGGAATTAGTATTTCATCGGTTTCTTTCTCCCGCTTTAGGTCGTAAAAAAGTTGCGATTGATTTCAATAATACTCCCCTTGAGGCGTTTGATCCCTTTGGGTCACCGATTCCCTCGCGACAAGAGTTGACAGCCGAGAAGATTCGAATCGAAGGGGAGGTCGTTACAGTTCAGCCGTATGTCCTTCCTCATCAAACCAAGGCTGGCTCAGTTGACGAATACCAGAGATTAGGTGGCGAAGAGGGATATCTCCAGAATCAGGGGTTCTATGTCTATCGCAACCACCGGCTGATCATTAAGGCGACGTGGTTTCGACTTATTCCCAAGGATGAGCTCAATAAACTGATTCGAGTTCGAGTAGATATCCCAAACTCGCTTGATCACCACTGGCGCATCGACGTGAAGAAATCCCAAGCGAGCCCCCCAGAACTAATACGTTTGCAACTTAAACAGATAATTAAAAAGATATCTGGTTCAGGGCGGATTGTATTCACGAACCGTGCTGCAAAAATACGCAACCGGCAGGTCATTCCTGTTTGGCGTCGTGAAGTGGTTCAGGGTCGGGTCCGATATCTTGTCAATGAGGAGCATCCAATTGTGCAGGGCCTTTTGCATGAGTTGTCTGAAACTAAAATTCAATGCCTTCGAGCTTGCTTCGAGCTTATCAATACTACATTTCCATATGATATGTACTATGCAGATGCTGCGAATGATAAAACAGAATTTGACAACGAGGGGCCTGATTTAGATACAGTGAAGAGGGTTGGAATTCAGTTGGTACGAGCCCTCCGAAGTTGTGGCTTTAGCGGGGATAGATTACGCGAACAAATGCGTGGCACTGAGTTCTTTAACTGCCCGCCGGTTCTTTTTGAGGAAATACTCGAGGTGCGGGGAGACTTGCATGATTGATATAAACAAACTTATCGAAACAGTAGCTGTTTTCCTGCAGGACACACAGCCACCAACAGAACAGGCATTGAGGACTTTGGTTCAACGTCAGGCAGAATATCTAGCTGCTTTCCATGGTGTTCAAGAGAAGGATAGGCTATCGGAATCAGATTTGGATAAGGTTGTAAAAACTATTGAAACACGTTTTTCCATACGCATGCCTTTGGGCTCAATGTTTATAGGTAAAGAGTACGAGCCATGGCTTGCAAATCGGCAGGGGGATATCAAATGGTTTTTCTGGGAGCGCTATCGAAGGTTGCTGATAAGGAATGCATTTCCACCTTATGTTGTAAGTAGTCTTGATAAAGAAACCGATAAAATACTAGATCATTTAGGAGATCCTAAAAAAAAGGGGAAATGGTCACGAAAAGGCCTAGTAGTAGGACACGTCCAATCAGGTAAAACTGCTAATTACACTGGTGTCATATGCAAAGGGGCAGACGCTGGATATCGCGTGATTATAGTTCTAGCTGGAACCCTGAATTCCTTGCGAAATCAGACGCAAGAGAGAATTGATGAGGACTTTCTTGGCTGGTGTACGCGCACAAGGAGGCCAATTGGTGACAATGATTTCGGCAAACGTAAACCTGTTTATTTTACCACAAGTATTGAGGACTTTAAAAAACAGACTGCCAATGCATTAGGAATGAGCCTTGGTGCTTTAAACGAACCGGTGATTGTTATTATTAAAAAGAACACTACTACATTAGAAAATCTAACGGAATGGCTCAAGGACAATAATCGTCATGATTTAAAAAACTTTCCTATGATGTTGATCGATGACGAGGCTGATTATGCGTCTATTAATACTAAAAAAGAGAATCAAACTCCGGCTGCAACAAATATGGCCATACGCAATCTTCTCTCTCTCTTTAGCCGCACTTCGTTTGTGGGTTATACAGCAACTCCTTTTGCGAACATATTTATCGACCCAGATACAGATAAGGAAATGGAGAGTGGAGAGTTTTATAAGGATCTGTTTCCGCGCGACTTCATCCTAAGTTTAAACCCACCAGACAATTATGTGGGTCCCAATCGTTTATTTACTGAGAATGCTGACTTGGACTGCATTCGAAATATAAACGACAACAACGTATTTTTGCCCATCACTCATAAGATCGAATTTGATCCACAGGAATTGCCGGTTTCCCTCAAAAAGGCCATGTGCTGCTTTATTATTGGCAAAGCGATACGAATCTTGCGGGGGCAAGTGGGTCAGTGTCATTCCATGATGGTAAATGCTAGCAGGTTTACCAAGGTTCAAAATAAACTATCTGGTCTGATTTTGGATTATCTGAAGCAACTAAAAAACAATATTTCCGGTTATGGAGCTCTACCTTCCGTACTTGCCCTTGAAAACAAGGACCTATCTTTTATTAAAAATGTCTTTGATGAAGAGTTTCTGAGCGCGGGTTTTGATTGGACGGATGTTCAGAAAGCATTGAAGGATTCGGCTGATCCGATCGAGATCTTGACTATTAATGTTGGGTCAACCGATACGCTGGATTTCAAGCGACAAACATATCCCAAGGGACGAAGCATTATTGCAGTCGGTGGTATGGGTTTATCCCGCGGCCTTACCCTTAATGGTTTGATGACCAGCTATTTTCTTCGTAGTACTATTATGTATGACACGCTTATGCAGATGGGGCGTTGGTTCGGTTATCGTGACGGCTACGCTGACTTGTGTCGTATCTACATGACTAAATCGGCATCATCATGGTATAAACACATTTCCGAAGCCACCGAAGAGCTCAGGCGGGATTTTAAGGCGATGGAGAAAGCTAGGCTATCTCCCATTGACTTTGGCCTTCGTGTACGCACTCACCCCGCTGCATTAATTGTCACTGCGCGAAACAAGATGCGCACCGGAAGAAAAGTGCCAATTCGTATTGCTCTTGAAGGGCGTCTGGCCGAGACAAGTGTCGTCTTTGCCGACGATGTCAGCGTTAAACACAACCGAAAGATATTAGAATCACTTGTTACCTTTTGTGATAAGGAGGTCAAAGTCGTGGACACCAATGAGCCTGACCAATATCTAAAACTGGGTTATCTATGGAAGGGAGTACCCCCAAGACTAATTACCTCGGCTATCACAGAGTTTTCAAATCACCCGGCATGTTTACTGACCTATCCCGAGCCACTGATTCAGCACATTGAATGGATTTGTACCGGCAAACATAATAAGTTTGATGTGCTTCTTCGGTCGCAAACCGAGGTTTCCCGAGAGGAGCCATTCGGTTCATATACTATTTCCCCCCCCAGTAGAACGGCCGAATCATGGGAAAATAATACCGTAGTCTTCAATAGACGCCGTATTGGATCAATAGGTGATGAACGAGCGGGTCTTAGTAAGGACGAGATTGAACAAGTTAAAAATAATTATAACGGGAAGAATGTGCCCGATCGTGAATATCGTAAGGTTGCGAACCGCAATCCGCTTTTTATTATTTATCTCATTAACGTAAAAAAAACAAAGGATGATGAAGAATCGATCTTAGTTCCTGCTTTTGCTGTCAGCTTCCCTGGGGATCCAGGTTCGGCTAAAAAACCGGCGAAATTAGTTGAATACGTTGTTAACACAACATGGTGGAAGCAGAACTATGGTGATCCTGAAGAAGAACAGGAGGAGGAAGAATTGTGAAAAACCCTTGGGTTGCTATTTCGAAACCTTCCTCCGATCTAAACGTTCGACTCGTTGATGAAAAGCATCCGCTCAAACTGTTCTGGGGTGTGGACTCAAAAAACCGATATTCTTTTGCCTTTGAGGCAGAAGTTGGAGCCCTACCAAAAAAGAAGTCACTACCTGATTTGTCAGGTATGGAGCTTAACGTCTTCCATCAAGGGACATGTGGTAAATTGGTATTGCTTTTACAGAATAATAAGGATTGGGAAATATTCTTTGCGCTTTGCTTGGATCTTGTGCGCGCGACCTCATCGCTTAAAGACGATCTTGTAGCTTCCGATATAATTCTTCGCCGTTTAATCCGCTGGCAGGAGTTACTTCGAAAAAGTCGCCGGCAATCTTTATCAGAGGAGGAGATTAAAGGTTTGATGGGTGAGTTGCTTTTCTTGAGACAATCCCTTGTCCCAGTCTTTGGTCTAGATGATGCTGTTACTTCATGGCGTGGTCCGGAAGATGCGCCACAGGATTTCGCTTTGGCGGAAGTTGCCTACGAGGTTAAATGTCAGACCGGCGGTTTAAGGCGAATGGTTAAAATCAGTTCAGCAGACCAGCTTTGTCCACAATTACCAGTCGGGTATCTAATTGTGTATACTTTAGCCCGTCAAACTTCTGACGATCTGGAGGCGATATCATTGAATTCCCTTGTTGCCCAAATACGTGCTGACTTGGTGTCGGCTTCGGCAACTGTTCGCGATTATTTTGAAGATATGCTGTTCATGTCAGGATATGTGGAAAATGAAGAGTATCAGAAGTACCTATTTTCTGTGGTCGGGTTAAAATCTTATCGTTTGGTTGAGGGGTTCCCTCGTATTTGTCCTCAGAGTCTGTTGCCGGGGATTGAGTTTGTCTCCTATTCAATTGCGTTGGAGGCATGCTCGAAATACGAGGGCGCACCACCATGGTGGCCTCTGACCTAATATATGGATATCGAAGACTTCTTTCAGGATTATCGTCAAGAGTTGATCGCGCATGCAGGTGCGGAATCAAATTATCTCCGTAGTACTTTTATTGAAAAGATGTGTGCTTTAATCGAGGATGAAGGTGCCATACCTGATTTTACGCAAGTTGATTACAAACACACCCAGAAAGGGCTGGCTGTTGATGCTTGGTCATATGACCCAGCCGTCTTCAAGCTGACCCTTTTTGTATCTGACTTCCGAGATGAGGAAACACTGCAAACATTGACTCAGAAAGAGGCTGAAGACTCTTTTAAACGCTTGTCCCGCTTTGTGGAAATCTGTCACAAACACGAATTTGTTAAGTCACTGGATGAAGCTATGCCCGTCGTAACCTTGGCTTGGTTTATTCTCGAAAGACATGAAAAAATTAAGCAACTAGCATTTGTGCTTATCTCAAACGCGCGAGTCAGTTCGCGTATTAGCAAATTACAAACAAACGAAGTGGCAGAAATTAAAACAACTCAAGAAATCTGGGATGTGGAGCGTATTTATCGCATAGAAACTTCTGGTCGAGCGCGCGAAGATATTGATATCGATTTCTGTAGTTCTGATAAAAAAGGAATTCCTTGTCTTCCGGCCCATCGGGAAGGACAGCCAATGAAATCTTATCTCTTGGTTATGCCTGGTTCTGTTATTGCCAGTCTCTATGAAGAACATGGAGAGCGTTTGCTTGAGCAGAATGTACGTACCTTTTTGCAATTCCGCGGTAATATAAATAAGGGAATGCGTAACACCCTTATTCGGGAACCAGAGATGTTCTTTTCTTTCAATAATGGACTCTCAGCTACTGCTGAGGATGTAAAAACTGATCGCGAAGGCCACTTCATACAATCTGTACGTAATCTTCAGATTGTTAATGGGGGGCAGACTACAGCATCGATCTTTACCGCTCAAACGAAAGACGGCGGCAATGCCGACCTTTCAAAGGTATATGTGCAAGTTAAACTTACAATCGTTAGCCCAGATCGCGTGGACGTTGTCGTTCCCCTTATCTCTGAATGTGCCAATACCCAAAACAAGGTCAGTGCCGCTGACTTCTTCTCCAATCATCCTTTTCATAGAAAAATCGAGGAATTCTCTCGCCGATTGTGGGCTCCTGCAGCCGCTGGAAAAGTGCACCAGACCCGCTGGTTTTATGAGCGCGCTCGGGGTCAGTTCATAAACAAACAAGCTGGTATGAGCCATTCTGAAAAAAAGAAGTATCTTATTTCTCATCCAAAGAATCAGATGTTTACTAAGACTGATCTTGCTAAATACGTTAGGACTTTTGAAGGATTCCCTTTCGATGTTAGTAAAGGGGCTCAAATGAACTTTAGCTTGTTTGCTGGCGAGCTTGGTAAGAAATGGGACCCTGATGAGGGCCGAACCTTCAACGAGCTCTGGTTTCAGAAGCTAGTTGCAAAGGCAATTCTCTTTAGAAACCTAGATGCCTGTGTTTTGCGTTCACCGTGGTGCAATGGTTATAAAGCAAATATCGTAACATATACTTTAGCAAAGTTTTCCGATATGGTTAAACAGCATAATCGTCATATCGACTTCTTAAAGATCTGGACATGTCAAAACACTCCAGAGCCACTTGCTAAGCAGCTTTTACAAATAGCTCAAGACGTAAATGATATTATAATTAATCCACCCGCTACCGCAACTTCGAACATTAGCGAATGGGCTAAGAAACCTGCATGTTGGGATGCTGTTCGGTCTACAGTTATGAAACTAGATTCTATCGTATATGACTACTTATTGGAAAACCATAAGAACAAAGAAATGGAAAAAGACGCTGGTCGAAAAGACGAGATCCAATTAGGCATTAAAAACCAAACTTATGTCTTTGAAAAAGGTGCAATGTTCTGGAAATCTTTGCGGGAATGGAACTCTTCACATCGTAAGCTCACACATAAACAGACTGGCTGCCTCGATATTGCATGTGACATCCCGCGAAAGATTCCTACCGAAAGTCAAAGCGAAGTTATTATTGAAGCTGAAAAGCATGCACTTAGTAACGGATTCTTTGTTGGCTAAGCCAGTGAATATTCTTTCTGGTGCAAATACCTGTTATAGATCTTTTTGCTGGTCCTGGGGGCCTTGGGGAAGGATTTGAGAGTTTTTGTCATTTAAATAAACAAATCTTTAAAGTTCTTCTATCTATAGAAAAAGATCCGTTCGCCTGCAAAACGTTAAGGCTGAGAGCCTTTCATAGAAATATACCCCATGAGTCATTGCCAGATCTCTACGAATACTACCGGCGACCGGAAGATGAAATATTTAAAAAAATAGTCAAAAAATATCAGCACGAATGGGAGGCCGCTAAAAAAACGGCCCGTCAGCATGAATTGTCCGTTGAAAACCGTAAGGCAACTCGCAGCATGATTTCCGAGCGGCTCAAGAATGCGCAAAAGTGGGTTCTTGTGGGAGGCCCCCCGTGCCAAGCTTACTCTTTGGTTGGAAGGGCGCGCCGTACAAACGAGACCCGAAAGAAATTCGAAAGTGATCATCGGCATACTCTTTATGAGGAGTACCTCGATATTCTTAAGCATTTTCAACCCTCCGTATTTGTCATGGAGAATGTAAAAGGGATTCTTTCCGCAACCCACAAGGGTTCTCTCATCTTTCATCGAATTTGTGAGGATTTGTCCAAAGCAGGTTACGAACTGCATTCTCTAACCGGGCAGCCTTCAAGAGACCTAGCCGGAAGTTGGATTAGCGATGCCTTCGTGGTCCGTGCAGAGCAGCACGGTGTCCCTCAAACAAGGCACCGTGTATTTATCCTTGGAGTTCGCAAAGATCTTGGGATTTCACCCAAGGCTCTGGCGTTAAATGATCCTACGATAGACTTTGCTGAGGCTTTGGCAGGAGTTCCTGCATTGAGAAGTCGCCTTTCAAAAAACGATTCGGTTTCCAAATGGGAAAAAGCACGCGAACACGGCGTGAAACTTGCAGGGGGAAGTTGTAAGCTTAAAACGCCCCAAAGCAGCGGCTCAGAATTTGTGGAAGCAAAAAGGGCTGCATTGTCATTTCTTGGTGACAAGAATCTTGAGGGAATTCCGAACCATCAATCTAGGTCGCATATTGAGGAGGATATTGAGCGTTACGCCTTTGCGGCATCCTTCGCGAAGATTCATGGAAGAAGTCCGAAAGTCGGTAATTTCCCGGACAAGCTGAAGCCCGAGCATAAAAACATTAATGACGAGGAAGTACCCTTTTCGGATCGGTTCAAGGTTCAATTGAAAAAACGTCCCTCTAGCACTATTACCTCCCACATTTCCAAAGATGGTCACTACTACATCCATCCAGATCCTGCGCAGGCCCGGAGTCTGACTGTTCGTGAAGCAGCCCGGTTACAAACCTTCCCGGATAACTACAGATTTGAAGGGCCACGAACCGAACAATATAAGCAAGTAGGCAACGCCGTGCCGCCTTTACTTGCCAAGAAAATAGCAGGGATTGTCTTCCAACTCTTCTGAAATTATTTCGATCGTTTTATTAGATACCACACTTTTGTCTCAACGTTTTGCTCAACTGTCCCCTCTGCTTCAAGAAATGCGAGTACCGTGCGACTTATATGCCCCTCATGCCCTTTATGGCCCTGATAAATTCCGAGGGCTCTGCCTATTTCTGCATTTGATAACCCTTGGAGATTCTTAGATAAAAGGCTGTGTACTGCGCCTTTTAAGCCAGCCAAGGCAACTTGGGCTTTTAAATAATCATCTGATTCCATATTAGCTATTAAAGCATAAAGCAATGGGCTTAAAAGATATCTTTCTGCAAACGCAATTACGCCTTGTTGTTTAAAGTTTTCTTAAGAACAAATATATAGACAGTGAGCGACTCGAAAAAGGTTTACAAAACCCTGTAAAAGACAAAACATATGCTTTAGGTTAGAAAAGTATATAACTTCATTAGGCTAATTGATAAGACCCCAAAGCAATTGTAATTATGAGTAATGAGATGGCATCCAATGCTGAGGCTAGTTATTCAGGATGGCGTAGTACTTTCAATATTACGGAGCGTACTGAAGGAACAGGTCGTAGCATTACTGGATATGGCGCCGAATCATTAATAACTGGCCGCGCTTTAGTTTGCGGATACAACTTGTTTTTTAAGGCATGGAGGGATTCAAAATATGATGCTGTTCTCGAGGCTAATAAAGTTCTTTTTAGGGTTGAATTTAAGGGTACAAGCACCAGAAGTCTTACGCTGACTAGTGGTGGTAGAGCGGGGAAGCAGATTAGCCGATTAGCCGGATCACGAGAGCAGGTCCTGAGTACGGAAGATTCTGAAATCTTAATTGGGATCGATTCCGCTTGCGGTATATGTTGGATCATTCCTACGGAAATAATTATGATTCTTAAGAAGAAACAAATATCGATAACACAGATTGATTCTTTTAAAGAAAAGTGGCGGCTTATGTTCTTTTTAGCCTCGCATCCCGATGAGTGTAGATTGCTTTTATCTAAGGGGGTTTCTCACTTGACGGAAAATGAATACGAGGCTGTGGTTAAGGCCTACGGCCGCGGGAGGCGCCCTAAAACGTGCGACAATCCCTTCAGTATTGGGAAACATGTGTTTTCTGGTATCAATAAAAAAGCCTTAAATGTTTGGAAGCTTATCTATGATGAAGCGAAGTGACTTTAGCGACTTTAGTAAAAAGATCGGCTTGATATGTGCAATTCTCGTCCACGAAAGGGTATTCTTTTCCAGCTAGTGTCTTCAAAACAGATCTAAAAATAATTTCAGACATTAGTGGTGAAACAGCCATTCCAATCTGCTTGCGAATACTCTCCTTTGATCCCTTGAACTCGAAGGAATCTGGAAAAGTCTGAAGACGTGCGCGTTCACGGTTTGTTAAGGCGCGCGGCTCTTTCCAGTGGTATCCATGAGTGCCGCCACCACCGCTGCCTGTAATTGTGTATGATGGACGATCCGGATGAAGCCGTTTATAGATTTGGCTAAGTTTTGTCTTCTTAACGTTTAGGCGGAGTCTGTCTGGTAAATCTGCGTTCCATACATTTTCTCCCGGACCGGTTTTAAGAAGTCTTTCGATGACGGTCTTTGATTGTTTTGTAAAATCATGGTTCTTAGCATTTTGCGGTATAGGAGGTTTTCCAATCGCTTCACTTGCTGAGATGGGTCGGCCAAGATGGGTCGGCGCAGGAACTCTGAAGGTCAACCCAGTCTTAGCGGCAAAACCCACAATGATTATTCGATGTCTTGCCTGTGGGACGCCGTAATCCTCGAAACGGTATTTATGACAAGTTAACTCATAGCCATCCCCGGCATTTGAGAGACCTTCAAGAATAGCCTGAAAAGCTTTCCCCTCATTAGCGCTAGTAAGCCCACCAACGTTTTCAGCTATAATTACCAATGGCTTGAGGCGATCAATGATCTTTATTCCGTAGGTGTAAAGCGGTCCGAAAGAACCAGAGATACCCCGGTGTTCGCCAACAATGCTGAAGTCATTGCAAGGGAATCCGTAAGCAAAAATATCAATTGGACTTAATGTGGAAATATTCAATTTGCGAGCATCCGAGCAGATTACGGAGTTAGGATTTTCTGGGCAGATATTATGTATATAGGTAGAACAAGTATCCTCATCCCAATCACTCGCCCAAGAGTGTTCAATCGAAAGATTTTTACCTTTTCTTTGGAGGCGAGCATTCATTGCTCCTAAAGCTATCCCTCCGGGTCCGCAAAATAGCTCTCCCAGTTTAAGAGAGGATTTCTCTTCTTGAAGTATGAACATAGGTTTATTCGGCTTTATCATGGAACGGCCTAAATTTGGCGGCCGCAAGGGGACCTGCAATAGTTCCTTTTTACTACGGTTAATAGGTTTGTGATCATGTATTTGAGGGATCTTTGGATTCTGGTATCTGGCATCGGACAAAAACAGTCCTATGGTTATTGTGTGAAAAGGGTACAAACGAAAACACCGACGTTTTGATCACTGGAAACTGAAAGGATGGAAGTAGAAGGGGACAGGTGGAAGGGGGCAGGCTGTTGCTACCGGTGAAAGAAGCTGACAACAAAGACGTAGACGAAAAGACCGACAAAAAAGAGAGCGAAGGATAGGCCGACGAGGCCGAAGAGTCTCAAGATGATGGAGGGTTGCTGGCCTTCCGGTGTCGGCTCCTCAATCTTTTCCGACCAACTCATTCCCGTCCCAGGAATACCGACCGTGGCACGGGTACCTTTTTTGCCAAAAGTAAGCCAACCGCCACGACTACCGACCGACACAGAAGTGCCCGATTTGGAAAGATTGAGCCGTACACCTTTAAAGAGGGATATCCGGCGGCTAAAGCGAAAGCCCATGGTTTTGATAGATTAGAACAAGTTGAAGGTGGAAGGCGAGAGGGGGCAGGGAGATGCGAGTTTAAGTTTAAATTTAAATTTAGGTTCAGGTTGAGGATGAAGGGGGCTTGAAGGGAGATTTAGGGATTAAAGGGTTAAGGATGATGGTGCAGGGACAGGCGGGAGGTGGAAGGCTGGAAGTGGAAGTTGTGAGATCACTCGCTGCCCCGATCTATTTTGGGTACGTAGGGGTTGACCCAATCTTTATCGATATGGCCCTTGTAGGCACCGTTCACTCCCCAGACTGAGTAGTAACTACCATTATCCGTGGTATGGCCGGCATAGGAGCCGTCTGCATTCCAGATTGCATCATCCGCTCTACCCTTTGCGCATCCACCGCTGATAGCGCAACAGCTGGCTATGATGATGAATGCCAACTTTACTAGGGTCCATATTGCTTCGCGGGTATTCATATATTTTCTCCTTTTGATCAGTTTTATTTAGTTGGTCGGTGTTGTTATTTTTCAG
>Ga0164294_10002378_pt1 | contig 17025 bp, 19 predicted proteins | sample GEODES005metaG_FD_111479 | JGI IMG/M metagenome (GOLD analysis project Ga0164294, IMG submission 111479) | Oligotrophic lake water microbial communities from Sparkling Lake, Wisconsin, USA - GEODES005 metaG | ecosystem: Environmental > Aquatic > Freshwater > Lake | place: USA: Sparkling Lake...
CGCGCCGGCGTGCTCATGGCCTACGTCGTCGCCGCCGGACTGCGCGTGTGCGACTCCCTCGGCATCGGCCCCGTCGAGCCCCCGAGCGGCAAGATGGAGAACGACCCCATCCTCCAGCGCCTCGAGCTCACCGGGCAGAAGCTGCCCGACCTCTGCAAGCTCGTCGCCACCGAGGTCGGCGCGATGACGTAGAGCTGAGCCCGGGGGGATTGCGCCCGCGGGCGCAGATTTCCCTCAACTCCGACGCCCGGCGACCGAACCGCGGACGTGGCCCGCCCTTCCCCCGTCGCAACCGCCGTAGCCCAGCTCCGCAAGAACGGTGACATCGCGCTCGCGCTCGGCGTGTTCGCGATGCTCGCGATCCTGATGGTGCCGCTGCCGCCGCTGATCCTCGACCTCTGCCTGGCCGGGTCGATCACGATCTCGCTCCTCGTCTTCCTCGTCTCGCTCTACGTGCGGCGCCCGGTCGAGTTCTCGTCGTTCCCGATCCTGCTGCTGATCACGACGATCCTCCGCCTCTCGCTCAACGTCGCGAGCTCGCGCCTCATCCTCCTGCACGGCAGCAAGGGCACGGACGCCGCCGGCCACGTCATCGAGGCCTTCGGCCAGTTCGTCGTCGGCGGCAACTACGTCGTCGGCTTCATCCTGTTCTGCCTCCTCCTCGTCATCAACTTCCTCGTCATCACGAAGGGCGCCGGGCGCGTGGCGGAGGTGGCCGCGCGGTTCACCCTCGACGCGTTGCCCGGCAAGCAGATGGCGATCGACGCCGAGCTCAACGCCGGCCTCATCGACGAGAAGGCGGCGAAGAAGCGCCGCGCCGAGGTCGGCCAGGAGGCCGACTTCTACGGCGCGATGGACGGCGCGAGCAAGTTCATCAAGGGCGACGCCATCGCGGCGATCGTCTTCATGGTGGTGAACATCGTCGGTGGCATCGTCATCGGCATGTTCATGGAGGGGCTCGACCTCAAGACGGCAGCCGCGAACTACACGATCCTCACGATCGGCGACGGGCTCGTCTCCCAGATCCCCGCGCTCATCATCTCGGCGTCCGCGGGCCTCCTCGTCACGCGCGTCTCCGACCCCGCGGACAAGCCCCTCGAGGGACAATTCGCCGAACAACTCCTCGGAAACCCGCGCGCCCTCGGCGTCCTCGCGGTGCTCGCGAGCGGCTTCATCGCCATCCCCGGCCTGCGCCTCCCCTTCGCCGTCCTCTCGGCCGCGCTCGGGGGCCTCGCCTACGCCCTCCGCTCCCAGCCCGCCGCCGAAGCCGCGACGGCGACCGCGGGCGGCCTGAGCACCGGGACCGCCGGCGGCCCCCCCGCCGAGCCCCGCCCCGAGGAGCTGCTCCGCGTCGAGAACCTGGTGTTCGAGGTCGGCCTCGACCTGGTCCACTTCGTCGACGAGAAGCGCGGCGGCGCCCTCGTGGAGCGCATCCAACGCATCCGCCGTCAGGTCGCGACCGAGCTCGGCGTGCTCCTGCCGCCGGTCCACCTGCGCGACAACGTCCGCCTCGGGACCGGCCAGTACCGCGTGCTCTTGCGCGGCGAGGCCATCGGCAGCGGGAAGGTCGTCGCGCGGCAGGTGCTCGCGCTCGACCCCGGGACGGCGAGCGGCGCGCTCCAGGGCACGCCGGGGATGGACCCGGTCTACGGCCTGCGCGGCTGGTGGGTGCCGGACACCCAGCGCCTGCGCGCCCAGGCCCTCGGCTACACCGTCGTCGACGTGCCCACCGTGCTCACGACGCACCTCGACGACCTCTTCCGGCGCCACGCGCACGAGATCTTCGGCCGCCAGCAGCTCGCGGACGCCCTCGAGCGCGTGAGCGCCGAGAACCCGCGCCTCGTCGAAGAGCTGATGCCGGACCCGCTGCCGCGCGCGGCCGTGCTCCGCGTGTTCCGCAACCTCATCCAGGAGGGCGTGGGCGTCCGGGACACGCAAGCGGTGCTCGAGGCCCTCTCCGAGTACGCGCCGCGCACCCGCGACCCGGATGTCCTCACCGAGTTCGTCCGCCAGCGCCTCGCCCGGGCGGTCACCGCGCGCTTCGTCGGCGAGGACAGCGTCCTCCACTACGTCGGCCTCGCGGCGGACGCCGAGGACGCCGTGCTGCGCGGCCTCCAGGGCGGCGAGGGCGGCGCGATGACGCTCTCGCTGGAGCCGGACGCCACCCGCAAGCTCATCGTCGGCATGCGGCAGCAGTCGGAATCGTGGAACGGCGGGGGCGAGCTCGTGCTCCTCGTGCCGCCCCTCGCACGCGGTCCCATCCGGCGCCTCTTCGAGAAGGCCCTCCCGCGCGTCCCGGTGCTCTCGCCCGGCGAGATCGTCCCCGGCACCGCGCTGTCCCGCGAAGCCGAGCTCTCTCTGGACAAGAAACCCCTAAAGGCTGGCGAACGCTGACCGAACTCGTGGCACGGATCGCCCCTCCACTCGGCGCTCCCCCCCCCCTCCGCGCCCCGCGAAGCCCCCTCCCCCCGCCGCTCCCGCCTCGGTGCCCGCGCTCCCCTCGTGACACCGCCGCCCCTTTCCCCTCCTCCCCTCGTCGTGAGCCGTCCGGAGCCCCCGTGAACCTCCGCGCCTACCAGACCGCCGCCGCCCCACCCCAGGAACTGCGCGTGGAGGGCATGACCCGCGACGAGGCGTGCGTGCGCTTCTCGCGCAAGGTGCTCCACCTCGCCCGCCGGACGGCGGAGCAGGCAGGGCCCGCGTGCCCGCTCTCTCCCGAGGATCTGGTCTCCTACGGCGTCGTTGGGTTGCTCGAAGCATTCGATCGCTTCGATACTTCCCGCGGAGTGGACTTCGAGACCTACGCGGCCACCCGCATCGCCGGCAGCATGTTCGACGCCGTGCGTACCCTCACCGCGACCACCCGGCGGGACCGAAAGGCCACCCGCGCCGTCGCGGGCGCGAGCAAGAAGGCGCGCGAGGCGCTCGGCCGCGATCCGAGCCACGCCGAGATCGCCGCCGAGCTCGGGGTCGACCTCGATGAGTACTGGCGCCTCCGCGGCTACACAACCCCCCACGTCTTCGTGCCGCTCCCCCTCGCGGAGGAGGAGTCCGAGGACGCCGACGGCTACACGTGCGCTGCGGAGGCCCCGGCCCGCATGGACGCGCACGACGTACGCGAGCTCCTCCGCGACGCCATCGCACGCCTCTCCGAGCGCGAGCGCAACGTCATCCTCCTCTACTACGCACGCGACTGCTCCCTCGCGGAGATCGCCGCGATCCTCGAGGTGACACCCTCCCGGATCAGCCAGATCCTCACCAGCGCGCGGGAGCGGCTCCGGAAGGCCCTCGGCCACGACTTCGAACGCCCCGATCTGCTCGAACCCTTGCAGGAGGACGCCGCGTGAGCACCGAACTGTACAGCTCGTGGGCCGGCGCCAACGCCGCCTGGAAGAACCTCGAGGTCATCTCGAGCAACATCGCGAACGCGAGCACGACGGGCTTTCGCGCCGAGCGCGTGCGCTACGAGGACGTGGCGGGCATGGTCAAGGCCTCCGGCGGCGGCTACGACCGCTCCGACGGCGCCCTCATGCCCGACGGGATCGACACCCACCTCGCCCTGCGGGGAGACGGCTTCTTCTCCCTCGCCGACGGCACCTACACCCGTGACGGCACCTTCAAGATGGCGGCGGACGGCCAGTTGGTCTCCTCCACCGGCGTGCCGGTCCTCACGGACGGCGGCACCGTCAAGCTCTCGCCGGGTGAGTCGATGCTGATCGACCAGGACGGCACCGTGCGCGGCTCCCAGTCCGGAGAGCTCGGCCAGCTCAAGATCGTGAACCTGACCGGCGGCACGCCGCTCGGGAACAATCTGTGGTCGGCCACGAGCGCCACGAAGGTGGCGGGAGAGGTCGTGCAGGGCTCCCGTGAGGGCTCCAACGTCGACCCGATGCGCTGCCTCGTCGATCTGATGGAAGCGACCCGCTCCTTCGAGGCCCAACAGAAGGCCATGCAGGCAAGCGACGACGCCACCGCCCGCCTCAACCGGATTCAGGAGTAGCCGATGCGCGCCCTCTACACCGCCGCGACCGGCATGGCGGCCAACCAGGTCAAGATCGAGAACATCGCGAACAACATCGCGAACGGCAACACGACCGGCTTCAAGAAAGTACGCGAGTCTTTCGAGGATCTCGTCTACCAGCAGGTAGGCAGCCGCGGCGCCTCGGGGGACGCCATGCAGGTCGGCAGCGGCACGCGCCTCGCCGGCCTGAACCGCGACTTCCGCAACGGCGACACGCTCACGAGCTCGAGCCCCACGGACCTTCTGCTGGATGGTCCCGGATTCTTTGTCGTCGAGTCCCCGAGCGGCGAGACCTTCTACACCCGGGACGGTCACTTCCGCACCGACTCCGAGGGCAACCTCACCACCCAGGGCGGCTTTCGCGTCTCCCCCGGCGTTCAAATCCCGGACGGCGGCAAACTGATCGTCGGCAGCGACGGCTCGCTCGGCGCGGAGGTCACCACGGAGAGCGGCGTGGAGACGGTGTCCCTCGGGACGCTCGAGGTCGCCGTCTTCGCCAACCCCGAGGCCCTCTCCGCCGCCGGTGGGAACCTCTACCGCGCCACCGACGGCGCCGGCGAGGCCACCCGAACGAGCCCGCAACAGGACGGTGCGGGCAGCGTACTCCAATACGCCACCGAGGGGTCCAACGTGGACGTGGCCGAGGAGCTCATCTCCATGATCACGGCCCAGCGCGGGTACGAGCTGTCCTCCAAGGTCATCCAGGCCGCGGACGAGATGCTCCAGACCGCCGCATCGCTGCGGAGGTAGCGATGGTCCCCCTCCTCTCCGTCGTCGCGCTCTCCGCGTTCGCAGCCGGCCCCGCGGACCAGATCCGCGTTGCCGTCGCCCGACAGCTCGGCGTGGACGCCGCGGACGTCGAGATTCGCAGCGTCGGCGCCGTCGTCGGGCTCCCCGAGGACGACGTGTGCGCCGTCCAGCTCCCGCGGGTCGGCGCGGTCGCGGGCCTCGTGCCGGTGACCTTGCAGTGCAGCGCGGGCCGCTGGCAGACGCACGCCGTTGTCGAGGTGTGGCAGACGGTGCCCGTCGCCGCGGCGGCCGCGCGCGCCGGCGAGCGCGTGGAGCTGCGGACGGAGCGTGTGTCCACGTACCAGCTCCGCGGCGAGGAGCCGATCCCGGCCGACGGCGCGTGGACCGCGCGCGTGGACCTCGACGCCGGCGCCCCGCTCACGACTACCCGCGTCCGCCCCGCGCCCGACCTCGACCGGGGCAGCCCCGTCCGCCTCATCGTGGGCGACCAGCATTTCCGTGTCACCGCGGACGGCGAGCTCCTCCAGGAGGGCTGGAACGGCAAGCCGGTCAGCGTCCTGAACCTCTCCACCCGCGCCGTGCTCGAAGGCGTCTATGCCGGCGACGGCGTCGTCCTCCTGGGGCCCCAATGAACCTCCTCCTGCTCTTCGGCTGCGCCGCCTACCTCGCGACCGGGGAGATCCAGCCGGCCGTGCCAGCCGCGCACGCGGCGGCGGCGGCGGCCCCGTTGGTCCCGCCGGCACCGGCGGCGCCCCCGAGCGCGACGGGCTCCTTGTGGAGCGAGGCCGAGGCCCGCGCCCTCATCGGGATGGACGGCAACTCCCGTCGCCTCGGCGACATCATCACCGTGCGCGTGTCGGACACGTCCTCCACCTCCCTCGGCGCGGACACCACCACCTCCCGCGACACCGAGTCGAGCTACGGCATCGGCGCCCTGCTCGGCCTCGAGACGAGCATCACGACGGCCAACCCCAACATGGGCGGCAAGATCGAGCTGTCGGGCACGTCCGGGAGCAGCCTCGCGGGCGCCGGAAAGACGACGCGGCAGGGCACCCTCGAGGCGACCCTCACCTGCCAGGTGGTGGAGGTGCTCGCCAACGGGAACCTCCGCATCCGCGGCACCAAGGAGATCCGTGTCAACCGCGAGACCCAATTCCTGACGCTCGAGGGCATCCTCCGCCCGCGCGACATCCTCGTCGACAACACCGTTCAGTCCGACCTCCTCGCCGACGCGCGCATCGAGTTCACGGGCGCCGGCGTGCTCGCGGACAAGCAGGGCGCCGGCTGGGCGACCCGCCTCGCCGACACCGTCTGGCCGTTCTGACGCGCACCCGCGCCACCCGAGGCCTCCCATGGATCCGTCTCCCATCATCGCCATCGTGCTTGCGCTCGCGTTCATCCTTGGCGGCAACGCGATGGAGGGCGGTCACCTCTCCGCCCTCATCCAACCAACGGCGGCGATGATCGTCTTCGGCGGTACCGTCGCAGCGACCTGGCTCTCGGCCACTCCCGCCGAGGTGAAGAAGCTCTTCAAGCTGTCCAGGCGCGTCGTGTTCCCCGGGCTCGCCGTGCGTGGCCTCGTGGTGGAGGACCTCTTGAAGGTCTCCGGCGTCGTGCGCCGCGACGGCATGCTCGCGGTCGAGCCGCTCCTGGCGGATCTGCGCGACCCGACGCTGCGGCGCGGGCTCCAGCTCCTCGTGGACGGGAACGCCGCGGAGGACGTACAGGCGCTCCTCGAGCTCGAGGCCGACATGGAGGAGCACCACTCCAAGTCGGCCGCCAAGGTCCTGGACGCCGCGGGCGGCTTCGCGCCGACGGTCGGCATCCTCGGGGCGGTCATGGGCCTCATCCACGTCATGTCCAACCTCAACGACCCGACCAAGCTCGGCTCCGGTATCGCCGTCGCCTTCGTCGCGACGCTCTACGGCGTCGGCGTCGCCAACCTGATCTTCCTGCCGCTCGGCGCGCGGATCCGCAAGATCGTGGAGGCGGAGGCCGAGGATCGGGCGATGGTGCTCGCGGGGCTCATCGCGGTCGTCGCCGGCGCGAACGGCCGCCAGATCGGCGAGCGCCTCGGTCCCTACACGGGCCACGCCGGCGACCACGCCGCGTCCGCGGCGGGCGGAGCGAAGGAGGCGGCGTGAGCAAGAAGAACAAACATGCCGAAGAGCATGAAAATCACGAGCGGTGGCTGGTCTCCTTCGCCGACTTCATGACGCTCCTCTTCGCCCTCTTCACCGTGCTCTACGTCATGGCCAACTCCAACGCGAAGGAGCTGGAGGACGTGATGCGAGGCATGAACGCCGCGTTCGAGGGCGGCATGCCGGGCATCGTCAACGACGCGTTCAGCCCGGACACGAGCGCGAACCTCTCCGAGATGGCGACCAACCCCATGTCGCTGGAGGTGGCGCCCTCGGTCATCCACTCGATCAAGCACGGCCTCGTGGGCTCGCTCTCCGACAACGTCGTGCAGATCGGCTTCATCAACAATTCCCTCCTGCTCACCCTCCCCGAGAAGCTCCTGTTCGCGCCGGGCAGCGCCGAGCTGCACCCCGCCGCGTTCGCGACCCTGACCAAGATCGCGGAGGCGGTGTCGGGTACGACAGCGCTGCTCGACGTGATCGGCCGCGCGGACGGCGCGCCGCTGCCCGCCGGCAGCAAGTGGACCGACAACTGGGAGCTCGCCAGCGCGCGTGCGCTCGCGACGGTCCGGTACCTCCGACGCCAGGGAGTCGCGGAGGCGGCGCTCTCCGCGACGGCGACGCTCTCGACGGAGGTGGAGCCCGAGGCGCGCGCGGTCACCATCCGGGTGCGCGCCGATCAGCCGGCCGCGGCGGCGGAGGTCGGCGAGAGGTTGGCGCCGGAGTTCGAGGAGAAGGCGGCGCCGAAATAGCCGGCGGCGCGCGCCCCCTCGAAAAATACCTCTCAACTCTGGAGGGGGGCGACCGATGCGGGGCCATGTCGCTCCTCGCCCTCCTGCTCGCCTTCTCCGTCCCGGCCGAGGCCGCGCGTGTCAAGGACGTTGCGGCCCTCTACGGAGTGCGTGACAACGCGCTCGTGGGCTACGGACTCGTGGTCGGCCTGGCGCGCACCGGCGACTCCGGCCAGAACGCCGCCGCGGTGCGGGCGCTCGCGAGCCGACTGAAGGGACTCGGGATGACGATGTCGGAGGACGACATCAAGGCCCGCAACGTCGCGGTCGTCATGGTGACGGCCAGCCTGCCCGCGGGCACGCGCCCCGGCAGCCCGCTCGACGTGCAGGTCTCCAGCGTCGGCGACGCGCGCTCGCTCGAGGGCGGCGTGCTGCTGATGACGCCGCTCTACGCCGCGAACGGCATGGCGGTGGCGAGCTCGCAGGGGGCCATCCTCGTCGGCGGCTTCTCCGCGAGCGGCGGCGGCGCGAGCACGACGAAGAACCACCTCACCGTCGGCCTCATCCCTCGCGGCGCGGCGGTGGAGGTCGAGATCCCGAACGCCCTCGACGTTCGGAGCGCGGTGAGCTTTGATTGGGTGCTCGCCACGCCCGACTTCACCAACTCCACGCGCCTCGCCCTCGCGATGAACACCACCCTCGGCGGCGAATACGCGCAGGCGCTCGATGGCGGAACGGTGCGGGTGTCCGTCCCCGACGGCTTCCTCGGCAAGCAGGCCCAGCTCATCGCGACGCTCGAGGCGGTGGACGTGAAGATCGACCAGGTCGCCAAGGTCGTCGTGAACGAGCGCACCGGCACCGTGGTCATGGGCGCGGACGTGACGGTCCGCCCCGTCGCCATCGCACACGGCGGCCTCACCATCCAGGTTGACCACGACCCCATCCTCTCCCAGCCCGGCCCCCTCTCCAACGGACAGACGGTCGTGGCCGACAAGACGACGGTCAAGGTAGACGAGAAGCAGGGCCGCCTCGAGCTCATCGAGGGGGTCACCGTCGGCGAGGTCGTGGGCGCGCTGAACAAGATGGGCGTGTCCCCGCGCGACCTCATCGTCATCCTCCAGGCCATGCACGCGGCCGGCGGCCTTCAGGCCGAGATCGAGACGATGTGATGCGAGTCTCCGGCGCCACCCCCTCCCCCGCTCCCGACACGACGCTCCCGAGCGACCCCACGAAGGCGGCCAAGGCCTTCGAGGGCTGGTTCGTGGGCTTCCTCGCCGAACAGATGCAGGACTCGATCGGCGGGGGCCCGCTCTCCGGCGGCGCCGCCAACGTGTTCTCCGACTTCTTCACGCAGGAGATCGGGCGCCGGACGGCCGAGGGCCGCGGCATCGGCCTCGCGGATCAGGTGCGCGGGGCGCTCGAGCGGCGGGCAGCGCGCGACAGCAGCAGCTTCGCGGGCCAGGGCGTCGACCTCGAAGCGCACCACGGCCTCCACCACGTCGAGCCCGGCGGCGTGCGGGTCACGAGCGGCTTCGGCCTGCGGAACGATCCCATCGAGGGCGGCCTCCGCCGACACGACGGCATCGATCTCGCCGCGCGGACGGGCACCCCCATCACCGCGGCCCGCGACGGCGTCGTCCGCTTCGCCGGCACGCGCGGCGGCTACGGGAACGTCGTGGTGCTCGACCACGGCGACGGCGTCGAGACGCGCTACGCCCACTGCGACACCGTGGGTGTGAAGGTGGGTCAGGTCGTGCGCGCGGGCGAGCCGCTCGCCACGGTCGGCTCCACCGGCCGATCCACGGGCCCCCACCTGCACTTCGAGCTACGGTCGGACGGACACGCCGTCGACCCGCAACGGGACGTCACGAAAGTTCTCGGCCAGATCGGACATGCCGAAACCTATGGTACCCAGTCCGAGGCCCCCACCCCTGAGCGTCTACCATGAAGATCACCTCCACCTACGGCACTCAAGCGGTCACGCGCACCGAGCGCGCCGCCCCGACGAAGGCCGTCTCCCCCGCCGCGCCCGCGTCGGGCGATCGCCTCTCCACCGTGGGTACGGTCGTCTCCGAGCTGCGGAGCAAGGCCGCAGAGCACGGCATCGAAGGCGACGTGCGCCCCGATGTCGTGGCGGAGATGAAGGCGGAGCTCAAGGCGGGGCGCCTCGGCTCCCACGCCGACGTGGAGCGCGCCATCGACGCGCTCCTCCGGGAGCTGTGATGTCCCGCGAGCGCTTCGACCGGTGGCTCCTCGCCGCTGAGGGCCAGCTCGACGCCGCCCGGCGCGTGGACGCCGAGGCGCTCGTGAAGTCGACGGCCGCCCGAAAGGCCATCCAGGAGGAGCTCTCGCGCACGCCGCTCGCCGCCCTCGACGTAGACACCCGCGCGCACGCCGCCGGGGTCGCCCGCAAGATCCGCGCGCTCGACCTCCGGATCCACGCCTGCGGCGCCACTGTCCTCGCCGCGCTCGACCGCGTCCTCCCCGACGCCGGTCCCCGCACCTACGGCCGCCGCGGCCAGATGCGCGGCATCTGAATGGGCCTCCTCGACTCCATCCAGGTCGGCCGCCGCGGCCTTGCCGCCGCCTCCGCCGGCATCGACGTCACCGCGCAGAACATCGCGAACGTCGGCACCACCGGGTACTCGCGCCGTAAGCTCGTGCAGACCACGACCGATCCGATCCAGCGCCGCGGGCTCTGGATGGGCACCGGGGTCCGCGCCGCCAGCGCCTCGCGCGCCACCGACCGCCTCCTCGGCGTGCGGCTCGTCGCCAGCGCGGGCCTCGCCTCCCAAGCGACCGCCCTGCACGACACGCTCGCCACCGCCGAGGGCCAGCTCGGCGACACCGGTACCACCACGCTCTCCGACGCGAACGACGCCTTCTGGGACAGCCTCTCCAAGCTCACGACCAACCCCTCCGACCTCACCGCGCGCAGCACCACCATCCACGCGGCGGGTGACCTCGCGGCGACGATCTCGCGCATCGCCACCGGGCTCTCCGCCACGATGACCAGCGTCGAGGACGGCCTCACCACGCGGATCGAAGGCGCGAACGCCAAGCTCGCAGAGATCGGCTCGCTGAACAAGGCGATCGGGCGCTCGAGCGACGAGACCGGCCCCGCGGACCTCCTCGACCGCCGCGACCAGCTCGTGCGCGAGCTCGGTGAGGAAGTCGGCGCCACGGTGGACCTGCAAGCCGACGGTCAGGCCACCGTGTTCATCGGCGGGCACGCGGTAGTAAACGGAGGCGCCGCTCGCTCCTTGACCCTCGGCACCGCGTCGGACGGCTCCCCCGAGATCAGCGTCGGCGCGCTCCACGTCACGAACGACGTGGGCGGCGAGCTCGGCGGGGTGCTCACCGCGCACGCCACGATCAACGGGTGGATCGACGAGCTCGACACCTTCACGGCCACCTTCGCCACCGAGCTCAACGCGGCGCACGCCGCCGGCTTCGACGCGAGCGGCGCCGCCGGCGGGGAGCTGTTCAGCTACGACCCCGCCTCTCCCGCCACGTCCATCACCGTCGCCAGCGCCCTCGAAGACCCCCGCCTCCTCGCCGTGGCCGGCGCGGCCACCGCCGCCCCGGGTGACAGCGACAACCTCGTGGCGATGCTCGACCTCGAGTCCTCCGCGATCTTCTCGAGCTCGACCCGCACGGCGAGCCAGGCGCTCGTCGACTTCAGCAGCGGCGTCGGCAGCGACGTGGCGGCGGCCGGCGGCGACGCCGACGTGCTCGAGGCGCAGCTCAGCGACACGGAGGTCCAGCGCGACGCGCTCGCCTCCGTGGACACCGACGAGGAGGCCATCCGCCTCGTCGAGTACCAGACCGCCTACAAGGCCGCGGCCCGCGTCCTCTCCGTGGGAGACGAGATGTTGCGTACCCTCCTCCAGACGGTCGGCGGATGATTCGCGCCACCCGCATGGGCTTCCTCGAGCTCTCGCTCAGCCGGAGCACCGCCCAGAAGGCCGAGCTCGCCAAGGTCCAGAGCCAGGCGGTGACCGGGCTCGCGTTCCAGCGCGCGTCCGAGGCGCCGGTCGAGATGGCCGCCGCGCAAGGCCTCAATTCCGTGGCGCTCGACCAGGAGGTCTACGTCGCGAACGCGTCGTCCGCGGCGGGCCCCCTCACCACGGCCGACGAGGCCCTGGCGCGGGTGAGCGACGTGATGGTGCGCGCCCGCGAGCTGTCCGTCGCGATGGCCGGCAGCGCCGCCACCGCGGAGATGCGGAGCATCGCCGCCGTGGAGGTGCGCTCGCTGGGCGAGGAGCTCTTGAGCCTCGCCAACACCAAATACGGCGACCGATACCTTTTTTCTGGCACGAGCTGGAACACCGAGCCCTTCGCGGCGGACGGCACGTACTCGGGCAGCACCGACGAGCCCGAGGCCCGCGTCGCGGAGGATCGCTACGTCCGCACCGCCTTCGACGGCTCCGCCGTGTTCGACGGCGACGCCGACGTGTTCGCGGCGATCAACGATCTCGCCACGGCCCTCGAGGCCGACGACACCACCGCGATCGGCACCGCGCTCACCGATGTCGACAGCGCTTCCCGCGCGATCGTGAACGTACGCGGGGATATCGGTCTGGAGACCCTCGCCGCCGAGGACGCGGGCGAGCTCGCCGAGTCCCTCGGCGTGGTCTACAACGAGCGTCTTTCCGTCCTGGTGACGGCGGATCCCGTCGAAACCTACACGCGCATGAATGAGCTGCAATCGGCGTACGAGGCTACCTTGCAGGTGATCGGGTCGGCGTCGAGCAAGTCCTTGCTCGACTACTTGTAACCTTAGGCCTAAACCCGAAACGGGTTTGGCCGATTCGGAGCAGGGGCCCACGCCACACCACGGCCGCGGCTCCCCCGAGCAAGACAACAACCGCCCGCTCGACGGGCATTGGAACGACAAGTGGCCATTACCGTAAAGAGCAACACCACTGCCTCGAACGCGTTGAAGGACCTCAACCGGACGTCGCGCGCCCTGTCGCGGTCGTTCGAGCGCATCTCCTCCGGCGCGCGCATCACGCGCGCCGCGGATGACGCGGCCGGCCTCGGTGTGGCGGAGAACCTCCGCGCGTCTTCGGCCTCGTCGGCGGTCGCCATGCGCAACACGAATGACGGCATGTCGATCGTGTCGGTCGCGGAAGGCGCCTCCTCCGAGGTCGGCAACATCCTCGTCCGTATGCGCGAGCTCGCGGTCCAGGGCGCTTCCGAGACCCTCGACGACGACGAGCGCGCCTACGTCCAGGACGAATTCGAGTCGCTCACCTCGGAAGTCGATCGTATCGCCAGCGTCACCGAGTTCAACGGCACGCTGCTCACCGACGGCAGCACGACCTCCATCGGTGTCCAGGTCGGCATCCACAACACGGCGAACGACCAGATCTCGATCTCCCTCGGCGACCTCCGCGCGACCTCGCTCGGCGTGGACACCGGCGCCATCGACATGTCGACCGCCACCGGCGCCCAGGCCGCGCTCGACACGATCGACACCGCGATCGACACGGTGAACAGCCAGCGCGCCGCATACGGCGCCACCGAGAACCGCCTCGGCACCGCGCTGAACAACCTCGAGACCTTCGAACAGTCCACGAAGGAGGCCGAGAGCCGCGTGCGCGACGCCGACTTCGGCAAGGAGACGTCGCAGTTGTCGGCCAACCAGATCCTCCAGCAGGCCGGCACCTCCGTCCTCTCGCAGGCGAAGGGTCTCAACCAGGCGGCGCTCTCGCTGCTGCAGTAGGTCCCTCCTAGAGGAGGAACGCGCCCGGGGAGCCCCGGGCCACGAGCGCCTGGGGCAACCCAGGCGCTTTCGCGTTTTTGGGCTTGCGCGCATGGGGCGGCGCGTGGGGCGGCGCGTGGGGGTTCGACGGGGGGCGCGGGGGCGTCGTGCGGAAGGCGGGCGGAAGGTGGGCGGAAGGCCCGCTTGAAGATCAGCTTGAACGCCATCCTGAAGGCACGCTCGAGGGATTCGGTCGTGCCCGCAAAAGTTCGAGCCCAAAAAACGTGCGCGGGGCCAAAAAGAAAAACTCAACTTCCGGGGGGGCCGACCGACACAGGGGGGGCACGGGTCGGAGCCCGTGTCACACCACCCCCCCGGGAGACACGCACATGGCGATCGACGTAAAGACCAACACTGCGAGCCTCAACTCGCTGAACCAGCTCAACCGCACGTCGCGCGCCCTCTCGCGCTCCTTCGAGCGGATCTCCTCGGGCCAGCGCATCGCCCGCGCGTCCGACGACGCCGCCGGCCTCGCGGTGGCGGAGAACCTCCGCGCCTCTCACAAGTCCGCGGCGGTTGCGGCCCGCAACACGAACGACGGCATGAGCATCGTGGCGGTGGCGGAAGGCGCCTCCGCGGAGGTCGGAAACATCCTCGTCCGTATGCGCGAGCTCGCCATCCAGGGCGCTTCCGAGACCCTCGACGACAACGAGCGCGTGTACGTCCAGCAGGAATACGTGTCGCTCTCGGACGAAGTGAACCGCATCGCAGCGGTCACCGAGTTCAACGGCTCCACCCTCGTGGACGGCACCGGCGGCGGCGGCACCGGCGTCATCGGCGTGCAGGTCGGCATCCAGAACACGGCGAACGACCAGATCGACATCACCCTCGGTGACCTCCGGTCGTCCACCCTCGGCGTCGACACCGCGACGATCGACATGTCCACGGCGACCGGCGCCTCCGCCGCGCTCACCGACATCGATGCCGCCCTCGACATTGTAAGTAGCTACCGCGCCGGATACGGTGCCACCGAGAACCGTCTCAGCAACGCCCTGACCAATCTCGAGACCTTCGAGCAGTCGACCGTCGAAGCCGAGGCGCGCATCCGCGACGCCGACTTCGGTAAGGAGACCGCCGCGTTGTCTCAGAACCAGGTCCTGCAGCAGGCGGGTGTGTCGATCCTCGGTCAGGCGAAGAACCTGAACCAGTCCGCCCTCAGCCTCCTCCAGGGCTGATGGTCCGAAGCCAACGCTCTAGGAGGACTCCATGGGAAATGCAATCGGCGGGCTGGCTTCCGGGATCGATACCGGCGCCATCGTCGACGCGCTGGTCGCGGCCTCGGCGAAGACCCGGGCCGTGATGACCACCCAGCAGGAGGCGATGTCCAAGCGCGAATCGGCCTACGGCACGCTCAGCTCGCGGCTGAAGTCTCTCTCTGAGTCCTTCTCCGCCCTGGACACGCCGACCGAGCTCCGCTCGGTGACCGGGAAGTCCAAGGACGAGACCGCGTTGGGTGTAACGGTCGGTGGGACGGCGGTGGTCGGCCGTTTCCAGGTGAAAGTGAAGCAGCTGGCAAGTGCCTCGATGTCGGTCTCGAGCGGCGTCACCACCCGGGCCACGGGCGTGCTCGCGACGGGGACCCTCGGCATCACGGTCGGTACCACGACGACCAACGTGACGATCGACAGCACGACGGACTCCCTCGACGACCTCGTCGAGGCAATCAACAAACAGGTCGACGGCGTCACGGCCTACGTGATGGAGACCGGCGACGCGACGACCCCGTACCGACTCGTGGTCGCGGGGCAGGACACGGGCGTGTCGAACGCGGTGTCCCTCGACACCTCGGGCCTCGACAGCGCGACCGGCGAGCTGCCCTCCTTCACCGAGGCGACGGCGGCGGCGGACGCCCAGATCGAAGTGAACGGCGTGCTCGTCACGGACAACGACAACGACATCGAGAGCGCCATCCAGGGCGTGACGTTCCACGCGAACGAAGTGACGTCGAGCACCGTCGAGGTGAACGTCTCTCGCGACGACGACTCGATGGTCACGAAGCTGAAGACCGTCGTGACCGCCTGGAACGCGGTCATGAGCCACGTGCGGGCGCAGACCACCTGGAACCCGGACGAAAACATCAAGGGAGCCTTCATCGGGGAGAGCGTCCCCAAGAACGTGCTCACCTCGCTCCAGGGGAAGCTCTCCGCGAGCTTCGGCAGCGGCAGCCTTTCTTCGCTCGGCGCCCTCGGCCTCAAGACGACGCAGGACGGCGACCTCGAGCTCGACGAGGACGTGCTCCGCGGCGCGCTCGACAAGAACTTCGACGACGTGGTCGGCGTCATGACGGGCGACACGGGCGCGTTCAAGGCGCTCACCGACACGATCGACGGGTACATCGACGAGGACTCGGGCTCGGTCACCGGGCGCAAAGACTCTCTCGACAAGCAAATCTCGGTCATGGAGGACCGGATCACCGCCTTCAACGACCGGCTGGAGGCCTACAAGAAGCGCCTCGAAAAGCAGTTCACGGCCATGGAGATCGCGATGTCGCGGTTCCAGTCCACCCAATCCGCGCTCTCCGCATTGTTCTCCACCAACAAGGAGTCCTGACCATGCGAGCAATCGCCTCCTACAAGCGCACTGCCATCGAGAGCGCTCCGAACGAGGAGCTCGTGGTCATGCTCTGCGAAGCCGCCGTCCGACGCGCCGAAAAGGCCGACGCCGCGATGGAGCGCAACGACCGCCGCGACTGGCTCGCCGAGATCCACATTGCCCGCGCCATCTACCTCGAGCTGCTTCAGGCTCTCGACCCGACCGAAGCCCCCAACGCGCTCAACTCGATGCGTGACACCTATCGCTGGCTCCTCCACCACCTCACCGAGGCCGGACGCACGGGCGATCGGGCGCGGATGGCAGAGGTCCGGAGCGTCGCCCTCACCGTCTACGAAACCTGGTCGCGCGCGGTGAACATCCATCGCGAAGGCGCGGAAGCCGAGGCCGAGGCCGCGACCGACGTGAGCGAAGGGTGGGCCTCGTGAGCGCTCACCCCGCCAACGCCGTGCTCGACACGCTGCTCGCGCAGCTCGACGCGCTGGTGTTCCGCCTCGATCGCGGCGATTGCCCGCCGAGCGAGGAGATGGAGCGCCTCGCGGCGGAGGCTTCCCATCAGGGCCCCAGCCTCTCTACGGCCGAGCGCATCCGCCTCGCGGCCGCCGTCGGGCGCGTCGGCGCTGCGCTCGAGAACAGCAGCGCTCGCATCCGCGAGCGCCTGGTCGCGACGAATATCGGCCGCCGCGCCTCGCGCGCCTACGCGGGCGGCGCGCCGTGACGCCGCCGGCCGCCATGGAGGTGAGCATGGGCATCCACGCCGTGGCCGAGGCCATCGGCGACGAGACGCTCACGCGTGCCTACGGGAGCGGCTCCCTCGGCGGAGAGATCGAGGCCCGGGTACGCGTCCTCCCCTTCCTCGAAGCCGGCCTGTCGGCCGGTTACCGCCGCCTCGGCGGGGAGACCCTCACCGACGGCGTCGCCAGCGGCGAAGCCAGCTGGCTCTGGTACGCGCCCCTCGCCGTCACCGCCGGCCCGCGCGTCGGCTTCGGCGCCTTCACCGTCGCCGCGTCGCTGGGCCCCACGGCCATCGTGTGGGCGGAGAAGCCCGGCACCGACCCGACC
>Ga0164294_10002379_pt1 | contig 17015 bp, 14 predicted proteins | sample GEODES005metaG_FD_111479 | JGI IMG/M metagenome (GOLD analysis project Ga0164294, IMG submission 111479) | Oligotrophic lake water microbial communities from Sparkling Lake, Wisconsin, USA - GEODES005 metaG | ecosystem: Environmental > Aquatic > Freshwater > Lake | place: USA: Sparkling Lake...
ATGGCTTGTTGAAGATGGAAAGCGCGCAAAGAATCACCTGCTAGAGGCCAACCTACGTCTGGTTGTTTCTCTTGCAAAGCGCTATACCGGCCGTGGAATGCTCTTCTTGGACTTGATCCAGGAGGGTAACTTGGGCTTAATCCGCGCAGTTGAGAAGTTTGACTACACAAAGGGTTACAAGTTCTCAACGTATGCGACATGGTGGATTCGCCAGGCAATTACCCGTGCGATGGCAGACCAAGCCCGCACAATCCGTATTCCTGTTCACATGGTTGAAGTTATTAATAAGTTGGCACGTGTTCAGCGCCAGATGCTTCAAGATCTTGGTCGCGAACCAACCCCAGAAGAGCTAGCTAAAGAGCTAGATATGACACCTGAAAAGGTTGTTGAAGTTCAAAAGTATGGCCGTGAACCAATCTCACTTCACACACCATTGGGTGAAGAAGGTGATTCAGAGTTTGGTGATTTGATTGAAGACTCAGAGGCTGTTGTTCCGGCGGATGCGGTTTCCTTCACCTTGTTACAAGAGCAGTTGCACTCAGTCCTAGACACATTATCTGAACGTGAGGCTGGCGTAGTTGCAATGCGATTTGGACTAACAGATGGACAGCCAAAGACACTCGATGAGATTGGAAAGGTTTACGGAGTTACTCGTGAACGTATTCGACAGATTGAATCAAAGACAATGTCAAAGCTTCGCCACCCATCACGTAGTCAGGTACTGCGCGACTACCTTGACTAAGCCAATACTGTGTAGCTGCGGGCTATCAAGGGATAAATCGAGGTGCGACTCGTCTCACTGTGAATATTTACGCAGTGCTGCCGAGCAATTACGCAGTGCACGAGAGTTGGTAAAACCTTGCCAACTCCTTGGAACAACTCTGCCTCAGGCATGCGAGATCCGCGACAATGATCTTCTCTTTCGCCAAGAGAGTGGCGAGGAGCTCGTCGGAGTTAAATACGGAGGCACATTTGGATACCTCACAAACGTTATGGATTGCAAAGATGGAATTCTCGTTTCACAATTTCTTAATCCTTACTCAGAGGCTGAAGTTGTCTTCAAGTTAAAAAAGGAAATTAATGCTCCAATAGAACTTCATGAGGTTTTGGAGTACGTGAGCCACGTTGCTGCTGGTATGGAGATTTACGACTCGAGGTTTGGCACATTGGAAGCAAGCTTTAATGATGCGATAGCTGACAATGCCTCTGCTGCAGCCTTCTCATACAGCCAATGGCTTCCTGCATCTACCGAAGTTTTGAATGGTTTGGAGGCGCAAGTTTTTGTCAATGACCAACTGGTAGAGAGCGCTCCACTGACATCAATTCGAGGAAATCCTTGGGAATCCATCGTTGCTCTGTCTAATGAGCTAACTAGCCTAAATATCACCTTGCCTGCAGGCTCAATAGTCTTTAGTGGTTCGGCTACGCAAGAAATTCTTATGCTGGCAGGTAATACCTACACAGTGGAAATCAAAGGCCTAGGAGCTGTAGTAGTTACAGCTTCCTAGGCCTTTGTATTATTTATAATTCCCAGCGAACTCCTGCAACGTACTGCATGTATGGTGCATTGTCGGTGAATTGATGATCGACAGTTAACATCGTTCCGTCATTTAATTGAATGGTATGTGGATAGCCCGTGTGATACCAATCAACAGTTGATGAAGGAGGTGGACATCCACCAGTTTTGATCACGAATTCATTGGCAATGTCCCAATGTAAGCCGTCTTCACTAATGACTCCACGTAGGCCATAGGGTTCCTTACGGTATCCGTATGTAGCCAACATACGACCATCTTTTAGAAGAGTTAAATCTGCGGGATATCCCCAGATGTTGGTTGCTTCGGGACGTGTCCACGATTCGCCATCATTGTATGAATAAGCAACCCACATGTTTTGATGGCGACCACGTGGCAAGTGTTCAGTTCGCATCATGCAAACCAATACGCCATCCTTGTTTCGCCCCAACGCCGGCTCATCGAATGAAATAATCTCAGCTGGATCAAAAGCAATAGTTGACCAGTGCTCCCAATCAAGTCCTTTGTTATCTGATCTCAATAGGACAGAGCGAATTGGTTCTTGATCCTTTCGCTCTCTACGTGTGTGCAATTGGCCAAGCACTGCCATTAGTAGAGTTCCATTTGGTAATTCCAAAATACTATCTGCTGGCATAACCCAACGCATGGGCTCAGCATTGACCTTATATCCAGAATCCCAAGTGTTGCCATTATCAGTTGATCTGCTTATCCATGTTCCTTCTGTTCCTTTCGCACGGAGTAATTCTTCTGACTGAGAACCGAAGTCATCAAGAATTCCCTTGCGGCCGTGGAAACTGTTCACTAAGTGGTTCATCAAAATAGTGCCATCTTTTAGTTGTGTGATAAGGGGGATATCTGAACCAAAGTGCTCAGGCTGCTTCCAAACTGTCGTCCGAGTAGCTGGATCGAAAGTCTTTCCATTGTCGGTCGAACGTACTAAATACACTGAGTCGTAATCTTCATGTTCTTTCGCTCTGGTTTCGCAGAAGGTGACGATAACCTCGCCATTTTGAAGTTGGGCAACACACGTGTGAGCCTCAAATCTTTCTTTGCTCTCATAGATGTTGATTTTTTCTGCATTTTTGGCCATTTTCATAAAGCACCAGAATCCCCTCTTACATAGTTGTTGTGTGTTGCATACATGATACTATTATCCATATTCGGGCCCGTCAATAGAAGCGGTCCCGTGTGTTCGAATGTGTCGTTGCGCAAGAGGAGCTAGGTGTGAAGATAACTAAGGTTGCAGTGCATCGTTTAGAAATAGATGCAACGCCATGGTATTTCGGGCACCCGATTCCTGCGGATGAGCCGAGAATTTGGGAGTATCCGTTACTTGTACTTGAAACTGACACTGGTCTAACCGGCTACAGCATGGGAATGGGCGCTAATGGCGAGGGACGAACTAATTCCTACGCAATTTTTGATCTGTTCAGTGAGTTCTTAATCGGCAAAGATCCCCTGCAGTCGGAGGGGATTTGGCAGGAGATTCGCCGAAAGAACCGGCATCTTTATGCGCACACCGACACATTGCTCGGCATTGTAGATGTAGCTATTTGGGATCTTCGTGGCAAGCACGCCAACCTACCCATTGCTGATCTACTGGGCCGATATCGCAGCAAGATTCCTAGTTATAAGACTGCTTCATATTTTCTCGACTCACCCGAGGCGGTGTTTGAAGAGGCATCGAAATACCGAAACTCAAAATTTGCAGGACTCAAGTTCAACATGTTTGGTGGACCTGAGATTGATATTCCAAAATTGACAGCAGCACGAGAAGCGGTCGGTTTTGGATTTCCTTTAATGCTCGATGCTTCAAGCTTCTATTCTTACACTGATGCGCTCAAGGTAGGGCATGCCTTAGAGGAGTTAGATTTTCATTGGTTTGAAGAGCCCGTTTATGATCGCCAAATTGGAATTTTAAAGAGACTCTCCGCAGAGTTACATGTTCCAATTCTTGCAACAGAAACTGGTGGATTCGCCGAAAAGTTCAACTATTTAACCTCTGATGCGATAGATATTTATCGAGGAGATGTAATGAATACGGGTGGAGTTACCGGACTAAAGAAGATGTTTTCAGCATGTGAAGGATTTGGCTATAACCTTGAAGTCCATACAGCATCATCTCCATTATTGGATGTAGCCAATTTGCAGGTGGCATGCTCAGTTTCAAACAGTGAATTCATGGAAACTCATCACGAAATGTACAACTTTGGGCTTAAGGGAAACCCTTTGGGAACAGATGACAATGGAAATCTCTGCCTACCAGAAGGACCTGGGCTAGGAGTTGAGTTGGACTGGGATTGGATTGAGAACCACACAGTTGGCATTCTAAAGTAAGTATCGGCATCAAAATGAGAGAAAAGATTTATATCAACCTTAGTTTCGATCCTGACACTAAACAATCAATCGTCGAGAAATTATCTGATTACGATGTGCATTTTGGTGACCCAGAAACTTTCAACGAGAAAGATAAAGGAAAGTTTCTAGAATCGCAGATAATGTTTGGATGGTGTGATTCAGATTTGTTAGTTGCTAGTACAAATCTAAAGTGGATTCAGTTAGATTCAGTTGGTTTTGGCCAATATCAGAACTTGAACTGGAAAGATGGTTCTGCTCTTCCTATGGTTACAAACCTACGATATCTCTTTGCAGATTTTGTGGCAGAAACTGCAATCGGGGGACTGCTTTCGTATCTTCGTGGGGTGCCACAACTCGTAAAATTGCAGCAAGAAAAGAGTTGGAATCAGCTGAAAATACGCGGGCAAATTTCAACCCTGACAGGAAAGAAAGTTCTAATAGTTGGAATGGGAGGAATAGGCCAAGCGATCAAGAGTCGGCTTAGCAACTTTGGATGCAAGATTTCAACCTTTGGAAACTCTCTAGAAACTGCAGATTTCACAACTCAAGAAAAACTGGATGAGGCCATTTTGGACACGGATGTCCTCATTATCTGTTTGCCAGAAAATTCTTCAACAAAAGGGTTCTTTCATGCTAAACGGCTACAACAACTTAAGAGTTCAGCTGTGGTAATAAATGTGGGAAGGGGGAGCGTATTAGATGAAGATGCCTTGATTAACATGCTTTCGAGCAACGATATTGCCTTTGCGGTTCTAGATGTTACGCAGCACGAGCCGATACCTAAGGATAGTCAGTTATGGAATCTTCCAAATCTATTGTTAACCCAGCACACCGGTGGAGGGGTAGCCGGTGAAAACCTCTTAAAGTTGGAGTTCTTTTATCAAAATTTGCGTCAATTTAGAGCTAGCTTGCCTCTGCTAAACAGAATCAATATTGCCTAATCTAGGAATTCGGATTGAGTGCGAACCAAATGGTCTTTAGCTCTGTGTACTGATTAAAAGCTTCGACACCTTTGTCTCTTCCGCCAAACCCAGAGCTCTTATAGCCACCAAACGGAGTTGCTATGGAGCCTTCACTGTAGCAATTGACCGAAACTGTTCCAGCACGTACTGCGCGCGCCATTCTGTGTGCGCAATCCAAATCATGAGTGAAGACCGAGGCCGCTAGACCATATTCAGTATCGTTTGCAATGTGAATGGCTTCTGCCTCGGAAGAAAAGCTTAATATTGAAACGACTGGGCCAAAGATCTCTTCTCGAGCCACAGACATCGAAGTTTGTACATTATTTAAAATTGTCGGAGGCACAAACCATCCGCCGGTTTCTTTAAGGATTTGCTCGCCTCCTGTTTCAATTGTTGCTCCGGCAGCTTGTCCCTCCCCAATGTATCGGAGGATTCTCTCTAAAGCTTCTGGCTCAATCACCGGTCCAAGTCGTGTAGAAGGCAAGGATGGATCACCAACACTTATCTCACCCACAGCAGCAACCAGACTTTCTACAACTTCATTTTTTATACTCTCATGGACCAAAATGCGTGACCCAGCTGTACAGTTTTGGCCAGTATTCCAAAATGCCGCGTTAATTAGCTCATTTGTCACTTGGGAAATATTCTTAATCGCATCGGGCATCACGATTTGAGGACTCTTTCCTCCACATTCCAAAATAATTCTTTTCATATTGCTATCAGCTGAGTATCTGAGAAACTCTTTACCAACTGAAGTCGAGCCAGTGAAGGCCGCAAGATCAACATCGTTGCTTAAACCCAAAGCCTTGCCTGCTACTTCTCCTAAGCCAGGAACAACATTGAAGACGCCATCTGGTAATCCAGCTTCACTGGCTAGCTGTGCAATATAGATAGCGCTCAATGGTGATTGCTCAGCTGGCTTAACAATCACTGAATTACCCGCGGCCAATGCAGGCGCAATCTTCCATGCCATCATGAGAGCCGGAAAATTCCAAGGGAGAATCGCTGCTACCACGCCAATTGGCTCACGGACGATCAGGCCGAGATTCTCTTGGCCAGTTGGGGCAATTTGATCAAAAAGTTTATCCAAACTTTCTGCATACCAAGCAATTGTACTTACTACATCTGGGATATCTATTTGTTGACAGTCAGTTATTGGTTTGCCAGCATCTAGCGAATCAAGATGAGCGATGTACCCTAAATTTTGTTCGATCAAACTAGCAAATTTGAGGAGAACTTTCTTTCGCGATGTTGGGCTTTGACGGCTCCACACTCCAGAATCAAAGGCTTTTCTAGCGGACTTGATTGCCAATTCCACATCAACTTTTTCACACTCGGAGATATCAGCAATTTTTTGCCCAGTAGCAGGATTCCACGTTATAAATGTTTTGCCAGACTTTGAGTTGAGCAGCTCTCCACCAATGAATGCTTGTGTTAGGTAATCCCGTTTTACGCTCATACTAAGACCTCTATTCTAGGATAATTCCTGCTTAGGATTAAATCTCATCTATTTCTTCCAACTTGCGCATAATATGACTAGCAATAGCTTTCTTGATCCTTTCAAGATTTTTCGACTTTATTGCACGCAATAACTCCATATGTTTTTCAGCGGGATCTTTTGAGATATTTTCAGGATGGGCCTTGTAGTTATTCATTTCGGGCTTCCAAATAAGATACGGAAAGCCAACTAAGTGCCAAGTTTTCATTAGATATGGGTTGCGGGAGGCTGAAACGATAAGTGTATGAAATTCAATATCCAACTCAATAATTTTTATTGAATCCTTAGACTTCATTGAGGTTTCCATATCCTTAATAATCTTTTCTAAGGAATCACATAACATTTTCCACTCAGGCGAAGACAAGCGTTCAATCGCCTCGTTTATAGCTAATTCTTCGAGTGTGGCTCGAACCGATAGGGCATTTTGTTCATCTGTCTTATCCACGGCCGCAACGTATGTGCCTTTTTTTGATTCGACTCGCAGTAGCCCCTGCTGCTCAAGCATTCGGATTGCCTCTCGAACTGGGGTGCGACTGATTCCCAACTGTGATGCCAACTCCTGCTCTGGAACCTTGTCTCCAGGCCTTAACTCACCCCTAATAATGGAGTTTCGAATCGCTTCAACCACTCGATCTGCGGTCGAATCGAGTTGGATCGGCTCCATTGAGCCTAAGCCGGACGGTGATTTCACTTTTTTGAACACTGACCAATCATATCGCATAATCGTTGACATTGTATATTGAGGAGTGTATACATCATACATGTTTGAGTCTATAGCAAAGGAATCCCACCATGGATCGTGAAAAGGTTTTTACTCGCTTAACGGGCTGCTATGTCACGATCCCTACACCGTTTCGGGATTCCGATCTTTCAATCGACTTTGAAGGAATTGAAAGACATGTGGAGTTTCTAATCTCACATGGCATTGTGACCGGGAACGGGGTCCTGCTATCTGGCGGTGCTGCTGGCGATTTCTCTACGATGAGTTTTGAAGAGAGAGTGGCTGTTGCGGAATGTGTTGTTAAGGCCGCTAAGGGTCGAGTACCTGTGGTTATGGGCGCACAAACGGCTAGCACGATGGAACTTGTAGCTTTAGCCAAGAGCGCAGAGCGAGTTGGCGCAGAATTCATCCAAGTTTCACCACCATTTTATTTTGCTCATACAAGTGAAGACTTCTATGAGTACGTTAAAGCAGCTGCTGAGGCGGCTAACGTTGGGATAATTGTGTATAACACTTTTTGGACAAGTTATGGGCTTTCATCAGATCTGATCAATAGATTGGCTGAAATCCCAAATATTGTGGGTTTGAAGTGGGCTATGCCCGATATGGGCAATATGGAGTTTGAACAAGTCATTTCAAAATTCTCGAAGAGATTTTCAATCATCGATAATCAAATGCGATTCGTTACAAGCCACATGCTTGGTGCTAACTCCATTGAAGTCCACGTTTGTAACTATTGGCCTGAGTGGGGCGTAAATATTTGGAACCTCTTAAAAGCGAAGAAATACCCAGAGGCACAGAAAGAGTTAGTAGATGTAGCTATGCCGTTTATGAGTCTTTGGCAGGAGATGGAGAGATTCACCAGCGGTGATGGGTATTTGGATAAATTGTGCATGGAAGTTGTAGGACTGGGGTCTAGTAGATGCCGACCCCCTACTCGAGATGTAAGAGCTGAGTTCCTTGAAAAGGCAAGAAAAATGGTAAAGGAAACGGCACCACCACCTGGCTGGAAAAAATTTCAGGAAGGGGGCTAAACATCGGCCGACACAAAACCCTCGTAAAAAATATTTATCTCCCTCGATTGTCTTGAACAAAGTCCGAATCGGACAAAAATTAAATTAAATTCGTCTACCACAAGGAGAAGATGTGAAGATTAAAAAGCCTCAAAGATCTATTTTCAAGTTAGCAACAGCAGGATTGCTTACATTTGCCTTCGTCGCACCGATATCAAATGTTCAAGCAGCCCCAAAAGAGATCGTTCTTAACCACTGGAGTTGGCTTGATGCTTCCGATGGTGAAACATGGGAAAAAATGATTAATTCATTTAATACTGCACATAAAGATAAGGGAGTACAGATCAAGCTACAGGTATTCCCGGGTGATCGAGTCGAATACAACACTAAAGTTTTAGCAGGTGTTGCAACTGGCACCGCACCTGATTTTGGTTGGGGAACGGGTGGACTTGACTCGCTGTGGGTTAAAAAAGGCGTCATCATTCCTCTTGACGTCCTAGCCAACCGTGTGAAGTTAGATTTAGCTGACTTCACTAAGCAATCATTGAAAGTGTCTCGTTACCAAAAGTATGGCAATAAGCTCTACATGATTCCTATGGATGCCATGTCTATTGCAATGCTAGTAAATGCCGACCATGTAAAGGCAGCTGGTTTGAATATTGCTAAACCTCCTACCACTTCTGAGGAACTACTTACATGGGCTAAAGCAATGACCGTGAAGAAAGATGGAAAAGTTACACGATCTGGAATTATGATGACTGGATCTGGAGTTCAACCATCTATTACTTGGGGAATTGTTGCTAATCAAATGGGATTCCAACGCGCAGATAAGTACTTGAAGAAAGCGTGTATCAATCAAGCAGCTGGTACAGCCGCTATGCAATGGGTTCTTGATCTCTTTGATAAGCATCAGGTAGCAACACGAGATGTAACTAACCGATACAAAGCCTTTACACTCGGTGAGGGCTCAACGTTCTGGACTGGCCCTTGGGCAATCGGCGGAAACATTGATGCGAAACTTAATTTCGTGTCAGTTCCAATGCCGCAAATTGGAACAAAAGTGAATAGCACATACTACGAACTAGGTGGGCTGCAAGTATTTAAGCAAAAAGACGAGAGTCGCTATTTGGCAACAATGTCTGCCATCAAGTGGTTCTCAGACAATAGCTTCTTGTGGACTACTCAAGGGCGTGGTGCTTCAGTTAGAAACTCAATTATTGATCGACCTGATTATCTAACTTCTGGTTTCCCAATTTCTGCTCGAGGCGCTTTCGTGTCGAGTATGGATGTGGCAAATCTTGCACCTGTCCCAGTTTTGGCAGCTGATGATTTCGAAGTCTATTCAGGAGGTAGCTTCATTTCACAGCAAGTCGCAAACGTGGTTGCAGGCAAACTAAAGGTAAGTGAATTCATGCCTACAGTTTGTCCACGCTGGCAGAAAGGCCTTAACGAGGGATAAGGTCAATTTGCTCACTTAAGTTGTGGAGTAAAGGACGGGACACGCGTCGCGTCCTTTACTCCATACTAAATTCCCGGGTAGTAATTAGTTAAAGAGTAGGGTCCAAAATGCGAACAGGTGAGGTTGACCTTTCATCACGAATTAACCCGCAGAGTAAGCGGATTGATTGGGTCGGCTACTTTTTTGTGATTCCATTTTTTCTTCCTTTTTTTCTATTTAGTTTCGTTTCTATCGTATTTGGAGCTTTTGTTGCTTTTACCAATTGGCAAATCGTTGGTGAGACAAATTTTGTAGGATTTGAAAACTTTGTAAAATTTATAAATGACAGGCCCGCATGGGATGCATTCATTCACACCTTTTACTATGCGCTACTTATTGTTCCATCCGTAATTTTCTTAGCATTTCTTGGGGCGCTTTTTGTCAATGAAAAACTTCCCGGACACACTTTTGCTCGATGGGCATTTTATGCCCCTAACGTTGTCTCAGCGCCTGTAATTGGTTTGGTATGGGTGTGGATGCTTGACACACAATATGGAATCATTAATCAGTATTTTGGGCTTAGTATCCCTTGGCTGACTAATCCTAGTTGGTCGATTTATGGAGTGAGCCTTGCTTCCATTTGGTGGGACTTAGGGCTTGCCTTCATTTTGTTTCTAGCGGGATTGCAAGAAGTGGACCGAGTGCTTCTTGAAGCTGCAAGAGTAGACGGCGCACGAAGAATTCAGAGCTTGAGATATGTTGTAGTACCCCTTCTTCGAAGAACATTTGCACTGATATTGACCTTACAGTGTATTTCTACATTTAGAATTTTTAGTCAAGTCAAGGTAATGACAAATGGAGGACCAGCTGGATCATCTTCATCAGTCGTGGAGTACATTTATGATTATGGGATAGCAAAATTTGAATTGGGTTATGCGGCCGCTCTGAGCTTGTTACTTTTTATTCTCATCATGGCAATCAATCTGATTTTGAAAAAGATTTTTCCAGATGATGACAAATAGCGCACGTCTTCTCAGCAAATATGAGGGTAAGAAGTTAAAGAAATCGAATATCCTTTTTTGGATTGTTGGAATGTTTTTTGCTTTGCTATGGATTGCACCCTTTGTTTGGATGGTTAGCACATCATTAAAGCCTGCTGATCAAGTTATGACATTAAATATTCAGTGGATTCCTGAGACGTTTACTCTTGATAGTTATCGCAAAGTTTTCGAATACCCTGTGCTGAGGTGGGGTTTTAATAGTCTATTTGTCGCCTGTGTTGCCACTTTTTTGGGTGTCACCTTGGGGGCAATGGCTGGGTACGCATTCGCGCGTTTGAGGTTTCCCGGAAATAAGGGACTTTTCACTTTGATTCTAGTTTCTTTGATGATTCCTACCGAACTATCAGCGACTCCGTTATTCATTGCCTTCTTAAAAATAGGCCTCGTTGACAATTATTTGGCGTTAATTCTTCCATCTGTAGCTAGTGTCTATAGTGTTTATATTTTTAGGCAGTTCTTCAAGGGTATTCCCAATGAAATTGAGGAAGCTGCCATTATTGATGGTGCTAGCCATCTACAAATATTCTTTAGAATCGCGATGCCTATGGCCAAATCGGCAACGATCGCATCGATTGTTCTACTCTTCACGGCAAACTGGAATCTCTACTTATGGCCGCTACTCGTTACCTTTAATGAGGAGATGAAGACGTTGCCAATTGGAATTTCACAATTCTCATCGATATCTGGATCACATGCCCAGTTAACTAGTTTTGGACCAGGTATGGCTGCTGCAACGCTTCTGAGTATCCCTAGTCTGATGATATTTCTTGTTCTCCAGAGATACTTTGTTGAAGGTGTCACAAGTTCTGGCGTTAAGGGTTGAGAACCTTTTATGAATAGCCATACGCCCAGTATTAAGGTTCTGAGCAAGAAGATACTGTTCAAAGACGCGCATTCATATTTGGCGCATCCATTTTGTGCACAAATAGATGCTGACCGTTGGATTCTTGTTTTTAATCAAACGGTACGGCGGGAGGTTATTTTGCACCCCCCTGAGGATCCCAGGTATTACAACATGATCTCAATTTCAAATGATGAAGGCCAGACCTGGAGCACTCCATTAGTTAGTCCGAACTTTGATTGGCACGGTGTTGAGTGCGCAAGCATCACAGTGTTAAAGAGCGGTCGCTTGTTATTGAATCAATGGCAATTTGATTGGCTAACAATTGAAAAGGCCCGAACTGAAGCCGACCGTGATGATTTAGTTTATCCAAGCATCTGGGGTGGTGATTTGCATGCAAATGCTGAATTGCCCACAAATCACCTCATCCCAAAAAATCCAGAGAACCTGTTCCCGTGGGTTCGTGGAAATGGGGGAACATACCTTCATATTTCCGATGATTCTGGAAATACTTGGAACAAAACGGTCACGATTGACACAGCTCCATTTAGTGGTGGATATGGCATGCGTGGCGGAGTTCAGATTAAAGGGGGCAAAATACTTCTTCCGCTGTGCGATGTTCCCCAATATGAGAAAGTCTTCATAGTTACATCCATTGATGAGGGTTTAACTTGGTCTGCGCCATCTTTAATTGCAGAAATTGCAGGACTAAAATTTGAGGAGCCTGCAATCATTGCCCTAGAAAGTGGTGAGCTCTTAGTTTTGCTCCGAGAAAATACCAATCGGAAGATGTATCAACTTCGCTCATTAGATGATGGACTCACATGGAGCACCCCTGAGCCCACCGGTATCGACGGATATCCTGCACACTTATTGCAATTACCCAGTGGAGAAATTCTTTGTACTTATGGATATAGGAATGACCCATATGGAATTAGGATAGTAATTTCTAACGACTTAGGTCATCGGTGGAATAACACAGAATTTCTTACTGTAGTTGATGGGTTACCAAATAGAAACTTGGGTTACCCAGTTACTTTAATGCGCAAAGATGGAAAATTTAACACCATCTATTACTCACAGAATTTAGACGGAACAACAAGTATTAATAGCGCAATTTTTCGGTTGAATTTGCATGGAGAGGATGAATAAATGTCGTCACAATCAGTTAATCCATTGACAGGCAAAAGCTTCGGTCCGGTCATTGCCGATACTGAGAATTCAAAACTTGAAGCAACTATCAACAAATCCAAAGATGCACACACAATTTGGTCAAATTGTAGTTACACAGTAAGGGCGCAAGTCCTTACTGCGATCGCCGATATTTTAGACAGAAATGTCGAGAGTCTTGCAGTTCTTGCTGATTCAGAAACCGGCTTGGGCATAGCCAGGTTGACGGGAGAGGTCGCAAGAACCTCATTCCAGTTTCGCGAATTTGCAGATGAACTTCTAACGGGGAAGTTGGCAAATGCTCAATATGACTCAGCTTACGAAGCGCCCCTACCAAAGGGTCATCCAAGTTTTCTAAAAATTCGATATCCAATTGGTGTTGTGGCGGTCTTTGGCGCTTCAAACTTCCCTTTTGCATTTGGTGTGTTGGGAGGCGATACCGCATCTGCCTTGGCCGCTGGTTGTGCTGTAATCACAAAGGGACATCCATCTCATCCTCAAACCTCACTTAGACTCGTAGAGATGGCAACCGAGGCAATCGCCTCACTGAATCAGCCTAGGGACCTGATTTCTCTTGGTTTTGGGATTGAATTTGGTAAGCAATTAGTTCAACACGAGGGCATCGCCGCGGCATGCTTCACTGGTTCAAAAATTGGTGGGCAATTTCTGAGCCAGTTGAGTGCAAACAGAGAATCGCCAATCCCATTTTATGGTGAACTGGGGAGTATCAATCCGGTCATAGCCACCTCGGCATTTATCAAGAGCAATGAAGATTTTGCTCAAAAATACTTAGATTCACTTTTTCTAGGAAATGGACAGTTTTGCACTAAGCCATCTGTCCTATTTGTTCCATCAACGTTTGAAATTGAAAAACACATTGGTGAAAAGGTAAAAGTTTCAAAGACTCAACCGTTACTTAGTGCACACTCTAGAGATACACACAATACAAACCGGGATACCCTAATTTCTAAGGGACCAATCCACGTTTTTAGTAGTGTAGTTAATAGTGAAATTGCTATTACGACAAGCAATCAAGTATTGGTATTTGAAGGCTCTCAAGTATTTAAAGATCCGACAATTATACGAATTGAATGCTTTGGCCCAACGGGTGTAGTTGTAACGTATGACTCCATCACAGAATTAAAGGAGCTAATCTCAATCTTAGATTCTGCCTTGGTCGGTTCTATCTTTGCTGGAGAAAACGAGCTTGGAGAGTTAATCAATCTACTGTTGGTCAAAGTGGGGCGAGTGGCAATCAATGCTTGGCCCACCGGAGTTTCAGTTACTGTGGGTCAACACCATGGTGGATCATTTCCAGCTTCAACGGCACCATTGCATACTTCAGTTGGTAGAGATGCGATGCTGAGGTTTTTAAGGCCAGTGGCAGTTCAGGGTCTTACCTTAAATGAGTCGCAGCACTTAATTGGCACAGAGAGTTACGGCAGACTATGAGGTTAGGAAGATTGCGGTTTTCTGGCACTGAGGAGCAGTGCATATTTCTTGATGATCAATATGCGGTCTTATTAAAAAATGTTATCCCAGACTTTAGCGATTCATATCTGACTAATGAATTGATTAACTCGATTAAACTACCGATTTTAGGCGTTGTTCCCGCTGTTAAATTTGAAGTTTCGGAATCCCTCGCACCGGTTAAAACTCCCAGGAAAATTGTTTGTGTGGGATTAAATTATCAAAAGCATGCTAGCGAGATGGGAATAGCTCCTCCAATCGAGCCGATAGTTTTTATGAAGTCTCCGAATTCAATGGTTGGTGGTTTTGACGGAATTAAGATTCCACCACATTCAAAGAAAACAGATTATGAAGTAGAACTTGCTGTAGTCATAGGAAAGCATGCGCTCTATCTTGATTCTCCTGCTGCAGCAATGGACTGTATTCTCGGTTACACGATTTCCCAGGATATTTCTGAACGCGAATGGCAACTTGAGAAAGGCGGACAATGGATGAAGGGTAAATCGTTTCCAACTTTCAATCCAATAGGTCCAAGCCTTGTGACGAAGGATGAACTAAATGGAGACGACCTCAAAATTTGGTCAAAAGTAAATGGTGAACTCCGGCAAGAATCCAGTACGAGTGATCTCATTTTTAATATCGGCTATTGCATTTGGTACATCAGCCAGTTTATGGAGCTCGAGCCCGGCGATGTCGTTAACACTGGAACGCCAGAAGGCGTGGGAATGAGCCGACCACCGAATGGGTTCCTAAAACCGGGAGACATTCTGGAAAGCGGAATTGAAGGTATTGGAACAATGAGGAATTTAGTCAGTTAAATAAGAAAATGGGGAAGTCAATCTGATTTAACGGGCTTGGTTCTCGATCAGCTTTTCTGATTCATCATGAATCTTTGCTGCGATCGGCTTTAGCTTTTCAGCATATTCCTTGCCATGGTGAGCGCAGAACATAAGCTCTCCACCATTTAAAAGTACTGCACGAACATAAGCTTGGGCCCCACATCGATCACATCGGTCGAGGGCGTTAAGAGGTACTGATTCAAGCAACAGCTGTTCTGACATATATCTCTCTCCGTCTCCAAATTTACTGCTTCGTTGTATGGAACAGGATTCCACATTTGTTAATTCCCCGCTTGTTGTTTTTAATGTTTTTTCATGAATAAAGAGTGATTTAACGCTGAGAGTCGACAATTTTAGTGCTGTATCTCATTATTCGGCGCGCTTACTGCGTAATTGGGGATGAGGCAGATAATCTTTCGCCCCATGGCCGAAAAAGATGTAACTGCGACCCCTTTGCAAGATAGCTATACAGCAAAGGACCTTGCGGTACTCGAAGGTCTAGATGCAGTTCGAAAACGCCCGGGTATGTATATCGGGTCAACTGACTCACGTGGTCTGATGCACTGCTTATGGGAAATTATTGATAACTCAGTTGATGAATCCTTAGCGGGGCACTGTAAGAAAATTGAAATCAATCTTGAATCAGATGGTTCCGTTGAAGTCCATGATGATGGTCGCGGTATTCCGGTAGATAAAGAACAAAAGACTGGTTTAACTGGTGTTGAAGTTGTTCTTACAAAACTCCACGCTGGTGGAAAATTTGGTGGTGGATCGTACGCTGCCTCCGGTGGTCTCCACGGTGTTGGTGCATCTGTAGTTAACGCACTTGCATCGCGCCTTGATGCTGAAGTTGATCGCGATGGCAAAATTTACTGGATGTCATTCCAACGCGGAACTGCAGGTATTTTTGATGGCGATGGCCCAAAGGCACCCTTTGAACCAAAATCAGGTTTACGCGTTATCGGTAAAATCTCTAGCAAGGTAACTGGCACACGTATTAAATGGTGGAGTGATCGCCAAATCTTCCTTAAAGAAGCAGAGTTAGAGCTAGAAGAAATTTATGTACGTGCTCGTCAAACCTCGTATTTAGTGCCTGGATTAACCTTAATTGTTAATGACAATCGCACAAAGGCAAAGACAACAGAGACCTTCTTTCATAAGAGCGGCATTACCGAGTACTGTAATTATTTACAGCCAGATGAAGCAGTCGGCGATGTCATACGTATTTACGGTACCGGTCACTACCAGGAAACAGTTCCAGTTTTAGATGACAAGGGCCATATGGTCTCTACTGAGGTTGAGCGTGATATGGAAGTAGATATCGCGATGAAGTGGGGCAATGGCTTTGAGACCACTCAGCGCTCATTTGTAAACATTATTGCAACTCCTAAGGGCGGAACTCACGTCCTTGGCTTTGAACGCTCCCTTGTTAAGGTCATCAATGAAGCGTTGAGATCAACTAAAACTCTGGCTAACAAAGAAGCTGATGTCATTAAAGATGACATTCTCGAAGGATTAACCGCCGTGATTACCGTCCGCATGTCTGAACCACAGTTTGAAGGTCAGACTAAGGAGGTTTTAGGAACTGCAGCAGCCACCAGAATTGTTTCTGCCGTTGTTGCAGACAAGATGAAGGAGTACTTCAACACCACAAAGCGTATTGATAAGGCTAATGGTCGACTTGTGCTTGAAAAGATTGCTGCAGCATCTCGCACACGCATTAGTGCTCGTGCTCATAAAGATCTGCAGCGTCGCAAGAACGCCCTGGAATCCTCTTCTCTTCCAACAAAGCTTTCAGATTGCCGCTCAGAGGATGTAACACGTACTGAGTTGTTCATCGTAGAAGGTGACTCTGCCCTCGGCACAACAAAGGCTGCGCGCAATAGTGAGTTCCAAGCGATCCTGCCTATTCGAGGCAAAATCCTGAATGTGCAAAAAGCTTCGCTATCCCAGATGCTTGAAGACAGAGAGTGTGGCTCGATCATCCAGGTAATTGGTGCTGGTTCTGGAAAGTCTTTTGAATTAGATGAAGCACGCTATGGCCGCATCATCTTGATGTCAGATGCTGACGTTGATGGCGCGCACATTCGTTGTTTGTTATTGACCCTG
>Ga0164294_10002383_pt1 | contig 16969 bp, 20 predicted proteins | sample GEODES005metaG_FD_111479 | JGI IMG/M metagenome (GOLD analysis project Ga0164294, IMG submission 111479) | Oligotrophic lake water microbial communities from Sparkling Lake, Wisconsin, USA - GEODES005 metaG | ecosystem: Environmental > Aquatic > Freshwater > Lake | place: USA: Sparkling Lake...
CAGTCCTATCCGACCAGCATTACTTACGATGAATTGGTTTCAATGGCATCTGCGCTGCCCGCTCAATACTGGAACAATCCTTCGACTGCATGGATGATGCATCCAAGCACGATTGTGCTGCTGCGTGAAATCAAGGACGATAGCGGTTTGCCTCTGTTCTTGGAAATTGGTCAAAAGGATGGTGCATCTGTCGGCAATATCTTTGGACATCCGGTTATTCCGAATCCGTACATGGATGAAGTCGGTGCTGGCAAATTCCCGATCTACCTTGCCGCTTGGGACCGTTTCTTGACGATTGCTGACAACGAAGAAATCAAGTTCCAACGTCTTGAGCAAACCCAACCGGGATTCGTCAACCTGTATGCTGAAAAGCGTTTGTGCAGCACCATCCTTGATGTGTTCGCTGGTGTGCGTCTCTACCGGGGTGCGTAATAAATGGCTACCGAGAATCTGACTCTCGCTGAGTTTTTTGGCAACAACCGCAACCCGTTCAACTACGCAAAGATTGAACAGGTCAATAGGGACATTACGACCCAATGGTTGACGCTGGACGAAATCACTCAGCAACTTAACTTGTTTAACGATGAGAGTCAGGATTCCTATCTGTCGAGTTTAGAACTTGCGACTCGCATGGCGATTGAGGACTATCTTGGGCTGGCAATTTTTCCTATTAGTTATCGTGTGTATTACGGCAATCCGGGTCCGGGCGACAGCGCATTATTCTTTGATCTGCCGGAAGTGGGCCAAGGTGCTACAGGCGTATCAGTATCGAAAGTTGAATACTACGGAAACACCAGCACTGCAATCAGTGTGTTGCCTTCTACTTCTTACTTTTACGATCCCACTGGTAATCGGGTGGTTGTTACCAGTATGCCTAGCCCGCTATCTCAAACGATTGCCAATCCTGTGGTGATTACCTACACGCAATCGGTTAGTGAACTGCCGCAATATCCAGTTATTAAACAAGCCGGACTGTTGTTGCTAACTCATCTATATAACAACCGCTCCAATACTACGGAAAGAATCATGCACGAACTTCCGTATGGTGTTTCTCAATTGCTGCGTCCATACAAACCATTGGTGATGTAATGGGCATTACACGATACGAAAACATTACAGTTAATAACGTAACGAATGGCGTTAATGCTGTTGGTGAATACACCACTACGATTACTTCGTGGTTTGAAACTCGCGGACTGGTTCATGATTTGACAAACAATCTGCGAATCTCGGAGCGTTATCGTGTTTACCAAGACTTAATGAGTATCACTTTAAATTACACGCCAAACACTAAAGAAATTGTTGATAACCAAAATTTATACAGTTTTACATGGCGAAACAAAGATTGGCGTATTACTGATTGCCGCGAAAGCAATGATCGCATGAGCATTACTTTCATTTGTTATTACAACGACCCGAGTTCGCCAGTATGAGCCAGAACAATCCTGTCGATTATGCGGAATCTATTCAATATCAATTGAATGGCATCTTTTCGCCTGTGCCTGTTTATGCAAACTTTAATCGCAATTGGGCAACCGAGGGAACCTTTGTCACTTGGCAATTGCGTAACGTGCATCAACCTGTTTATACGGGCAAAACGCAAAGCGTTAAGGGTATTGATCGCCCTGTATTCCAAATGAGCATCTTTAGCCAATCAATGAACACCGCTTTTAATTTGGCTAATGACGTATTACAATCACTGCACGGATACGCTGGACCTTTTGGGGATATCACTGCCAATGGCTTTTATATCTCAAAGGCTGATGTCGTTTGGCTGTACAACACATACGATAATGAGTTGGGCTTGAACCAAGTCATTTTGGATTGCACACTAGATGTTCCGGGATAAGACAAGCATTTTTAACTTTTAATTGAGGAAATAATCATGGCTCTCCCGACGAATATTCTTCCCGGTTTTAGTGCAACCCTATATGCACAATCGGGCGCTACCCCCACTCCGCTAACCGTTGCCAACCTTTCGGTTCTGGCAAGCGTTAGTCCCATTGCTGTCTCTGCAAACCAAGTCAAGGTTGAGGCTATCCCGGCTTTTGGTCAGGATGATGCAGTCGCTAGTTTTGCTGTTGCTGGTGCGCGTCAGTCTGACAAGATTCCGGTTCAAGCTGCTCCCACTTCAATGACCATCACTGCTGCATGGAACCCGTCGGATTCGGTTCTGTTGCAAGTTCGTGCTGATGCTTACTCTGGTATTACTGAACGCACTTATGTTATTTCGGCTACCGACGGCACTAACGTGGTTTACTACGCGTTCAATGGTCGAGTTGGTCAGTTCCAGATTGATGCTGCTCCGGGCGCAGAAGCAAAAGCAGTATTTACTATTCACCCGCGCGGAGGTCAGTATGGCTGGTCAAACTCGGCTTGATGATGTTGTAACTTTTATGGTGTCCAGCTATCAGCCCATGCGCGTTTTGGCGCAGGGTATGCGGGTGGATGCTAAAGAAGTTGCAGATGCTCTGGCGGTAGTCAATCAAGATTCGCCGGAGTATGTTGCACTGATGGAACTTGCAAAGTTGAATCCCTACACGCCAAAACAAAAGAAGGTACAAAATGACAGCACAGATTCAGTCGAGCAATGATCTGCTGAACTATCTCTTGAGCCAAGCCAGTTCCGGACAAAAGGACTGGTTTGGTTTCAAGCAGCAGCGATTCGCTGGCATCGACACTGCTTACCGCATGGCCGTCATGCACGGTGACAAGATGACACCAGATGAAATTGTTGATTATGTGATTGAACTAAACAACACAATTTACTCAAAAATTATCAAGGGCTAATCATGGCAGGGTTCAAGGTAGCCATTGAGGGTTTCCAAGAACTCAAAGACGTTCTTGATGAACTAAATCGTGATTTCGGCCCCAAGGATACAAAAAACATTCTTGTGAGTGCTGTGCGTAAAGCAATGCGCGTTGTGCTGGATCAGGCTAGAACAATGGCTCCCATTGATACTGGCGCATTGAAAGCATCATTGCGGATTGAAGCTAGAAAGCCTAGCAACAAAGACAAACGATCTAAATATGTAAGTGCTACGGATACTGCAATCGCAACCGTAACCACCGCTCCCGGTAAAGTTCTTGCAAAGCGCAAATATTACAACGTCAAGCAAGGCAAGCACGTTGTCGGCATTGAAAGTGATGCACGGGCTGTAGCAATGGAGTTTGGCACTGCCAATGTTGCCGCAAGGCCATATCTTCGACCATCGCTAGAAAGTCAATCTTCAACCGTTGTAAGTGACTTGGCAAATCAGATTAGCCAGTCAATTGTTCGATATCAAGCAAGACAAGCCAAAAGGAAAACACTATGAGTCAATTCGCTGCCGCACTCGGTTCAAAATTTGTCGAAAATAAGGATGCAATCCGCATCCGTTCGTTTGAACTTGCAGGGCATACATTCAAGGTCAAGGTTCCGCTAACTTCTGAATTTGAAGCAATGCAGAAGCGTATGCTGGAAATCAATGAATCCGAAGTGGAGCAATTCTACCGAGACTTGATTGGAGAAATGCCCGAAGAAAATGGTGATGTAGTTGTCGAAGGGCGATCCATGCGCGAAGCTGCGCGGAACAAAGCACTGGTTCGCAATCGCATTACCGAAATGTTCAAGATGTTGGTCCCCGAAGATAAAGGTTTTGACATGGGGACCATTACTTACGAAATGATTGAAGAACTTTTCCCATTTCCGGTGCAGATGCAAGTGATTGAAGAAATCAGTCACGTTGTATCGCCGAGCTATACGGAGTCGCGGGGAAAATAGTTGGGTCTGTGCGTAGGCAAGTTAGGGCTTACCTGATTGCACATGGCACGGACCCGGATGCAGTCGATACAGATTCTTTTACAGATATTTGTGTAATGTGGGCAGATGGTTTAATCGGGAATAAATCGGTAATAGAGGGGATTGGTACATTAACTGCGGGAGTTTTTAACTATATTCGAGCGCAAGGACAAAGGCCGTTTGAACTTAAAGACATAATCCCGTCAGTATATGAATACATTTACCCACCGCTTACCGAGGAAGAAAAGAAAAGACAAGCTAATGACAAATTGCTAACATTTATGCTTATGAATCCCGGTGCGCCGGAGATGTTAAAGGGAGCCTAATATGGCTATGCTGGCGAGACTCGGTGTTGTTCTGGGACTGGATTCTGCTGAGTTCCAGAAGGGTCTTGCGGGTGCAGATCGCCAAATAGATTCATTTGTTAGCAAAGCAAAAACAGCAATCCCCGGAGTCACTGCCGCATTCGCTGCAATGACATACAAAGCATTGGCTTATGCTGATGCAATTGCAGACACCGCAAAAGCAAACGATGTAGCCATTGAGTCAATCCTTGCACTTAGTGAGGGCTTGCGTCAAAACGGTGGTGAAGCTGCCAATGCTGCAAAAATGCTGTCTACCTTTACTCAAAAGGTGGATGAAGCTGCATCTGGGTCAAGCAAAAAACTGCAAGATGATTTTGCCAAACTTGGTGTTTCACTTCGAGACATTTCCAGCCTAGATATGGGGTCTTTGTTTGACAAGGCACTAACTGGCATTGCTGCAATACAAGACCCAATTACTCGCAATGCAATGGCGATGGAAGTATTTGGCAAAGCAGCAAAGGGCGTTGATTTTGTTGGTCTTGCCAGTGGTTCTGAGGAGGCTCGAAAAAAGTTTGTTGAGTATGCTGAAGCAATCAAAAAAGCTGGCGATTTGAACGATGCGCTGGAACAAAAAACCAACGATATGGTTATGCAATTTACCAATGCTGTAATTCCCACACTTAACGAACTCTTTGATTCTTTTAATAAAAATACCAAAGGTGCCTTTGGTTTTATGGATGCTGTTGGTGGAGTTGTTAAATATCTTGCCGTCCTTGCTAGGTATGCAACAACTACATTCGCCGTCATTGCGGAGGACATTCGCTGGCTTGGCGAAAGTGCCTCGCTGGTTATGAGTGGTCAATTCGATAAGCTAGGTGAGGCTTATGAACGATCCAAAAAAATGCAGGATGATTTGGTCGCTGGCGATAAGGATTTTGCAAAACGTGTTCTTGATGGTCAACGCGCAGAATCAGAATCTTGGGCCGATTGGCGTGAAGGTCGCGCCGGAATGGCTGGCGGCGCACAAAGAAAAGTAACCAAAGCCAAAGACCCCGAAGCAGCAAAGCTGGCAAAAGAAATCGCCGAAGCCGAATTGAAACTTGCTGAATACAATCTTAATGTTCAAAAAGAAGCGCAAGAGTATTACAACCAAGCCCTTCTATCGAGTTACAACCAAACGGAAGAATTGAGAAAACAAAAGATTTTGTTGGATACTCAACTTGAGTCAATCAAAGAAAAGGCTGACCAAGTTCTTCGGGCGGCAGAGCAGCAGAATCAATTTACCAATCTGTCCAAACTAGAGACGGATCAACTCCGCATCAGGTTGGAATATGAAAATGCAATTGCCGACGCCAAAGTGCGCTACGGTAAAGCTGCTGCTGAAGCTGCTATCCGCGATAAAGATGGCACTGCTGGAATGCTGGCCGCTGCACAAGCTCAGTACGATGCAGATTTGCGTGTCGCCGAAGGCTTGCGCTATCGCCAACAGGCCGCGTTTGAATACTCGCAGACTTATGCTGCTGGTGTAGACCGAGTGGTTAAGTCAATGAAGGATTCGGTGTTGTCTAATGCGGACTTGATGGAGCGTTCGGTTAATACCGTGTTTGATAGCATGAGCAATGCGATTGATACGTTTGTGCGAACTGGCAAGATTAGTTTCCGCAGTCTTGTGGGCGACATGATTACCGAATTGCTGCGTCTGCAAATGAAAGCGCAAGCAACAAGCATTTTCCAGTATTTGATTGGATTTGTTAAGTCTGCGTTTAGTGGTCCTTCGTTTACCTCAACCATGCCAGACATTACTTCAACTGCTGGCGGCACAACCACGTTTTTTGGTCCTCCCCGCGCCACTGGTGGTTACATGGATCGTCCGTCGATTGTGGGTGAGAATGGACCGGAATTGTTTATTCCTAATCGCGCTGGCACTGTCATTCCTAATGGTCAATTGTCTGGCATGATGGGTGGTCCACAAATTGTGTATAACGGTCCATACATTGCCAATTTAAGTACAATTGATTCCAAGAGTTTTGAAGAACGAATCTATCAATCATCTAAAGCCGTTTGGGCAGCACAACAATACGCTAACAAATCAATCGCACAGGCCGGGGGCCGGTCATGAGTTTCCAAAAAATTATTGACATTCATCAATCAATTTCAGTCAACAATAGACGCACTGTTGGTCAACAGTACAGCCGGTCTGGACAGATTACTGTGGCTCAGTACACCACAACTGTTCCGTGGATTTTTACTGTTCGTCCGCACAACTATCTCTACTACCCTCAGGTGCGCGATGTCATCCAATCCATTGACAATTCTGATCGCCAGAATCCGCAATACATTAACTTTACTTCCGATAGCTTGAGTTGGTTTACTGCCATGCAAGGGACGGCAACAACAGCAACCCTTAACGGTGCGCCGACTGCCAACACGCAAACCATAACCATCACATCCAATGGGACGTTCAAGGCTGGCGATTTTGTGCAAATTGGCACTTATGTATACAAAGTAACTGCCGATTCAGCAGGAAGCGTTATATCAATCCATAGACCCCTTATCGGCACATTTTCTAGCGGAACATCTTTGGTGCTAGGGAAAAATGTGCAGTTTTATGTAGTGGCCGAGAAATGTCCGACATATAGTGTCGTGCCAATGACAAATGGTGCGTGGGTACAATGGGATTCAGATTTCGTGTTTAGGGAATACATCACATGACAACAATCATGACTGCACTTAGCAGTCCTAGCATTCGACACGCTGAGTTTGTTCGACTGACTTTGCCAAGTCAAACCTATACATTTTGTAATGCTGCGGCTCCCGTAACTGTAAACGGGATCACATTTACAAACTTGGGTAGTCTTTTGACTGTTGCCGATATTCAACGTGATATCAAGGCAACAAGCAACGATATGAACATTTCTCTTACTGGCATTGATTCAACGAACATTGCCATTGTTCTTGGAAGCGAAATCAAAGGTAGCCTTGTTGAAATATGGCGCGGATTTTTGGATAGCAACAACCAAATCATTCTTACACCAACTCAACAGTTCTTCAAAAGATACCAAGGGATTGTTAATTCCATTTCCATTTCCGAGCAATTCGACGATGAAAATAGAATCAGAACAGCAACTTGCGTAATCTCATCCGCTTCTATTAGAACTATTCTGGAAAACAGATTTGCTGGAATTGTTACCAACAAATCAAACTGGCAAAAAACCTATTCAAATGATGTGAGCATGAATAGAGTTCAATCTATTGTTGCGACTTATTTTGACTTTGGCAAGAAACCGCAAAAGGGAAGTCAAGCTGTTGCAGATAGCACAAACCTAGAGTCATGAGAAAAGCCAATAAATTTGATAAGCCGGAAATCATTGCAATGCTTCGTGCATTTCGCAATGAAAGCAAAATTAAGCAGTATCAAAAAATTGAGAATGAAGAATATATTGGTCAATTGCTAGATTCAATTTTTGCTGGCAAAGGCATTGCATTTATTGAAGAAGGTAAAGGCATCATCATTGGTATTGTTGTTCCATGTGTTTGGGACAATACAATGTATGTGATGCACGAACTGGCATGGTGGGTAAAACCCGAATATCGCAATGGATCAATTGGTTCAAGATTGTTGCTTGCATATGTTCGTCATTGCAAAGAATTAAAAGAAAAAAAACGTATTGAATTGTTTACATTGAGCAAACTTACAAACTCTCCCGACTTTGACTATTCAAGATTGGGATTTAATAAAACAGACGAAAATTGGATGCAATGATGAGATTCTTTCCATTTTTTTTAATTCTTTTATTTTTTGCAGAACCAAGTTACGCAATTGGCAGCATTATTGCTGTTGAACTTTTGGGTCTTGCTGCTGGTGGCATTGCCGCAACCATTGCTGCTGGTGTAGTTAATTTTGCGGTTTCTACAATTGTTAATAGAATTTTTGCGCCTAAAGCTCCCAAACTAGGCGTGGCTAATCAAACCGGCGTAAGAGAGCAAATCCCTCCATCCTCAGTAAATTCGCTTCCAGTTGTTTATGGGGATGCTTATTTGGGCGGCACTTTTGTAGATGCTGCTTTGTCGCAAAATCAGCAAGTGATGTATTACGTCATTGCCATTTCAAGCATAAGCCCCAATGGGCAGTTTAGTTTTAATACATCAAAGTTCTGGTACGGTGATCGACTTATTACTTTTGATGGTACAGACAACACAAAGGTGGCATCTCTTACGGACGGTAATGGCAACGTCAACACCAAAATAAATGGCAAATTGTTTATCAATTTGTATACATCTTCCAGTGCTGGTGTAATTACTAACATCAATGGAACTCAATCGCCATCGCAAGTAATGGCATATAGTTCATCTGATCAAAATACCGTTCAATCCTCTTTGGCGTGGCCCTCATCTAATAGGCAGATGAATGGTATTGCATTTGCAATCGTTAAACTTATTTATAACGATGATGCTCAAACAACTAGACTTGATCCAATCACTTTTAATGTTTCACACTATTTGAACAGTGCCGGAGCAGCAAAGCCCGGAGACGTTTGGTATGACTACATTACGAATGTAAATTATGGTGGTGCTGTCGATTCACAATTTGTAGACACCACTTCCGTTTCTGCACTCAATGCTTATTCTGATGAAACAATTGCATTTACAAATAACTCTGGAGTTTTGACAAGTCAAGCAAGGTATAGGATTAACGGTGTTATTGATACCAGCAAAAATGTTCTGGAAAACATCAATAACATCATGATTGCTTGCGATTCATGGATGGCATTTGATTCTGCAAATGGCAAATGGTCTATTGTTGTAAACAAAGCAGAAACGCCATCATTGTCGTTTGATGATGACAACATTATTGGTGACATTGTTGTATCAACAATGAACATCAATCAATCTATCAATCAAATTGAAGCAAAGTTTCCCAATAAATCAAATAAAGACATTCCCAATTATGTTTATTTGACAACTCCAAGCTATTTGCTTTATCCGAATGAGCCTATAAATAAACAGACAACTAGCTTTGATTTGGTAAACAACTCTGTTCAAGCTCAATATCTTGCAAACAGGATTCTTGAGCAAGCCAGAGAAGATTTGATTGTTACCATCAAAACAAATTACGAAGGAATCCAAGCATCTGCTGGTGACGTTATTTACGTTACAAATGCTTCTTATGGTTGGACTAACAAGTTATTTAGAGTGATGAAGGTAAATGAATCATCACTTGCTGATGGAAGTCTTGTTGCTCAACTTGAGCTAAATGAATATAACGCGTCTGTTTATGACAACAACCCAATTACCGAATTTGCTGCCATTCCAAATAGCAGCATTTCTAATCCCGCATTTTTCCCTGCACTTAATGCGCCAACAATAACGGATCAGCAACCCAATGCTGCGGTTCCATCATTTTCGGTGTCTTGCATTCTCCCGTCTTATGGTCAGGTCATTACTGTTAGTCTTTATTACACAACTGTTGCATCTCCAACTGACAATGATTGGACTTTGTGGGGTGTTCAAAACTCAACAACCTCTCAGCCATTTGCGCCATCATTAAATGTACTTTTCCCCCATATTAGTTTGCCAACTGGCATATATTATTTTGCCTTTAAGGTTGGTAATAAAACGGGACAATCTGGACTTTCTTCAATTTCTTCTTCTTACAATTGGGGTCCAAATCCAACAACATCTGCCGTTGCTGGTACTTTTTTGGCATCTTTTAGCCCTGCTGTAATTCAAGTTCCATATACAACTTCTGCCCAATTTTCCGGCATTGCTCCGCAACTCTATGGAACCGCTGCTGGTGGTTCTATTGATTTCGTCGCTGCACAAACAGATGCGGATGCGTCATTTGTAAATAATTCTTGGCGCATTGGGGATTCTTCAACGACTGGTTACGGATCAATCCTCAAAACTAATATCACAATCGGCAATCCGTCTGATGGTGGTTTCTATGCGCTATGGCCTCAACCTACTGCTATGTCTGCGGAACCGGCTTATATCACTGTTCCGGTTAGGTACAAATCCTCGACAGGTACAGTTACGCAGGGCGCTAATGCAATTTTGGAATTGGTGTTTTCCAAACAAGGTGCAACGGGTGCAACCGGGGCATCTGGCACACAAACTGGCACTGCATATCTTTATCAATGGTCTGTTACTACTCCGAGCAATCCTAGCGGCACATCTTCGTTTGTGTGGGCAACTGCCAACAATCAAACTTATACGGGTGGTGGTGGATGGACAACCTCCATTCCATCTAATCCGGGGACTCCAAGCATAAGATTGTGGCAAGCCTCAAAAGGCGTATCTGATGTTGCCGGTGCAACCAGCACATCTGTTAGCTGGACATCTGGATATGTTATAACTGACATTACACAAAATGGCGCTGCTGGTGCGTCTGGCACTCAATCAGCAAGCGCAATCGTTTATCAGTGGGCAGCAACAATCCCATCTGGTCCAACCGGAACCAGCACATACACATGGTCTACTGGTAGTTTTACTCCAGTTCCCACAGGATGGACTCTAATTCCCGGTGCATCTACTGCCGGATATACACTCTGGCAAGCCAAGGTACAGTTAATTGATTCTGCTACCGTCAGCACTAGCACAATCAACTGGACAACCGCGTCGGTTTCTGCTGCCGGTTATGCTGGAACTAATGGTACTAATGGAACTAACGGAACCAATGGTAGTTCTGCTAGATTGATGTATTCGCGTATTGCTGGCAATCCAACACCAACCGCAGGAACCGTTACTGTTAGTGGTGACGCATATCCAAGTTCAGCCGAATCTTCAGCCGTTTGGGGTGCAAGTTTTGCTGTGACTTGGTACGGAAGCGATCCTACTCCAACAAGCAATGATTCTTTGTATCAATCTGATGGTGTTTACAATCCAGTAAGCAATCAGACGGTTTGGTCTGCTCCATACATTTCTGCTCTAAAGGTTGGCAGTCTTTCTGCTATTAGTGCGAACTTGGGAAGTATTACCTCTGGCGTAATAACTCTAAATTCAACAAGCAATATCAAAGGTGGTCAAACTGGTTACAACAATGGTTCTGGTTTTTTCTTGGGCTATGATTCAACAACCTATAAATTCAGTGTTGGTAATTCCACAAATAATTTGACTTGGGATGGTTCAACACTTTCTTTGGGTGGAACGTCTCTTGGTGGCACGTTAAACATTGGATCAACAGGAAAAATTCTTGGTGGTCAAACTGATTACGCAACTGGCACTGGTGTATTTTTAGGTTATTCCGGCGGTGCATATAAATTTAGTGTTGGCAACAGCACTAATTATGTTAGGTTTGATGGCACAAACCTTTCCATTGGCGGGAACGTAATTGCTACTGGCAATGTTATTGCAAATGCAATTACAAACACTGTTAGTGCCTACACACAAGCTGGCATAAATGTTGGCGCAACACTGCCAGTTACCATTCAACAAGCAACAATCACAACAACTGGTGGGACGGTATCAATAACCGCATCCGGCTACATTTACCTTGTTGGCTGGACAATGCAAATCCTAAGAGGATCAACAGTAATTGTTGAAATGCCCCCCCTTGGTCTTTTTGCAAATTCCGGTCCATTTTCTTTTACAATTACGGATGCACCAGCCGCAGGCACATACACTTATTTTTTGAAACTTTCATACACCACTGGCAATGGCACGGCATACAACAGATGTCTTGTTATTACTGAGTTCAAGCGATAGAATTATGGAAAAGACAGAACATGAAGCGCACTCCCGCAAGGTTGTGGGGGTGGATAACCTAGCGGGGGCTAATCATGGCTGTGTTTAACAAAAACTCTCTGACGCAAGTCAGTGGGTTTGACAATCCAATCATTGCTGGCGAACTTGTCTACCAGCAAAAGACCTACTGGAATCTGGCACTGACTAATGAGGCTGGCAATCCCGTCGATTTGACCGGGGCCACCATCAATGCCCAGATTATCCGTCGCCAACTCAGCAATGTTAAAGATACGCGTTACGGTCTGACGTTCGACATTGCCAACTACACGCCCACGCCCACGCCCGTATCCCTGAGCATCACCAATCGCGTTGATGCTTCTGGTTCATTTACTCTGCTGATTGATGATTCATCGTGGAGTCTGATTGCCACTGATCCTGAGTTCGCCATTAACGATGTGGATGGCATTGGATTCAGTGGTCGAATCAAGATTGGATTCCCGCAGACTGGTATTACTCCTCCGCAGGACAACATCATCTTTCTACTGTTCATTGTGCGATCCGACGCGATTGTGAAGGTGTGACATGAGTGTAAATGTTACTGCTAATAGTGGAAATAATATTAGTCTTGAAGTGGTGTCTACGCCCACTCAAGTTATCAATATAAATCGTGGTGTTGCTGGTCCTCCCGGTCCTCCGGGGCCAAATAGCATTGGAGGCTACCCGATTAATGTAAATAACCCCGCATATCGTGATGTTGTTATGTTCGGGGTTAATGAGTGGGTAAATACCCCGCAAACTGAAATAGCCGATGGTGGCAGTTTTTAATTAAAAGGATATTTATCATGTCAAACACTATTCGCATTAAACGTCGTGCCAATGGCGGCGGTGCTGGCGCACCATCTACTTTGGCAAATGCTGAACTTGCTTTTAACGAACAAACAAACATTCTGTACTACGGTACAGGCACGGGTGGTTCCGGTGGTAGCGCAACTAGCGTTATTGCAATCGCCGGTACTGGTGCATTTGTTGACACAAGCAGCAACCAAACTATTGGTGGAACCAAAACTTTCTCCAATGCAATTTCCGGAAGCATTAATGGTAATGCCGCAACTGCAACTGCACTTGCAACTGGTCGCACCATTAGCATCACTGGCGATTTGTCGTATACTTCGCCGACTTTTGATGGCACTGGTAATGTTACTGCTGCTGGTACTTTGGCAACTGTAAATACCAATGTTGGTACTTACACCAAAGTTACTGTCAACGGCAAGGGTCTTGTTACTGCGGCAGCAAGCGCAACTCTCAACGACATTTCATCGCCCACTTCGCCTTATAGCTTTGGCAATCAACTTCTAAACAACCTTGCTGATCCTATCAATGATCAGGATGCTGCAACGAAGTTTTATGTTGATTCGGTAGCTCAGGGTTTGATTGTTAAGGGTTCTTGCGTTGCTGCAACCACCACAAACATTACCCTTTCTGGCTTGCAAACGATTGATGGTATTTCGGTGGTTGCTGGTGATCGCGTGCTGGTCAAGAACCAAACCACTCAATCGCAAAATGGCATCTATGTAGCCTCTGCATCTGCTTGGGCGCGTTCGACTGATGCGAATACTTGGAACGAACTGGTTTCTGCATTTACCTTTGTTGAACAGGGTTCGACTCAATCCGATTCTGGTTGGGTTTGTACTGTCAATAAGGGCGGCACACTTGGCACTACTGCGGTTACTTGGGCACAATTCTCCGCTGCCGGAAGCTACACTGCTGGCACGGGCTTGACTCTGACGGGTAATCAGTTCAGCATCACCAACACTGCTGTCACTGCTGGCACTTATGGTGTTGTTGGCGGCACATCGACTTTGGTTGCTACCGTCAATGCTCAAGGTCAATTGACTGCGATTGATGCTTATGAAATCAATGTTGATGGTGGTACTTTCTAATTTATTAAATTTAATCCACCTTCTATAAGGAAAAGGAAAGCCCAATGGCTAACAAAATTGTTTTAAAAAAATCCTCGGTAGCGGCCAAAGTGCCGCTATCGACGGATTTGGTTGTTGGTGAGTTAGCAGTTAATCTTGCTGATGCAAAACTTTATACCAAGAATGCTGGCGGCACGGTCATTCAACTTGGTGGTGGCAGTGGTTCGGGAACCGTTACATCGGTTGATCTGTCGGGTGGAACAACAGGACTCACAACAACAGGTTCGCCAATTACTACCTCAGGGACAATCACCCTTGGTGGGACATTAGCCGTAGCCAATGGCGGCACAGGAGTTACATCTTCAAGCGGCGCAAACTCAGTCGTATTACGTGATGCAAACAATAACATTACAGCAAATGCTTATTTTAATGGTTTCACAAGTGTTGCGGCATCAGGAACACAAATAACTTTAACGGTAGCATCAACTCCCGTTTATTTAGTTACAGGTTCGGGTGGACAAACAATACAACTGCCAAACGCTACAACGTTGCCAAATGGAACTATTTTTTCGTTTAACAACAATCAAAGCAGCGGCGCAATTACTGTAAACAACAATTCGGGAACATCAGTTGCATCCGTGCCATCGGGCGGTTATGTAACGGTTGTTTTGAATTCAAATGCAAGTGCAGCAGGTTCTTGGGACAGGCATGATCAATCCCCTGCCAATGTATCGTGGTCAACAAACACTTTAGATTATGCTGGTTCAATAACATCAGCAACTTGGAATGGGACACCCGTTGCAGTAAATAGAGGCGGCACAGGGCAAACAACAGCGCAAGGAGCGATGAACAGTTTTGCGGGTGCAGTTACTAGCGGTTCCTACTTGCGCGGGAATGGCACTAATGTGGTTATGTCCACAATTCAAGCCGCCGATGTTCCTACGCTTAATCAAAGCACAACTGGTAGTGCTGCTAGTGTGTCTATTAGCGGTCAGACTGGCTTGCTTACTTTTACTGGTCTTACCACTGTCAATCGAGCCAAAACGGTTCGTGATTCAGCAGACACAATTTTAGAACTTGGTGGTTCGTATACGCCGACTGGCACTTGGAACTGGTCAACCGCAACTGCTACATGGCCGACTTTTAACCAGAACACCACTGGCACTGCAAGCAATGTGACTGGCACTGTTGCTGTTGGAAATGGCGGCACGGGTGCTACTACTCTTACTGGTGTATTAAAGGGCAATGGCACTTCTGCGTTTACCGCCGCTACGGCTGGCACTGACTATGTGGCTCCGGCAACGGCTACTACTTTCACGGCTACGCAAACGTTTAGCGGCTCATCTAGCGCACTAGCGATGGTGATCAGTGAAGCGGCTGAGACGGCCACAATATCGGCTACCGCCGCTATTGGCACTATAAACTATGATGTTACAACCCAAAGTATTTTGTTTTTTACAACAAATGCTAGTGCAAATTGGGGATTAAATATCAGAGGTTCGTTAGGCACAACCCTAAATACATTACTTTCAACAGGCCAAAGTCTTACGATTGTTTTTCTTGTCACTCAAGGTGCGACCGCTTATTACAACACAAGCGTTCAAATTGACGGTACCACATCTGGAGTTACCACAAGATGGCAGGGGGGAACAGCACCTACAGCCGGAAACGCATCGAGCGTAGACGCATACACATATACAATTATCAAAACCGCAAACGCCATATTTAGCGTGTTTGCAAGTCGAGTAAGGTTTGCGTAATGCCACTAACATCAACTTTTTCGGTTATTTCTGCCAGAGGATTTGGGCAGTATATATCTATTGGGGGTTCTTATTGGATTTCAATTATTGGAGACTCCGCAGTGGCGGGTCAAGAAGGTTTTTATTCTGTTGTTCTTGATTCTTCCGAAAATATCTATGCTGTTGGAAATACAAGAGGCGCAAGTAGTAATGGCGCTTTTATTGCGTCTTACAACCAACAAGGTGTTATTCGATGGCAAAGAACTTTATCAAGTGCAACGTCTAATACTTTTTATCCCCTAACTATTGATGGGGTTGGAAATATTTATGCTGCTGGATTGTCAAATGGTATTATGTTAGTCGCAAAATATACCACGTCCGGTGTTTTGCAATTTCAAAAAAGTATAAATTATGCCGGGCCTGTCACTGGTTTAGGTATTGGTTCTTCTGGAAACCTTTATTTTGGTGGATACGGTGGTGTTAGTGACAATAGTGCTCTTGTGTTTAAAATTAATTCTTCAATTACAACGCCCATTTGGACGTATGTATTTAATGGCACCCAAAGTGATTCTTTTTTAGGTTTATATTTAGATTCTTCTGAAAATGTATACTGCGTAGGTGCAACAGACACAGGCACAGATGGAGGAACTTTAATAAAAGTTAATTCTAGTGGGACTACAGTATGGTCCCGCGTTATGGCAGATAATACAGTTAACCCTAGCACTACATTTACTTATGGTACATCCGCAGATTCTTCTGGAAATGTTTATGCTGTTGGTAGAACTGGTGGAACTACACTTGCCGCTTTTATTGTGAAGTACAACAGTAGCGGCACTGCTCAATGGCAAAGATTTTTAGGTGGTTTGGGGGGTATCACGTGTTCTTTTAGCAAAGTATATGTTTTTTCAAATAATGAAATTTATGTATTAGGTTCCTCCGGGTCGCCAGACGTTAGTTTTTTGCTAGCAAAGTATGATGCTAATGGTGTTTTGCAGTGGCAAAGAAATTTAGGCGGTACTGGTTCGGATACTTCACTAACCGTTGGAAATGGGATTACGTTAAGCGCTTCTGGTGATATATATTTTTGTGGTAACTCCACTACAGGAGGGAGTGGCGGTACCGTTGATTGCGCCTTAGTCAAATTACCGGGAGACGGCTCGAAAACAGGAACATATGGAAACTGGACCTACAGTGTATCTACTCATACAGATTCAGCCGGAACAATGGCGCTAACAACATGGACTGTTCCTCCAACCACTGCTACCCTTCCGGCAATAGCAACGACTACACTCGTTGATTCTGCATCTTCTTATACTAACAATTTAACAACACTATGAGCACATATATCAAATTGTCCACCTTAGAATACCCTCGTCATATTGGCGACATTCAACTTGACCCCGCCGGTTCCGAAGATTATGCGCCGGTTGAATGGGTAGACCGCCCCACCTTTAATTCAGAACGCGAACGTTGTTACATTGGCGATCCTGTCAATTTAAATGGTGTTTGGAAGACAAGCTGGATTGTTGAACAAATTCCAGA
>Ga0164294_10002385_pt1 | contig 16953 bp, 15 predicted proteins | sample GEODES005metaG_FD_111479 | JGI IMG/M metagenome (GOLD analysis project Ga0164294, IMG submission 111479) | Oligotrophic lake water microbial communities from Sparkling Lake, Wisconsin, USA - GEODES005 metaG | ecosystem: Environmental > Aquatic > Freshwater > Lake | place: USA: Sparkling Lake...
CGAGGTCATACTCCGCTCGGATCGCAGAAAAGAGCGGCGAACGCTTGGCATTGAGCACGCGGCCGTCCATGTCGACCAGCCGCCAGCGGCGATCGTTTTCCAATGCGCCAGACGCCAGCACACGGCATTCGACGAGTTCGAGCCCGTCGAGACTCTTCACCGGATAGATCGTGATCTGGTCGAGCGTGGGCATGGCAGCAAAAAGCGCAGGCCAGAGGCCCTGCCTGCAGAATGTGTCGGTTTTGAGAAGCGGTCGGGGAGCCGGGGGCGGGTGAAGCCGAAGCGAGTCGGCGTATCCTCGCCTCGAGTCGGAGGCTTTACCCGCCCACGGCGGTCGGCTGGCCTACATCTTGAAATTAAACGTCTGCCAGAGGAGCCGCAGGAGCCACTGGCCCACTGTGCGACTGCCCACTTTGATCCGCGCCGTACCCCGCATTCCCGGTGTCAGCAGTCCATCGGGATCAGCGAGCGATGTCATCGCCTCGTAGCTCGTCGAGATCGGCAGCTCGCGGCCCGAGTCGTCGGTCTTCGTCGGCACCTGGCCGCCTGCCTTCACGCTGAGCCGCTCGGAGCCAGTCTCGATATGCGTCTCCGCGAGTTCGTCGACAGTGCCCGAGAACGTCCGCCACGGAAAGGCGTCGAGCTTCAGGTCGACCGGCTGGCCACGGATGATGAACTCCACCTCTGACTGATCCACCACCATCACCCCCTCGAGCTTCTCCGCATCCCCTACCATGCAGAGGACCGTGCCTTCGGTAAAGGTCGCCCCCAGATTGCTCTCGTCGAGCGTATTACCCGACCAGGCCGGCAGCTTGCCCGCCGCCTGAGCCTCCTTCGACGGCGGCACGCTCGTCGGCGGCAGCACGATGCCGTCCCGAGGGGCCACGAGCACCAGCTCCTCACGGTCCTTCCGTTTCTTCGCCAGCTGATCCTCGACGCTCTTGAGCGACTCCTCCACCGTGCCAAGTTCCAGGCCTGCCGCCGGGTCGGTGAACCGCTCCCGCTCGAGGCTGTTGAGCCGGGCCCGCGACTGCGAGGCCTTCCCCTCCAGATCGGCGATCGCCAGGTCGAGATCGATGCTCGAAAGCCGGGCCAGCTCCTGCCCCTTGGTAACGATTTTGCCCGGCTTCACCGCCAGGCTTTCGAGCCGGCCGGCCACCGTCACATAGACCATCTCCTCGCCCCGCGGCCGCAGTTCGGCGGCACACCAGACCCGCTGCGGCAGCGGGATCAGGGCGATCGACGCCAGTACCGCCGCCGCCGCGATCCCCGACACAGTCACGTTGAGAGCCTTCACTTCGTCACGCCTCCCGGGAACGTTGAGAAACTTGAATATCGATTGGAGCGGGCGGATCACCAAGCCCCAGAGGGCACCGGCGGCCAGAATCTGCCCCAGCACCTCGAGCCGATAGGGTTTGAACACGCTCCACATGAAGAGAAAGATCGACGCCGACACCATCCACATGTAGAGGCTCGACGCCACCGCGTAGAGCGCGAAGAGCCCACGCTTCCGCTGCGGCAGAAAAGGATCCTCCGGCTGCTTGATGCCCAGGCACCAATGGGAGGCAGCCCGGCCCAGGATCGAGGTCGCCTTCTGCCGGAGGTTGGGGATCTCGAGGATGTCGGAAAGAATGTAGTAGCCGTCGTACCGCATCAGCGGATTGGCGTTGAAGAGGATCGTCGACACGCTCGACACAAACATCACGTCGAGGCAGAGCTGGTTGAAGATGCCGGCATGGGAATTCCACCAGAGATAGGTGGCGATCGAGGCGATGATCACCTCGACATACATTCCCGCCGCGCCGATCGCCGCCCGCTTCCACTTGCTCGGCAGCATCCAGCTGTCGGTCACGTCGCAATAGAGGCAAGGAGTGAAGACCAGCAGCATCATGCCCATCTCGTGGCACTCGCCGCCATAGTGCTTGCAGGAGAGGCCGTGGCCGAATTCGTGGAGCACCTTCGTGACCCCCAGCGCGATCGCCAGGTAGAGCCAGTTGCCCGACGCGAAAAACTGGTGAAAGTCGGGCAGCTTCGAGCGAAAAACGTCGAAATTCACGAGCACGAGCAGCAGGGCCGAGGTGACAAAAGTCATCATCGTCACGATCGCCGGTGGCGAAAAGAGCCAGCCAAACCAGGGATCAAGCTTCGTCAGCAGCCAGTCGGGATCGATACCGCGGAAGCGGAGCGACATGATGTTCGCCAGCCAGGCCATCCACTGCTTCCAAACCCGCTGCTTCCGCCGTTCGTAGAGCTGTGGCCCCTGCCCCGGCCGGTCGCCCATCACGAGCCCGCTGCGGTGGAGCGTGGCGACGAACCGGGCCAGCTCATCCACCGTGATCCGACGCGGCGGAAAACGGGCCTCAAACAGCTCCTTGAGCTGCTCCAGGCTGACCGTGCCGTCGAGCATGTCGAGCAGCGCATATTCCTCCGGGCGGAACCGAAAATACGACAGCGAGATCGGGTCTTTCACCACCCACCAGGCCTGCCCCTGATGTACCTGCCGATTGGTGACGAGATCGCCGCGGCGGCGGAGGCCGACCGGCCGTGTGATGCTCGAACGAAAGGCGTCGGCGGTGGCCATAATGGAGACTGAACGGGGGCTATAAGGCGATGGCAACAATCCTCATGGGCAAGGAAAGTGCCTCGCTTTTGTGGCGGCAAGTTTTCAACTTGCCGAATCCTTGTCCCGAGCCCAACAAGATGAAATCTTGTTGCCACGGCTGGAAGAACTACTGACGAACCGTTGGGAGTGGTGCTTCCTTCGAGTGAATGGTGAGGGTGGCGGTCTGGCCGGCCCGCAGGAGCCACTGCTGCGTGCCCTCGATCTGCCGATTTTCCACCTCGGCAAACACCCGGTAGTCGCCGCCGCTCTCCACGATCGGGCTCGTGAACACGATCCGCCCCTTGAACTGTTCCCGACGATTGTCGGCAAGCACCACTTCAGCCGTTACCGGCCGATCGCGGACCTGTTCCGGGTTCCAGCGGGTGGAATCGACGTACGCCTCCACCCGCAGCTTGTCGGCGCGGACGACGCGGGCCAGCGGATCACCCGGCTGCATCCATTCCCCCTGATGCGGAAATACCTGCACCACCACGCCGTCGAGCGGTGACGTGATCAATCGACGCTCGATGGCGTTTTCAGCGGCATCGACCTCGACCGCCTTCGAATTCGCCGCCAGCGTCGAAACCTTCTTCTCGAGCTGCGCCTGCTCGATCTGGAGTTCGCTCTTCTGTTCATTGAGTTGCAGCCGGTTCAGTTCGACCCGGGTCACGCTGCCGGGCACCTTGCGGTCCGACTCAGCCGCCTTTTCAAACTCGATCTGGGCCACCTTCTCGGCGGCCACGGCATAGCGGACATCGACGTCGCTCTCCGCCTTGGCGACCGCCTGGTCATGCTCGGCCTTCGCCTTGCGTTGCTCCATCTGCGGCTGGTTGTCGTCGATCTTGGCGATGATATCGCCCCGCTTCACGACGTCCCCCTCGCGGGCCAGCAGTTCCTCGAGCACGCCAGCTTCCCGGGCCGGCACCTTCGCCTCCTCCATGAGCGAGACAAGGCACCGCTCAAGCACGGGATCGGCGTCGGTAGCGTGTGCAGCACCCGGCAGAAGGGCCAGGGCCATGGCCACTGCATGCATGAAGCGGCCTCGCCAGCCACCACGTGAGGCTTGGGGATTCACACCAAAGAAGCAAAGGCTTGCCATACAGGCTCCCTACCAGAGTCGGAACAGAATCTGCGACTGGATGAACGCCAGCACGTCGTGAAACCAGACATAGCCCAGCGGACGCTTGCCGCAGCCGATTCGGGCGGTGACCGTGGCGCCGGCGCCCAACTCCTCTTTCTCATGCCGTTCGGGGTCGATCGTCACCCGCACCAGCACCGTGTTGCCGGCCTCGCCGCGAACCTCGGCCTGCTCGTGAATCTCCTTCACATTGCCATAATGCCGGGTTCCTGGATCGGTTGCCAGAATATAGTCGACCGTCAACTCACGGCCGGCCTGCTTCGCGGCCAGGGCCGCCCGGTTGATGTGGCCCAGCCGGTCGTCGGGCATGTGCACCTCGAGCTCCCACGGGCCTGTCTTGTCGGCGATGCTCATCAGCGACTGCCCCTTCTCCACCGGGCGGAGCATGAGCCGATCGCGAACCTGCCAGGTGACGATCACGCCGTCGATCGGGCTACGAACATCAAGATCGAGTTTCTTGGTCTCGTAGAGCTTCCGCTGCTGCTCCAGGCTCTCGATCTCCCGCTGGAGCTGGGCCGCCCGGCCGGCGAGCCTGGTCTTCTCGTCGGCCGAGATCTTTTTGTCTTCCAGAAGCGCCCGCCGCGTGGCCACGAGCTGCTCCTCACTCGACGCCTTCCGGCCGAGCACATCGGTGAGCGCCACTTCCAAATCGGTGTTGCGAAGCGTCGCGAGCAGCTGCCCCTGCTTCACGCCCGCACCATGCTCAAGTCCCGACTCCAGCTTCTCCACCACGCCGTCAATGCCCGCGAACACGTCGCGACGGTGGACCGGCTCGAGGGTTCCCTTTCCCTCCAGCCGCAGTTCGGCCGGAATGAGAATGAGGGCCGCCAACGCCGCAAGGGCCGACAGCGCCGCCAGCACCGTCCGCGGCAGATTACGGGCCGTCGTCAGCACCCGCGACTTCCCCATCAGGTCGATGAGCCCATAGAGCGGCAGGCCGGTGTGCGTCAGGGCATTGGAGATCGCCACCCTGCCATGCTCCGCCACGAGATCGACACGGGCCCGTTTGCCATCGTCGAAACTGCTTGACGAGAACCACTCCGCGACGAGCGCCCCGATCGGCTCCGGAGCGGTCCGAGGAGCGGCCTCCGCTTTTGCCACGGCCACCGCATCGACGCCCCCCGCCTTCACCACCGGCGTGGGCCGCGGCTTCTCCAGCGGGATGATCGCAAGCGCCGTGGCGTGGGATTCGTCGATGTAATGCTCCAGTTCCTCCTCGATCTGCGGCGGCAGCTCCACGGCTGGATCGGGGTGCCAGAGCGGGTCGCCAGCCGTGGCCACCACGCGGACAAGAGCCTCGATCGCCTGCACGGCTGAAGCCCGCCGCTCCACCGATTCCTGACCGCTCACCGCCTCCAGTCGCAGCTTCCTCCGCCGCCGGATGAGCACGCTCACCCGGTCGCAGCCGATGATCCGCCGCGCCTCGTTGGCCAGCACGAAAGCCGTCGCCACCGGATCGAGCGATTCATGGACGGCCCGGCTGAACCGCTCCACCTGCGTCAGCGCAGTCTGCTGGGTGTCGAGCGTCTTCAGTTGCCGCCTGCCGAGGTAGTCGCCGGCCACGGCCGACACCTGTTCCAGAAACGTCAGATAGCCCCGCTCCACATCGGGCAAATTCTGCTGATGAAACACCTCGATCAGGCCGGCACGAACGCCACCCCGATCGATCGGCGCCGCGATCACGAGGAGCGCAGAGTCATTGGCCGCAACGGCGCCTCCGGCAGCCCCACCCGAGCCGAGTTCGGAATGCGGCGGCACGAGCAGGCCCGTGGGGCTCTGCACGAGCGCCTGCACAAGCGCGCCATGGGCGGCCTGCGTCTCGGGAGTGGCGGCGATGCCGGTGTGTTCAACGCCGGCATGGCAGACGGGCTCAACGCGGCCGCTCTCGCCCACGATCCAGACGAGCCCGGCGACCGCCTCCATCGCCACGAGCACCCGCTCGAGCAGCCCGCGGAAGAACTCGGCCTCGGCCAGGTCACTTCGCGCGAGCTGCTCGATCTCGGCGACGAGCGCCCGGATCTGGCTGCGTGCCCGCTCAATCTCCACCGTCTCGTCGATGCTCATCTGGATTCAACTTAGGCCCGCGAGGTCTGCTGATGCACGATCCGTCTCTGCACGTCAGTCTCCAGCACGCCGAAGGCCTGCTCGTGGCGGGCGACCGCCATGGCCAGGGCCGCCGCCAGCCGCTTCGCCGTGAAGAAGTTGACGATGATCCGCTGCGTGAGCTGGATCGTGTCGGGCGAGGTGCCGGCCACCTGCTTGTTGAGGCCGAAGTCGACGATCAGCTCCTCGGGCGTGCCGGTGACCCGGCAGAAGTTGGCGTAGGCGCCCACGATATGCGACTCATCGACAGGCACGGCCATCGGCTCAGCGGGACGGGATTCATCAGCCATAGAACGGCTCCAAAAAGTAGGGGTGAGGAAGGATGCAACGAGGAACTCCGGCGAACGGACCGGCGGCCGGGGCCGCACTCCGCGTCGGGCCGGTAAGTTTACATCCCTCCACCCGCGGGGACTATGGTCGCCACGTGAACAGGCCGGTTTTTTGTCGGACACCCTTCATACCCACCGAAAAATCCTCAGTGCCAACGCAAATGTCACTGCCCCCCAGGCCACGAGTGTGGCCACCTCAGGCCAGCAGGCGGCGAGTGATGCCCCCTCCAGCATCACCGCCCGAAGGGCATCGACGAGCGCCGTCAGCGGCATCGCCCGCAACAGGGGCTGCAACGCCTCCGGATAGCGTTCCCGGGGAAAGAACACGCCCGAGGCCATCCACATCGGCAGCATGATGAGGTTGAGGATGCCGTTGACGGCCTCGAGTGTTTTGGTGCGGGATGCCACCAGCAGGCCGATGCCCGCAAAGCAGACGGCGCCGAGCAGCACGAGCGTCGCCACCGCCCACGAGCTCCCGAAGATCCGCACGCCGAACGCCCACCGCGAAAAGCAGACCAGCAGCAGCATCTCCGGGATCATGAAGAGCATGCGGCTCACCATGATCGAGAGGAGAAACTGCCAGCGCCGCATCGGCGTGGCGAGAAACCGCTTCAGCAGCTTGCGGACCCGCATCTCAACCGCCACGAATCCCACGCCCCAGAGTCCTCCACCCATCAGCGACAGGCCCATCAATCCGGGGATCAGGAAATCGATATAGCGACTGCCGGGAGCCGTCTGCGGCACGTCTTCGACGGCGAACAGATCGCGTCTGCCCGCCGCGCGTTCGAGCGCATCGCGGGCCCGGTCCCGTGCCAGGACGCTCTCGGGGCGTGACGGATCGAAGTGGTAGCGGATCGCCGCGGATGCTGATGCGTCACCTTCGAGAACCGGTTCATCGCGTTCAACGACCAGGTCTGCCCGGCCGGTCCGCAGATGCTCCAGGGCCGCCGCACGGGCACTCACCGCGGCCACGACGCCGCTCCCTGGCCGGGCCAAGGCCTCCGCGTCGGATACCGTGGCAGGGCCTGCGACCACCTCCACGCGTGGCTTGGGTACATCCCGCTCGCGGTAGGCAATGCCGAGCGACACCACCATCAGCACGGGAAATCCATACACCCAGAAGACCACTTCCGGCTCGCGGCAGAACTCAAGCAACCGGCTCCGGACCAGCTCCCAAAACGGCGAATACCCGCCGCGTCGCACTGTGGGCGGCGCGGCGGTCACCGCCGGCTGTCGTGCCGTACTCATGACGCGTCTCCTGAGTCTGGTCGATCAGCATCGGGGCTGCGACCTGGCTGGTCGGCCAGGAGGGTTTCGGCCCAGCCCGACTCGGTCAGCCGCCGGCCGGCCAGTTTTAAAAAGAGATCGTCAAGGGTCGCCACGCCGAACGACGCCACCAGTTCGGTGGGCGTGCCCAGAGCGATGATGGTCCCGGTGTCGATGATGGCCAACCGGTCGCAGAGCCGCTCTGCCTCGTCCATGAAGTGCGTGGTGAGCAGCACGGTGTGGCCGCAGGCCCGGCATCGCTCGACGAGGTCCCAGATTTGGCGTCGCGACTGCGGGTCGAGACCAGTGGTTGGCTCGTCGAGAAAAAGGAGCTCAGGCCAGCCGACGATGGCCGTTGCCACCGCCAGCCGTTGACGCTCACCCCCTGAGATGGCATCGACACGAGACCGTGACTTGGCCTTGAGGCCCACCATCGCAAGGGCCTCATCGGGATCGATGCCGGCTGCGTAAAACGATCGGAAGAGACGGATCGTTTCACCGACGGTGAGCTTGTCGGAAAGCCGCGTCTCCTGCAGCGAGATGCCGATCTGCTCCCGGAGCCGACGTTCATCGGTGGCCCAGCGGAGCCCCAGCACCTCGACGCTGCCGCTCGTGGGAGCGAGCAGCCCCTCCAGGATCTCGATGGTGGTCGTCTTCCCGGCGCCATTGGGGCCGAGCAGACCAAAGCACTCGCCACGCTGCACCTCGAGCGAAAGCCCGCGGACTGCCTCCACAGGCGGTCGGCCGGGATACCGTTTGACGAGGTCACGCACGCGGATAGCAGGCTGCGATGCGATCATGCTGGCGGCTCCCTCTGCTGCCCGTCGACCACTGCGGTGGGCCAGCCGTGGCGGGCCAGCCAGGCATCGGAGACAAACCGTCGCACCAGCGCTCGGAAGGCCCGCAGGGCGTCGCGGTGCCAAGAGGGATCGCTGGCGGTTTCGAGGGCATCGCCGCCAAGGACTTCCAATCCGCCAAATCGGAGACGGCAGGGCCAGCCATGGGCGACAGCCACGGTGTCGAAGCGTTCGGCGATCCGGAGGGTCCACGCGGCGCCAAGTGTCTCTCGCACCGCGAGAAACGGCCGGTCGATGATGGCCGCGACCGAGACCGCCAGATCGTCGGTGGCGTTGCTCCCAGTGGCCCGCGAGGCCCGCCCGGCCCGCTCCATGGGAGCCTGGAGAGCCTGCACCGCCGCCAGGAGAGTGCCGCCAAGCAGCAGCCCGGCAGCGGCGGCGTCGATGGCGATCGCCGTCGCATCGCCAGGGGGCCCCTCCATCGACCTGCCAGGCAGAAATCCTCGCATCAGCATCAGTTCGGCTATCGCCACCGCTGTCACGGCAGCCGCCCGCCGTGTGCCGGCAAAATTCATCCAGCCGACGAGCACGAGCAGCGGCATGAAGCACCGCTCGAGCAGGTGCACATTCGGCAGGCTGCCCGGCCTCATGAGAAGTGCGGAAGCCGCCGGCATGGAGAGCACCACCGCCAGCGTGCCCACAATCAACTGCCAGACCGCATGCTGGGGCCGTTTCGCGCCGAGCAGCGAGAGCGCCGGGCAGAGCGACAGCGCCACAACGCCCAAACGGACCGCCGCCGCCGCGGCCGGATCACTGAGCCCCCCCGCCGCCCTGGCCCCCATCTCAGCGGCCAGAGCGAGGCAGGCCACCACGGACCAGACCGCAGCAGGCACGGCCGTCGAACCGCGGACACAAAACGCCCCCCACGCCGCCACCAGAGCAGCAAAAGCGGCGAACGCGCAGGCAACGCCGGGCAGGAATGTAGGAGACATCGGGAGCATCGTTCTTAGCGTAGCAGGACATACTGCACGGGTCGTGACGGTCACTCGGACGGCTGCAGAATTCAGCGACTGCGAGGCCGCCTCCCGCCGAATCAAGAGGAGAGGCGTCGACTTTGGCCGGCCGAACCTCCAGCTGGACACCTCCATGAACTCCACGCTCTCAGGCTGGACGCAGGTTCGCCTGCGTCTGCTGTCCCTTCGCTCGATTCTCTGCCTGGCGGCTGCGATCGCGGCCACTTCACCGGCCGCCTACGGCATCGAGATGTTCACCTACTACGGTGACGGCAGCCGCATCGGCCTGCCCAATCTGGAAGTGCCGATCGAGGCCTACCCGGGCATCCCTCTGCGGAGCGACCGGCTGCGGGCACGTCGCCGGGCCCAGCAGACAGGCTCCGCCGTCAGGCTGGGCCCCACCGGCCTGCCCACCCGGCCGGGCGGCATCGTCATCCGCCCGATGCCGCAGCAGCCAATGTCGGCGCCTGTGCCCACGCCCGACGCCGCACCGTAGCCAAACGGCGGCCGATCAGCCGCCCTCCGGCTTCTTCAGCGTGGCAAGCAGGTCGACCGCGTCGGCGCGGGTGGCGAACATCGCCTCGTTGGCGAGCACCTCCTCGAGGATCTTCCGGGCGCGATCCTTCTCGCCACGGTCGGCGAGGAGTTTGGCCACATAGTAGGCACCGTCGGTCGTGAGCTGGTTGTTCTGCGTGATCTGCGAGAGGATCTTCTCCGCGTCCTCGCGCCGACCCAGCTTGTAGTAGACCCACGCCAGTGTCGTCAGCGCGTTGGCCTGATTCGGCGAGCCCTCCCGGTGCATGGAGACATTGGCCTCAGCCATCTCAAGGGCCCGCTGCCGCGACTCTGCGGACTCATCCTCGATCAGCACGAGCGCCAACGAATTCCCCGCCGGAAAATTACCCGGCGACTGCAGATGGGCGTCGTTGAAAAACTTTTCTGCAGTCTTGTAGTCACGGGAAACGCGGGCAATCGCCCCACGCACGACCTTCCCCTCCAGACTCTTGGGATCGATCTTGAGGGCGTTGTCGGCGTTGACGGTGGCCTCCGCCATGTCGTTCTGCCCCACGTACCACTGTGCCGAGGCGAGCAGGACAGCCGGGTCCTGCGGTGCCGACTTCACAGCCTGCTCGATCAGCTTCTTGGCCGTGTCGCGTTGCTTGTCATCGTCGTAGAGCCGGGCCATGGCCAGTTCCGGATACACGGCCTTCTCATCGAGCTTCCTCGCCTCGCGAAACTGCTCGAGCGCCTCCTTCGGCTTGTCGAGTTGGAACAGAACGATCCCCAGCCGCTGATGGGCACTGGCATTGTCCGGATCGAGTTCGAGCCATCCCGTGAGATGCTGCTGGGCCGCGGCCCATTGCTTCCTCGACTCAGCCACGGCACCGCTGCCGGCGTGGCAACGGATCTCGAAGTCTCGCTTCCGCTTGGGATTCTCGGTGAATGCAGTGGTGAGCTGCGTCGCCTTGGTGAACAGCACATCAGCGTCGGTGATGCGGCGATCCTGGAACGCCAGGTCACCCAGCATCAGGTACGGCTCCGGGTCGCCGGGGAATTTGATTGCCGTGTCCTCCAACTCGGCCCGGGCCGGCGACAACTGGTTCACGCCCAGCCAGAGCACCGCCATCATCATGCCCGGCGGGGGAAGCTTGGGATTATTCGACCGGGCCCGCTCCAGCAGCGCCCGACAGCCGTCGATATCGCGATCGCGAAAGCGGGCGATCGCGTTGTTGATGTCGCCATACTGGGCATCGTCCGAGACGGCTTTCCCCACGAGCCCCTGCGCGGAGATCTGCCCATGGGCCCGGCTTCCGGCGGCCAGACAGGGCAGCACAATGGCCAGGGCAAGGAGCCCTGCAAGCGAGGGGCGTGGAAGAAAAAATCCGACGGGTCGGCTGATCATGACGGTCATTCTCCAGTGGAGGGCCCAGTTCGATCCATCGCGTCCATGCGAGATTGGAGTCAACTCTGGTATCGTATCGCGGCTTACCGAATTTTTCCACGCGGCGACCGGGCCGCGGACCGGAGGAAACAGATGCTGGGGGCTGTCTTCGAACGAGAGGTGCAGGCGGTGCCGCGGGCCCGTGGACTCTACGTCGCGAGAGCTGTGTATTGCGGCGCACTCCTGGCCATCGTGGCCACGTGTTGGCTGGTGGTCACCGGCACGCAGGCGGTCACCACGGCCGGTGATACGGCACGGTTCGGCGCCACGCTGCTGCGGATTCTGTCGCCGCTGCAACTCTCGCTGGCCATGCTCGCCGCCGCCATGACCAGCACCGTGGCGGTCAGTTCTGAGAAGGATCGTCGCACGCTCGAACTCCTGCTCATCAGCCGGCTCACCGACGGCCAACTCGTGCTCGGCAAGCTGGCCGGCAGCCTGCTGCGGGTCCTCCTTCTCCTGGTCGCGGCGGTGCCCGTGTTCGTGATCGCCTCTCTCTTCGGAGGTGTCACCATGCCACAGTTGGCCCGGCTGTTCGTGGTGACATCCGCGGCGGCGCTCGCGGCGGCGAGCGTCGCCACGTGTGTTGCGTTTTGGAAAGACACCACGTTCCAGGCGCTGGCCATCACCACCTTCGCGCTCGTGGCGTGGGTGGCGGCCGGCGAGATCGTCGCCGGACGATACGGACCGGTCGCGGGTGCGCAGGTGTCACCGGCGCGGGCGGTGTTCGCGGCGATCGAGCCCGCTGGCGGCAACACGCTCCTGCCGTTCCTGGCCGTCTCGGCGGGCGTGATCGTGATGACCAACATCCTCGCGATCTCCCGCGTGCGGGTCTGGAATACCGTCCAGGATTCCCGGCGACGGTCCGAGTCAGCAGACGGCGCCCGAGCGGTCTCCGTGCGGCCCTCGCGAGTGGTCTGGGACAACCCGGTGCTCTGGCGGGAGATCTGCACCCGGGCGCACGGCAAGGCCATGCTGCTCGTGCGACTCGCCTGGTTTGCACTCTTCGCCGCAGCGGTGGCGGGAATCGTGGCGGAGGCCCGTCAGGCCCGGCCTGACGGGCTCACCGTCGCCGTCGCCGTGGTGCCAATGGCGCTTGCCAGCCTGCTGGCGGTGGCGGCGATGGCCGTCACCAGCATCACCACCGAGCGAGACCGGGGAGCACTCGACGTTCTCCTCGTGACCGATCTCGAGCCCGCTGAATTTGTCTGGGGCAAATTACTGGGCGTGCTCACGGCGGCCCGCGAGATCGTGCTCCTTCCGCTGGTGCTCTGCGGAGCATTGGCAGCAGCGCGGATCACGACGATTGAGAACGCGGTCTACATGGCACTCGGGCTCGCCACGCTGATCTTCTTCGCGGCGGTGCTCGGCCTCTACGCCGGCCTTTCCCACACCGCCTCACGGCGGGCGATCGCGGTCGCCCTCGGCACCGTGGCGTTCCTGTTCGTAGGCGTGGCCACGGCCATGCGGATCATGGTCGCCTTCGGGTCGAGCTTCGAGTTGCAACTGGCTCCGTTCCTGGCTGTGATCGTCGGCGGTGCCATCGGTCTCTACGCCGCGCTGTCGGCCCGCAATCCGTCACCGGCGATCGGCTGGGCCTCGGCGCTGCTGCCGGCCCTGACGTTCGTGGCCATCACCGGCTTCCTGCAAGGCAACGCGTTGCAGGTATTTCTGGTGGCTGCCGCGGCCTACGGCTTCGCGACCCTGGCGATGCTCGTACCGGCGATCGGCGCCTTCGATCTGCTCACCGGACGCACCACCACCGGCGAATGATATCGCGGCTCGCTACTGCCGGCTGATGTCTGCGGGTGCCTTGGCGATCACAGGCGGCGTCTTTCCGTCTGCCGCCGCCTGCTCCAACTCGGCGAGTCGCGTGGTGACGTCGGGCGACTGCAATCCGCGTGTGACCGCCTGACGGTAGCTCTCGATCGCGTCGTCCGGACGATCGAGAGCCTCCTGGGCCATGCCCTCGAGCGCCAACACCTGCGGCGGCGTCTGATTGGGGGGATAGCTTTCGCCGAGAATGGCCAGTGTTGCCAGGGCGCGTTTCGGACGCCCCAACCGTCGGTAGATCTCCGCCGTATCGAGGATCAGGTCACGGTCATCTGGCGAGATCGCCAGAGCCCGATGGAAGTCGGCCAACGCCTCCTCGGACTTGCCCCGAGCGAGCGCGACCTGGCCGTGCAGTCGCCAGGACTTCTCAGACCGGGGAGCCACCCGCACCGCTTCACGGGCCAGCCGGTCAGCGTCATCCAGCAGCCCAAGCTCCATGTACATCCGACCGCCATCGATGCAGAGCGACGTGTCGCCGGGCGAGAGCCGTAACGCTTCGGCGATCTGGGTCACCGCCGCCATCCGTTCCCCCCGTTGCCACAACACGTCGGCGTAGTGACGCCGAGCATCGACATCGGTCGGACAGTTTTTCACCGCCTGCTCGAGAAGCCCCTCGGCCCGCATCAAATCATTGCGATCTGCCGCAGAGAGGCCCTCGTTGCAGAGCCGCCTGGCATCGGCAACTTCCTGCGGCACGGGACCCGAACGGGGAATCAGGCGACAGCCGGTGCCGGCCACAAGCACGAGCAGGATGACGGCGATGCCGCGCACAGCGTTGGAGGCAACTCTGACCATGAATCTGACCATGAAACGGGCGGTGGTTGGCTGCCCGTGAATGCAGTGCGTGTGGGTCAGGACCAGGATCGGGACACTATGTTTTTTTGCCGGGAAACACAACGGTTCTCGGCTGGAACATCCCCGCCCCGCCCTACCCTGCATGCCGGGCCGCCGCCGATTACCCGGCCCCCTCACGTCTCCCAAAACGCGGACGGGGCCGAGCGGCCTTGCCGTCCGCTCCCTGGCTCCCTACTAGTGCCATTTGCGAATTGTTCCCAATCCCGTGCCGCCGTTGCTGCCCACTGCCGCGCAACGCCCATCCAATGCGATATTCCCCACTTTTGAACCTGATCAGCCGCTGGATGGCTGGAGTGGCGGGCGTGCTGCTGGTGCTCTTCGTCTGGGGCGGGTTCGAGATCCGCGACGAGACGGTCGAGTCACCCCCGTCACGTCCTGTGCGGCTCACTGCTGCGGCGCAGGAAACAGGCATGGGGATCGAATACGTCGAGGACTACGAGTCCGGATTGCGGCGGTCAGCAGCGGAAAACCGTCCGCTCCTCGTCATCTTCCGCGCCGCGTGGTGCCACTGGTGCGCGGAGTTCGCGCAGGGCACGCTCGTCGATCGGAGGCTGATCGGGCTCTCCAGAGAGTTTGTCTGCGTCGTAGTCGATGCCGATCGGCACGCAGCCGACTGCCGCCGGTTCGGCGTGAAGGAGTTTCCCACGGTGGTCGTGGCCACGCCGGAGGGACGCGAATGCCGTCGCTGGACCGGCTGCCCATCCGCTGATGAACTCGTGGGTGCCATGGCCGACGCCCTGCCGACAGCCCGCACGGCGACAGCGGTCGATCACGACGCCGCCACGACTCGCTAAATGCATGGTCGTATGCGCGCGAACATGCGACCTACTTCGATGACGAGCCGTGCTGTTGCCGCATCAGTCGCACCTGCGGATTGGCCTGCATGCTGCGAGCCTCGTCGGCATATTCCTGAGGCGTCATACGAATCCGCCGCTCGAACCGCAGCCGCCCCATCACCCACGAGCATGCCGCCACGGCGGCGGCGGCGGCCACCAGAGGGAGGATCGCCCGCTGCGCGGCAGAGAATGTTCGCGCCGTCTCGTGCGCCATCTCACCCGAACCGAGGACCGTGATCAGTGGCCTGGCCGAGAGGCTGGCGACCGTGATCATGAAGGCCAGACCACACGCGTGGCCCACGATCGACGTGAGCGTGGAGAGCGAGCAGATGCGGGCCAGCCCAGCCAGCAGACTGATGCGACCGAGCGCGGGAGCAAGCCGCCCAGGCTGCCAGGTGAAGCCGTCGAGCAGGATTCTCACGGCCAGTGCAACCACGGCCGCAACGCCCACCACCGCCAGCGTCGGCAGCAGCAGCGACGCCGGCAGCAGGATGTCGAGTCGGGGAGATGGCACGGTACCGTCCGAGTTCGGATAGTTCACGGCATCAGAGAGTGCCTGACTCATCATCGTTGTGGCCGCCTCGAAGGTGGCCTCCGCCCATGCCGGCAGGAGCACGAGCGTGGTCGCCACGGTGGCCACCCAAGCAGGCAGACTCGACAGCGGCATGAATCCCAGCCGACGCGCTGATTCGCGGCGGCGAGGCGTGGCAGGAATGGTGCGATCGGCCGCGTCACTCATCGGGTCATCTCCCGCCAAAGCAGACGTCGATCGATCGCAGCATCATGATGGCGCTGCCACCGGCCCAGACTTCTGCGCCGAGCCAGAGACTCGCCAGGAGCACGAGCGAGCCGAGCCCCTGCAGGAGCCCAGGGCCCGGCGAGAAGGGAATCGACCGCAGGCAGATGGCACTGGCAAGGTGGAACGCCACGACTGCCACCAGGGCCGGTATGGCGAGCATGGCAGCCAGCGAGAGCGCCACGCCGGGCGTGGTGATGGCGAGCGTCACCAGCCAATCCTGAGGCAAGCCCCCGAACGCAGTGCCGACGGGAATATGCCGCACGCTGTCGATCAGCCCTCCCACCACGGCCAGTTGCCCGCCGGCGGCGAAGAAGGCGGCGAGCCCCACCCACCAGGCCAGCCGCGCGATCCCCGCCGATTCGCCGGCTGCGGCCGGATCGAAGTCATCGGACCACGACAGTCCCGATACGCTGCCGAGAATTCCGCCCGCCCACGCCGTCGCCGATAGCACCGCCGCGACTGCGGTGCCCATCAGGAGGCCCACGAGCAGTTCGCCCGCCAGCACGGGCAGCAGCGGGCTGATCGGCCCCGCCGCGGGCGTGTTCTGCATGGCAAGTGCCATCGGCACCGCCACCACCGCCAGCGCGAAGGCCAGCGTCAACCGGATCCGGATCGATGCGCCCGGCAGGATCGGGAGCGTCCCGGTCGCCACGGCCGCCATGATACGGCCGCAGACCCCCGCCGCAACGACGATCTCCGGCGTCAGTGTTCCCGAGATCACGAAAGCGTCCACGACGAGCCTCCCCCTACGGCAAGGCAGCCGCCCGGAACATCTCGACGAATTGCTCCACCATCCACGGCATCACGAGAACGAGCATCGCCGCCATGGCAATCAGTCGCGGGGCGAGCCCCACCAGCGGCTCGTGAATGCCGGTGGCTGCCTGCACGAGGCCCGTGAGGAATGCCACCACAAAACCCGCAAGCAACACCGGCGCGATGACGAGCAATCCGGAGAGGATCGCCTGCCGAACCAGTTCCACGAGGTTGCCATCGGTCATGCTTCACGCTCCTCACGGGTCCGTCTCATGGGGCCGTATGGCGAACGCCGTCGAGCAACGACCTGACTACCAGCGACCAGCCATCGGCGGCCACGAACACCATCAGCTTGAGCGGTAACGACACGAGCGTCGGCGGCAACATCACGAGCCCCGTCGAGACCACGAGCGTCGCCACGAGCACATCGAGCACGAGAAAGGGGAGCAACAACCGGAAGCCGATCGCGAAGGCCGTCTTCAGCTCGCTGACGAGGAATGCCGGCAGCAGCGTCTCGACCGGCACGTCGTCGTAGGTGGCCACGCGTTTGGGGGCGGTCGGATGCCGCGAGAGGAAGTAGAGCATCGTGTCACGGTTGCCCGACTGCTCGATCTGCGTGGCCATCCACCGACGTACCGGCAGCGTGCCCTGTTCGTAGGCCGTGGCCAGTTCGATCCGTCCCTGCTGGTA
>Ga0164294_10002386_pt1 | contig 16936 bp, 5 predicted proteins | sample GEODES005metaG_FD_111479 | JGI IMG/M metagenome (GOLD analysis project Ga0164294, IMG submission 111479) | Oligotrophic lake water microbial communities from Sparkling Lake, Wisconsin, USA - GEODES005 metaG | ecosystem: Environmental > Aquatic > Freshwater > Lake | place: USA: Sparkling Lake...
ACCGCATACCGATTCGCGGAATTCCCCATCACAATATTGGCGGAGACCGGATTCTCAAAATTGCCAGTCGACAGCCGTGTATCGAGCTGCCAGTGGTCGGCAATTTTTGCTGTGAGACCCAACCGGATCCTCGCGCGCCAAAGGTATTGGTCGTCGGAGGTATTCCGGAAGGTCCAGGGATCGTTAACGTTGAGCGTGCGGCCCCTGTTTACCTGCAGAACGTTTAAGTAAAGATTCTCGGGACTCAGCCTATCGGCATTGTCGGAACCGAAGTCATCATATTGACTCCGAAACCGGGCATCGCCATAAAACTTCACCGAATTTACCCAGGCTGGCAACGCGTCCGGGATGCCCCATCGCTCTTTTTTAGCCTTATCGCTGACATCCGCAAGGATGTCATGCCTCATTTCGTTGCGAAGCTGGTTGCGTATTTCGTCTTTAACGAACTCAGGCACATACGGCACGCGAACCACTTGTTTGCCATTGGCAGCACGCGCCACGTTCGATGCCTCTGCTGGCGTAGGCACAGCAACAGCCGGCGCCGCGGCCACTTGGGCGGCCGCCTGCTTTTTGGCGTCGGATTCTGCTTTGTTGATGAGGGCGGCCGCCTGCTTTTTGTCCAGTACGCCCTGATTTACAAGCGCGTCGACCAGATTGACGACAGTGTTTTTAAGTTGCAGCAATTCCTGCTGTTCACTGGCGCTTGCCCCGAGGCTAAGTCCACCAAGCAAGATGCTCATTGTTACGGCAAGAGAGTTTTTAATCTTCAAGGTCTGACCCACTTCCAAGGTAGTCCGGTTAGCGTGAAACGATCCGCAGCTTCAGAGGCTGGGGCATATCTTCTGGCGGTGTTTCGCTGAGGCGGAGCTTATCAAGCACCGACCGCAAAGCCGCTTCACTCTGTTTGTCCCCAACGGTTCCAGCCATTTCATAGCGGTCAACGCCGCCGTCGGACTTGAACCAGAGTTTCACCACGACGCCGTATTTAGCGGCTCTGGCCTTTTCGTTGTCGGCGAGTTGGCGCTGCAGATCTTGTTGGACCTGACCAGCAAACCACCTATTGCGGTCACCGCCGCCAATAAGCCCGCGCCCCCCTTTTTTGCCGACCAACCCGAACCCGTCTCCGGAGCCCGAACCTTCCGCGTCTACGCCTAAATCGTCGCCGGGCGGCGGCTCATCATTCTGCTCCTGGTCCTGCTCCTGAGGCTCTTCTTGAGGAGTCGGTTCCTCAATTTTGGGCTGCTCTGGCGGCGGCGGCGGTTCTTCTTTGGGCGGCGGTGGCGGGGGTGGCGGCGCTTGTTGCGGCATCACGATGATTTTCTGCTCCCGCGGCGGAGGTGCCACCTTGGAATTAGCCATCATGCGGAGCGCTCCCCACACAATCACCCCGATCACCAGAATAGCGATCAAAGCCCCGACGACCAGTGGCCGCCAGTTCTTAACTTCGTTGTTGTCAGAATCCCGCATGCGGCAGCGTCATTTCACCAGTTTCTGGGTCACCAGACCTAACTGGGTGATTTGCAGGCGGCCGAGCATGTCCAATACCTGCATCACCTTTTCGTACTGAACAGCCGCGTCGCCTTTCACCACCACCGGTAATTCGGGATCCGCAGCTTTGAATTGGCCAAGGCGCTGCTCCAACTCTTCAAGACTCATCGGATAAGTATCCAGATAAATTTGACCTTCGGCGGTGATGGTCACCGCTTTGGTCTTGGGTTTCGCCAAACTCGGCGCCGAACTTGCTTGCGGCAAGTTCACCTTGATGCCTTGTACGCTGGCAGTCGTCATGATGATAAAAATAATGAGCAACACATACGCGAGGTCGAGCATCGGCGTGATGTTGATGTCGTCATATGGTTCGTTGTCGCCTGGACCCGCACTCGCCATGGGTGATGCCTCAATCGCCGTAAATTTCGTTCATTCGGGCCAAAAACTCATCCGCGAACACGTGCATGTCGGCGGAGAGTTCTTTTACTTTTGAACCTAGATAGTTGTAACCAAACAAGGCTGGAATCGCCACCGCGAGCCCCGCGGTAGTCGCGAGCAGTGCGGCCGCCATGCCCGGCGCAATCGCGTTGATGTTGACATCCCCGGAAGCCGCGATGGCGGCAAAAGTCACCATCACCCCTACCACCGTGCCCAGCAGGCCGATGAAGGGGCCGCCTGAGATGGCGATGGTTAGCAACACCATTTGCGCGTTGAGGCGCTGTCCCTCGCGCACCATTACCGCATCGAGCGCGGCCTCAATGGAAATCAGTGCGCGCTTGTTCATATGCATCGGGGCATCGTGAGCCCCACGGCGTCGAAGTAGTTCGTTAATGCCCTGGCGGTAAATCTTGAACAGCGGCGACTGCCCGAAGTTCGCTTCCTGATCGATTAGCGCATCAAGGCCCTGTTTCTCCTGAACCCCGAGATTTTCGTACGCCTTGAGGAATTTGTCAGACGCCTTACGACACTTCATGAGATACATCTGCTTCAGCGCCATCACAGCGAAGGCGACCAGTCCCATGAATGCACAGACCATGATGACCGACTGCTCGATGATGGCTTCTTTGTTACCGAACACCTGATTCAAGATGATGCCGAAGTAGGAGGAACTGTGCTCGTCAGCCTCACCCGCGCCTTCCTGATCCGCGCTCTCATCGGCAAGATAGGTAAGGCCTCTGACGTCTACGCCCTCGAGGGCCGCCGCCAACTTGATAGCGTCCGGGCGTGGAGCAACCGCATAGATTCTAAGCTCGTCGATCTCCCCAACCAGTCCGTGCGCACCATCAACCGCGCCACCAATTGTGATCGCGCCGGTGAGTGCCTCCGCCGTTGAGGACACGGTGCCTGCTTGTGCGCCGTCAACATAGAGGACGAACTGGCCGTTTTGGGCGGTCATCGCCACATGGTGCCAAGCGGCCGGCGTCAACGGTACTTCAGCTGTCTCAACCGCGGAGCCCGAGGCCGGCGTGTAGGACAACTTTAGGCCTGTAGCGCCGATCGCAATCGTGAGCCGCTGCTCGCCGGTCTTGCGGTCGAACAGGTAGGCATCCGTTTGCGGCGCGTCCAGTTTGACCCACGTCTCGAAGCCCCAGCCCTGCGTCGGGTTCACCGCCAGAACCGGCGCGTCGGCGATCGTGAGAAGACTCGTACCGGAGAATTTGGCCCCTGCACCGATGAGGGAGGCAGGATTTGCGGCGCCGGTAAATGTGGGCGCCGGTAATGCACTTGGCGAGCGGTCCGCAGGAATTCCGGATATGTCGTCGAAGTGGTAAACGAGCGCGTTTGCCGGTCCATAGGTCGCCGGACTCGGTCCACCTTTGCTCGCCTTCGCATTGCCGAAATACATATAAATCTTGTTGGTGCCGTCGACTGGCGCCTCCGGGTCCGCATCTTTGGCCGGGGCTGGCGCCGGTCCGGATGCCGCCTTAATCGACGGAACTTTCACCCACACAAACGCCATCTCGTTGACCACGTCAATCTTTTCGATATGGAACTGCAGAGGTGTCTTGTCGTCGCCCGCGACAAAGCGGATATCGCCGCCGCCGTCTGTCAGGTCGAGGAAATGCGTGAAGTTCCCGGTATGGAGTCGAATAAGTACGGGGCTGTCGGTGAGGTCGCTGGTAGTCGCGATGCCCGTGGGCGTGGTGTCGAGCGTAATTGCCTTGCGATATGACCACTCTGGATTCCACCAGGCCAGGGCATTACTGCTGAAGACTAAAATCGTTGCAGCCACTAGGGCGGAAATTCGTGTCATTTCGGATATCTTTCGCATGCTGAAGACTCGGGAACGGCAATCGTTAGGTTAGGGTGTTAGGTGTCAATGACGCGCGTATGACGACCACAGTTCAAACAAGGCGGGTACGCCGTTAAAAATCGTAGCCGACGCTGAAGTGCACTCGCTCATCGCCTTCTTTTGTTCGGTCCGAAGAACGTAGCGGGTAGCCCCACACCAGTAGCGCATTAACGGAATTAAAACCGGTCATACGCAGGCCCATGCCGGTACTCCACAACAATGAAGTCTCCGGAACGCCTGGCAGTGCGTGTCGCACCCGCAGGCCTGTGGCATCGGTGTAGGCGAATATCTCAAGCTGTTTCAACCAGTCCCAGTTGGCGGGCCGTAACTCTGGATAGCGAAGTTCCAGCGTCGAACTCAGTGCGTCATCGCCCTGCTTTTCGGATTCGAGATATCCCCTCACATTCGCCACGCCGCCCGCTGCGTACGACTCGTTGCTGATAAGGGGCGAGTTCGCTGCTTGCCCTTCAAGGCGACCGAAGATTCGAACCCCCTTCCAAAGGGGCTGCTCCCGGTCAAAACTGAGATGCAAGTACGCGAAATCCGGGATGGCACGAAAGCGCTTGCTCTCAAACTGTTTGGCGTTGTTTCCCAAGCCCCTGACCCCGAATTGCAGGCTCAGGTCGTAGTGGCTCACCGACTCCTTGCCGAACAGGGTGCCGCTGTAGGCCGCGTTAAACTTCGAGTACGAGATCGGCGTGTTAATCGTGTCGTTGCCTTGCAAACCAATCGATTCGCCAAAATCTTTGTAGTCGAACCCTATCGTCACGCTATGGAAATAGGTGCCGAGTGCCCTGAGGGGGACGGTGTAGCGCAAGCCTGCAATGGTCCCGTTACCAAGTACTCCCAAGGTGCCCACGGTCGCGATGTTGCTGTTGGAACGAACCGCATACAGCGACAGCAGATGATCAATATTTTGAAAGCGCCACAGATAGTTGCCGGATAGCACTTCTACTTCATCCGGATTCTCTGGCGAGAACAGGTACGACGCTCCAATGCTGTGGCCGCGCTGCCACAGGTTGTCGTAGCTCACATTGGTGCTGATTCGCGTTCGGGTCGTATCTGCGCTGAAGCGATCATCGACCTGAATACCGCCGTGGATTGGCAATTCATCTTTGACCTTGAGTTCAACCTCGAGCTTGCCGGGGGTTTTGCTGGGCTTCAGAACCGGCGTGATCGCGCGGTCGCGCGAAACATTCCCAAGTGCAGCGAGTTCTTTTTGAACGGTCGGCAAGTGCGGCGCTTGCCCCACGCCTAGAGACGGCACGGCGGCCTTTATCTTGCCCAGTGAAAAATAGCGCGAGCCGGTAACCGTCACCTTGCCAATCGTGGCTTCCGTGATTTTCAGGCGAATCACGCCACCCACGACATCCTGCTCCGGGATATCGACCAGCACTGTGCCGTAGCCGCGCGAGTGATAAAGCCCCTCGAGTTGCTGCTGAGCAGCGGTGACGTCATCGATGGACTTATGTTCGCCAAGATGGGAATACACCGCGCGCTCGATGTCTTCGGTGGGTAGCAGGCTGTTGCCCTCGACCTGATATTCCCACACATCGAAATACTCTTTCGCCTCGCCGTCTGCAGCGCCAGTTGCCGGGTCCCCCTCGCGGGCCGCCGCGGTGTGAGCCATCGCAATGCTGAGAAGCGACAGCAACAGCGCGGAGCTCAGCAGGGTCTGCCGTTTCCGACTCAACGTTTCCAGCTTCAAGAAGACACTCCAGTTCACGCGCCGAATCCGAGGAATTCGACCGTGATAACCGACATTGAAGGGGTTGCCATCGGGGCGGCCGTCGCGTTGCGGTCGCCGCCCCCGCCGGCGGCATCTGTCGCCGCCTGAGAAGCCGCGTTAGCCGCTGCACCCGCGCCGCCGACACTGGCACCAATCGAGCCAATAGAAGACACCGGGACGCCCACTGTGTCGCCGCCAGCCTTGATGTTCTCGGAGCCGAGCACTTCAACGGCAGCGATGGTAATGTTACCAGCGCTCTCGATGCCCGCCTCACCCGCGTTCACCACGCCGCGTGGCGTGACGAGATCGACGTTGCCGAATGCGCGGCCCGCAGTGGTCGTCAGGGCGCGGATACCGCTGCCCTGAATCGGCGGGGGCACCGATACGGTTACCTTGCCATCGTCATCAAACTGGTAGCCGTTCGCCGGCACCGAAATCGTACTTTTTGCACCTCTACCAGCGTCAATATCACCGAAGTTTGACCACGCAAGGATATCGCCCCCGTCTGCCGCGAAGACTCGGGATTCGTTAACGTTGAGATCGTCTTTGAGATAGACCCGAACATCGCCCCGGCCCAAGGTCGCAATGCCCAATTGGCTGGCTTCCTTGCTGATGCCAAAGCTTGCCGGCGGAGTGGCCAAGCCAGCATTGATGTCACCACCTGGGGCAAGGATGTCGATGTTGCCGCCTTTGATGGTGAAAATCTGGCTGAAATACAAATTGACGTTGCCCTGGTAGTCGGTAGACGGCAGCAAGGACTTCACAGCGTCATAGCCGCGCGCGTAGTCAGGGCTCTTTGTTCCGGCTGCCGCACGACCAGTGAGACGTAATTCGTCAAAGAAAATATCGAGGACGGGCGCCAACTGCTGACCGATTGCCATCGATAACAAGTGCTCGCTGTAACGTTTCCCACCCAGTGTGCTCGCGCTATCTGCGGTGAGAAGCGAAGGACTGGTTCCGAGGAAATCCAGATAGTCTGCCAAAGCCGTCGGGGAACGCGCCTGCATCCTGAACCCATCACGCGTGGCCGGCGATAGCATGCGCAGATAGTCCGCGAGCAGACGCTGCTCGGCCGGGGAGGTTTCGGCAAACAGGGATTCCACCGACTTGGCATCCGGTTGGGCGGTGCGACTGGTTAATGGAATTCCCGATTTTGCCTCAGCGATGAGTGACAGTTGGGTCGCTTGCGATAACTGGTCGAAGAAATCAACGAACTCGCCGAGTTTTCCGCTGACCGAGAATTCAGGGACGAACGCATTGAGGGTGGCGGTGAAGTCCGGGGCCACGTATTCGTTAATGAAGTTATCTAGTTTGAGTCCATCCCGACCGAGACCCGCGAACACACTGATTGCCGCACCCGTAGTAGCGCTTAGGCCCAGGTTTTTCGAATTGCCTTGGGACAACAGACCTCCCGACGTGCCTAAGTCAACGTCACGCCCTGCGGAGACCAACAATCTGCCAGGTCCCCAAACCTCAATGTAGTTCCCAGTGTCATTCAAGGCACCAGCCGAACCTATCACGGTGTCGCTTGGCAACCGTGGTGTGAGATATAGAACATCGCGCTGGGCGCTAATGAGGCTCACATCATCCGGTTCCACATTTTGTATTACCGTGATGAGGTTGCGAATGTCATTACCAGCGTAGAACTCAGCCGGTCGGGCTAAAAACAGGAGTGCCTGATCATTGCTCGTGATGTCGCCTAGCAGACTGACAAAACGCGCATTATTTGAATCATGACCAGTGTGAACCGGACGAGGGCTCAGTGCTGTGAGCGCGCCTGGGGTTAGCTGCGCAACAAGCTGGGCTAGTTCAACCGAGACACCGTCGACGGCTAGTGACAGCGGCTTCGCAGGGTTCGGCAATACTGAAGGGTCAGCATCGGAGAGACTCACAGGTTGGTTTATGGTCAGGTTACTGCGCGCCAGCACCGAAATGTTGCCCGCCGAAGAGGGAAACAGTGTCATCGCTGTATCCACCGTCACCGAACCGTTTAACGCTGCGACACTCAGTATTGAGGGGTATACACGTAAAGCGATTTCCTCGGCTGGGTAGTCACCGAGATTTTCAAATGCACCCTGCCTGAACTCATTAGGGTCCCGAAATTTAACGTCACCATTCAAACTGGTTAGATTTAATGCACTGCGTTGCCCGTAAGTGAAAAAGTGGCTGTTTCGCGTGCTGAACACGGGGTCATATTGCGCAGGACCTTGCGGAGTCACCGTGGGATTAATCGCAGCGGCAACGTCAATATTTAGGCCCGACACCACATCAATCTCACCATCGCCAAGCGCGAAAATGGGATAGAGCTGTTGACCAGCGCCCGGAGCAACGGCCCTAGCAGCTCCGAGAGCGCCGCCGGCTCTGATACGCGCCGAACCCCTACCCAGGTAGAAAATGCCGCCGCGAACATCGCCTTCCACGGCGACATCAAGGGTCCCGCCACCCGTTACTGTGACTCTGCTCAAATCCATCGTTGGTCCGCCGTCCTGACGGCCAATCGATGGAATGGACAACGACATGTCAACTAAGTTGTCACCTGCAGCTATGGAGATGTTGCCACCCCCCAATGCCGCCACGCCCTGCTCGAACCACTGATACGCAATGGTCCAACCCGCGGCCCGCGAGCGATTGCCGCTCTCAGCGACTGGGTTAACGTTGCCTTGGCGAAGCAACCAGCTGTTAACCATTTGGCGCGGGAACGGCCCGGTCGGTAGGTCGCTAGCTTCAAAATCGAAATTTGGGTCTACCCCATAAATCGACTTGCCGGCGTACAGGCTGATGTCACCGCCAAATTCAGGATAGGCGGCGCCTTGCAAGGTGGTGCGCTGGGAGCTGGTGCCTAGTCGAATTCCGAGCAGCGAATCGCGCCCAGCCGAATAAACGACGGCGGACCGGTCAGAAAGCATAAAGTCGCCTCCCGCCTTGATATCAATCGATCCGGTACCGGTGCGCACCGCGTTGAGGATCGGGCGTTCCGACTTCGGGTCGGATAAGCCTGCAAATTCGTTCGGCACGCTGGGAGTACCGCCGCGTACCGTGAGGTTTCCGACAGTCTCATCTCCACGCTTCAGGTCCGCAGAGGGTAGACTGGCCATGACATCAGCGCCCGTTAGATCTGCCCCAGCCACCAAGCGATACGACCAGGAATGATCGGCCAAAAGAACGGGTACCGCAGTTGGGCGCCGTCCTACACAAGCAGTTGGATCAGAACAACGGACCGACCGCCCGCCAGCATTACGAGCCAGATCCGAGGTTCCCTGGAAGCCGTCTGAGATGATGTCACTCAGCGTAAGGTTACCCGCCGCACGGAGTGTGAGATATCCGGGTTCAGTCCCGAAGCGCCAAGCAGAAAAATCCCAGATCGCATCCAGATTCAAGTCTGCATCCGCGCCGACGGGCGCATCGCCGACGCTCCGAATTTCGACCCCTGGGCGGACGTGGAATTCGGTTAGCGCACCAACCGAATTCAAATTGGATTTCACAGCCGCGCCAAGCGCCATGAACGCTGCGGCGTCTTCGTAAACGACATTGCCGGCAGAGGCGACAACGTCGTCTGGGCCGATCAAATTCATGTCATAAGCGCGGAAACCCTCCAAGGCAATCGACCGTGCACCATCAATCCGCCCGTCCAGCACCAGTCGGTCGTTGGTGGTGTCGCCATCCGCGAGAGTCAGCGCACTCGGCGCCGGCAGTCTCAGCAACACTTCGCCGTCGCGCTGTCCGGTGGACCCTGAAACGTCGATGCGACTACCCAGCGCAAGAGCGATCTGTCCCTCAGCGAGGCCTGCGCCATCCGAGGCGGTGCCCGAGAATAGACTCACCCGCCCGCCAGCACCGCTCGCGCCCTTCGCGTAAAGCGCTCCGCTGCGACTCAATTCAATGCCGCTTTGCGCGGACAACGAGATGCTGCCGCCTATGTCGCCCGAAGCATTTAGTGTTTGACCGATTAACAAACTGCCGTCATCCACCGCGATTTCGATGTCTCTGGCCTCGATCACGCCTGCTGCACTAGCGTCAGCATTGCCTTCCCGGATCCTTGCACTCAGACGGTCGGTAAATCCAGCCGCGCTCAGTTGAGTAAACAAGTCACCGAGCGCGGACTGAGTAGCAAAGGACTTCACGTCGAATGAGATAGCACCACCCCGATACCCGCTTCGGGCCGACGCCTTGATTCCCCCGAGCGGGAAGGCGACATTGCCTTCAGGGGCGCTCAATTGAATGCTACCTGCATCCCCCCCGCTAGCCGAACCACTCGCATCGACGAGCCCGCCCGCCTCGATGACCACATCTCCGCGCGCTGATTGAACGGTCACTCGCCCACCAGGGGCAGTTGCCGTGGCAGACCTAAACCTGACGGCGGCGCCGCTCACCACAATCTGGCCGTGGGCCCCGATTCGAACATCGTCCGTTGCACCAGCGCCGTTCGCGCTCAGCGTGACCTGGCCCGAGGGCGCAAACACCGTGCTATCGAGCAAAATGGACTCAGCGTCAAACGCAATGGCGCCACCCAAGCTACCGCCGGACGGGTTCTTACCACTCGTGCCGCCGAGCAAGCTCAAGCCTGAGCCGACCGTCAAGCCCAAACGGGCACCAGAGCCCACTGCCAAATTTGGGGTATTGAGCGTCAGGGCGCCATCCACTGCGAAGTTGGCCTTCCCGGAGGCCACCGTACCCGCACTCGCATTCAGGTTGCTGGTGCCGAAGCCGGTTAGCGTGAACGAGCCATCGGGGGTCGTCGATCCGAGATCAAGATTCGCAGCGGTCATCCGTAGCGAGCCTGTACCGGCCAGCGCCCCAGTGACAGGCGCCACATAGTTGGCCCCTGCCGAGTTTGCCAACAGCAATGAAGATTCGGCAGAAAGCGAAGCGACTGCTCCTGTGTTTTCGTAGCCCACCAGTCCGGGGGCATTAATTTCCAGGTTCCCGAATTGCGCGCTACCTCCGCCGTAGATGTCTACACCTTCGCGAGCGGACAGCCGCAAAGTGTCGATCGACAGCGACCCGAGGCTCTCGAAAGACAACGTCACCCCGTTCGCCCGTTGCACTGGCTGACCAAGGCTGATTCGGCTGGCACTCAAGCCTAATGATCCGGCCAGATCCAGTCGGCCATTGAGTCGTGCATCAAAAGTGGCGTCCAACAAACTGGCCATTTTGCCCGAGAGCAGTGAGCCCGCGTCCAAGCGCAAGATACCGCGAGCGCCTGTTTCGCCGGTCCGAACGAACTGGATATCCTCGCCGGCGCTCACTCGCAACAAGGATCCATCGCCGTTAACCGTCAATGCGCCGGAGAGCCCTGTGCCAGCGACGTTGCCCTTCACCGCGCTGCCGGAGGCGAGTTGTACTAAATCCGTCGCAGCGAGGACGATGTCTGTCCCGGCAAGATTGGCGCCCGTCTCCACGCGTACTGTCTCGGCGGTAACAGTGAGAGTCCTGCTGTCTCTGGTCCCCTGCGTGGTGCCACCGACCACAAGAATCGGCGCGCCCAAGGCCGTGAGGTCATCGGCATCCAATACCAGCGTATTAGCTGGCGGCGTGAGTGACACTTGCTTGACGATACTAATGTTATTGCCCGAGATTTCGGTTCGCGCGCCGATGCCATCAAGCACTGGTCGCGACGCCACGCTGCCACCGAGTTTGATCGCAGTTGACGCAGCGATTTGGAGCACGCCTGCGTCCTGAGGCCGCGACTGCCCGGTAAGGCCCGAGAATTTGCTCGCCAAATCGCGGGAAAAGGCACCGAGATTTTCGAGGTCTGAAGCGTTCTGAACGAGGAAACCTGAAGTGCGGCTTTGCTGGTCAACCCCTCCCATTGACGACAACCGCCCGCCAACAATCGTGCCCCTCGTGGGGATTTCAACGACCTGATTGGCGGCGAGGTCCTGATAACCGCTCTGCGTCGTCACAACGTATGCGCCCGGCAACAGGGCAAAGTGCGCAGGCAGTAACGCATATTGCCCAGCAGCGAGCCCGCGTGCGCCGGACAGCAGATTCACCGTCGCGCCGGGTTTCAGGCCAAATCCGCTTTGTTCCTGCGGATCAAATGGCGCGTAGAGCGAGTCGAGTTCCGGCAAGACCGCGTAGACGCCCGTGCCGGCGAGCGGATCTGTGCTGCCATTCAATCCCGGCAGGAATTCATAGGCCAAGAGGTCGCCGCCGCCGGATTGGTCGACAACCGCTCCTTTGCCGAGAGAAACCTCAGGTGCGGTCAGCTTGACCAGCGAACTCGGGAAAGGGTCCGCCGGGCGATTAGTTTGCTCAGTAAAAACGAGTCGAGAGGGAATGCGGGTTTGCTGCGACAGTTGATATACCCAGTCTTTACCGAGTTCTATCTTGCCAAACGGCGCGGTCACCCCGTCCAGAGAGGTAGACGTCAGGCTGCTACTCTCCAAATTCAGGGCAAGACCCGCATCCAAGGATATCGTCCCCATCGGGGCGCGAACGATGCCTTGCTGGCTAATTACCGGCGCCTTCACGGTGAGTTGTCCACCCACTGAGTAGACGTCGGTGCCTTCACCATTGCGCTTGAAGCTGATCTTGCCGTTCGGGGCGTCCTCAACACTGAGCAGATAGTGTGTAAGGGTTGCTGGATAGATCTGATGCGACGTAAACGACAGGTCTCCCGCGCTCGTCAGGCTCCCGTCGCTGAACGTCGGAACCGGCTTGATGGCGAGGATTTGCACCCCTTGCAGGCGGATGTCGCCATCACTGACGAATGCGGCAGACCGCCACCCGTTGAGCTGGACATTACCGACGAGGTCGATGAGGTCTGCGTTTACGCGAAGCTGGCCTGTTCCAGCCGTCAACGTGCCTACCGCCTGACCGAACACATCGTGCGACACATCAGGGTTTCCGATCGCCACGTAGGGCGCCGCGATAGCGGCCTTGCCGGAGCCATTGATCGAAGACGCCTCGAGAAAGACCCTCCGAGCCGCCGAAAGCGTAACCCCGCCGTCCAGCGAGATAGCCCCCGGCGCTAATGGGGAACCCGGCCGGAACAAGTTCAGTGCTCCGAGACGAATATCCCCAAAATCCGCCTCATCAAGCTGGGTTTGCCGTATCGCTGCCAAGCCGTTCAATTCGTCCGGGACACCGTTCTGGAACGCAGGCACCACTCGTGGCACTGATGCATTTTTGCCAGCCAGACGGACCACGCGTGGGCCAACAGGCAGGCGGAGCTCGGCGGCGGTCACCCCCGAATCGTCCCCTCGGGCGTTAGCATCCAGCACCACGCTCAGCGAACCCCGAGGCGCCAGTGCGCTGGCGACTTCCGCGTCAAAACGACCGTCGAAATAAATTCCTTCCGCGGCCGCCAGGTTCACCGAGCCAGCGCTACCGTATATCTCCCGCCGCTGGCGAGAACTTGAAAGCCCACCCGTTTCGGTGATGTCGAGCATCGATTTAACGCCGCGAACATCCAACAGCGCGCCCTGTTCACCCATCAGATAGCCGCTTTGCGCGGTCAGGTTAATGGTCCCAGCGTCAAAGACTGTCCCGGAGAGGCCTTTCAGCGGGTCGTTCTGCGTGAGCGTTGTCCCTTGAACACTCAACAGGGAATTTTTTCCAAGCCACAAGATTTGAGCCGGGAGGAATTGCCGCAGCCTTAAGCCCGAAATTTTGCTTGTGGTTTTGGCAGAAATCTCGCCACCAGGAACGGTCACACTGCCCCCAAGGTAGAGGCGCGTATCGCTCGTGAAGGAGAACTTGGCGCCTGTATCGCCCACCAATGAAGCGCCATCCTGAATGCTGAGCGAACCGGCGCTAGCGAAAGTGGTGGGGTCGAACAAAGCGGAAGGGTCTCCGGCCGTGCTGGTGAGCGCGAGCGCGACGGGTTTCCGAATGAAATCCGGCAGACGCACAAGCTCTGAAATCTCGGACAGAAGTTCACCCGAATCACGCACCAGAAGGTCACCATCCGGCAGGTAGTTCAGTTGAGACGGAGTCACTCGCGCGCCCCGCTGAACAGTAAGCTCGCCCACAGAGGCAGTCAGGTCGAACTTGGCGAAGCCATTTTTTCGAAACAGGTCCGGCACCACATCGAGTCGCGAAGCCGAAGGAGCACCACAGGTCGAGCCGATGCATATCGCGGGTGCCTCAATCGCCAGCGTCCCGCCAGTTTCCATCGCGAACGCACTTGCCGCACCGGCCAGTGAAACGCGGGTGGGGAACCATACGTTGTTCGAATCGATGAAGTCGGGACCGACGCTGAGCGATATCGTCCCGCCCTTCCCTCCGGTCACAACGCCACGCTCGTTGATGCTGGCACCACCGTTAGCCAGCAAGCGACTGCCTTTTTCGGTGAACAGCCCGCCGAGGTCGCTCGCCTTCGCTTCGGCACGCAAGCTTATCGTCCCGGCATCGCGCAGGATCGGGAAGCGCGAAGTCAGATTAGCCAAATCAATGATCGGGAAATCATTGGTGAACAAGGCACTGACGTCGATTTGCGCAGTCGACCCGAGCCGCAGCTCTCCCGAACTCGGCGTGATGCCAGGCCGATCGGAGGTATCGAGGGCCCAGAGGCTAACAGAGCCCGCTGGGGCCGAGACCGTGCCGTCAATCCGAATTTGCCCAGCCTGTACGTTGAGTTGTCCGCCGGCCCCAAGGTCCAGATTCGTAGACGAAGCTACGCGAAATTCACCTTCGGACCGCACGCTGAGGCCACCCATTGCAGATTCGCCGAACCATTTGCGCGAGATCGCTACCGAGGCGAATTCAGGTTTGATAACCCCGCCGTCGGTAAAATCTCCGTCTAGCAAATTGAACCCTTTCGGCAAGGCGTTACCCGCCTTCTCAGTGATTCGGACATCCGGTTCAATATACTGAGGATCCCGTCCGCTTGAGTCGCGCGTAATGTTTTGGCCGAGTTGCAAGCTCCCGCGCTGCGGGCGCTGGTCGAACGGACGAGAGAGCCGTAATTCGTCGGTCGTCCTCGATAAGTCGGTCGCCTTGCGTTGGTACACGCCCGACTGCGCTGCGCCTGTCAAATTACCGGCAAGCACTAAAGCAGGAGCGATAATCGAGATCAGCCCCGCGTCTTTGCCTTCGTCGTAAGCAGGGGTCGTTGCCGCCGCCCCCGATTGCTTCAGGAACGACCATCGTTCAATCGGTCCCCACTTTTGAGAGATCCGCGACGTATCGCCGTAGATGCCGTCGTAACGGACGTTAGGGTCGGCATCTGATACGTCAACAAGTTGGCCTGTCCTGAACAGAAGCGTGGTGGCTGCGGCACCTTCGGGATAGTGGATGACCCCGCCAGAAACATCGAGTTGCGACCCACTCGCCTGAATAACACCGCCCTGAGACCTGAGCGTAATAGTCCCGCCTGTACTGTTGCGTTCCGCGTTGCTGCGCCTGGTGTCCGCTGCGGCCGCGCTCCGCAAGTCGGCCAGCGGGGTGCCGATCCACGGCGTGCCATCGGCGAGAGTTCCGGTTCTGCGTACGTCAACCGTAACCGTCTTGCCCCGGAGCGCGCCGTCGCGCTGAACCGGACGGTCCTTCAATTCAGCGCCCTGCAGCTTAACGGTGAGCAGGTTACGGTCTGGATCTACGATGGAATTGAGCCCAGACACGTCAATCTTGCTGCCCGGCGCTAGCACAATTCGACTGGTGTCACCCACGAGCGAATCAAGCACAGACTCTGACGGGTCGCCGGTAGGGTTGGCATTAATAAACACCGAGCCGCTCTTGGCCTGAACAAGCGAATTGTTATTGGCAAATACCTTGCTGGCAGTGATCAGAATATTGCCCTTCAAGGGCTTGCTGGCATCGACCGCCACGGTGGTGTCCGTGATGTCAGGGTCGGCGATCGTGACGCTATTTTGGCCGAGATTAATGTTGCCGCCCTCAGAGTAGACCACAGCGCCAGGTGAGAAGCCTGTCGTCGCTGTTCGGGCTATCAGCCGGACAGTGCCATTTGCGCTCACCGCTGAGTTCGCGCTGACCCGCCCGAGCTGGTTGACGGAAAGACCTACCAGACTCGCGGTGCCTCGATCGGCGATGACTTGTCCCAGAAGTTTGCTGGGGTCGGCCTGAGACGCGTTGGCGCTGACCCCGTTAGTCACTATGCCCCCACCGCCAGCTTCGATAACGAGCCCGCTACCCTCGCCGGGCCCGGGTTGGCTGATGAACACTTCCGTGCCGGCCGCTAGCGCGACCTGACCGTCCCTGGCTGTGATAGTGCCGGCGTTTTTCACCTCTGGCGCCATCAACAGAACGCGCCCGTTCTTGTCAGTGGTTTGGATATTTGCGCCAGACGACACGGTGATATTCCCGGCAGGGATAGGTTGTCCACCTTCGTCGCGCGCTTGGGCGAACGAGGGGCCCACATATGCCGTGGATGGATTTGGCGCAATCCCAAAAGCGAGCGCGTCGGCGGTCGGGTTCAGAGAGCTCGCAATCAGGCCGCGGACGTTAGTTTGAGAGCGATTGCCGAAGACGATGCCGTTCTGGTTCAAGAGCCATATTTCGCCGTTTGCAGTGAGGCTTCCCAGAATCTGGGAGGGGTTCGCGTCGTGTATCAAGTTAAGCGCAGTGGAGTCGCGCCCGGGTTGCTCGAATTTGACTGAGCGGCCAGGTGCGATGTTGAAACTGTTCCAATTCAGCGTGACTTTGGGCGTTTGTTGCCGAATGGTAAGCGCCGACGGCCCAGTCTGATTCAGACTCGCTCGCCCGGAGCCGGGCTGGACAAATAGGGGGGACGGCACCGGCAGCGAAGCGCCAGAAACTGGGGGACTCATCAGCGCAGGAAGCATTGATGAGACGAGCAATAGCGTGGTTTTCACAAGCATTGACGTCGATTCGCGAGGGGGCTTACGCATAGGCAATCTGTCGACTCTTCAAGTCAAAACTTGAGTGTTTGAAGCGGGGGCCGGGCCACTGGGAAAGAGCGTCTCGAAGCGAACTCCGAGACGCTTAATTTAAACCGGCATGAGTCTTTCGGACAGTACCGGGGCGGTGCGCCACCGCCCCGGCTAACCAGAGCTACTTAGTTCCCGGCCTGAGAAGCCGACGTAGACATCGGGTTCAAGCAGGCGTTCGGCGAGCCCGTGAGACCGCGTGTCGCGGTGGCGACCGGGCGGGCATTCACGTCGTTGGTCGCCGTGGCCGTATCCGTGGAGATGTAGGGAGAGACCGGCTGCACAGCGACGTTAGCAACCCCGTTCGCGAGAAGACCACCGCGACCCTGACTGGCGTCGGTACCGAGGGTGTTGTCCAGCTTGAAGGATGCGTTCAGCAACTTGACGGAAGCCGGGTTGCCAAGACGGGTCGCAATCGCGTCCGCTACGCTCTTTTTGTTTCCGGCCAGAGCAGCAGCACCGCCAATGGTCGACTTCCGATAGTTCAGCGCGCTTTCGTAGTAGAAGTTGTACGAACCCTTCACCGCGTTGAGCACCGTCGGGGAGGCGCCGTTAACCTTGATGAAATGGAAA